>MTKZ01025613.1_pt2:5000-10625 | contig 10625 bp, 6 predicted proteins | sample 1042781 | NCBI WGS metagenome assembly MTKZ01 (sample SAMN06212207, study PRJNA360539) | anaerobic digester metagenome | biome: Wastewater treatment plant; material: sludge; isolation source: anaerobic digester fed with sludge from wastewater treatment plant | place: Denmark: WWTP Viborg ...
TTAAAGGAACTCGATATTCCCGCCTCCATGCTGCCGGACGTCAAACCGTCCAGCATGGTTTACGGTCATACGGATTCCCGTCTCTTCGGCGCGGAAATCGCCATCGCCGGAGACGCGGGCGATCAGCAGGCGGCGCTCTTCGGACAGGCCTGCTACACGCCGGGTATGGTTAAAAATACATACGGCACGGGCTGCTTCATGCTCATGCTGACAGGAGAGAAACTGGTTCATTCACAGCACGGCCTTCTGACAACCATCGCCTGGGGCATCAACAACAAAGTGGAATACGCGCTGGAAGGCAGTATCTTCGTCGCCGGCGCGGCCATCCAGTGGCTGCGCGACGGCATGAAACTTATTTATGACGCCAAAGACAGCGAATATTTTGCTACGAGAGTTGAAGACTCGCTGGGCGTTTATGTCGTTCCGGCCTTTGTCGGATTAGGTGCTCCCTACTGGGACATGTACGCGCGCGGCGCCATTCTCGGACTGACGCGGGGAACAACGAGAAATCATATCATTCGCGCGACGCTGGAATCCATTGCCTATCAAACCAGGGATGTTCTGGAACTGATGCGCAATGAATGCGGGCTGGATCTGTGCGAGCTGCGTGTGGACGGCGGAGCCTGCGCCAATAATTTTTTAATGCAGTTCCAGTCGGATATTCTGGGCGTCCCCGTCGAGCGGCCGGAAATCATCGAAACCACGGCCATGGGGGCTGCTTATCTGGCGGGGCTGGCCACCGGCTTCTGGAAAGATCAGTCCACAATCACCCGGAGACGTAACGTTGATCGTCGTTTTAATCCGGCGATGGACGACGATAAACGCCATACGCTTTATAACAACTGGAAGAAAGCGGTTAAAAGGGCGATGAAATGGGAAGAAGAGGAATAAGAAACGTTCAACGTTTAAAGTTCAATGTTCAACGTTAAGGACAAGAGAAAAATAAATAATAATGATTAAGACGGATGTGATTATCATCGGCGGAGGCGCGACAGGGTGCGGAATTGCGAGAGATCTTGCGTTGCGCGGCATTCCTCACTGCCTCGTTGAAAAAGGCGACTTCGCGGCGGGCGCGACCGGCGCGTGTCACGGTCTTTTGCACAGCGGAGGCAGGTATGCCGTCACCGATCCGGTAGCCGCCCGNNGAAGTTATTTCGTCAACACTGGCGATCGATCTCGTTCCAAACCTGAATCCGGACATCGAGGAAGCCATCCGGGTTCCCGATTGTTCCATTGATCCGTTCCGGCTCTGCCTGCTCAATATCCGGACGTCCGAACTGCGCGGCGGCATGATTTTCACACGGCACAAAGTAACGGAAATTATCAAATCCCACGGCCGCTGCACGGGCGTCAAGGCGGTTGATCAGACCACCGGCGAAGAAAAAGAAATTCACGCCAAAATCATCGTCAACGCCACCGGCGCCTGGGCAGACATCGTTGCAACGCTGGCCGGATCCGAAGTGCCTTTGACGCTGGTGAAGGGATCCCTCGTCATCACGAATCACCGCCTGACCAACATGGTCATCAACCGGCTAAGACAACCTTCGGACGGCGACATTATCGTGCCCAATGAAGCCGTCTGCCTGGCCGGCACAACATCGCTGGCCATTGAAAATCCCGATAATCTCCTGATCGAAGCTTCCGAAGTGGATACAATCATCAGCGAAGCCGGACGGACCATTCCTCATTTCAACAAAACGCGCATCATCAGGGCCTTTTCAGGCGTACGGCCTCTGCTGAAATCAAAAAAAGCCGACAGCCATGAAATCACCCGCGGCTTTCAGATTATCGATCATCAAAACGGACTATTGAGCATCGTAGGCGGAAAACTTTCAACCTTCCGGCTGATGGCGGAAAAAACGGTCGACACCATCATGACAATTTTTCATCTGAAAAAAGCTTGTGAAACGGCGGAAATTCCGCTCGACGGTCAGGAAGAGTTGAGTGGCTACCCGCTTTCCAAACGGCTCGCGGACATGACCAACATTGTCTGCGAGTGCGAACTTGTTACCAGACAAAACGTGGAGAAAATTATCCAACAGACGGCAACCCGAAACGTCGGAGATATTTCTCACCGGACGCGTCTGGGCATGGGCCCCTGTCAGGGCGGCTTCTGTACCTTCAGGGCGCTCGGCATCATGAACGATATGAGCATCATATCGCCCGAACAATCCATGGAGATGCTGCGCGGATTTCTGCAGCGGCGTTTCAAGGGCATCCGGTACGCGCTCTGGGGAGACCAGCTTCGTGAAGAACAGCTTGTTGAATACATCTATCTGGGCATCCTGTCCATGGAGAAACCGCAATGAGTGTGACTGAATACGACGCTGTCATCATTGGAGCCGGCGTAGCCGGACTGACCGCGGGAACGCTTCTTGCCGAACGCGGTTTGAAAGTCGCGCTGGTGACCAAAGGAGAGCCGACTGCGTGTCTTTCCACTGGCTGCGTCGATGTCTGTTCCCTGTCAAAAAATCCACTCTCCGGCATAAGGAGCTTGCCTCCGGAACATCCCTACAATCTTGTTGAGGAAAAAACTGTCAAACAATCTCTTGAAAAATTTCTTGCAGATATGAAAGACGCCGGATTGCCTTACAGCGGTTCTGCGGACGCCAATCGTCTGATTCTTTCCGCGCTCGGGACATCCAAGATTTCCTGCCTGATCCCCTCCACCATGACGGCGGCGCCTCAGGAAAACCATGACGGGAGCGTCCATATTATAACGTTCAAGGGATTGAAGGATTTCTATCCCGGATACATCGTCTCCCGGCGCCGCAGCACGACCTTTTCGGTGTATGATGCAGGCGTGTCCACCACCATGAGTATCGCCGCCCGTTTTGAAGAGAAGGATTTTTTCGAAAGATTCATCGCCTGGATGACGCAACGCGGCATTCACGAGGACGGGATCGCCTTTCCTGCCGTGCTGGGCATGGAATCCGCGGCAGACATCGTCGACACGATATCGGAACGGACGGGAAAACCGGTTTTTGAAATACCGACCATCCCGCCGTCCATGCCCGGCAGAAGACTTTTCAATGCGCTGAAGAAAACGTTTCGCAATAAGGGTGGAACCATCTACTGGTCATGGCCTGTGGCAGGCATGGAAAAGACGGGGAATATTGTCGAAGCGGTAACGACGCCCTCCGAAGGAAGACCCAACAGTATCAATGCCCGGGCATTTATTTTGTGTACAGGCTCCTTTGTCAGCGGCGGTCTGACCGCCACACGCGAGGGCATCCTGGAAAATATTTTCAATCTGCCGGTTTATGTTCCCGGCCCCCGGGATACCTGGTTTGATAACGATTATTTTTCCCTGAATCACAACATCGGCAAAGCCGGCATCAGGGCCGACGCATCCATGCGCCCGCTTGATGCTCCGTGGAAAAATATTTTTGTCTGCGGCAGCATTCTCGCCGATACCCAAATTCTGAAAAACGGCTGCGGCCACGGTCTCGCGCTGGCCACAGCCCATGTTGCAGCACAATCCTGCGCGGAGTACCTGCTCGATGAAATTTGAACATTGCATACGCTGTACGATTTGCGTGGAGAACTGTCCGGTCTTTCGGGTCAATCCCGAATTTCCCGGACCGAAACAGGCCGGACCGGACGCGCAGCGTTTCCGCTCGGAAAGAGACAAGGCGCAGGACGGCTGGGTGCTGCTGTGCAGCCAGTGCAAGCGCTGCGAAATGGCCTGCCCCTGCGGTGTGGAGCCGGCACAGATCATTCTGAAAGCCCAGCAGCGATACGGCAACGAACATCCGCAAACGCCGGCGCATCTTCTGTTTGCCAATAACTATTATTTGAGCGCTCTGGGGTCTTTCACCGCTCCCCTGGCCAATGTTGTTGCGTCAACTCAGACCGGAAAAAAGATTTTTCAGAAAATGGGGATCTCGACGTATCTGCCCTTTCCAAAATTCAGCTTCCGGACAATGCGCCGGGAAAAGAAAAGACTCAACAAGGGCAGAAAAAAAGTCGCTTTTTTCTACGGGTGTTTCATCAACTTTTACCGCCCCGACATCGGCAGAAAAATCATCCGCCTGCTGGCTTCGATGAACGTCGATGTTGTTCTGCCGCCCCAGTGGTGCTGCGGCCTGCCCGCACTGGGCAACGGGAATCTGACGCTGGCAAGATATTTCGCGAAAAAAAATGCCGAATCCCTGTCAAATTACATCGACGCCGGTTACGACGTGATTTACACCTGCACCTCCTGCGGGCTTTGCCTGCTCCATGATTACCCGGGCATTCTGGAAATTCCGCAGGGCAGAAAAATTGCTGAAAACAGTTATGACGTGCATGAGTACATCATCAAACTCATCAATGAAGGGTATGTCAAACCCGACTTCCGGGAGGTCAGACGCAGCATCGCCTATCATATTCCCTGCCATCTCCGGGCTCTGAAGATCGGTTATCCGGCGGCAAAACTCATGTCGCTGATCCCCGGCCTGGAATATGAAATCCTCGACGACGCCTGTTGCGGACTTTCCGGCAGCTACGGTTTTAAAAAAGAAAATGCTCTTACGGCGATACAGATCGGCAACCGCGCCGTCTCCCTGATCAGCAAAACCGGCATGGACAATATCGTGTCGGATTGCGGTTCCTGCCGGATGCAGCTGGCCGGACTTTCCGGCATGCCCGCTTTGGATCCGGCGGAAATTATTTTTGATTCTCTGGGCAGATGACGTTTATGAACGGTTTATAAAGAACACATGCTTTGTCCCGCTCTCATATTTTGATATTTTTAATTTTCTTTTGCACCCGAAAATGGCAATGAATGACTATGTATAAGATTCTGATTGTCGATGATGAAAAAGATATCGTGGATCTCGTTTCCTATAATCTGGAGAAAGAGGGATTTTCTACGGTCAAGGCTCTCGATGGCGAGTCCGCCCTCCAAATCATCAGAGCACAAAAGCCGGATTTGATTATCCTTGATTTGATGCTGCCGAAAATGAACGGTCTGGATGTCTGTAAAACCGTCCGGCGCAATCCGGAAACGTCGGGTCTGCCGATCATCATGCTGACGGCAAAAAGCGATGAGGTGGACAAAGTCACCGGTCTCGAAGTCGGCGCCGATGACTATGTCACCAAGCCGTTTAGCGTCAAGGAATTGACCGCCAGGGTGCGCAGCGTCCTGCGCCGCCTGAAAGAAAATGAGCTATACGCCGGAAAAGAGAAATTCAGTCACGCGGGACTTAAAATCAATTACGAATCGTGTCTTGTTCTGGTAAATGGTAAAAAAGTTACGTTAAGCCCGACGGAACTGAAGCTTCTCTTCTTTCTATCGCGCCATCCCGGCCGGGTCTATTCCCGCAATCAGATTATCGATCATGTCTGGGGTGACGACACGTTCATAACCGATCGCGCTGTTGATGTGCATATCCGGCGACTCCGTTCCCAGATCGAGCAGGATATTGAAAATCCCAAATATATTCTTACCGTTCGCGGCTTTGGCTATAAATTTGCCGACCTGAAGTAATCGGCCGTCTGCTTTTTTTGCGTTTTTTTCTAAACTTTCTTTAAGCTGTCATCAAACTGTAACATAAATTCTGTAGAGTAACGGCAAATTCAAAAAGCAGGAGGAAAGTTCAATGTTCAGTATTCTTAAAAAAGCAGCCTTAACGATCGCAG
>MTKZ01128150.1_pt1 | contig 10625 bp, 7 predicted proteins | sample 1042781 | NCBI WGS metagenome assembly MTKZ01 (sample SAMN06212207, study PRJNA360539) | anaerobic digester metagenome | biome: Wastewater treatment plant; material: sludge; isolation source: anaerobic digester fed with sludge from wastewater treatment plant | place: Denmark: WWTP Viborg ...
CACCGGCCTCGAAGTCTCCGAACTCAGCGCCCAGCTTGAGACCTTCGTCAAAGGCCGGCGGCTTGACGACCACTTCACCATTTACTGCAAGCTCAGCAACGGCGGCAGAGCCCTGGTCCGCGCCTCCCAGATCTGCATCGGCTACAAGAACGACCTCGGCATCGTCGTCGCCGGCACCAAGGGCACGCTCGTCTGGCGCCAGGAAGAACCCGAGGCCGTCACCATCATGCTCCCGGGCCAGCCCGACCGCGTCTATTGGCGCAACGCAGTCAGCCCGGGCGACGGCTTCCTGCCCAAGAACATGCCCGCCGACCTTATGGCCGAGCCCACCATCCCTTCGGGCCACCCGGAAGCCTTCCACGACGCCTTCGCCCGCCTGCACCGCTGCTTCGAAGCCGACGTGCGGAAGTGGAAAGCCGGCAAAGCCTTCAAGTGCGACGGCGCCAAATACGCCAACNNAAAGCCGCCCCTTTTTTCTTGCACCTGTCCCGGGGGCACGGGAAAACGCACCACCCAACCTGCCGTCAGCCAGCCCGGCTTACCGGCTGTGACGATTCCCGCGTCAATATTTCGTATCCGTACTTATACGGAACAGACGGAATCTGTCCTACCCACAGTTCTAAGCTGGGCGAAAACAAACTGAAAGCATGCCTATGACAAATGCACAACTAGAGTTGACCTTCGAGAATCGGCCTGCCCGCCTGGCGCCGGCCGCCACCCCCAACCGAACGGTCCGCAATGCGCAGTGGTGGTTCCGGCGGATGCGGCAGATTGTGGATTCCGCCCTGGATTGGCAACCGACGCCTCCGCCGCGGCCGGAACAGATTTCGCTGCCGGCCATGGATTTCCGCGCTTGGACAGCCTAAGGCCGCGTGGCCCCGGCGCCTGCGCAGGCGGGCNNAAGCCGCGGCAGGTTCCGGGCCCAACGGACACGACCGTCTGTGCAGGCATATTCGCTCAGGGGGTGAAAACAACCCTATAGAACCGCTGCGGGGAGAGACCCTTCCGCTTGCGTCGCCCAGTATTCCGTTGGCCGCCGATGCCTGGCGCTTATCCTTTAGGGGCGGCCTCATCCACCGCCTCGCCGAGCACCGCCAAACCCTCGCGCAGGGCTTCCTCGTTGATGGTGAGGGGAGGGGCAATCTTTACCGTTTGACCCCACGCCCCCACCGGCGCGAAGAACAATAGCCCTTTGTGGAAACAGCGCTCGATGATGTCGTGCGCCAGGTCGTTGTTCGGCTCCTTCCGGCCCGGTATGGTGATCTGCAAACCGCCAACCAGCCCGCGGCAGGTGTAATGGCCGATGACCTCCGCATGCCGCTTCTGAATCGCCCGCAGGCCCGCGTCGAGGATTTCGCCCAGGCGCGCGGCGTTGGCGGTGAGATTCTCGGCGACGATCTTCCTCACGCTGGCCACCGCCGCCGCGCAGCAAACCGGGTTGCCCGTGTGGGTGCTGGTCATCGAGCCCGGCCCAAACTGATCCATGATTTCGGTTCGGCCGATCACCGCCGAGAGCGGCAGCGAACTGCTGATGCCTTTGCCGCAGCAGATCAAATCCGGCGTGACGCCGTAATGCTCGAAGGCCCAGAACTTGCCCGTGCGGCCAAACCCGGCCTGGACTTCGTCGAACACCAGCAGGGCCCCGTGCGCTTTGCACCATTGAGCGAGCTGGCGAATATACTCCACCGGGGCGAAGTCCGGCCCCACGCCCTGGTAGGTCTCGAACATCACGCCGGCGACGTTCTCCGGCGCCAGCCCTTTCCTGGCCAGCGTCGCAAGGAAGAGGTCGAAGCTGGTGTCCGCGGTCCAGTAGCCATCCGGGAACGGGACCTGCACAATCGCCGGGTCCTCGTTCACGATCCAGCCCTTCTGCCCGGGAATGCCGCCGGCCTGCTGCGCGCCGAGCGTCCGCCCGTGGAAACCGCGCTCCGCGCCCACGATGCCGATCTTGTTGTTGCCGCCTTTGCGAATGCCATGCGCGCGGGCCAGCTTGATGGCGCACTCCGTAGCCTCCGAGCCGGTCGTCAGCAAGAACACCTTCTCCAGCCCCGGCGGCGCGACCCGCACCAACTGCTCCACGAGGGCGGCCCGCTCTTCGCTGGGGAACACGTAGTTATGCAGCAAGCCGCTGTTGACCTGGTCGAGGATTGCCTGGCGCACTTCGGGCGCGCAATGCCCCGCGTTAGTCACGAGCACGCCGCTGCTCCAATCCAGCCAGCGGTTGCCGTATTTGTCATAGACGAACACGTCCTCCGCCCGGNNCAGCTTCTCCAGCGTCGGCACCGAATCCGGGTGCGGCAGGGGCGTAACAATGCGGCGGTACTTGGTCTCGATCCGCGCAACGCTGCGCGGCGTGATGGCGAACTCTTTGCCCATAAAAGAAATACCATTGCATACAACATGCATTGAAGCCGGTTGGAAAGAAGGAAGTGCGTTGAATGGGAAACCCGCTCCCCGCCGGCGAAAGCGCAGGAGCCATCCCGCCCGCCTGGCCGTCGCAACGTCGGCACACGCGCTGCGCGCTTTCCCGGAGCCGCCTCCCGAAAGTAATTTCGGTCCGAAGGCAATGGTATTAGGATCGCCGGGATGAAGACACCGCAGCAGAGAATCAAACTGGCCAGCATGGACCCGGAGAGGGTGGCGACTGAAATCGGGGACTTTATCGTGGAAGCGGTCCGGAGATTGAACAAAACCGGCGGTGTGCTCGGCATCTCCGGCGGTGTGGACAGCACCTGTGTGGCAGCCCTGGCGAAACGGGCCTTTGACCGGCACAACGCGCGCTGCCCCGGGCAGCCGCTGGAGGTCGTGGGATACATCCTGCCCTCGCGCACCAATGATCCCAAGGACGCCGAAGACGCGCTCAAGGTCGCGAACCGATTGGGGCTGCGGCATGAAGTCCAGAGCATCGAGCCGATTGTGGAAGCCTTCAAGACCACCAATCCCGAGGCCCTGCGCCATCAGTATCATCGCGGCAACCTGACTTCCGAGATTCGAGCGGTGATCCTGCACGCCAAGGCGGCGACGGAGAACAAGCTCGTGATTGGCACCGGCAACCGGGATGAGGATTACGGAGTTGCCTACTACACGTTATTCGGCGACGGCGCGGTGCACCTGAGCCCGATCGGCAACCTGCCCAAACGCCTGGTTCGCCAGATGGCGGCTTACCTCGGGTTCGACGATTTGGCGGGCCGGGTCTCGTCGGCCGGCCTGGAGCCGGGGCAGACCTCCTTCAAGGACCTGGGCTGTGATTATGAGTTTGCCGAGTTGGTTCTGAACGGCTTGGACCAGGGCCTGCGGGCGGAAGAGCTTTCCGTTCACGACCAGGTGGTGACCTACGCCCGGCAGCAAGTCGAGAAATACACGCAGTGGTATGGAGCGCCCAGGTTCGCGTCCGTCCAGGAGTTGGTCGCCGAGGTCATTCGGCGGCATGGAATCGCCTTGCTGAAAGCCAGGATTCTCAAGCCCGCCCTCGCCCCAATCACATTGGCAATGGAGTGATTGGGCTCCCGCCGGGACGGCCGGAGCCGGCTGGCGATTCCCGCTACACAACGCTCTCCAGTCCTGGCCGGCATCGGAGGGCACCGGCACCGCCACGCCGGGCGGAAAACGGGGCGCTCGCTGCCTATGGAAGCCTCTCGCCGGCCGGCGAATACGGTGGCACCGGCGTTTGACCGGGGCCGGATTATTGGCCGGCCTGTTCAATCCTCCCGGCGTTCGGCAGCTCCCGCTACTCCGAGGAGATGAGCTTCTCCCAGAGCGTCTCGCTCAGCAGCACTTTCTGCAGGAAACTCGCTTCGGTTTGCGGCGGCGGGGCACGGCTCGGATCCAGCGGCAAGCGCAGCCGGAACGTTGTTCCACGTCCGGCCTCGCTCACCGCGTCAATCCAACCCCCGTGATGATGCACGATGAAGTAACAGCCCATCAGGTGAATGCCGTATTCCGTTGGGCTGTCGCTGCGGAGCACGAACGGGTCGAACACCAACTGCAGCGCCTCCTTGGGCAACCCCGGTCCGTCGTCGCTCAGCTCAACCAGGACCTCCTGTTGGTCCGGCTTGGCGGCGTCCAGCAGCCTGGCGCTCAGGGTGACCCGGTTGCCCCCCGGCAGGCTGACCAGCTCATCCTTGAGCAGCAAATCGAACAGACGCGAAAACTTCGGCTGGTCCACGCTCAATGCCGGCAGGGAAGCGGGGATCCGGTTTTCCACCGCGATGTTCTTAGCCGCAAACTCGTCTTTCAAGCTCGTGATGGCAGCCGCCGCCACTTCATGCAGATGCACGCGGCTGCCGAATTCAAACGTTGGCCTCTCCGAAGCCGTCCAGAGGTCCTTGAGCAGGTCGTTAATCTTCTCAATTTGTCCCTGGACGTTCTGGTAATACTCCTTCCAGAAATCCGGGTTGCGCAGGCCCTCGAGGTTCACCTTCTCCTCCTCCATCTTGGCGGGCGCCAGGTCCAGGAAAGTCTTCACGGCCACCAGCGAGTTGCGGATGTGGTGGCTCAGGCCGGCCGCCAGCAAGCCGAGGCTGACGATCCGGTCGGCGATCATCCTGTTGTGCAGCACGGACATCTTTTCCTTCAACAACTGGTCGCGCTCGCGCTGCACCATGAAGAACTCCAGCCCGCGCATCAGGGTATTTTCCAGTTGAGGCACATCCCACGGCTTGGTCACGTACTTGTAGATGGCGCCGGTGTTGACGGCGGCAATGGCCACCTCCATGTCGCTGTAGGCGGTGGCCAGGATGCGGATAATGCGGGGCCGAAGCTGGCGCGCCTTCTCGAGCAGCCAAATGCCCTTCTCGCCGGGCATCCGCTGGTCGGTCATCAGCACGCCGATCTTGTCCTTGTGCTCCTCCAGCAGCTTGAGCCCGTCCTGGGCGTTGGCGGCGGTGAAAATGCGGAACTGGTCCTGAAAGGCCCGGGTAAAGTACTTCAGCGACATCTCTTCGTCGTCAACGTAGAGCACCGCGAACCTCTTGTAGTCGTAAAGATTCTGCATAAAACGTTGCCTTATCGTTCCATTTATGGCTGTCCTTTCGCCGGAAACTCCAGCGTAAACTCGCAAAACTTGCCAGGCTCAGTCCGCACGGCAATCCGGCCCCCGCAGTTCTGCATGATCGTATGGCACGTCGCAAGGCCCAACCCCATGCCCTTGCCGACGTCTTTGGTGGTGAAAAACGGATCGAAGATCTTGTCCAGGTGCTCGGACGCGATGCCGGGCCCGTTGTCCCGAACCACCAGGATGCTTTTGCCCGGCTCGATGCGCCCCTCGATTTCAATGGCCGGCTGCTCGTTCGTGAACGACTTGGCCTTCAGCGCATCAAGCGAATTGGTCAGCAGGTTGAGCAGCGCTTGAGTGAGCAGGTTCTTGTTGGCCCAGACGGTTTGCCCCTCTGGCAGCTTCGACTCGATCCGCACCTTGTCCTTCCATTCGTTGCTCAGGAAGCGCAGCGCCGCCGTGACCACGCCTGAGACCTCCACCTCGTCCCGGCTCTCCGTCTCGGGATGGGTGAACGTTCGCAGGCTGGACACGATTTCTTTCACCCGCTGGACCCCCTCCTCAACGTCCTTCAGGATATCCGCATATTCCTCCTGCTGGCCGGCCGCCAGGTACTGGGCCTTCTTGCGCAGCGTGAACAGGCCGGTCGCGGTGAAGTTCAGCGGGTTATTGATCTCGTGGATGATGCCCGCGCTCAGGCGGCCGAGCGACGCCAGTTTCTCGGACTGCACCAGTTGCATCTCAGTCTCTTTGAGTTGTTGGATCGTGGACTCCAGAACCCGGTTCTGCTTGTCCAACTGATACCGAAATGCAAATTCACCAAAGCGTGACTTGCTGTGAAAGTAGCTGCCCGTGGCCACGATGATTCCCGTCAGCGCCAGGAAATAGACGTTGTTGGTGAAGATGTCCCAGGCCACGGGCCCGTGGTTAAAGAAGACCGCGGCCAGGTACAGGCCCAGGACCAGCACGGCGGCGCACAGGCTCTCGCGAAAGGTCCAATGCAGCACGAAGGCCAGGACCAGCAGCACCAGGTTCAGGCCGGCATAGTAGGGCGAGGCCGCGCCGTCCGGACTGACTTTGATCATGTAGGCGATGCAGGAGGCTGGCAGCATGAACAAAGTGATGCCCAGCAAGCGGTAATACTTGTGCCCCAGGGGCGTGAGCAACAGCGCCAGGAAGGCGCCAATCAGCACGGAATTCTCCAGCCGCAATTTGAGGAATTGAGCCGCCAGCGCCGGGTAAACCGCGTTGTCTATAATGAAGCCGGCAGGCATCAGGACCATGCCGATCACGCAAGCCACCTTGAAGTTGCTGATCGTCTGCTGGCGATCGTACTGCGCAAACGCCGCCTCGATCTCGCGGGTATGGAGCGTTCCGTTAGCCATGCTCAGGCTTCCTCACTTCAACGAAGACGTTTACCTCCGTCGGGTCCTTGATGACGCGCGTTTGGCCGGCTGGGGCGCATTGCGGCAGCAAGGCCGCGCTGCGCTTCAGGCCGCGGTAGATCAGGTGCCAGTCCAGCACGAACTCCAGCATGTGGCGGAATGGTTTGCAGTCCTCCACGTTGGTCGCCGCCAGCAAGCCGCCCGGCGCCAGCCAATCGTAAAGCGCGTTCATCACCTGCTTGCAGGTCCGGTCAGGAAGATAATCCAGCAAGCCGGCGCAATAAATGAAATCGTATCTCCGGACTGGCGCATCCGTTGCCGCTTTCATGCTCTCTTTGAGCAGGTGCTGCACTGACTTCCGCTGGACCTCGATAGCCGTGCGCCGGGCGTGGCGTCGCCTGAGGTCCTCCAGGACCTGGCTCGCGTGCCGGATCGTCTCCTCGTTGAAGTCCAGCAGGCTGAACTGCGCCTGGTTGCACAAGGGGTCTTCGGCCAGGAACTCCTGGATTTCGCGCGCCGGGCCGCAGCCCAGGTTCAACACTCGCAGCGGTTGGCCGCTGCCAGCCACGCGCCGCGTCTCCTCCTTGAGCAGGCCTTTCAGATACTTGATGCGATTGCGATGCGCCCGCGCCGGCCACTGGCTCAAGAACCACAGGTTCACCACCTTGGCAAACAGCGAGTCGCCCTCACAGGGGTCGCGCAGAATCATGTCCACCATCTCGTAGTCGCCCGCATATCCAAGCGGCTTGTGGTAGGTGCGATGCGCGAAGGGCGAGCACATGACCAGCGGATGCAGATGCCGCTTGGCGAAAACCTGGTGAACCGGCCGCAGTTCCGGCTCGATGTCCGCCGAAACGCTCTCCAGGCGCTCGTGCATCGCATCGAACGCCGGCACCATGTCCCGCCCAATCTCGCGCACAGTGCTCTGCTCTACCTCCAGCCAGTTGCCGGGCCGGGCGGCGCGGAGTTCCAGTTCCATCTGGTCGAGCCAGAGCCGAAGGTCGGCCAGGAAGGTCTGCATGTCGGCCACCACGACTTTGAAGGCCGGCAGCACTCGATAGAGCTTCTGCCATTGGTTCAGGAAGGCCTGGAACCCCTCATGCAAAGGGGTGGGATCAACGCTCGGCGAAAAGGAGCTCAGCCGGAAGTCCGCCTCATCGAGGCTGGCTTCGCAGACCAGCATCGTGCCCGCGTTGACCAAAGCGGTGACGACCGCCCGCCCGTCATAGATGGTGCGCTCATTGATGACGATCCTGAAGCCCCCCAGCACCTCGGAAAGCTGCAACACCAGGCTGGGATTGTAGATCTCGATGACCGCACGGTATCGAGTGAGCCGCCGCAAGCTGGCCCGGATCTCGACCCCCTGGCTGTTCGTGCACAACACCAGGTTTTCTGTGACCGCGCCGTTTTTCATCATCTGTGAGACCGCGGATCTGAGCGTGTCGCAAGCTGGCGGGCGAATCAACCCATTATGGGCCGGCTCGTTCTCGATCATGTCAGGCAGTTGTCTCTTCATTCAACCCTTGCGCGGCAGGCGGGCGCCCCGAACCGGCAACCCCAAACCCTGCGCCGGCGCCGGCTTAGCTGCTTCCACTGGCCCGGCCGGCCCTCAGCCAGCCGCGCAGCAGCTTCCCGATTGTTCCCCAACACCCGTCCGCTATCCCGGCCGTGGCGAACGCCAGGTAAATGTCGCCGCCGGGCAGGAAGCTGTTGGACGCGAAGTAGAGCGGCCGCTCGACCCCGCGATATTTCGATTTGTGAAACGACAGGCCCTTGAAGTTGTAGATGGCGTTGCCGAAGCGGGCGCTCAACCCGAACAACCGCCTGGCCCCCCAGTCATCGTTAAAGGCCCCGCGCTCCAGCTTCCCGAACGGAGCCAGCAGCAGGTTGAACACTTCCGCGCCCTCCGCCCGGAACGTGTCCAGGGCCTCCATGTGCATCGCCGTGGCCAGACGGCCAAACCGCCGCTCGTCGCATCGCACGATGTTCGCCGAATAGCCAAACACCCGCCCGCCGCGGTACATCGGATCGTAAAACGCAAACCCGGCCACCTGGCGCCCGGCGTCGTAGGCGACAAACTTGCGAACGCCTTCCTCGTGATCAAAGACCGGGCGCCGCGCATAGAGCCAGACCTCCCGATCATTGATCTTCCTGGAGCTGATCCACCTGGTCGAGAAGGCTTGCAGCTCCTGCCGGCGCAGGCCAAGGCTTGAACCGTTTTCCTCGCGAATGATCAGGCCCTCGCGCCGCGCTTCGTTCCGGGCGCGTTTGATCAGGTCCAACTCCTTCCAGTTGCCCTGGGTGTTGTAGGTCTGAATCGCAATGAGCGGCTCATACCCGATGCAGTTCGCCTTGAAGCCCAGCGACCGCAGCGTTTGAGCGCACTCTTCGGAGACAATGCAGAAAGCGGCGCGCCGGTCCCACTCCAGGAAGCGGCGAACAAGGTCCGGAACGTCCTCCGGCGCGCAGATCGGATCCGAGAAGACCATCCGCTTGGGCCGGCGCGCGAACAGCGGATGCCGCACCCGCGTGTAGGCGATGTAACCGCTCGGCGCGATAAAGTACTCCATCCCCGCCTGCAACGTCGCATAGGCAATCCCCTCTCGCCCATGCTGCCGGAGAAACGATGACAGCAGGTCCCACTTCTGCGTATGACTCAGGCCTTGGGCGGTCTCCCCCTCGATGATGCGAGTTCCGGCGCTTCGCCCCGGGGAGGAAGCCCCAGTCCGCCACGGTTCGTCCTTCGGTGCTCTCCGAACCCAGTCAGCCGTCAAGCCTCGCACCACGGCCGCGTCCTGGTCTATTAACCGCGGGTTGGCGCAGGCAGCTAATGCCTCGCCTCGTCCCGGAACCGCACTCTGACTGCGGTAGTGCATGGACCACGGTAGTACAGAACCATTCGGCCACTTCATCTTGTGCGGCCCGTTTACAGCGTTCCCGGTGCCAAATCGCGTGCCGCAGCGTGGAAATGCGCGGAAATCTCGCTCTTTCGGGCACCTTGCGCCTGAATTGGCCAACCCCGCCGCGCAAATCCCTGAGATGCTGCCCCCGTTGGAAACGACGCGAGTCTAGCCATACCCCCTCCCTCAGCCGTCGCTCCCCCGTTGTTCCTCCGTTGCTCCTCCGTCCCTCCTCCGTCCCTNNACTCCGTCCCTCCTCCGATCGCCGGTCGGAGGTGGGACGGAGGAGGGACGGAGGAGCAACGGAGGAGGGATGGAGGAGCAACGGTGTTGTTACGGTGGTAGCTGCGTGCAACTGCGGAATTGGCAGCCTTTTGCGAGGCTGGGGCACGGGTATGTTTCCCGGGTTGGGCGCTCCTCGGCGGTCGCTGCCTGAGCCGGCCACGGGCGGGTCTTGGCGAAGCGTGTAAGTGATTGCAGGTGTAGGGCTTACGCGCAATCTACCGAAGGGCTGGTTGAATAAGCTGCATATACCCCCCGCAGATGAAGCGGAAAACCTCACCGGAATCGCCCCCGTCCAGCCGCAATACAGCATGTCTCAAGCCGAGGCAAGGACGCCACCGGGCGGGAGCCGGTCGGCTTCTGGCATCAAGGACAAGCCGTCCGGCGGTTCAGAAGCGCACGCCCACCGTCAACATCAAGGCGTGGCTGAGAAAGTCATACTTGCCGTCGGCTGTTTGGCCGGCGAAACGTCCGGGGGTGGATGACGGGGTGCTGCCACTGACTTTGTGGTCCGGGCCGTATCCGAATTGATACGTCAGATCAATATCATACCGTTTCCCTTTGTAGCCGGCGCCGATGCTGAAGAAATGCCGGTCAAGGTCCGCCGCCAAGGGGTAGTAATAGCTGTCCGGAACCGAGTTCTGGCTGAAGATGTAGCCCGCGCTCACGTGCCAACCGTTGTCGAAATAGCGCGTCACGCCGAACTCGTACATCCAGCTTGGTTTCCACTTCAGCGTTACGGGCGTTTCTGCCTTCAAGCCGCGCGGCGGGTTCTCCATGTGGATGACGCTGGTTCCGAAGCTGCTCCAATCGGTGTAATCAGCGTTAAACTCCAGGTTCCATTTAGGGGTCGGGCGGTACGAAATGCCAAAGACGACGGTCAACGGAAACTCAAAGTCCGTGCTCGCGACCCGGTTCGTGGGCGGGTAAAGCCCGGGAAGGGGGAATTGCTGGAATTCCGTCTTGCCGTCCAGCCCCACCTTGGCCGAGCTGCGAAAGGTCGCCCCGAGAGCGACCTTCTCGTGCGGCTGCCAGCGCAGGCCCAGGTTGTAGCCCACGCTCCAC
>MTKZ01127772.1_pt1 | contig 10621 bp, 9 predicted proteins | sample 1042781 | NCBI WGS metagenome assembly MTKZ01 (sample SAMN06212207, study PRJNA360539) | anaerobic digester metagenome | biome: Wastewater treatment plant; material: sludge; isolation source: anaerobic digester fed with sludge from wastewater treatment plant | place: Denmark: WWTP Viborg ...
CGGGTTTTCGTGCAAGCCGGCCGGGCCCCGCAGTCGGTGGTTTCCCCACGCGCCGTTCCCCTGACGAAGTTGGGGGTGGGCCGCAGGGGCCGGATCGTGCGGATCACCGGCACCGGCCCGATCCGGCATCGTCTGATGGAGATGGGAGTCACGCGCGGGGCCAACGTGTTTGTGGAACGGGTGGCCCCGTTGGGCGACCCGATCGAGGTGACCATCAAGGGCTATTACCTGGCCATTCGCAAAGACGAAGCGGCCCAGATCATCGTGGAGCCGTAGCGGCATACCTCTGGTATTGTTCGACGCCACTGAGACTCGCCAGACCACTCTTCGAGCAGTCATCGCCGGAAACCCCAACTGCGGCAAGACGTGCCTCTTCAACGCCCTGACCGGGGCGAACCAGAAGGTCGGCAACTACCCGGGCGTGACGGTGGAACGTCGCGAAGGACGGGTCCGGTCTTCCGAGCTTGATATGACGGTCGTCGACCTGCCCGGCACGTACTCGCTGACGGCGCTCTCGGCCGACGAGATGGTCGCCCGCCACACGATGCTGCACGAGCGGCCGAACGTTGTGATCAACGTGGTCGACGCCGCCAACCTGGAGCGCAACCTGTACCTCACCGTCCAGTTGATGGAAATGGAGATGCCGCTGGTCGTCGCGCTGAACATGGTGGACGTGGCCGAGCGGCACGGATTGACCATCGACGTGGAGCGCATGGCCGCGGTCCTGGGACTGCCGGTGGTGCCGACGGTGGGCAACCGGTCCCGCGGCATCCGCGACCTTCTGAGCCAAAGCCACCAGGTGGCACGCCGAGCGACCGACCGGACGACCCGGACCGTCACGTACGGACACGGCGTCGACGACGAGGTGGACGCTCTGGCGGCCGTCGTGGCGGCCGACGCGAAGTTGTCGGGCCGTTACCCGGCTCGCTGGGCGGCGGTGAAGCTGTTGGAGAAGGACGAAGAGATCGTCCGCGACATGCGGGCCGTCGCCGCACAGCCGGCGGCCATCGAGGCGGCGGCCGCCGGCGCGATCCAGGCAATCGAATCCCATTTCCACGAGCCGTCGGAAGTGATCCTCGCGGAGGCACGGTACGGATTCGTGGCGGGAATCATTCGGGAGTGCGTGACCCAGGGCAACGTGTCGCGGAAATCCGTGACGGACGCGGTGGACGCGGTCGTGTGCCATCGCGTGCTGGGCCCGCTGGTGCTGACCGGCGTCGTCTACTCGCTGTTCGTGGCCGTGTTCAAGATCGCCGATGAGTGGCACTGGCTGTTCGGCCGAAGCCCCACCCAGTGGATGCAAACGCTGTTTGCCTGGCTGGCGCACCAGGCGGGCGGACTGGCCGACACCTCGCCCATGCTCCATTCGCTGCTGGCGGACGGGGTGATCGGCGGCGTGGGCGGCATCATGGCCTTCGTGCCGCTGATCTTCGTGATGTTCGCCTTCATCGCGGCCCTGGAGGACACGGGGTACATGGCCCGCGTGGCCTTCGTGCTGGACCGGGCCCTCAAGGTCTTCGGGCTGCAGGGCAAGAGCATCATGGCCATGATCGTCTCCGGCGGCCTGGGCGGCGGCGGTTGCGCCGTGCCCGGCGTGCTGGCCACGCGGGTGCTGCGCGACCGGGAAGACCGGCTGGTCACCATGCTCATTGCCCCGCTGATGAACTGCGGCGCGAAGATCCCGGTGTATCTCATGCTGATCGGGGCGTTCTTTGCCCAGCGCCAGGCGGGCATGATGTTCCTGCTCTGGCTGCTGTCGTGGGCGTTTGCGCTACTCTCGGCCGTCGCGATTCGGAAGTTCGTGGTGCGGGGGGCGCAGGCGCCGTTTGTCATGGAACTGCCTACGTACCACGTACCCACCCTCCGCGGCGTGCTGCGGCACACGTGGAGCCGGACCTGGATGTTCATCCGCAAGGCGGGCACGCTGATCCTGGCCACCAGCGTGCTGTTGTGGTCCGCGATGTACTTCCCCCGGGCGGATACGGCGGATATTGATGCCCGGATCGCCTCCCTGCAGAGTCAAACCGCGGATTCGGACGCGCTCGCGCAGTTCGATGCTTTGCAGCGCGAACGCCAGGCGGCTCAGCTTCGCCACAGCGTTGCCGGCCGGGCGGGTGCGGCGTTGGAGAACGTCACTCGCTGGGCCGGCATGGACTGGCGCGACAACATCGCCCTGATCGGCGGATTCGCGGCCAAGGAGGTGATCGTCAGCACGCTGGGTGTGGCCTACGCCATGGGGGACGCGGATTCCGACGAGGGCGGAACGCTCTCGGCCCACCTGCGGTCCGACCCGGGCTGGACCCCGCTGCGGGCCTTCGCCCTGATGGTGTTCGTGATGCTCTACGCGCCGTGCGTGACCGTGCAGATCATCACGCGCCGCGAGTCCGGCTCGTGGAAGTGGCCGGTGTTCTCCATGGCGTACACGATCGGCCTGGCCCTGGTAATGGCCACGCTGATCTACCAGGTGGGCGGCGCCTTCGGCTGGGGGGGCTAGCGGCGGCAGGAGTCTCTGCATCGTGTGGTGGGAGTGGCTCATCGTGCTGGCGGCGGTGGGGATCGCGGGGGCTTGGTCCGCGCGGCTCGTCTATCGCCGCATCCGGCAGGGGGCCCGCGTCACCTGCAACACCTGCGAGCTGCGAGGCCCGGGCTGCCCGGCCGGACTGGTGCAGATTCAACCCGAGGCGGAACCGGGAGTTCACCATGCCCGTGGAGATCGAGGCGAAGCTGAAAGTTGAATCGCTGGAGGCCGTGCGGGAACGGCTGCACGCGGTCGGGGCCGTGTTCGTCCGCGACGTGACGGAGCGGAACCTGCAGTACGACAGCGCGGACGGCCGGCTTCGACAGGGCGATTCCGTGCTCCGGATTCGTTCGCTGGAGGTCCACCGTGGCGCGGCCCTGCCGGCCACGCTTACCTACAAAGGCCCGCGCCTGCCCGGCCGGGTGAAGCACCGCACCGAGATCGAGCTGGCCATTGCGGACGCCGAGTCTGCCGCCGGTCTGCTGGAGGTCCTGGGCTACGTGCGCCTGTGCGTGCTGGAGAAACGGCGGGAGACCTGGCAGCTCGAGTCGTGCCACGTCGAGCTGGACGAGCTTCCGTACCTGGGCTCATTCGTGGAAATCGAGGGCCCGGACGAGGCGAGCATCGCCCGCGCGCAGAAGAAGCTGCGCCTCTCGGACCGGCCCCATATTCCGGAGGGCTACATCGCGCTGCTGCATCAGCACTGCCAGACCCACGGCCTGTCTTTCGCCGAACTCACCTTCGCCCGCGCCGCCGAACACGCCGGCACGCGGCCCGAGCCGTAGGGGAGGGTTTGTTCTCGGTTTCCGCTTGACCGAGATTCCCATCTCGGCCCCCTCTCAGCGGGATCGCTCGCCACGCCTTCATCCCCCGCGAGCCAGCCCGCCCTTCGCTCTGATGTGAGTATCAGATGTCCCGTTTGGCCCCGCTCATTCCGCCCCCAACCGGGGGCGGCGGATCGTGGCCATAGGCAGAGTGGAGCAGGGCGCAGCCCTGCGCAGCGCAGCCCGTGGATCGCCTTCCTCCAGCCTCGAAGAGGCGTAAGGGAGTAGTCCCGGCGCGCCGGGACGTAAGCCACTGGAGCCCCGCGCCCGAGACGAACTGAGCCCCAGCGGGGCGACACTCGGTGGCACACGCGCACCCTGCCTCCTGCGCGAACTCCATCCTGCTGCTTACAACAATCGCGAAATCAGTGATCTCCCATTTAGCATCCCCTCAACGCATCACGCATGCCCTTCTCCCGGCGGGTGCCGAATGCTCTGCGCGGGAATCAACGGATGCCTGGGCCCGCCAGGGCTGGAGTCGGGGCTGCCGACGGGTCGGGAGGGCCATGCCGGTTGGATGGCGCATGCGGATGACACTCAATCTTGTTCAGGGAGGAAGCTGACGCGAAACTCCGGCGTCCGCAGAACGTACTCGCTGCCGTCGGCGGCGCGTCCCAGTTTGCGCTGCCCAATGCTGAGCACGTAAAGCTGATTCCACCATTCGAGGAGGAGTTCGTTGCCATCGGGCAATGCCGTGGCGCTCCAGATTGCGGGACGACTCAGGTTCAGCAGACCGTATTCGTTCTGAAGTGCCAGGATTGGTCCATCGTTCCCGTCTACCCGGATTCCGCTGCCAAGATAGGGCCAGACCTCGACCTTGAATCCGCCGGTTTGGAAGCGACGCGGAGGGATGATCGTGGGACGCCCGCCGACACGCGCTGGGTTACCTTGTGCTCGGACGTAATTGACCACAAGATCGGTCAGAAGCGGCATCGTTTCCGTTTTCTCTCGCAGGCCGAAGGGCGGTTCGGTGTCAAACACATAGACGGTTCTGTGCTCCGGTTCGACGCCGCCGCCATTCGCAGCATACTCCTGGCGGATCTGCAGCCAGCAGACGCTGCGACCATCAGCCGACCAGGCGAGCGGGGAGCCCCAGTCGTTGGCGGGCGCGCTTCCGAGCGCGATTGCCTCATGCGTTTCCAGGTCGAGAACCTTGATCGTCTCTTGCGCGTTCTGGCGGTAGGGCCATTCTTCGTCAGGCGGCGGCTCCACGTANNCTCTTACCCACGAAGGCGCAGGTCGATTCATCCTCGCTGATCAGAAAGGACCGCGCCGGAAACGGAATCAGCGTTGAAACGCCCTCACCGCCCAGCCGCCTGCGCTTGACGTGCTCGTCGCGGCTATCCACGTAGTAGACGATCAGATCGGGATTCATAGTCCAGGATGCATCGAAGGTCGTCTCCAGGCCTGCGAAGTGTGGACGCGTCGTGATGTAGAACAGCGGACCTACCACAAGATAGCTCAAGACGTTCCCGATGAGTACGGCCCGCAGCACGCCACCACCGCTGCGTCCGATACAAGGTCCACCATTGGGCGGCCTCGGCGGGACGGGTGGTGATGATCCCGCCGTCCGACCCGCTCCATCGATCCGGCAAGCGATCCTCCGGTGGCCGAATGGCGATCCGGGCGCATGTGCGGCCGGATGTGCTCGGCAACCATGACGGCCTGGGCCTCCGTGATCCGGTATTTCAGCTCGTACCGCGATCGGATCATGGCTGCGCGTTCAGAAACTCGATGGCCGCATCCTGCCGCTGCTGCACGTGCTCCAGAAGATACTGAAGCCCGTCCTCGAATTCCTGCGGGTTCGAGAGGAACGTGTACCCGGGTTGCTCCCCCTCGCCGCCGACGACGTACGGCGCGATCAGATCATGCTCGGCCTGGTACCGCGCCTGGATCGGCGCGACCGCAAATGGCGTCTCGACGGCCTGGCGCACGTAGGAGACGTAAACGCTCCAGTATTCCGGATCATCGGCCAGGTAGCGGATGAGCGGCCAGTTCTCGCCGACCTCGTCGAGCGAGAGCGACAGGACCCCGCCCATCGCTCCGCCGCCGCCCCGCGGGTCCTCCACCCCATTGGTGCCGACGGAGTCATTCCCGCCGCCCATGCCGCCGCCGGACCAGAGCGCCATGTTGTTGTCCCACGGAATCCAGGTCAGGCGGCCGTCATCGCTCGGATTCGCGTACAGATAGTAATTCTGGGCCATGTTGCCGTACGTGTCCCAGTTCTGGATGACCGTGTTGACGGCCAGCCAGCGCAGGAACCCGTCGACGTCGAAGACCGCCTCCAGGCCCGCGCGCCACGCGGCGGCGTCGGAGCGGTCGGCGTGCAGCGCGGCAATCGCAGCCTGCACGTCACTGAAATCCGCCTCGTCCTCGTTCGTCTCCTTGTCGAAATCCTCCTCGTTGAACGTGACCCAGTCGGAGGTGGGCTTGTACAGGTTGCCGGAGTCGTCGCCGAACCGCGTTTCGAGCATCGGGTCGGCGGGGATTTCCGTGAGTGCGGAGAGCCCGAAATACGTGGGGCCCTCGCCGTGGTCGATATACAGGCGGCAGAAGGCCGTGAAGGGGGCTGGCACGCCCGCCTCGCGGAAGATGTCATGTGCGACCTTCTCGCGCAGCAGCGAGTTGTCCGACCAGTTGTTGGCGAGCGACAGCTTCTTGAATCCGAAAAAGCGCTGGTTGTCCACTTCCGGATGGTCGTCCTCGAACTCGTCGAAATCGAGCCGGAACGGCAGCTTGTAGATCCCCGCGCTCCACGTGCTCATCAGCGACGATTGCCCTTTGAAGCGGATTCCGACGTACCACCAGGTCTCGCCCTCGAACACCAGGGTGCATGGCACGTAGATCGGGTTCTCATCGGTGGACGGCGGCATCCCGCCGCCTCCGGGGAACTCGCCGCCTTCCGGAAGATCACCGCCGCCCGGCCCCGGCATGCCCTCCGGCTGACACGCGAGCAGACCGTCCGCGGCCGCGATGCACGTTCCGGCTACGTTCATGCCGCCAAACGACAGGCTGCAGGAGTCACCTTCCTCCGACCCTTCGCACGCCTCGAGCATCTCGGGCGGAAGGGCGCCGTCGCCGCCGGGGCTTTCCGGGTTCGTAGGGGGTTCCGGACGATCCATCCGCGAGCGACACGCCAATTGGCCGTCCGGGCCGGCCACGCACGTGCCCTCCGCCGTTTCGCCGTCGAAGGCGACCGTACAGNNCGCCCCGGCCGAACTCACCGTACAGGCCGGTCATGTCGTCGAGCATGGCCTGCCAGTCGGCCGATGTGATCGTAATGTCAAGCCGCAGGACCTTACCCTGTGGAAAGACGACGTCGTAATCGGGCGACGCCTTGCTGCTGTGCGTGGACTCCGTCCAGCCGACGGGCCGTCCGTCTTCGGACAGCGGGACCGTCCCGGCCTGGTCGTTGTCGTTGGAGTCATTTGTGTTGGAATCGGAGGGAACCGCGGCGATCCCGCTACAGGCAGGCTGAAGCGCAACGGTCGCGATGAGAACCGCCGCGCAGAAAGACAAACGCTTCACAACGGTCGTGTTCATGGATGAAGACCCTCCCCAACAGGTTGCATGCGTCCAGTGACTGTCAGGCCGCGCGAAGGCGGCACGTACGTCGGCCATCCCTTCGGATGAATCGGGGCGGTCCCGTGCCCGGATGGACACTTGGTGGCACGGGGCGTGTCGGGCTCCCGGGTCTGCCCGCGGAGTCAACCGGTCGGATGGTTTCGGGTTGGGCAAGCCGATCCGCTCGGCCCGGGAGCTCTTTGCTCCCTTCCGCCGAGCGACCCGGCTGCCATCCACGATCTTTTATCCCCGCCTACATGAAACGCTGATGAAATCCACACAGGACCCCGATTTTCCACCGCGGGGCAGGAGCGCGATCCTGGGGTCCACACCAAGCGAGTGTTCGTCGCCGCCCTCGCCCCACGCCGGCGTACGGCCGAGGTTGCGTTCGCGCGCACACTCAAGGTCGCCGTCACGCCAGCGGAGAACCCTATCGCCGCTTCGGCGAGCTCCGCCGTGATGGTCACCCGAGCTTCATGGGATTGTCTCGGAGTGCCGCATAGGCTTCCGCGCTCGTCCAGGACACTCAGACGGCTTACGCTTCTTCAACCGCTGATATCAGGTTGCCGGTGGAGCCGCGCGCTTCCGCTGAATTCGCCGATCACGGCCCGCACGGCATCCTTGTGGACGACATACGTAAGGGTCTTGAGCTTGATGTAGTCCTCCCGGTAAAAGAGATACCCCCGGAATTCGCCCAAGTGTGCGAGGCCGTACGAGTCCTTGACCAGGAACCAATCGTAATCCCCGACGGTGGTCCATCCAACCAGGTGGACATCATGATCGTCGCTCGTGGCCCCATTGAAGATGCGAAACTCGCGGGCATCCTGATCGATGTACTGCCGCGGGATGTCGAAGGCTGGGATGATCGCGGCGTCCTCGAAGCCGTTGTGGCCCGGCTCGGTGATGTCGCCGTTCAGTCGCACCGTGTATCCATTTTCGATTGCGTGCTTCAGAATCTGGTAGAACTCGTCCAGCGGCACGTTGTAGTAGTCCCGGCTGTGCCACCAGTTCGCCTCGACCTCGTACTCGGCGTATTCATGAAAGGGATGGGCCAGCGTGGACATCACGCACACGTAATCGTCGAGGTTCAGCTTGAGCACGTCGGCGAGGAACTGCGCCGGCGTGAGTTCCGTGTCTTCAAAGACGAATCGCTCGGGCGGTCGGCCCATGTGCCGGTCCATGATGAGTCGCAACGACGCCAGCACGAGCTCCTCGTCGTAGATTTCATTCTCCTTGATGTGCGCCAGATAGGCGCGCATCTCCGCGACCATCGCCTCGTCGTCGTGGCGGCCCTCAGGGGTCAGCACGCCCGCGTACGCCGACGCCGGGACGACGCCGTGCTTGCGCCAGACCAGCATGACGGCATTGCCCTCGGAACCACGGTGGAAAAAGGAGTCCCCGCGCTCCTGCACATAGCGTCGTGCCTTCTCCAGGAACTCGTAGTAAACGGTGTACATTTCCGACAGTCTGAGCTTTCGGCCGGTCAGTCGATAAACCTCTGACTCGAAGAACGAGGTCGTGCTGAAGCACCAGCAGTGGCCGGTGTTGAACTGCCGCACCGGCGGGAAGTGAAACACGGTTTGGAACGAGGCGAGGGAGTGGGGTTTCTCGATTCCGACAAAGTCGAAGCGGACCTCGCGCTCTTGACGCTTGCTCACCTCCCGCTTGGCCCCTTGGGCGTTGCGGAGGTGTTCCGTCTCAGCGCGGCGCTGTTCCTGTGCTTGACGGTTCCGTTCCTTCATCTCCTCGATCACCGGGTCTCGGTGCTTCGGCACGTACTTGACCCGGGGCGCACGCGGCTCCTGTCCGTTGACGATCGGGCAAACGAGCAGGCAGGCGCAAACCGTGACCAGGCGGTGGATTGAGTTGATCATGACACCTCCAAGCGAACGAAAGGGTAGATCGCGTGTGGCGTCGACCCGCTGTGCCGCACTATTCTACCACCACTGCGTTCATGACGGCCGGGTCGGTCCCTACTCCAGGGGAGCCCTTCGGACGCAGATTCAATTATAAGGGCGGTGAGGCGCGCGAGCCACGAGGAATTCGACGAGCGGCAGCCATCCTGGGGGGTCCGCGAGGCTCAGTCCGTGAGTTACTTGCGGCGATGGCTGCAACGGCTGCGGGGCAAAACAAAAGTGTCAGGATGATTTTTCAGGGTCCTTCTTCTGGCTGGCCGCGGGGTGCGGACGGGGGTTTCCGGGGCCGTTCACTGGCCGACGGGTTGATTTCTCCGGGATGCGGGCGGTGCCGAGAGACCGAAGAATCGTGGAACCCACGGGCCATGGCGAAACGCCGCCCCCGCAGGGTTCGCCTCGCGGACCGGGATCGCCGTCGGGCCTGGTTCCTTGACGCGCCTCACAGGGCATTACGCACTCTCCGCGATTATCAGTGATGTTCCGTTTTCCGTTATCTCCTCCGTGAGTATCTGTGATGTCCCGTTTGTCCCGTTTTCGCTACGGTAGTGATCGGCGCACGTCTTCCAGCGATGCACCGACGCGGCGCAGAAGAACGTCCACGCGATCTCGCACCTCCATCCAATCGTAATGTGCATCTTCATAGACCTGCAATGTGCGTCGTGCCTCGACTGCGCGGATGAACTCTTCATCGAACTGGGGGAGAGTATAACCATGGGCCTTGAGCTGCTCCCGTGACGGTGTGAACAGGGGAGTGAGATGGTACGCGGGAGTCTCGTGCGTCAGGAACGACGAATCGTATCGGTGGCCTGGGCGCGGCCCTCTCGGCCCGCGCGTTTGCGCCCAGCGCTCTGTGACCTCCGGCGCCCAACCAAGTAGTTCCCGCAACGCCAGCTTCCAACACCTGAGATACAGCTCCCAGTCCTGCAGAGCATCGAGCTCCTCTCGGCTGTTCATCAGAATCGCTCCTCAGTGCGGGCAGAACCAAAGTGTCGGGATGATCTTTCACGTCCCTTCCGCGGCCGGCTGCGGGGACGCAGCGCTTTGCAGGCCCGGCCGGGTGGCCGTGCGGGCGAACCAGGCGGCGGTGCCCAGCGGCTGCCGGCTCCGGCCCCGCAATCGGCGTGCCGTTCGTCAACGAGGACATGCGAACAGGCTACAGGTGAGATGCCCTGTTTGCACGCGCAGAGTGACGCCTGCAGGGAGGATACGACGCGACGATGGTGGTTCTTTCTCGATGCGTTTGCACCTCCGGCCATGGCACGCCGGCACGCTTGCGCCGCCGCCGGCCCGAGCCTCCGCCAGAAGGCGTCGCGAAGGTGGAGCGGCAGCGATCGCGCCCCCGCTAATCGGGTAACTCGATGCAGGCCAGCCACTTACGGCTGGCCCATCTTGTCAGCGGGAGGCCCCCGGACCGGCCGCGGTGAGTCTGGGCGCGGCGGCTCCGGGCCGCAGGGCGGGTCCAGCGGTGCGGCGGGCAGGATCGCGGGACGCTCGCCCGATGCGGGTTGAAGCGGATGGCCGCTCGACCGTGGTGGCGATCGGATTCGAAGTCTGACGAGCGGTGCCCGCTTGCGGACGGCCGGCGCGGGCTGCATCATGTGGGCGGACCGGGGCTTCCGGTGCACACAACAAGTGCGGTCGTATCCGTGGCGGGTGGAGATGTCCGGCATGAAGGGGCCCTGCAAGGAGGCTGATCCGTGAGGCTACCTGGTGTACAGAGCCCCGCCCATCGAGAGCAGTCGCACCCTTGGAAAGCGGTGGCGGCGACTCTGGCCGCCGGCGTCGGCCTGGTGGGAATG
>MTKZ01016046.1_pt1 | contig 10613 bp, 8 predicted proteins | sample 1042781 | NCBI WGS metagenome assembly MTKZ01 (sample SAMN06212207, study PRJNA360539) | anaerobic digester metagenome | biome: Wastewater treatment plant; material: sludge; isolation source: anaerobic digester fed with sludge from wastewater treatment plant | place: Denmark: WWTP Viborg ...
GTTTACAGGTTGTACAAACTTCAAACGGTCGGTAGTATCGAGAAGAAGGAAAGTGCGACCACCATAGCCGATCTTCTTTCAAGGCATCTTGAATCGCTTCCGGCCGAGGACTTTTCGAGCAACGACGACAGGATAGCCTACAGTGCCTTTCTCGCATGGGTGCTCTCGGATTTCTCCGGCAAGGCTTTCCAGGTTGGAACTCTGAACGAGATGCCCGCCTACCTTTCGACATTCAACTCCTTCACCAGTCAGGTCAGGAGTATGGCCGAAGCTGTCTACAAAGAATGGATGGCTTACGCGCTGGGCCTGGTCAAAGATGAACCATCGGTCTTTCCGGGCGAGCTGAAAAAGACCGATACTTTTGCTCAGTACTCTCTAAAAGCAGACGCCGACGAGAAATCCGAAAGAGAGATACTCTCTCTGTCCAGCAATCAGATTTACAATCTTCTCAATTCGAGTATCGATACTATTGGCAAGCGCGAGTACGACATTTCATCGCTGGTAGAAGAGGAAGTGAAGAGATTCGCCGTTCAGGCGACGCTGGATGTGGCTCCCCTCATGGATTCCAATCTGATGAACGCTGCGAGAGACCTATTCCAGCTCTGGTTGTACAGATCGCTCGGGCTGGTCGAGGAAGTTCCTCACTATCCGGCCGAAATAAGTGTTAAAACGCTTTCTATCAAAGGGTTCAATTTGAGTTTACCTCTGGATAATCCAGATTACGAAAGAGTGGTCGAGATCCTCAACAACAATCTGGATTCGCGTCTGAAGTCCATCGAGAAGCTACAGATGGCTTCGCAGGTACTTTCCATCAGACAGTTCACCCCGGTAGGTCTAATAGAGAGGGACATTGGCGACGAAGTGAAAAAGATAATCCCCGTTCAGGCCGGCATCCTGGGGCAGTTGCGGAATTCGTTATCCAGAGAGATCGTCTCCGTGAGCGAAAAGGGCGTAAATCTCTGGTGGTTAAGATTTGTAGGTTATATAATTCTAGCTTTGATAGCCTTTTTCCTTCTTCCGGCGCTCAGAAAATACTGGCTAGGGATCGTCATTACCTTCGAGATATTCTATATGCTTTTCCTGACCGACGTGACGAGGAACCTCTTCGATCTCTCGCTGTACTCGATAATAGTGCTACCGGTCTTCGCCTTCATTCTGATAATGGCCGTCTTCTCGATTTTCAAGAAGGGCGGAAAAAAGTCGCTGCTAGTGATAAAGCTTCTACTACTGGCGACGATCGCGATCTTTCCGTTTTTGAAGCTTTACAACGATGTACCGGAGATCTCGATGGACAGTTTCGAAGGTTTCTACGATTCGATCTATTATTCAACTCTCAAGAGGGATCTCTTCCTCGCACCCGAGTCTCTGATAAGCCTCGAAATAAGGGATCTAAGTTCGGTCGTCTCCAGCGAATTGAACAGCTTCAAGAGAGTTTTGAGAGTCATCGTGCCCAACGAGATGAACGCATTTTCCAACAACGCCGGTCTATCATACACCGTTGACGGCAACGGAAGACTAAGAGTAACCGCACCGGCTTTTTCAGAGTACATGTCTATCGAAAACCAGCAAGCCTACGCCGATGAACTCCGTGGATTGTCGAAAGACCTGAACAGTTTCATAAGAGACAGCGAAAGAAACGCCAGAACTTACGAGTCTTTGCTTAAGAGTTTCGTATCTTCTTCCGAGAGGATAATTAGATATTCGGGAGAAACACTGAGGGCAGACTTCACTGAATTCGTCGAAACCTCGCTCAAGTCCAAACCCGAGCTGAACGTAGTTATGGACGACTATCTCGCTGAGGTGTCCGACGATCTGGAAAGAGAGGCTCTTCCGGCCGTTGTGAGAGTCTTCAGGGTTCCAAAGTTCGTTGCACTGGCACTGGGTCTCTTCCTGCTCTCGGCTGTCGTTTTTGTAGTTAAGAAACCGTTGATCTCACTGATCAATATCGTCGTTGTGAGTGTTTATTTCGTGATATCTCTTGCCGGAATCAAAGAGCTAACTCTATTCGTTCAAGGTGGCTCCCCAGTTCTCAACATAACTGTTGATCCGTCCGTAAACGCTTTGTTTTTGATTGTTTTTGCAGGTATAATTGTTCTATCAGTTCTATGGGTTTTACTATCTCAAAAGAAAGGGAGTGTTAGTGAATGAAACTCAGAGTGCTTCTTGTCATTTCTCTTATTCTCATGGTTGCCCTCCCGGTAATGGCGATGAAGGTAATCATGGTTACCGACGTCGGCGGGCTTGGCGACAAATCATTCAACGATGGAACCTGGGAAGGAATCGTTAAGGCATCTGATTTTCTCGGACTCGAGAAAGAGGTAGTCCAGTCCAAAGAGCAGTCGGACTACATACCCAACCTCTCCAACGCGGCTAAAGAAGCCGATATAATCTTCGGAGTCGGATTCATGATGGCCGATGCTCTTTACAAAGTAGCTCCCCAGTTCCCGGACACGTACTTCATCGGAATCGACATCGACCCTATCGAGAACATGCCAGACAACGTGGCAACGTATCTCTTCAAAGAGCAGGAAGGAGCCTTCCTTGTAGGTTATGTCGTTGCGGCAATGACGAAGACCAATATGGTGGGTTTCGTCGGTGGAATCCCGATACCGCCGGTCGAAAGGTTCCGCTACGGTTATGAAGCCGGAATAAGGGTCTACGAAGAGCTTCACGGAAAGACAATCTCCATGCTTCAGGGATACACCATGGACTTTAACGATCCCAAAAAGGGTAAAGACCTCGCTCTGGCACAGTTCGCGGAAGGCGCAGATATAGTTTTCCACGCTTCCGGCGCCTGTGGAAATGGAGTAATCGAAGCTGCTGCCGAGAAGGGCGAAGGCTTCTTTGCAGTCGGTGTTGACGTTGACCAGGATTATATGGCACCTGGAAGAGTTCTAACCAGCTCGGTAAAGAGAGTCGATATGGCTTCCTATCAGGCGGTCATGAGTATCGCTCTGGGAACTTTCGAGCCTGGCACCAAGACCCTGGGTATAAAAGATGAGGGTGTCGGAATAAGCCCGATGAAGTACACCAAGGACGTCGTCGGTCCGATCATTCTCAGTGAAATCGAATTCTTGAGGGAACAGATCAAGGCCGGAACCATTGTTGCCCCCGATACGCAGGAAAAGCTGGACGCTTTCGTTGTTCCCGCTATAGCGCTGCCATAATGGTTTCTTTTCACACAATCGTGTGATATCAAAGATCGGGAGGGTTAACGCTCTCCCGATCTTTCGTATCATGAACGATGGGGGTGAGCGTGTGGACGCCACAAACGTTAAAAACCTCGATCTTTCCGGTATGGCCGTTGCCATGAAGGGAATCACCAAGAGATTTCCCTCCGTGGTTGCCAACGATAACGTAGATTTCTTTGTAAAGAAAGGCGAAATACACGCGCTCGTTGGGGAGAACGGTGCAGGAAAATCCACTCTCGTGAACCAGCTTTACGGTCTTTATACCCCCGACGAAGGCGAGATCTATATAAACGGAAAGAAATTCGTTTTCAAAGGGCCGAGAGACGCCATAGACGCGGAAATAGGAATGGTTCACCAGCACTTCATGCTCGTTGACAACCAGACCGTCTCGGAAAACGTCGTTCTCGGTTCCGAGCCGAGACGTGGTCCCTTCAACCTCTTCATTGACAGCGGTAAGTCGAGGAGATCCGTCGTGGAACTCTCCAAGAAGTACGGTCTGTTGGTCGATGTCGATGCGATGATAGAAGATATACCGGTCGGTATGCAGCAGAGAGTCGAAATTTTGAAGATCCTTTACAGAGGTGCCAGCATACTGATCTTCGACGAACCGACTGCGGTGTTGACTCCCCAGGAGACAGAGGAACTCTTCAAGATCCTGAGAGTCCTCAAAGAAAATGGAAAGACCATCATCTTCATCACTCACAAGCTGAACGAAGTGATGGCTATAGATGACAGAGTAACGGTTATGCGACTGGGAAAGGTCACCGGCCAGGTCGATACCAGAGATACCAACCCCAGGCAACTGGCCAACATGATGGTGGGGAGAGAAGTGCTGCTCAGAGTCGAGAAAGAGGCTCACGAGCCCGGGAAGACGCTCCTGGAGGTCAAAAACCTCCATGTGAAAGACAACAGAAAGCTCGATACCGTCAAAAGCGTATCCTTCAGCGTTAGGGAGGGCGAGATACTGGGAATCGCCGGAGTGGCCGGAAATGGCCAGACGGAACTCATAGAAGCCATCACGGGATTGAGAAAGGCCGAGAGTGGCAGTATACGACTCATGGGAAAGGATCTCACGAACAAGTCGGCCCTCGACATCAGAGAATCTGGATTGACACATATTCCAGAAGACAGGCTTAAAAGGGGCCTGATCTCACAGTACCCGGTCTATTACAATCTGATCCTGGGAAAGCACAACGACAAACCCTTCGCGTCCGAAGGTTTCATCGATATGAAAGAGGTCAAAAATTTCGCCAGGTACATCGTCGAAACCTTTGATGTGAGGCCCAAAGACATAGATATCCTGGGTGGTAACCTTTCAGGTGGAAACCAGCAGAAAGTCGTAGTGGGGAGGGAATTGAGCACCGTTCCTATAGAGCCGAAGGTCGTGGCGATATCGCAGCCGACCAGGGGACTCGATATCGGAGCTATTGAGTTCATACACAGAACGATACTGAACATGAGGACGAAAGGTATAGGCATCCTTCTGGTCTCCATGGAGCTGGACGAAATATTCTCCCTCTCAGACAGGATACTGGTTTTCTATGAAGGTGAAATAATGGGTGAAGTGCTTCCCAATGAAGTGAACCGTGAAGAGATAGGACTGATGATGGCCGGTCACAGCAAGGCAGAAGTAGTGAAAGAGCGGGGGTGATTGAGAATGAACCGAAGCAAAATCTACGCTCTGCTGGTACCTGTAGTTTCTGTAATTATCGCGCTACTGATAGCTTCGATCATTATAATAATCATCGGCAAGAATCCTCTGACTGCCTACGGAATAATGCTGGAAGGAGCTTTCGGCGGTGCCGAACAGCTCGCCAACACTATAATCAAGATGACTCCGTTGATACTCACCGGTCTGGCCGTCGGTTTCGGTTTCCGCGCCGGTGTCTTCAACATAGGGGCCGAAGGGCAGATGACTATCGGCGCACTGATGGGAGCGGTAGTTGCGATGAACATAGGCGGTGTTCCTTCGGTGATAGCTATACCGCTATCCATAATAGTCGGGATGCTGGCAGGCGCCTTCTGGGCCTCGATAGCCGGTTTTCTGAAGGCCTTCACCGGCGCTCACCTAGTCATTTCGACCATAATGCTCAACTGGATAGCAGCCAACTTTGCCTCTTTCATGGTCACCGGACCGCTGGCCGTGGGCTCGGGTACGCCCAAGAGCCCTGAGATAGCCGAAGCCGCGAAGCTGCCGGTCGTCCTGAAGGTTCAGGCGACGGAACTGAGTATAGGCATCTTCATAGCCGTTGTTGTGGCGGTGGTCATGTACGTCTTCATCGAGAAGACAACGACCGGTTACGAACTGAAAGGTGTGGGTTTCAACCCCCACGCGGCCGAGTACGGCGGCATCAGCATAAGAAAGAGTATCATAATGACGATGGCCATCAGCGGAGCGCTTGCCGGAATGGCCGGTATAGTGGACCTTCTCGGAGTTCCACCCCACAGATTCGTGGGTGAGCTGACCGGCGGACGCGGCTTCGACGGAATAACTATAGCGCTCATCGGGCGAAACAATCCGATAGGCATCATTTTCGCCGCTCTTCTGATAGCGGCTCTGAGAACAGGGTCCAACGCTATGCAGATAAGGGCACAGATACCGAACGACATAGTTTCCATAATCCAGGGAATAGTGATCTTCCTGGTGGCGGCGGAAAGAATCGTCACCACCCTGATCTACTGGAAAGGCAGGAAAGGGGTGACCACGGCATGAGCTGGATTGAGGCTATTTTTGCGATTCTCGTTAATCCGCTTTTCTATAAGTTGACTCTGCTTTCTGCGACGCCTCTGATTTTCTCCGCCCTGGGCGGTACTTACAGCGAGATCACAGGGGTTACTAACATCGCTCTCGAAGGGATCATGTTGATGGGCGCCTTCAACTCTATAGTCTTCACTTTCATCACGGGGAACGCCTGGATCGGCGTTTTGATGGCGGTCATAATAGGGGTTGGGTTCACATGGTTCCACGCGTGGGCGAGCATACGCTGGTCGGCCAACCAGATAGTCAGCGCAACGGCCCTGGTTATCGTCGCTCAGGGTACCACCTCTTTTCTCATGATTCCCATTTTCGGCAACGAGGGTCAGACGGATTTCATAGGAAGGGTACCCTACATAGAGATAGGCTGGCTGAAGGGAATACCCTTCATCGGCGACATCTTCGGCTCTATGAGCCCCTTCACTTATCTGGCGATCGCCGCGGTTATAGCTAGCTGGATCCTGATGTACAGGACGCCTCTAGGTTTGAGGATGAGGGCGGTCGGTGAAAACCCCGAAGCGGCCGATACTCTAGGTATAAACGTTTTCAAGACCAGATATTTCGGTGTCCTCATGAGCGGAGCCCTGAGCAGTCTAGGCGGAGCCTTCCTCTCAGTGGGAGAGCTGGGAAGGTTCGTCGAGAACATGATCCACGGGAGGGGCTTCATAGCTCTGGCCGCGATGATACTAGGGAATTGGAACCCCGCGGGCGCAATGTGGGCGGCCCTTCTCTTTGGTGCCGCCGAAGCCATGAACCTCCAGCTGCAGAGCAGTTCGATCGTATCTGTTTCGGCCAACGTGAAACCGCTTTTCAATATGTTGCCCTTCATAGTGACGCTGATAGTTGTGGGAGGTTTCATAGGTAAGACACGATCTCCTGCGGCAGATGGCGAACCTTACGAGAAAGAGTCATAAAAAAGGCCCCTGAAAGGGGCCTTTTTTATGGAAGTCTAAGGGCCTGCTGGAGACGGTGCAGGGTCTTGTTTCTGCCGAGCAGGAAGACGACATCTACGAGTTCCGGTCCCTCTTCGCTGGCAGTCAACACGTGTCTCAGGCTCATGTAGAAGGACTTCCTGTCGGGTTTTATCTCCTTTAGTATCTCTTTGACCGTCGAGACTATCTCTTCGTTGCTCCAGCTGTTCAGGTACTCTATCCTGTCCTTGAAAGCTTCGAGTGATCTGAAGACCTTCCGCTGTTCCTCGTTCTCGGGGCTCAGAGGTCTCACCTGGATTTCTTCGAAGTAGAGCTTCATCTTTTCAGGTATTTCCGACAGTAATTCCACACCCTTTCTCACCGAATCGATGGCCCGCTTTAGCCACTTCAGGTTCGCACCGGCCTCCTCGAGCGAGATCAGCCCGGCCTGCACGAGGAAGGGTATGGTGAGATCGGTAATTCTATCCAGATCGGCTTCGCGTATATAAACCCCGTTCATCCAGCGAGCTTTGGCTTCATCGAATATAGCCGCACTGGTGTTGACCCTGTCTATGGTGAAACTCTCTATTATTTCGCCGTAGGAAAGTATCTCCTTTCCCTCCGGGTGCGACCATCCAAGAAGGGTGAGAAAGTTGAAAAAGGCTTCCGGGAGAGAACCTCTGTCCCTGAATTGTTCGACCGATGTGTCTCCATGCCTCTTGCTGAGTTTTTTACCGTCGGGACCAAGGATCATCGATACGTGGGCGAACGAAGGGATGGGCGCTTCAAAGGCCTCGTAAAGCGCGAGCTGCCGAAGGGTGTTTGAAAGGTGATCGTCCCCCCTTATTACGTGCGTGATCTCCATCAATATATCATCGACGACGACCGCGAAGTTGTAGATGGGCTGGTTGTTGGAGCGGAGTATCACGAAATCGCCGATCGCGCCTTCTTTGAAAATAACTTCGCCCTTTATCAGGTCGAGGAGACGGTATTCCTTTCTCGGCATCTTAAAAAAAACCACTGGGTTGAGACCCCCGCCCTCGAACTCCTTTTTCCTTTCGGGAGTGTTGAACTTCTCTAGCATCTGCTGATCGTAGTGGGGCGGCTTGCCCTGGGAGAGGAGATCATCATGAAGCGTCTCTATCTCTTCTGGGTAGGCATAGACTCTGTAGGCTTTGCCGGAATTTATCAACTCATCGACCATTTTCACGTATATATCGGTCCTCTCGGTCTGTCTGTACGGACCCGTCTCTCCCCCGACATCCGGCCCCTCGTCCCAGGTTATTCCCATCCAGAGGAGAGATTCCATCAGCTGCTCTTCGTACTCTTTCGTAGATCTGGAAATGTCTGTGTCTTCTATCCTGAGCACGAATTTGCCGTCGTAATGCTTGGCGAAAAGATAGTTGAAAAGCGCGGTACGCGCGCCGCCAACGTGCAGATAGCCGGTGGGACTTGGAGCGAATCTCACCCTATTCATTTTCATCATAGACTCTCCTTTCTGCGCAGGGCAAGTAGAACACCGGAAATTGTCTTGCTATCGCTTATGCTTCCTTCTAGTATCCTCTTTACCACTTCTTCGATTCTCATAAAGACCGGTTCGACGAACTCACCTTCGTCGGGATCGGATTCTCCGACCCTCTCGACTTCGCAGGTGAAAATGTGGATCGCCTCGTCGGAAAAGCCCGGCGAAGTCTCTATCACCGTCAGTTTTTCAAGCCTCACCGGTCCGTAACCGGTCTCTTCGAGAAGTTCTCTCCTGGCGCAGTTCACGGGGTCCTCTCCTTCATCGAGTTTGCCGGCCGGTATTTCCAGCATATACTTNNCAGCATATACTTCTGAACAGGAAACCTGTACTGCCTTACCAGCAGCAGTTCTTCTCCCTTGAAGGCGACGACTGCCACGGCTCCGGGGTGCCTTACCACCTCTCTGGAAGCCTCGCTGTCGTCGATCAACTTCACCAGATGTCTCTCCAGTTTCAATATCCTTCCGGAGAAGATCTCCTCTTTATGCAACGAAATCTCCATTTCATTCCTCCAGTTCGAAGTGCATGGGGAGCAGCTCGAAAACAGTTGTTCTTACAACACTGTCCTTCCCCACCAGTATCACTTCGAAGTCTCCGAATTCGGCCATGAACTGTCTGCACATTCCACAGGGAGAAGTCGCTTCATCTCTCTTGCTGACGATGGCTATAGCCCTGAAACTTCTCCGCCCCCTGGACACGGCCGAGGCTATCGCGGATCTCTCGGCGCAGATCGATAAACCGAACGACGCGTTCTCGACGTTCGTACCGGTGAAGATCTCCCCTTCCACCGTCAGAAGGGCCGCTCCCACCGGAAAATTCGAATAGGGAGAATAGGAGTTCTCCATGGCTTCAATAGCTTTCTGTATCAGTATGTTCTCCTTTGAACTGTCTTTCATCGACGCTCCTCCTGTCAACGCTTAGCCTGATCTTTTCGACCTTGTTCTTTCCGGCCGCCAGGATCTCGAAGGTAAAGCCGTTGACTATTATCTTCTCTCCCACTTCGGGAAATCTTTCGAGAACCTCCAACAAGTAGCCGGNNCCGCCGATAGTTTCGAACTCGGTATCGGGAAAGACCTGTTCGAGCTCCCTCTCGATATCGTTTATAGGTGTCATGCCATCGACTATGTACTCGCTGTCGCTGACCTTTTCTATCATCATTTCTTCGGACTCTTCGTCGTACTCGTCCAGTATTTCACCGGTCAATTCCTCTATAGCGTCTTCCATGGTTATCAGGCCGGCCGTCCCCCCGTACTCGTCGATAACTATCGCCATATGGTTCTTCTTCTCTTTGAACTCTCTGAGAAGGTCATCGACCTTTTTAGTTTCGGGAACGAAGTAGGGCGCCCTCATTATTTCTTTGACATGGACGACCTGGAGAAGATCGTTATCTTTCCTGTCCAGGATGAAGTTGAGCAGATCCTTCGCATAACAAACCCCGACGATCCTGTCGACATTTTCCCTGTATATGGGATAACGCGAATAACCTTCCGATTCTACGAGCTCCATCAATTCTATGAGCGGTGCGTCCTCTTCCAGTGAAACTATCTCGACCCTCGGAGTCATTATCTCCTTGACCGAGATATCCTTCAACTCGAGAGTGCGCTTCATGATCATTCTCTCTTCGGATTGAAGAACGCCCTCTTCGTGTCCGGCGTCCACGGCAGATCTTATCTCATCTTCCGTTATGAACGGAGCGTACGGGACTTTTTTTCCACCCACTATGACTATGAAGAGATTCGAGATGCGCAGAAGCAACCAGAGTAGGGGCCTGAGAACAGACGTTAAGATGGTTATAAAAACTATAACTCTCTTGAAAAAACGCTCGGGGTTCTCTCTGGCAAAGATCTTGGGTGTTATTTCACCGAAGACCAGTATCAGAAAAGTCATCACGCCGGTTACTATCGCAGCGGCGACACCTGCAGAGTTCTGCGGCAACAGCTGGATTGCAAGAAGCGTGGCGAGTGAAGAGGCGAGAATGTTCACTATGTTGTTCATTACCAGAATAGCTGTCAGAATGCTGTTGGGATTGTCAATGAAATTCTTAACCGATTTGCTGAGCCTTTTTTCATCACTCTCCGAGAGCTCGCGCAATTTCAATTTGCTCACGGACATTAGAGCCGCTTCAGATCCAGAGAAAAGTCCCGATAGATACAGCAATAGAATCAGAAAGGCCAGGTTCAATAAAAGCGACACAGGGTCCTCGCTACTAGTAGGGTCGCCCACTTCTTTTTTAC
>MTKZ01124344.1_pt1 | contig 10611 bp, 9 predicted proteins | sample 1042781 | NCBI WGS metagenome assembly MTKZ01 (sample SAMN06212207, study PRJNA360539) | anaerobic digester metagenome | biome: Wastewater treatment plant; material: sludge; isolation source: anaerobic digester fed with sludge from wastewater treatment plant | place: Denmark: WWTP Viborg ...
CCTCGCAGGCCGCCAGGGCCCGTGAGACCTCGTAGTGGAAATCCACGTGACCGGGGGTGTCGATCAGGTTGAGCATGTACTCCCGGCCGTCGTGGCTGTGGAAGACCGTTGCCCGATTGGCCTTGATGGTGATGCCCCGCTCCCGCTCGATGTCCATGTCGTCGAGGAACTGTGCGCGCATCTCTCGTGCTGACACGGCTTTAGTGGCAACCAGGATTCGATCGGCCAGGGTGCTCTTGCCGTGGTCTACATGGGCAATGATGATGAAGTTGCGAATCAGTTTCCGGTCAAACATCGTCGCTGGGAACTCCCGTTTCGCGTGCGGACTTCATAGTGTATCGACTGTCGGGCAGTTATCAACGAGCTCGGCCCTGGTTGTTCGGTGAGCCTTCCGTTGCTTCGCGTCCTCACCGTGATAGACTTACGCCTGTCGGACCTGTTGGTATGGACCTCGCCGTCACGACTGAGTACTTGCCATGGAAACCTACGAGAAACTTGGGGCATTCTATCTTGGTCGCGCCTACGACCTGCAAGAACGCAAGCCCGTGAAGGAACTGGTGCTGTACGACAGCCGCGATCTGGTCACGCATGCCATCGTTGTGGGCATGACCGGCAGCGGCAAGACCGGCCTGTGCGTGACGCTTCTGGAGGAGGCGGCCATCGACGGACTTCCCGCGATCGTCATCGACCCGAAGGGGGATCTGACCAACCTGCTGCTGACCTTTCCCGAATTGCGTCCCCAGGATTTTCGCCCCTGGGTGAACGAAGAGGATGCCCGCCGCCAGGGGCTCGACCCGGATTCGTACGCCGCGCGGCAAGCGGAGCTATGGCGCCGCGGGCTGGCCGACTGGGATCAGGACGGCGCCCGCATCCAGCGTCTGCGTGACTCGGCCGAGTTCGTTGTGTACACACCGGGCAGCGACGCGGGCCTGCCTGTCGCGGTGTTGAAGTCGTTCGCCGCTCCACCGCCGGAGGTGTTGAGCGACTCCGAGGCCCTGCGGGAGCGTGTGGCGGGCACGACGGCCGGGCTGCTCGGCTTGTTGGGCATCGCGGCCGATCCGCTGCAGAGCCGCGAGCACATTCTTCTCAGCACGATCCTGAATGACGCGTGGAGCCAGGCTCAGGGCCTCGATATGCCCGCCCTGATCGGCGCCATTCAGAATCCGCCGTTCAGTCGGCTGGGCGTGATGGAACTGGAGAGCTTCTATCCGGCCGCGGATCGGTTCGCGCTGGCCGTCCGGCTGAACAACCTGATCGCCTCGCCGGACTTCGGCCGATGGCTGGAAGGTGAGCCGCTGGATATCGGCGCGATGCTGTACACGCCGACCGCCAGACCCCGGGTGGCCATCTTCTCGATCGCCCACCTCAATGACGCCGAGCGGATGTTCTTCGTCTCGCTGCTGCTCAGCGCGACTCTGGGCTGGATGCGGAGCCAGTCGGGCACCACGAGCCTCCGGGCGTTGCTGTACATGGACGAGATTGCCGGCTACTTCCCGCCGATCGCGAACCCGCCGTCGAAAGCGCCGTTGCTGACCCTGATGAAGCAGGCCCGTGCCTTCGGGCTCGGGCTGGTGCTAGCCACCCAGAACCCGGTAGACCTCGACTACAAGGGCCTGGCGAATGCCGGCACCTGGTTCATCGGCCGGCTGCAGACGCAGCGCGACAAGGACCGGGTGCTGGATGGGTTGGAAGGGGCCGCGGCCAGTGCCTCGAGCGCGTTCGACCGCGCCGCCATCGACAAGACGCTTTCGCAACTGGACAACCGTGTCTTCCTGATGAACAACGTTCACGAGGATGCCCCCGAAGTCATCCACACCCGCTGGNNGGCCGCCGGATCGCCTCGGAGCAAGTCGCGGCGCCAACCCCGCAACGCGGGGGGCCGTTGCCCGCGGAGAGCGCCGCCGCCCCGGTCATGCGGGCACCGACCAAGGGCGGTTCGAAGCCGATGCTGCCGCCCGGTGTTCGACAGGCGTTCATCCCCGCTCGCTCGCTGCCGACGGGTGCAGACGCGGTCTATCGACCCATGCTGCTGGCCTGCGGCACGCTCCGCTACGCCGATGCCAAGCTGAACGTCGATCAGGAGGAACGACTGACCTACCTGGTACCGCTGGGCACGCGAACCGGCTCACCGGTGGAGTGGGAGTCGGCACAGACAACAGACCTTGGCGAGGCCGATCTCGACGCCGAGCCCGCGGCCGGCGCCTCCTTCGCCCCATTGCCCCCGGAAGCGGCCAGCGGGCGGTCATATCAAACCTGGAGGAAGGACTTCGCGGACATGCTGTATCGGGAACGTGCTCTGGAGCTGTTTCAATCCGCGAGCCTCAAGGCCGTGAGCCGCCCGGGCGAGAGCGAGCGTGAGTTTCAACTCCGGATCGCGCAAGCCGCTCGCGAGCGGCGCGACGAGGAGGTCGCGCGGCTGAGGGAGAAGTACGCTTCTCGGATGAACGTCCTGCAGGAACGTCTGCGCCGTGCCCAGCAGGCGGTCGAGGTCCAGCAGGAACAATCGCGGGCGTCAAAGCTCTCCACGGCCGTCTCGTTTGGCGGTGCAATCCTGTCGGCCCTCTTTGGCAGGAAGACGGCCAGCGTTCTGAATGTCGGTCGCGCGGGCAGTGCCGTCCGCGGCGTCGGTCGATCGATGAAGGAGGCCGGAGACGTCCGCCGGGCGGCTGAATCGGTCGAAACGGTGCAGCAGCAGATCACCGAGCTCGAAGCCCAGTTGCAGACCGACATAGACACCCTCGGACAGGAAGGCCGCGAGGAGCTGGAGCGCATCACCGTTCGTCCCAAGAAGTCGAGCATCACTGTTCAGTCGGTGCTGCTGGCGTGGGAACCGTGCTGGGAAACCAGGCCGGAAGCGCATCGTTGATCCTTCATCGTCCAGATCGTCAGACGATCCAGCGGTTTTGGCCGGCCTCGCGTCACGAGACTGATCGCGTACCCGAAAACGATGACAAACCCGTTGGCGATGACGCCGATCCAGTACGCATGAACTCGAACGGATATGCACTCGGGCAACTGATTGAAACTGCACAAGGCGAGATAGATGTCGAGCAGCAGGGTCAATACCAGGGCGACGGAGGCGGAGACGTAGTTGACCCGCGTGGTCAGGAAGCCGAGCAGAAAGATCCCCATCAGCCCACCCCCGAACACGATCTGGGCGATCTTCAGTCCCAGGTCCACCATACTCTCCTTGGGGAGACGCGCGATGACGATGGCGCCGGCGATCATGGCGGCCGCGGCACCCATGGATGTGATCTTGCCCATGCGAAGATAGAAGGCGTCGTCGCGGTCGGGGCAGATGTGGCGCTTAATGATGTCCACCGTGGACACCGTCGCGACCGAATTGATGCTCGAGTCGAGCGACATGGTCGCCGCAAGTAATCCCGCGATGACCAGTCCGGCGACCCCGGCCGGCATCCGGCTGAGGATGAAGTAGGGGAAGATGTAGTCTGTCTGACGATCCGCGAGAATCCGCGTGATCTGCGGATCGGGGAATACCTGGTAGTAGACGAACAGGCTCGTCCCGACGAAGAAGAAGAACACCCAGATCGGCAGGCTCATCACCGCACAGATCGCGGTTGCCTTGCGGGCTTCACGCATGGATGACGCGGCCAGATACCGCTGGATCACGTTCTGGTTCGTGGTGTATTCGGTGGTCCAGTTCAGCAGACCGATGAGCACCATGACCGGGAACGTGCGCTCGGCCAGGTCCCAGCTCATGGGACCCAGGCCGAACTTGTGCTGCTCCATCCCATCGTGCACGATCTGCGCCAATCCGCCAGGCAGCTCGAATACGATGAAAAACAAGGGGAGTACGGCCCCCGTGATGAGCACGATGGCCTGAATCACGTCGATCCAGATGACCGCCTCCAGCCCGCCGAGAATGGTGTAGAAAGACACGACCAGGCCGACGATCACGATCACCCAGATGATGGACGTCCCGGTAAGGATCTGGACCGGAATGGACACGAGATAGAGGACGGTGCCCAGTCTCACGAACTGCAGAATGATGAAGTTGATCGCTCCGTACAACCGCAGCAGCGGGCCAAAGCGTTCCTCGAGGTACTCGTATGCGGACGTGGCCCGGCCGCGCCGAAAGAATGGGATGAACAGCAGGATGGCCAGTACCGCGATCAGCGGGAGTGTCAGGTTCTGGACAATCTGTCGCCAATCGAGGATGAAGGCCGCGCCGGGGAACGCCAGAAACGTCACCGAGCTGATGGAGGTCGCGAACATCGACAAGCCGACCGCCCAGCCGGGGAACGCCCGATTGCCGACGAAGTACCCTTCTGTGGTCTTCTTTTTCCGCGCGAAGTACACCCCGATCGCCGCCATCACCAGCAGGTAAGCGACGATGGTGCCCACATCCAGGAATCGAAGTGTCACCTCTCCAATCATAGCCATGCAGCCGGACGTCAGACGGGCATCTTTGGTCGTTCTGGCGATCGGAAGGCCAGTCATGCGCTCGTCGAAACATTCCTTCGAGCGTGTTTTGCCCTATTCCAGGAAGCGTTTTCAATCGTGCTCGGAAATCCAGGCCTCGTCAAACGCGGCGTGCTTCATGCTCTTGCCGCCGTCGGTGAAGAAGCTGTACACCACGTGGATCCTTCCGTCGGCAGCCTGGATCACGGCCGGGTAATGGTAGCTGCCGGTCTTGTGGCGCTCCAGATGACGGGTCCACTTCCAGGAGCGTCCCTCGTCGGAGGAGAGCGAGACCGCCAGACTGCTGCGGCCCTCGGTGGTGTCGTTGTAGACCAGCACCCAGTGGCCGTTGGCCAGCCGCACACCGTCAATTCCTGCACCGGGGTTGGGAAGGTCGGTGACCCCGACCGGCCCCCAGGTGACGCCCTCATCGGCGGACTCGGCGACGCGAATTCGCCTCAGCGGGCCGTTTTCCCGCATGTAGGCCACGAGGGTCCCGTTTTCTCGACGCAGCACCGTCGGTTGGATGCTGCCGAAGCCGGCCAGGGGCTCGCCGGCGAACCAGGTCTGGCCCTGGTCATCGCTGATCGCCATGATGCCCGCCGAATAGGTGTCCGAATACAGCGGCAGCAGGATCCGGCCGGAGGGCAGCACGGTCGGCTTGCAGCGCGGCTGCCAGCCAAGCCGGCTGAACAGCTTGTCGTCGATCCGCTGCTTGAGTTGTTCGATCTTCTGCTTCGTCTGAGCGTCGTCGGGCAGCGTCGACGGAGCGGACCGCAGCCGTTCGTCCAGGGCCTTGTGCATCCTCTCCTGGTAATCTCGCGGCTTGAGCAGGATCACCCCCTGCCACCCCCACCTCGGCGCCCCCTCCCCGGTGTACTGGCTCGATATGCGGTAGTTGGTGATGCAGGATTCCCAGGAGTTGGCCACTATCGTGGGCCAGAAGAGCCACAGGCGGCCCTGGCCATCGATGTTCATGGCGGTGTTGCAGTCCGGGAAGCCGGGCGTGTCGGCCAGCAGGAACGGCTCGCTCCATTGCGCGGAGCCCTTTCGACGCCGGGCCCCATAGACGGCCACGTCGTCGGCCGAGCGCTCTCCCGAACCGCGGTACCAGGAAACGAGGAGATCGCCATTGGGGCACTCGACGATCCCGGGGGCGTGGTTGTGTTGCGGATGAAGCGGGAAGACCAGTTCGGCTTCGTATTGTGCGGCCTCGGCCTGCCCCGCGCTCCAGGCCGGCAGAGCAGTCGAGACTGCTACCACCCCACACAGGGCTGTTGTCATCGGCCAGCGTCGCATTTGCAGATCTCCGGTGCTGAATGATGGAGATGGACCCTCGACAGCCGACAAGGCGGTCATCCACCTTGTACCATTCCACCTCGCTTCTCGTCAAACAACGGGGTTGGCTCGGAAGCGGGCCGCAGCCGATAAAGGCATTCTGTAGCCCCCCGGTTCGCCTCGCCCTGAGCAGGCGACTGAACGTTCCGGTATCGGGTCGAACGCAACGACGCGGACCACGGAATGTTCCTGATGAGTTGCGTTGGCCCCGGTGGTTTGACCATCCTGTTCTGTCCACCGGCCGGTTCATCCCATGCGGCATCTCCGATCGCCCATCCCAGANNTCGCTTCCAGGTAACCCATGCCGGTTACCGTATCCGGCTCCAGGTAGCTGCCTTCGGTCCATTCGTTCCACGCGTTGATCGTCAGGATCTTCGGTGCCGACGACCGGTCCATGAACCGCCTGGCCTGCACCAGAGCCTTGCGGAAGGCTTCAGGCGTGTTGCCGCTCAGTGTCGAAGTGTACGGGTAGCCCTGGTTGGCGAACTTCTCCGTCTGAATCGTCCGCGGGCTCGAGTCCCACCCCATCGTCACGTTGGGGAAATAGGGCACTCGAAAACGTTCGGCCGCCTCCGACCAATAGGCGATCGACTTTTCCATCATCCATTCGTACGGCGTTTCCGGGAATGCCTTCATGGGCACATGATGCACCCAGACATACGAAGTCACGCTGTCGAAACCCAGTTGTTCAACCAGTTCCTCGGGCCGGCGGATCGCCTGCTCGCCGGGCAGGACTCTCAGGCCCCACACAACCGCATTGAGATGAATACCCGGCAACCCCGCCCCGATCGCCTTGTCGCGAAAACCCCTCAGCGCCCGGGCCGTCTTCTCCACGCCGCCCAGGCTCTCCACCAGCATGGACAGATCGTAGAACGAGAAGTACGGCTTNNTAGTACGGCTTGCCGTCGATCCGCCAGTGCGACGGGTGCGCGAAGTAGGTTCGGATGATGTAGTCGGTCATGCGTTCCCAGGTTTACGGCTTGATCTTGCCCGGATATAGCAAAGGCGTGCAGCCGGGCTTGGCGGGGTGAATATCGATCCAGTCGTGGTTAGCCCACATCAGGCAGAACTTCACCCGGCCATTGTTGGGGGCCTTCATATATCCCTGCTCGAGTCCGCGCTCCAGGAACAGCCCGTCGTCGTAGTAGTACCAGTCGTAGATGAACACGTCGACGCCGTGGCCGGCCGCCGCATCGATCTTGCGGACCATCTCCTGCGGGTCGGCCTCGCTGGCATAGCCCCAGGCCGGCGCGCGCGGCTGGCGGTGACCGGGAAAACGCGGCTCCGCCCGCTTGACCAGTTCCCACTCCGTCCAGTCTGCCCCATACCGCGCCTCATTGCGCGCGTCGGGGTGGTAATTGGGAAAGTAGTACGCTGCAACCGTGTAATCATCCGCCGCCCGAGCGGCTGCAGGAGCCACTGCCAGCACCAGCCCGGCCCATGTCAGAGTGAAGCCATATCCGCTCATCGCCTGCCTCCTCACGAGCACACGAGTGTCTCTCGCTGTACAACTGATCCGAAGAACAACATTCTTCACCAGGGGCACGGCGCCACCTGCTGCAAGGCCAGGATCGACCGAAGATCGCGACGTTTGAACCTGACGATTCATACGAACAGCATAAGCCGTGCCGTGAAACGGTGAAAGGACCTTGGGCTTCGAGAAAAGACGGCCGTGAACAAGCGCTCGGCAACCTTGACGGAAGCACGGCTTTATGAGATATCTCCGGATCAGCGAAAACGCGGCAATCGTCCGCCCGCTTGGCCTCGTGGAGAAGTCGGCCAACTGTCAGTACGCGTGAGAGCAACGCCTGCCGAGACCGAGACGGCCGCGGCACCATCCTGGAGATACACATGAGTGAGATCCGCACCATCAATCCATCCGCCCACTTCCCTTTCTCGCAAGCGACGGTGTGCAACGGCATCATCTGCGTTTCCGGGCAGGTGGGCTTCAAACCGGGCACCACACAGGTTGTATCGGACGATCTTCGCGATCAATGCCGGCAGATCTTCCGGAATATTGATGACATCCTCGCCGCGGCCGGCAGTACGAAGGAGCACATCATCCGCTGCGGCGTCTACCTCAAGCACATTGAGCAGCATTTTGCGGGGTTCAACGAATGTTATGCTGCATGGCTGGGCAGCCACCGACCGGCGCGCTCGGCGATCCAGGCAAGCTTTGCATTCCCGCAGATCCTGGTCGAAGTGGATTGCATCGCGAGTGTCCATGGCCCATGACCGACGATAGGATAGGGTGGATGAACAGATCGAAGTCCTGCGAAGAACTGCTGGTGCGGATGGTCGGCTTTGACACGGTCAACGCAGCCATCTCCGGCCGCACCGCTCCCGAGTCAGCCCTTGCCGATTTCCTGGCGACGTACGCGGGGCAACTGGGTTTTGCCGTCACCCGCCTGCCGCTGGATGGCCCTGCTTTCAACGTGCTGGTGGCGTATGCGGTGAAAGTCGGTGCGCCCTGGCTGCTGTTTGAAAGCCACCTTGACACCGTCAGCGCCGACAACATGACCATCGATCCTTTCAGCGGGCGCATCAGCGAGGGCCGAGTGTTCGGCAGGGGGGCTTGCGATACCAAGAGTTCGGGTGCGGCCATGCTCACCGCGCTCACCACGTATCGCAACGGTGCTCAGCAGCCGAATAACGTCGCGATTCTGTACACCGTCGACGAAGAGATCGGCAAGACCGGCATCAGGGCATTTGTGGGTCAGCAGCTACAGACCCTGGACTTCAAACCCGCCGGAGCGATCGTCGGCGAGCCTACCGGTCTGCATCCGGTCGTTGCCCACAACGGCGTGGTCCGGTGGGTTATTCGCACTCAGGGTGTCGCCGCGCACTCGTCCGATCCAGGCAAGGGGCGATCGGCGATCAGCATGATGGTCCCTGTCATTCAGGCGATGGAGTCGCAGTACATCCCGGGTCTGTCCGCCTCGCACCCGCTGACCGGTCGCGCTGCGTGCAGCATCAACGTGATTCGCGGAGGGACGCAGGTCAACATCATTCCAGATGCATGCTTCATCGAGGTCGACCGCCGAGTTGTCCCCGGTGAGAACCCCAAGGATGTCCTTCCGGCCGTCGAGCGACTGCTGGATGGCCTGCGACAAAGCGACCCCGGTCTGCGGGTCCACCAGGAACCGCCGTTCGTCGATTCGCCGCTCGATGCACGCGGGAACGAGGCATTTATTGCATTTGTGCAGTCGGTACTTTCCGCGATGTCGCTGCCACATGAAGCCAGAGGGGGCGCGTTCGGCACCGACGCGAGTTCCTTCGGCGAGGCCGGCATCCCCGCGGTTGTGCTCGGGCCGGGCAGCATTGAGCAGGCACATGCTGAGAACGAATGGATTGCGCTGGATCAGTTGCAGAGCGCCGTGGATGTCTATCTGCATCTGATGTGTCAGCCTCTGGAGAACGCCGTATGACAGAAGCGAAGTTCTCGCCGGTGCAAATCGGCGTCGCAGGGGTGGGAGAATTCGGACTGCTGCATGCCTTGACCCTTCAGGGTCTGGGGGAAGCGCAACTGGTGGCGGTCATGCATCGGCGTCAGAACCGGTTGGCCGAGATTGCTCCCAGCCTTCCCGGCGTGCGCGGATACACGAATCTCGATCACGCCGTCGCTGAATCCGGAGCCGAGGCGTGGGTCATTGCCTCCAGCACGGCCGCCCACGTGGAGATGACCGAGACCGTCCTGAAAGCGGGCAAGCCCATGCTGATCGAGAAACCGCTTGCCGAAAGCCTGGCGGACGCCGAGCGAATCCGGCCGTGGGTCAAATCGGACCCAGGCAATCTGATGCTTGGCCATATCATGCTGTTCAACAGCGAGTTTCGCGAGCTGGTCAATGAAATCCGTCAGCGAGGTCCCATCGCGTATCTCAACAGCGTTCGTCACCGCCCGATCGCGACGATGGATGTGCTTCCGGGTGAACATCCTCTTGAGCTGCTGATGGTGCACGATTTGTACATGACGCAGGTGCTGGTCGATCGAGCCGATCCGGTTCGATTCGACTGCCGGGTGCATCGTCACCGCTCCGGCGCGGTCGACCTGGCGGTTGCACATCTTCAATGGGCCGATGGCACGCTGGCGACTTACTCCGCTTCGTTCATGACGCCGGAAGGGATGCCTGCGGACGGATTTGACCGGATGGAGGTGTTCGGAGAGGGTTGGGCGGCGCGCATACAGCCCAACCCCCGCCCCCTGGAGTTGTGGGATCACCGGGCCCGCTGGCCGATGCCCCTGGAGATTCGCGCGGATCCGGCGGCCCCGAGCGGCATGATGGCCGAGGAGTTGCGGTGTTTCTGCCGGGTCGTTCGCGGCCTCGATCCGGTACCGGTCGGGGCGACCTACGAAGACGCGATGCAGGTCCAGCGCTGGCTCGATCGTCTCGAGGCGTCGGCCCGTTCCTGATCGCCGTGCCGTCCGCCCGCAAGTGATATGGAAGGTGTTTTCATGCTCACCGAGGAATCCCGGCGGACCGATTTCCCCGCCTTGGACGAGATGACTTACCTCAACACCGCCGCCGAAGGGATTCCGCCGCGGTGTGTGATCACCGCCCTGCAGCAGTACGCGCAAGACAAGCTGCTTGGCATGGACGGCCGGCGGCTGCATGAGCGGCAATGGAACGGGGTGCGACAGGGGGCGGCCGAGCTGCTGGGCCTTTCTCCGGATGAAATCGGAATCTGCTCCTGTTCGTCGGAGGCTTTCAATCTGGCGGCGCTGGCTCTGCGGTTGCGGCCGGGCGATGAAGTGGTCATCAATGACCTCGATTATCCGGCCGGGGTGACGCCCTGGCTCCAACCGGCCTGTCCCGCACAAACGCGACTCTGGAAATCGCGCGGGGGCGCTCT
>MTKZ01038929.1_pt1 | contig 10610 bp, 9 predicted proteins | sample 1042781 | NCBI WGS metagenome assembly MTKZ01 (sample SAMN06212207, study PRJNA360539) | anaerobic digester metagenome | biome: Wastewater treatment plant; material: sludge; isolation source: anaerobic digester fed with sludge from wastewater treatment plant | place: Denmark: WWTP Viborg ...
GCGAACGATGTCGCCGGGACGGGTGGCGCGCCCGCCGGGCATGTTCTCGGTGGCGGCGACGATCGCCATCACCTTGACGGGTGGGCGAATCTCTGCGATGGCGCCCATGGCTGTCAGCACCGCCGCCGCGCCCGACATGTCGTCCTTCATAGTCGCCATCGAGCTGCCGTCCTTCAGAGAGAGCCCGCCCGAGTCGAACGTGATGCCCTTGCCCACGATGGCGCACGTCCTGTCTGAGGGTGCGGGCGGGGTGTAGGTGAGAACGATGAACTTCGGAGGCTGCGCGGAGCCCTTCGCGACCGAAGCGAACGCCCCCATCCCGAGTTTCTCGATGTCTTCGCGTTCCAGCACGGTCACATCCAGCCCCGCTTCCGACGCGAGGCGGCGCGCATAGTCGGCCAGACAGGACGGAGTCACCTCGTTAGCGGGGGAGTTGATGAGGTCTCTCGCGCGGTTGACGGCCTCCGCCGCGATTCGCCCGCGCGCCGCGCCGGCTTCGGCGTCCGCGAACTTCGAAGCGTCGTTGTCAACGATGACCAACTCCGCGATGTCGTGCCCGTCCGGTTCGCTCTTGTAGGCGACAAACCTGTACGTCCCGATGATGGCGCCCTCAACCGTCGCCTGTGCGCTCTGGCGCGCCGGCATCCCGCCAATCCCCGCGCCGTGCAGAATCGTCGCAACCTTTGAAGCCTTCATTTCGGCCGCCCTGCGGGCCGCGGCGGCCGAAGCCTTGCGGACGGCGCCCCTGTCGAACTTCTCCGCCTTGCCCAGCCCCGCCACGACCACCGCGCGCGCGGGGATTGCGCCCCCGGTCCGGACTGTCATGACCTGCCCGAGCTTGCCCTCGAAGCCCTCGCGCTCGATGATCTCGCTGATCTGGCCGCCGAGCGCCCTGTCCACGGCGCCGGTAGCGCCGCCGGGGGACTTCACCCCTTCAAAGAGGTTGACGATGAGGACGTCGCAGGCGACGTCGAGGATGGAAGCTGTGATGTTCGATACCTGCACTTTGTCTCCTTAGTTGGCCGGCGTGTCCGCCACGATGCGTCCAGCCCGGACTAGATTATCTTCGCTATTGTCGCGAGGCTGCGCGCGTCCAGACGCGAAACGTCCCGGATCTCGAACCGGTTGCCGTGGATGTCGCTCAGCACGATCCGGTTCGGCTGCATCCGCAGCACGTTGTCGCGCAGGTTGCGGAGGTGGAATTCGCGCCGGCCTTTGTCGGTGTCCACGTCGAGGCGGAACAGCCCGAACTCCTCTTTGCACGAGATCACCCGCCGAATCCGCGCCGTGAAGTAACGCGCGTTCAGCTCGGCTTCGATGATCTCGCGCTTCTCGATGGGCAGCACTCGGATGTCGGGCAGCATGCCTATCTCGTGCTCGTCCATATCGAAGAACGTGATGTACTGGTTCTTGCGGGTCAGCGGGAACGCGCGGCGGGCCTCAACCTGAAGATACGACCTGTCGCCAACCGTAAGCGTCATCTCGTCTCCCGCCTTGCGCACCCGCAGGGTCTGCGGGTCCAGGAAGTGCAGGTCGAGGTCAATCTTGACCTCCAGCCGCCGTCCGTCTTTTGTCTCTACTTCGGGCATTTGTGACGCCTACTCTCCAACCTTGTTCCGTGACAGCTCGGTTTGCATCTGCACCAGCCGCCAGTACGCGCCCTCTTTGGCGATCAGCTCGTCATGCGTGCCGACCTCCGCGATGCGCCCTTCGTCAATGACCACAATCCTGTCCGCGTTCCGCAGTGTCGAGAGACGGTGAGCGATGGCGAAGGTCGTGCGGTTTTCGACAAGGCGCTCGATCGCTTCCTGAATCTGCTTCTCCGTCTCCGTGTCCACAGCGCTCGTCGCCTCGTCGAAGATCAGCACGCGGGGGTTGTGAAGGATGGCGCGCGCAATCGAGATCCGCTGGCGTTCTCCTCCCGACAGCCGCCCGCCGCGCTCGCCCACCTGCGTATCGAAGCCGTCCGGGAACTTCATAATGAAGTCGTGGGCGTTTGCGGCTTTGGCGGCGCGCATGATCTCTTCCGGCGTGGCGTGCGGCTTGCCGTAGGCGATGTTCTCGGCAATCGTCCCGCTGAACAGAAACGCCTCCTGAAGCACGACGCCCGTCTGGCTGCGCAGGTCCTGCAGGCTCACCGTCCGGATGTCGTGCCCGTCCACCTTCACCTGCCCGATCTGCGGGTCGTAGAAGCGGCAGACCAGGTTGATGAACGTGCTCTTGCCCGCGCCCGTCTTGCCCACCAGCCCGATCATCTCGCCGGGGCGCACACGAAGGCTCACATCCTTCAGCACAGGCTTGTTGCGGTCGTACCCGAACGTCACGTTGCTGATCTCGATGTCGCCTTCTATCCGCGGCAGGCGCACGGCCTGCTCGGTGTCTGCCACGTCCGGCTCGGTGTCCAGCACCTCGAACACCCGCTCCGCCGCCGTCAGCGACCTCGGCACGGTGTCCGCCAGGTTCGTCAGCCACTGAAGCGGCCCGTAGAACATCCCGAGATAGCCCGTGAACTTGAACAGCACGCCGTACGTAATCTGCGTGTTCACCACCATCATCCCGCCGACGATCCAGACGGGGTACAGCCCCAGCTCGATCAGAAGCGTCAGCGTCGGGAACAGCACGGCCACAAGCCTCGATGCCGAGTACTCGCTCTCGAACAGCCCGACGCTGCGCTCCTCGAACCGCCGGATCTCCCTGTGCTCCTGCGCGAACGCGCGCACAACCCGGATGCCCGACAGCGAGTCGCTGAGCGCCGCCGTCAACCGGCTCCACGACGTCCAGAACCGCGTATAGACGAACCGGAGACGGCGCGAGAAAAGCAGCGTGAGCAGCGAGACAAGCGGCGCCGGAGAAAGCGCGATCAGCGCCAGCTTCCAGTTGACGACAAACAGGATGATGCAGATGCCGATCAGCTGCAGAACATAGACGATGAAGTACTGCGCGCTCGAAACCAGGAACCCCTGCAGCGCGCTCGTGTCCTGGGTGACGCGGCTCATGACCGCGCCGGTCTGGCGCTTGTCGAAGTAAGCCAGCGAAAGCCGCTGCAGCGCGCCGTACACCTGCATCCGCACGTCCAGCGTTATGCGCCCGCCCAGCCACGCCGTGATCTGCTGCCTCGCAACAGCAATCGCCCACGAAACAATCCGCACCGCGAGCAGGCCCGCAACGATGAAAAGCAGAGCGGTCACCCGCTGGCCGCGCGAAAGATCCGCGCCCTGCGGCGGAGCGAACACCCGGTCCACCATCTCGCCCCCAAGCCACACCGGGGCAAAGCTGATGGCGGTGCCGAGGAGCATCAGCAGGCTGGTCTCGGCCGCCTTCAGCTTGTAGGGCAGCAGATAGCGGAACAGCCTGCGCAGCACCTTGCCCTTGTCCAGGCAGTGCGGGCAGACCTTACTGTACCGGGGAAGCGCGCGTCCGCACGACGGGCAGGACGAGCCTTCCTGCTCTTCGTCCTCTTCCGGCTCTTCCTCGTTGTTCGCGATGGCCTGCAGTGTGCGGGCAACGCGCGAGAACTTGGCGGAGAGGGTGTTGGAGTAGTGAAGCAGGCTGATCTTCTGGCCGTCGCTCGCGACGTTGAGGACGCCGCCGCCCACAAGCGGATCCGCGGTTACCTCGGTGATCTCGGTGTAGGGAACCTCAACGAGTATGGAGGCCTGAGACGGGGCGGGATCGAGGACAAGAATCCTGTCATCCAGCCCGACCAGCCATCGTTCGCCGAATCGTCCGTCTCGCGTGATATCCGTGGAGGTTGCCACCCGAATGGAATCCGGGCTTTTCCCGATGGCACGGAGGAGCCGTTCCACTGACGGGGGTACGTTTTCTGTTGTTGGCATGAAAAGCGTGTCCGCAGCCCCGGCGGCGGGAGCGCGGCCTGCGCACGGCCGCGCGGGATCCGCCGGCAGCCCGGCCCCGGACGGCGCTCAGGTTCCGTCGCCTGCCCGGGAGCTCTGGACACACCAGACCCCTTTCAGTGGCATTCTATCACCCCGAATTCCCTCTGTAAACGGGAATATCGCAATGCGGGGCGCATATCTTTGCCCTTGTTCAGCCGCTGCGCTTCAGCCGCCCCGTCCGCTTGCAGTAACGCTCGCCCTGCCCGAACACCGCCAGCCCAAGTGGAATGAGCACAACTCCCATCACCGCGAGCGGAATCAGCGTGTCCAGTGAGTTGCTCAGGCTCTTCCCCTCGAGCAGGGCGCCCCGCATTCCCTTCAGCGTGTACGTCGCGGGCGAGAGCTTCGATATCCACTGCATCCACCCCGGAAGCACGCTGATGTCGTAGTACACCCCCGATACCAGCAGCAGGACTCCCTCCACGATGCCCGTCATCTGCGCGCCCTTCTCCGGCGACAGGAGCGGAAGCACCGCCACAACAGTCCCCAGCCCGACGAAAGAGAAACTCGCGGTCAGCAGAACGGCAAACGCCACCGGCAGGTTCGCCCGGCTCATGTCCAGGTGAAAGAACACCGTCACCAGCGCCAGCAGCACCGCCGTGCGCAGCATTCCGTACACAATCGAGAACGAGCAGACCCCCACGATATGGGTCCAGCGCGCGACCGGCGCCATGAACGTGTACTCGATCGTGCCCTCCCAGCGCTCCCAGCTTATGATGTTGCTCACATCCCAGAACAGCGCCGAAAGGTAGCCCCACAGAAGCGACCCCGTCAGCAGATACACAATGATCTTGCCGGAGTCTATCTGCTGCCCGGTGAGCTGCTGCATGCCCGCGCCCAGAAAGCCGATGGACAGCGTCATGGAGAGCGAGTAGAGCAGATACACCGCCTCCCAGGCCCAGTAGCGCTTTGTCAGCAGAAACTGACGCTCCGCGAACGCGTACGTCGCCTTCGCCTTGACCACGGCTGCGATCATGCCGGGTTCTCCTTCTCCTGTTCGGCGTCTTCCATGGTGCGGCCTGTCAGCGCAAGAAACGCCGCCTCGAGGGTGGATTCCGCGCCGGACGGGGCTGCCACTTTCTCTCTGGCGGCGATCTTCAGCTCCGCAGCGCTGCCGCAGGCACGGATGCGGCCTTCGTCAATGACGGCGATGCGGTCGCACAGAGCCTCCGCCTCCACCATGTCGTGCGTCGTCAGAAGCACCGTCGCGCCGTGGTCGCGGCGGATCTCGAGAATGAAGGTCTGGACTTCCTTCTTCGACTTCAGGTCCAGGCCCGTGGTCGGCTCGTCGAGGAGCATCAGAATCGGCGAGGTCAGAAACGCCCGCGCGAGCGCCACCTTCTGCTGCATCCCCCGCGAAAGCTCATGCATCTCCGCGTCCATCTTCTCCCGGCTCAGGTCCAGCCGCGAGAGAATCTCCCTTGCCCGCGCCGCGCCCTCCCGCTGCGCAAGCCCGTACAGCCTGGCCGTGTGGATCAGGTTCTCCATTGCGCTCAGCTTGCGGAAGAACGCCGCGTCGGCCGACACGCGGTTCAGCATGCGCTGGACGGCGAGAGGCTCCCGCACGACATCGCGCCCGAACACCCGCACCTGCCCCTCATCCGGCAGAAGGAGCGTCGAGATGATGCGGATGAGCGTGGACTTGCCCGATCCGTTCGGGCCCAGCACGCCGAATATCTCACCCGGCCGCACATCGAGCGACGGCACGTCGAGCACCTTTACCGGCGCGGCGCGCGGCTTCCGCCGGAAGAGCCCGCGCGCGGCCGGGCGCGCGCCTGCGCCGCCGCTCCTGGCAGCGCCAGACGACTTGCGAAAGCTCTTGGCAAGGTTGTGGACTTCAACCGCGGGTTCGCTCATGTGCTGCTCCGGGTCCCTACCTCAGGGACGAAGGGCCTCCGGCCGTGCGCCCGGGCCGGATTCTTTATACAATAGTGTCTCAGGATGCGGGACGGCTCGCGCGAAACCGTCCGTGAGAAAGAAAGGCGCAGAGATGACTTTAGCCGAGATTATCAGGATTGCCGACGATATCGCCCCTCCCCGGCTCGCAATGGAGAGGGACCCCATCGGGCTTCACGCCGGCGACCCCGCTCAAGCGGTGTCGAAGGTCGCCGTCTGCCTCGACCTCACGATGCGCGTGCTGCAGGAAGTCCAGCGTCTGGGCGCGCAGGCCGTTCTCACTCATCATCCCGTCATCTATACCCCACTTGCGACCGTAGCTGAGACATCCCCGCAGGGCAGGTTGCTGGCCGAGGCGGTGCGTTCGCGCATCGCCGTGTACGCTCTGCACACGAACTGGGACGCCGCTCCGGACGGCATGAACGACGCGCTCGCAAGCGCGCTCGGCATCTGCAACACATCAGCCCTCGATCCATCCCCCGCCGAAAAGTTCTGCAAAATCGTCGTGTTCGTCCCCGATGAAGCCGCGGACGCTGTTCGCGCGGCCCTCGGAGACGCGGGCGCGGGCGCTCTCGGCAACTACACGCACTGTTCGTTCCGAAGCCGCGGCACGGGTTCGTTTCTGCCCGTCGAGGGAGCCTCCCCGCACATCGGCGAGGTGAACCGGCTCGAGGACGTGGACGAATGGCGCATCGAGGCGCTCGTGCCGCGGCGCCTCACCGCCGCCGCGATTGCCGCCATGCTCCGGGAGCACCCGTACGAAGAACCGGCGTTCGACGTCTATCCCGTCGAGACCCCTCCGGCGTCCTTGAGCGGTGCGGTCCGCGGCATCGGCAGGATCGGCGATCTGAGCGAGCCGGTCACGTTCGCCGCGCTTCAGCAGCGCGTGTTGAACGTTCTCGGTGATCTGCCCCTGCGCTGCGGCGGCGATGCCGGACGGATGGTGAAGAGGGTGGCGGTGTGCGGGGGAGCGGGCGGGGAACTCGTTCAGCGCGCCGCCTCTCTCGGCGCGGATGCCTACATCACCGGCGACGTCCGCCGCCACCAGTTCGTGCTGGCCGAGGGGCTGGGGCTGGCAGTCATTGACGCAACCCACGATGCCCCGGAGACTTTCGGGATGAAGCACTTCGCAATGCGTCTCGCCGCGAAGCTGCCGCCGGGCATCGAGACGCTTTTCGTCGAGTAACGCCGCCTAGAGCAGCTCGAAGCTGGCGCCCGCTTCCCTGAGCGCCTTGATGACGGGCTTTGCGTTGTCCGATAGCAGAAACTGCTTGGGCGTGCCCGTTGCGCTGTAGCCGATCAGCATGTCGTCCAGCATCGGCCACGGCCGCCGACGGACCGTGAGCGCCCGGATACTCTCAATCGGAATATCCAGCCGGTTGAACGCGTTGCGGAAGTTCACAATCAGGCGGCTTTCGGTGACGATCACCTCGTAAGGTGAGAACAGCCATCCGATGAGCGGTCCGGTCTTGCCGAAGCGGCGCCGCAGAAGCGTCTTCGTTGCACGCGCGGGCAATACCCGGGGAGAGCCGAAACCCCACGCCCGCACGGCCAGCCCCAGATAGGCCATATCCAGCCAGCCGCCAAAGAGCACCAGCGCGGCCACTACCGCGCCGATGACAAGCGGGAGGTTGTCAGTGAGTGCGGGCAGGTTCATCAGAGGCCGTCCGGCCTGCTACCGGGACGCGCTGCACTTCCGGCAGTACCCCGAGATATCAATCTTCAGCGCCTCCACCTCGAATCCCAGTTCCTGCTTGAGCCGCGCCCGCATCTTCTCGAGGCAGTCGCACTCGAACTCAATGATCTCTCCGCAGGAAAGACAGCGGATGTGATGATGTCCCACCTCCTTGCGGAACTCGTAGCAGCGGCGGTCGTCCTCGAAGACGAGTTCGTCAACCAGGTCCGATTCCTTCAGCAGAGCGATAGTGCGATAGACAGTCGAAAGACTGACCCGGGAGTCGATGTCCCGCGCCTTTCTGTACAGGCTCTCCGCGTCGAGGTGATCTTCGGTAGATCTCAGGATGTCGTAGATGAGCTTGCGCTGTCGGGTGGCCCTCTGTCCAAGCGCCGGTGCGGATGCTGAGGCGGAAGAGCGCTTTCCGTTGTTTGACTTCGTTGTTAAACGAACGCGTGGGCATTCCATAGTTGAGCTAATGCTACCCAATCGCCCTTCGCGCTGTCAAACCGGGCGGGGCACACCCGTCTGGCCCGGCCCGCTTTAGCCCAGACCCTTCTGGAAGCGGGCCACGGCAATCGTCATAATCCCAATCCCGAGCAGCAGAAGGATTATCGCCTGCCTCCACAGTTCCGGCCACCCCGCGCCTCTCAGAATGATGCCGCGCAGAATCTCGAGAAAATAGGTTACCGGAATGACTGTCGTGATCGGGTAGATCAGCGCGGGCATGGACTCCCGCGGGAAGACGAAGCCCGAGAGCAGCACCGAGGGCAGGATGATAAGGAACGAAGCCTGGAACGCCTGCGCCTGTGTCTGCGCGAAGGTCGAGATCATCAGACCCAGCCCGAGCCCGGCGAACAGGAATATGGGCACAAGCGCGGCAAGCAGAAGCAGGCTGCCGTTGATGCCTACTACGAACACGCCCCACATCAGATACAGCACCAGGGCCGTCTCGAACAGTCCGAGCACGGCATACGGCGCGAGCTTGCCGAGCATGAGCGCCAGCTTGTCCACCGGCGTCACCAGAAGCTGCTCCAGCGTGCCCTGCTCTTTCTCCCGCACGATGGACAGCGCGGTGAGCATCGTGGTCACGATCTGAAGGATGAGGCCCACGAGGCCCGGCACGAAAAAGTTGGCGCTCTTCATGTCAGGGTTGAACAGGACGCGCGGCCGGACGTCTATCGGCATGCTGACGCTTGGGCGGGCGCTGAGCTGCTCGATCGCTATGTTGGTGGCCAGAAACACGGCCGTGGTCTGGGCTTTGAAGGCAACCTGCGAGTCCGAACCGTCCACGAGCAGCAGAACCTGTGCGCTCTCGCCCCTCAGGAGCTTCTCGCTGTAATCGGGCGGCAGCTTGACGCCCACCCTGGCGCGGCCCGCGACGATCGCCTGGTGCAGGGCCCGGTCCGACTGGACGTACTCAACCACTTTGTAGTCGCGGGTCGCCTCGAGACGGTCTATGAACTGCTGGCTGGCGGGGCGGTGGTCCAGGTCATAGACGGCCGTGCGGATGTGTTTGACATCGGTGTCCAGCGCGTATCCGAAAATCGTGAGCTGCACGATTGGAAGCAGGATAGAGATTGCGAGAGCGGCAGGATCGCGCCGCACGTGGATAATCTCTTTGGCGGCTACCGCGCGCAGTCCTCTAAGCATTTCCGGCCTGCTCCAGTCCCTGCGTCAGGCTAACGAACACGTCCTCGAGGTTCGGGCTCATCTCGCGCACGCTGGCGACGGTCAGCCCGGCCGCGCTCAGGGCGCTTGTGATAGCGTCCGGACCGAGCGATTCGCTGGCCAGCAGATGCAGGGCCTCCCCGAAGAATGTCGCCGAGACAATGCCCGGCAGCCCCTTCAGCACGCGCAGCGCGGCCGGGGCCTGGTCGGTCACCAGTTCGAGCCGCACCGTGCCAGGCGGGGTCACGTCCTGCCTCTTCTTGAGATCCGCCGGGCGCCCGAGGGCGATCAGGCGGGCGAGGTATATGTAGCCGATGTGCGTGCAGCGCTCGGCCTCGTCCATGTAGTGCGTGGTGACAAACAGCGTGGTGCCCTGCGCGCTCAGATCGAAGAGCAGATCCCAGAGGCTCCGCCGGGCCACCGGGTCAATGCCCGCCGTCGGCTCGTCGAGAAACAATATCTCCGGCTCGTGAATGAGCGCGCAGGCGAGCGCGAGCCGCTGCCTCCAGCCTCCGGACAGCGTTCCGGCGCGCTTCGCCTCCTGTCCGGTGATGCCCACAATCTGCTTGACCGCCTGTCTTCGCCGTTGCAGGGCGTCTCGTGACAGGCCGTAGACCGACCCGTAGAACCCCAGATTCTCGTCAACGGTCAGGTCGCGATAGAGGCTGAACTGCTGCGACATGTAGCCGATGCGCGGCTTGACCTGGTCGGGATTCCGCACAACGTCAATGCCCCCGAGCGTCGCGCCGCCGGACGTGGGCGCCAGCAGCCCGCAGAGCATGCGGATGACCGTGGACTTGCCGCTGCCGTTCGGGCCCAGAAAGCCGAAGATGCTGGCGGCGGCAACGTCAAACGAGACATCGTTCACGGCGGTGAGCTTTCCGAACCGCCTCGTCAGGTGCTCACACCGGATGGCGGGTTCCCGGTTCACCGCGCCACCCGCATGTTTGCGGACATTCCCGCCCGGATCTGTCCGTCCGGGTTGGAAATCCGCACCTTTACGGCAAACACTTCAAGATCGCGGTCTTCCTTTGTCTGGCGGTTGCGCGGAGTGAACTCGCCCCGATCCGGAATCTGCTCAACCGTGCCGGTCGCCTGCCTGCCGTCGTCGGTGTCGATCCGCACCGTGTCCCCAACGTGAAGCAGGCGCAGCCTGCTGGCCGGAATATAGAACCTGACGAAGATGTCCGCCGGGTCGATCAGCGATGCGACCGGCTGCCCGGCCGTGACCATGTCGCCCACCTCGCAGCTCAGAATCTGAATCCTGCCGGCGCGCGGGGCATAGACCGCCCGCTCGGCAAGCCTGATCTTCAGGCTGCGCGCCCGCGCATCGGCCTGCTCGACCGCGGCCTTCGCCTGCGCAATCTGCTGAGGCCGCGGCCCCGCCTGCCCCTCGGCCAGAAGTGCCTTTGCCTGCTGGAGTCCGGCCTCGGCGCCCGCGACCTCCTCGCTGCGCGGTCCCTTCTGCACCA
>MTKZ01002285.1_pt3 | contig 10608 bp, 8 predicted proteins | sample 1042781 | NCBI WGS metagenome assembly MTKZ01 (sample SAMN06212207, study PRJNA360539) | anaerobic digester metagenome | biome: Wastewater treatment plant; material: sludge; isolation source: anaerobic digester fed with sludge from wastewater treatment plant | place: Denmark: WWTP Viborg ...
AAGGAGGCGGCCGAAAGGAACGATTTGGTTTGCAATGATGCCTTGGTGATGCCGAGGATGACCGGTCTGGCCAAAGCGGGGTGACGGCCGGATAAGAGGGCGTCTTCATTCTTTTCGGTGAATTCGTCGAGTTCGACGAGGGTGCCGGGCAGCATGTTCGTGTCGCCGCCTTCGATGATGGCGACTTTTCTTAACATCTGGCGAATGATGACTTCGATGTGCTTATCGGAGATGCCGATACCTTGAGCGCGGTAAACTTTCTGAATCTCTTTTAAAATGTAGCGTTCAACCGCGGCGATGTCGCTGACTTCAAGAAGTTTCTTCGGCGAGATAGCACCTTCGGTGATCTTGCCGCCATTGCGGATTTTATCGCCTTTCTTAACGCGGAGGCGAGCTCCGTAATTAGAAGTGTATTCCTTCTCTTCGAGCTCATTTTTGATAGTGACGGTATAGCGTCCGCCAGATTCTTCGATGTGGTTTACGACGCCGGTGATTTCGGAAATCAAAGCTTCGCCTTTGGGGACGCGGGCTTCGACTAGTTCCTGAACACGGGGCAAACCTTGGGTGATATCGCTGCCGGCAACGCCGCCGGTATGGAAGGTTCTCATCGTGAGCTGAGTGCCGGGTTCGCCGATGGACTGGGCGGCCATGATGCCGACCGCTTCGCCGATTGTGACTTCTTTGCCGGTCGCCAAATTGCGGCCATAGCAGTGACGGCACACGCCATCGCGCGTTTGACAGCCAAAGAGCGAACGAATTTCGACTTCTTTGATACCCGCATCGACAATTCGCTTGGCGGATTCTTCNNGTGCTGCGGCTCGAATCGATAATTTCGGAGACGACATGACCGTGATCGCTGTGGCAATCATCTTCGCGGACGATGACGTCTTGGCTGACGTCGACGAGGCGGCGGGTCAGATAGCCGGAGTCGGCGGTCTTAAGCGCCGTATCCGCACCGCCCTTACGGGCGCCGTGGGTGGCGATAAAGAATTCGGAAACGGTCAATCCTTCGCGGAAGCACGATTTAATCGGAAGTTCGATGGTGTCGCCTTTTGGGTTGGACATCAATCCGCGCATTCCGGCGAGCTGAGTGAAGTTGGAAATATTGCCGCGGGCTCCGCTTTCCATCATCATGAAAATCGGATTCCGGGAGTCTTTTTCAAACTGGTTGGCGAGGTCTTTCTGAACGCGGTCGCGAACATCGGTCCACACGTCAACAACATGTTTGTGACGCTCGTTTTCGGTGAGGAGACCATGTTCGAACATCTCGTTGATCTGCTCGACTTTTTCTTCACCACCACCGAGGATTTTTTCCTTATTATCGAGGACATTGATATCGCTGATGGAAATCGTCACGCCGGCGATGGTCGCATACTTAAAGCCGATATCTTTCATCTTGTCGAGGACGGCTGAGGTCTTCGAAGTGCCGTAGCGGCTGAAGATTTCGTTGATGATATTGCCAAGATGCTTCTTGGTAAAGGGCGGGACGAGCGGTTGGCGATGAATGTAATCACTGATATCCGTTCCTCTAGGAACAAAGAATTTTTTGAGATCGTTTTTCAAGTTCTCGGTACTGGCATCATTTAAATAGGGGAAATCGGCCGGGAAGATGAGGTTGAAGATAATCTTGCCGACAGTCGTGATGAGATAGGACTCATTCATTTCCTTGGTGAAGCCGGTTTTGACAAGGGCGCTGGCGCGAATGGCCACGCGGTTGTGGAGGTGAACTTGATGCGTCTCATAGGCGAGAATCGCTTCATCGATATTTCTAAAGACTTTGCCTTCGGCGTTGGCGTAGGCGGCAAAACGCTCATATTCTTCGATATCGCCTTTATCAAGGCGGCGTTTGCTGCGAGCGGCTAACTGCTCTTTTGTTTCTTCTAAGGTCAGATAGTAATTGCCGAGCACCATATCTTGCGAAGGGGTGACGATCGGACGGCCATCTTTGGGACCGAGAATATTATTGCTGGCGAGCATGAGTTCGAGGGCTTCGTGCTGGGCGGATTTGCTGAGCGGAACATGGACGGCCATTTGGTCGCCATCGAAGTCGGCGTTAAATCCGGTACAAACTAATGGGTGTAAACGAATGGCGCGGCCATCGACGAGTTTCGGCTGGAAAGCCTGAATGCCGAGGCGGTGCAGCGTCGGGGCGCGGTTTAATAAAACCGGGTGATCGCCGATAATCCGTTCCAAGACATCATAGACGACGGGATCATAGCGGTCGATATACTTGCGAGCCTGGACGAGGCTGCTGACGTGTTTTTCTCTCATCAGCTGCGAGGCGATGAACGGCCACAAAAGCTGGACGGCCATCTCGCGCGGAAGTCCGCACTGATACATTTTCAAATCGGGTCCGACGGCGATGACTGAACGGCCGGAATAGTCGACGCGTTTGCCGAGCAGATTCTGACGGAAACGACCCTGTTTTCCTTTTAAGGAACTGGATAGCGATTTAAGCGGACGATTGCCGGAACCGACAACCGGTTTATTGCGGCGACCGTTATCGATTAAGGCGTCCACCGCTTCTTGAAGCATACGCTTTTCGTTCATCAAAATGACATAAGGTGAATTAAGGTCGATCAACTTCTTCAAGCGGGTGTTGCGGGTGATGACGCGGCGATAGAGATCATTGAGATCGGAAGCCGCGAAACGTCCGCCGTCGAGTTGAAGCATCGGGCGAAGATCCGGCGGGATGACCGGCAAGACATCAAGGACCATCCATTCGGGACGGTTATCAGAGTTGCGAAAGGCCTCGATGACTTCGAGTCGCTTCGATAATTTGATGCGGCTTTGAGCGCTGCAATCTTTGAGCCTGGCGTTGATGATTTTAAATTCTTCATCGAGATTGACTTCTTTTAAAAGGCGCTTAATCGCGGCGGCCCCTTCGCCGAATTCGGCGTTGGTATACTTCGAAATAAAGTCGGCAACCGTGAAGAAATCGAAGGTTTCGGTCGGGTTTTGCATTCTTTCGATCAATTCTTCGCTCTTTAAGTAATCGGCGCTTTCCGGATCCAAAGTCGGCTGGAAATCGCGAATGACGGCAACGAATTCCTGACGGGCGGTCCGCTCATCGAGGAATTGGCGGTAACTTAAAACCTTGCTCGTTCCGGCGTCGAGACAGACGTGGGCGACGAAATAATTGATTTCCTCAAGTTGTTTGGGAGGAATATCGAGAATCAAGCCGATGCGGCTGGGAATGCCTTTGAGATACCAGATGTGGGTGCAGGGCGAGGCGAGCTCGATATGGCCCATGCGTTCGCGCCGCACTTCTTTGGAGATGACTTCGACACCGCACTTTTCACATGTGATGCCTTGAAAGCGTTTTTTCTTGTATTTGCCACAGTGGCATTCAAAGTCCTTGCTCGGGCCGAAAATCTTTTCGCAGAAAAGGCCTTGCGCTTCGGGTTTTTGGCTCCGGTAGTTGATCGTTTCGGGTTTTAATACCTCGCCATGCGACCAGGTGCGAATGGTCTCAGGAGAGGCGAGTCCGACTTGGAGGGCGGCTAATTTAGTTACATCAAACATTGTTTCTGGCCTCCTTAGTTAATTAACTCGCTGTAATCATCGCCTTCGGCAGGCAAGGTGTCGGCGACACCATCGCGGGCCAAGGTACGAATAGTCGAGTTAAATTTTCTTTCTTCGATCTGAATCTCTTTAGCTAGAGCATCCATATCGATTTTGTTGTTGTCGTTATCGAGCAGTTTGACATCCATGCCGAGGGCTTGCAGTTCTTTGGTGAGAACTTTGAAGGCTTCGGGAATGCCGGGGCGGGGAATCGGATATCCTTTAATGATCGCTTCGTAGGTCTTGTTGCGACCGACGCGGTCATCGGATTTAATCGTCAGTAATTCCTGCAGGGTGTGAGCGGCGCCGTAAGCTTCGAGGGCCCAGACTTCCATCTCGCCGAATCTCTGACCGCCGTTTTGGGCTTTGCCGCCGAGCGGCTGCTGGGTGACGAGGGAACAAGGTCCGGTCGAACGCGCATGCAATTTATCATCGACCATGTGGACGAGTTTAATCATGTACATGACGCCGACGGAAATGCGCTCATCAAAGCGCTCGCCGGTGCGGCCATCATAGAGGATGGTTTTGCCATCGGGAGCGATTTCGGCTTTTTTCATCAAATCGAATATCTCCTCGTTGGTGATGCCGTCAAAAACCGGCGTCGCTAGTTTCAAGCCGAGTTTCTTACAAGCTAAACCAAGGTGGATTTCAAGGATTTGACCGATGTTCATGCGCGAGGGAACGCCGAGCGGATTGAGCATGATGTCAACCGGTGTGCCATCGGGCAAGAAGGGCATGTCTTCGACAGGTAAAATGCGCGAGATGACGCCTTTGTTGCCGTGGCGTCCCGACATCTTGTCGCCTTCAGAAATTTTACGCCTCTGGACGATATAGACGCGAATGACTTCATTGACGCCCGGAGGGAGTTCGTCGCCATTCTTGCGGGTGAAGATTTTGACATCGAGGACGATGCCGGCTCCGCCGTGAGAAACGCGGAGGGAGGTATCTTTACCTTCTTTGGTTTTTTCAGAGAAGATCGCCATTAATAGCTTTTCTTCAGGAGTCGGCTCGGTCACGCCTTTCGGAGTAATTTTGCCGACGAGAATATCGCCTTCTTTAACTTCAGCGCCCGGAACGACGATACCGCGTTCATCGAGGAAAGCTTTGGCTTCTTCGCTGATATTGGGGACATCGCGGGTGATTTCTTCGGCGCCTAATTTGGTATCGCGACATTCGCATTCATATTTTTCAATATGGATTGAAGTGTAAGAATCGTCTTTGACGAGCCTTTCTGACATGATGACGGCATCTTCATAGTTATAGCCATTCCAGGTCATGAATGCGATCGTGACGTTTTGGCCAAGGGCGAGGTCGCCGTTTTGCATGGCGGGTCCGTCGGCGAGAATATCGCCGGTCTTGACTTCCTGACCGACCTTGACGACGGCGATCTGATTAATGCACGTCCCTTGATTGGAACGGGCAAACTTCTGTAATTGATAAGTCTTAGTTTTCTTTTTGCTGTCTTTGACGACGATTCTGCGGCTGTCGACATAGGAGACGACGCCCTCGCCGGTCGAGATGACGGCTAATCCGGAGTCGCGAGCGACGATGTGTTCCATACCGGTGCCGATGAGCGGAGCGGTCGGCTTAATTAAAGGTAGCGCTTGCCGCTGCATGTTCGCGCCCATGAGAGCACGAGTGGTGTCGTCGTTTTCAAGGAAAGGAATGCACGCCGAAGCGATGGAGACGATTTGTTTGGGGCTGACGTCGATGTAGTCGACATCTTCCTTGCGGGCCATGATGTTGCGGCCATCGTGACGAGCGACGACAAAGTCGTCAAGAATCACACCTTCGTCATCGAGGCGAACGTTGGCCTGGGCGATGATGTGCGTTCTTTCCATATCCGCTGACAAGTATTCGGACTCCTCGAGGACGCGGTGAGCTTTTTTATCCACGCGGCGATAAGGAGTTTCGATAAAGCCGTATTTGTTAATCTTGGCGTAAGTCGCCAAGTTGTTGATGAGACCGATGTTTTGACCCTCAGGCGTCTCGATCGGGCAGATGCGGCCATAATGGGTATGGTGAACATCGCGAACATCCATGCTGGCGCGGTCGCGAGTGAGACCGCCGGGGCCGAGGGCCGAGAGACGGCGTTTGTTGGCGAGTTCGGCTAAGGGATTCGTCTGATCCATGAACTGGGATAATTGCGAACTCGCAAAGAATTCGCGAATGCTTGAAGTGAGCGGGCGGATGTTAATCAAAGATTGGACGCTGACGCTTTCCATATCGGAAATCGACATCTTCTGCTGAACTGTCTTGGCCATCTTGGTGAGGCCGATGCGGAATTGGGTCTGAATCAATTCGCCGACGCAGCGAATGCGGCGATTGCCGAGGTGGTCGATATCGTCAGTGTCGCCAAAACCGTCGACGACATTCATAAAATAGGAGAATGTGGCGACGATGTCGGAAATCGTCACTCTTGAAAGCATTTGGTTTAAATCGGTGCCGATGATGTTGGCCTTGACATCTTTTTTGTCGTTGACATAGACGCTGACGACATTGACGATGCCGTTGCTGTCGAGGTCTTTGTTAACTTTTAAGGTCTTTTGGTGGGCGCCCTTTTCAAAAAATTCGATATCGCGGAGATGGTCGACGTCTTCTTTGGTAAGGCGGTAGTCTTTTTTAAAGAGCACTTCTTTCTCGTGAGAGATGAGATCCTGGGCGAGGATGCGGCCGGCTAACCGGTTGTAAATGCCGAGTTTATTGCGGTATTTAAAGCGCCCCGCTCTTCCGAGGTCATAGCGCTTGGCATCAAAGAATTTCTGAATTAGGAAGTTGCGAACACCTTCGTTGGTGATCGGCTCACCCGGTTTCAGCTTGCGGAAAATCTCGATGAGAGCATCGCGTGAAGTCTTGATGTCTTTGTCTTTTTCAATCGTGTTGTGTAAGATTTGCCGATCGCCGAAGAGATTTACTAGATCTTTGGGGTCTTCAAAGCCTAAGGCTTTAAGCAGCACGGTGGCACTCATTTTGCGCTGACGGTCGATGCGGACCCAAATCAGATCTTTTTGGTCGGCCTCGAATTCCAGCCACGTTCCACGGGTCGGAATTAAATCAGCATTGTAGGTATATTTACCCGTCTTTTCCAAGTTCTTACTCAAGTAAGCGCCAGGCGAACGGACGAGTTGCGAAACGATGACTCGCTCGGCGCCGTTGACGACGAAAGTGCCGCTGTCGGTCATCAGGGGCAGATCGCCCATGAATACTTCTGCTTCTTTGATTTCGCCGGTTTTGACGAGTTCAAGCTGCAATTTGACGCGAAGGGCTGAACTATAAGTCAAATCGCGTTCTTTGCAGTCTAAATATGTATAATCAGGTTTTTCAAGACGGCATTCCTTATAGCGAATGCGGGCGTCGTTGTTATAGTTTTCAATCGGGAAGACTTCCTTTAAAACTTCATGGAGACCTTCTTCCTTGAACCAGTTGAATGATTCAGTCTGAATCTCGGCGAGATACGGAAGCGGCAGCGTTCCTGAAATTTTTGAATAATCAATTCGATCATTCGGAAGCAGTTTGTGCTTTTTGTCAATATTACTCATGTAATGGCTCCTTTTTCTTTTGTTGTTTGCCTTGCAACCGGCTTTCGCTTCGTTGCCCCACGGAGGCAAACCGCCATCAATTTGACGACTTCACCGAACCATTCTTTCGTTTGGGAAATCACAATTGAATCATTTAATCCTTCGTTTGTATGTCACTTCGAAGGCTGTGACTCGGATCGGATAGGGTGCGCCTTTAGAGGCGGGGGCGGGTTTTGCCCCCGCTTCCACTATTTTAGCGCTGATGTTTTAAGGCTCTAAAAAGCCGAAAATCCGCCTAATGTCAGCGGATGTGTGCGTCGAGGTGCTATTTGACTTCGACTTCGGCGCCGGCGGCGACAAGAGCTTTCTTGTGTTCTTCGGCTTCGACTGGTGAAATGTGTTCTTTGATGTTGACAGGAGCGCCGTCGACTAACTTCTTGGCATCCATGAGTCCTAAGCCGGTGATGGCCTGGACAGCTTTGATGACGGCGACTTTGGACATGCCGACGGCCTTGAGAACGAGATTGACATCGGTCGGTCCTTTTTTCTCTTCTTCTTCTTCGACGGGAGCGGCAGCGGCAGCGACAGGAGCGGCAGCGGTCACGCCGAATTCATCTTCGACAGCTTTGACGAGTTCGTTGAGTTCAAGAACGGTCATTTCTTTTAATGAGGCAATAATTTCCTCTTTGGTTAATTTAGCCATTTGATTTTTCCTCCTAAAGTGGCATTAATTGGCTTTGTCCGCGATGCCTTGAACGGCACACGCAAATTGGCGGACTGGTGCTTGAAGCACCGATAAGAACATAGAGATTAAACCATCGCGACCCGGCAATGCGGCAAGAGCTACCATTTGTTTGGCGCTCACGACTTTGCCTTCGACGATACCACCCTTGATGACCAGCTTTTCATTGCGCTTGGCAAATTTAGCTAGGACTTTGGGGCCGGCGATCACGTCTTTGGAAAACGCAAATGCGTTGGGACCGACGAGGTGCGGCAATAAATCTTTGTGACCAAGGCTTTCGGCCGCCCGTTCGAGCAGCGTGTTTTTATAGACGCCGATTTCGGTGCCTTCAGCGCGCAAAGCGCGACGGAGAGCGGTGATTGCCTGGACGTTCATGCCACGGTATTCGAAGACGACGAGCGTTTGCGAATTAGACAATTTGTCTTTTAGTTCGCTGACGACTGCTTCTTTGGCTTTTAAGACTTCGTTATTCATCTTGTTCTTCACCTCCTTTGTTAGTTTTTCGACTATGAGGCTCCAATATACTTTGAGTGATGAACCCGTATCTGGGTGTATTTTTATCTACCTCGGCAACCTGATTAAGCCCCTTGGCCGTTGCTGTCTATGGTATATTGTGCTTCTTCAGAATTTGACTAGCGACCAGCGAAAGTAATTTTAATCGATGGTCCCATGGTCGTGTGAATGACGGCGTTCTTAATGTACGTGCCCTTCACGCTTGATGGACGGACCTTGACAATCAAATCGCAAAGCGATTGAAGATTCTCAGCGATCTTGGTGGTATCGAAACTCACGCGAGCGATAGAAACGTGGACATTTCCGTCTTTATCGACACGGTATTCGACTTTACCGCGTTTGATTTCGTGAATGGCTTTGGCGATGTCGACGGCAACGGTGCCGGTCTTGGGGTTCGGCATCAAACCTTTTGGTCCGAGGACGCGACCCATCTTGCCAAGTTCGCCCATCATATCCGGTGTGGCGACGATGACATCAAAATCAAACCAGTTATCTTTTTGGATTTTTTCGAGCATGTCTTTGCCCCCGGCGAAATCCGCGCCGGCTGCTTTCGCATCTTCGACTTTGTTGGTGACGGCCAAGATTCTTTTGGTCTTGCCGTTACCGTGAGGCAGATTAATCGTGCCTCTGATTTGCTGATCCGCGACTTTGGGATTAACGTTAAGCCGGAAAGAAGCATCAATGGTAGCGTCAAACTTCACGGTGGAAGTCTTTTTGACAAGTTCGGCAGCTTCTTCGATGGTGTAGAGTTTGTTGACATCGACAAGTTCTGCGACGACCTTGTATTTTTTACCTACTTTCATTTTTTTCCTCCTAGGTGGTACGGACGGGTTCTAAACCCTCCCACTAATCCTCGTCGATCGTGATGCCCATGTTATGAGCTGAGCCCTCGATAACTTTGAGAGCAGCTTCGATATCATTGCAATTGAGATCGGGCATTTTGTATTCGGCGATTTCCCGCAATTTGGCTTTACTAATGTGTCCGACCTTAGTAGTTTTCTGGTTTGCGGAACCTTTGGCGATGCCGGCAGCTTTTTTTAACAGTTCGGCGACTGGCGTCGTTTTGATGACAAAATCGTGTGATTTGTCTTCATAGGCCGTGATGATAACCGGAACGGTCTCACCGCGGCGGTCAGCGGTCTTCGCGTTGAAGTCCGTACAGAACTTCGGCATGATGACACCGGCTGAGGCGAGTTTGGGTCCAGGTTTGGCTTCGCCGCCCGGAAGTTCCATCTTCACGACTTTAGCGATTCTTTTACTCACGTGACATTCCTCCTTTGTAGTGAATTTGTTGTCCGTGTTGTGGTCGAGGGATGAATCGTGCATCCTTCCACACAAGACTTGCGAGCGCTCACAATGTCTACACACAAAAACGCACGCTGAAGTATTTTAACAAATACCATGCCCACATACAAGAAAATTTTGGCAATATCAATAAAAAGAAGACGAAGTGCGAAACCTCATCTTCTTAAAAAATGTTAACATTTTTAAAAATGTCTTTTTTATAAAAACTCATATCTTTCGATAAAGAAGCAGCAACGAGTTGATTATCATCAAAACAGTTAATCCGGTGTCGGCGAGCATCGCGATTGTCATCTGCATTTCACCCAGCACTCCGACGATGATCAAAACCATGATGGAAAACTTGACCAGCAGCGAAAAGACGATATTAAAAATAGCGACCGCCCTCGTCATTTTTGAGATGCGGATGGCATCGACGACCTTCATCGGATTGTCATTGACGATGATGACTTCGGCGTTTTGGACGGCGATATCGCTACCGATGCCGGACATGGCAAAGCCGACATCGCTTCGTATAATCGAAGGGGCATCGTTGACGCCGTCGCCGACAAAGCCGACTCCTTTATTATTTTTAGCGAGATAAGATTCGAGAATAGTGAGCTTATCTTCAGGAGCCAGAGAACCATAATGCTCGTCGATATTGAGTTCTCCCGCTATCAAGGCGGCATTGTCTTTTTTGTCACCGGAGAGAAGTATCGTTTTGATACCCATTTTCTTAAGGTTAGCCACCATCGATTTTGAATCGACTTTCGCCGTGTCGTTGAGGACCACAAAACCGGCATAGTTGCCATCGACCGCGAGGTAGATGATCGTGCCGATTTCATCGACGCCCGGAACTTCGATTCCGGCTTCTTTTAGAAAGGCGGGTTTGCCCGCTAAAAGCCGGTGGTTTTGATAAGTGGTTTCTACGCCAAAACCAGGCAATTCGCGGTAATTTTGCTGCAACTTGTGGGTTTTTTGGCGCTTATG
>MTKZ01006404.1_pt1 | contig 10604 bp, 11 predicted proteins | sample 1042781 | NCBI WGS metagenome assembly MTKZ01 (sample SAMN06212207, study PRJNA360539) | anaerobic digester metagenome | biome: Wastewater treatment plant; material: sludge; isolation source: anaerobic digester fed with sludge from wastewater treatment plant | place: Denmark: WWTP Viborg ...
CGTTGAACTGGACTTTGACATCATAGACACCCCCGGGATAGCCACTAAAATAGATTATAAAAATTTCTTAGAATATGGCCTATCAGAAGACGAAGCAAAAGAAAGAGCCAAAGAAGCTACTAAGGGCATAATAGAAGCTATAAAATGGTTAGATGATGTTACAGGAGTTCTTCTGGTTGTGGACTCAACCAAAGATCCCTTAACCCAGGCTAACATCACTATTATAGGTAATTTAGAGGCGCGGAACATACCCTTTGTAGTGGTAGCCAACAAAGTGGATCTTCCTGATTCAAACACTGGAAGAATTCTCTCTGTGTTTCCCCAGCATAAAGTGGTGGGAATATCTGCCCTCAAGGGAGAAAATGTTGATGAACTCTATCAGTCAATGGTGGAAAGGTTCAATTAGGAGTGATTTTCATGAACGACGTGAATAATGCCCTTAAAATGGATTTCATATCATCTGCTGTCCTTAAAAGCCAAAGTAGCATAGAGAAAATATCCATGATAATGGAAAGGGTTAAAAACGGTGAAATACTGGTCATTGAGGGTGGTTTAGAACCAGAGGAAGAGGCGGAACTCATTGAAACTACTATGCGAGAGATCGATGTGGAGAGTTTTGTGGGAATCGATATTTACACTCTAGAGAAGGATGAAGCATCATTTTTCGGTCTTTCAAAGAAGAAAACAGTGGGTATTACCATAATTGGCCCGGCGAACATTATGAAACAGGTAAAACGGAAATCAAACTTTATATCTATGGTGGCCAGTCTCGGTGATAGTGATGCATCGATGTATTAAATGTGGCCAGGAATTCCAGGACTCAGAAAACCTACTCCTTAAAGGATGCCCCAACTGCGGTAGTAAGTTCTTTGAATTCCATCAAGATGGGAAGGTTACCAAGATCAAGGAGAGTAAGGGTAGTTCAGTGGAGACCATCATGGTCCATGAGCAGGGAGTCTACGAGTTAAACCTGGAATCCATCATGGCCGATGAATCAGTAATAGTCTCTGATGAAGAAGGAAAATATCTAATTGACATTAACTATATCCTTAAAAAGAAGAATAAACAAAGAAAAAGGTCATAACTAATTAGGACTATTTTTCCTCTTCCTTTATCCATTAATCTTAGTCCTTTTTTTAAAATAAATTCCATTTAGTTCACCTACTACGCGAAATCACATTTTCCAGAAGGAAGCACCCGGATTACATCCTCCAAGGTTAAAATATGGTCTGGATCGATCTTTTTAAGAACAGACCTGGCGATTTCCTCTTTTTTAGTGAAGCCTGGCTTCAAAACAACGTAGTTGTCAGTGTATTTGGCCACTGCATCCACAGGGCCTGCCATTATCCGTTCTCCCTCATAATCAACAATACCCACCGCTATTTTAAGTGGAATCCCTCTAAGATAATTCCTGGTACCCCTTATTATGAAGGCCCCTCTGGCCACGAACTCACCAGACTGGGGTGTTTTAGAAACTTGGTCTGGATGCACCCAGTAAACATCCTGAGAACCATAACCCTTACTCCAAGCACTGGAAAAAGAAGCAGCCAGGGATCCTGCTTCCTGAATGGTGTTTTCAGGAATTTCACCCTCATCTTTCTTTATAACCACTGAGGGAGCTCCGTGGATATCAGAGTGGAGATAGATGTCCTGGTTATCCAGGTAACGCTTCACCACCAGTTCATTGGTGCCTGCATCCCGGCCACCAACCACCAGAAGCCCATCGGATGAAAGGAACCATCTAAGTTTTTCGAACCATTTAAGTTCCCTACGCACTCTCTTTTGGGGAACTCTAACCTTCTCCAACGCCAGATCCCTTTTATTCCTCATTCTCTCCAGATCTTGTCTGGTGCGTTGGATGGCTATCTTAACACCTTTGATCTTCCTTTTGGCCTTTTTCCCTTTGTTATAATATTTCTCCGCATTTTCAGGGATCTCCAGGTTGGCATCAACTGTCACCCTCTCATCTTCCAGATTCAAAACAAGTACACCCATCTTATCCAGGGATTCTATTCTCTGGGCCTCTTTTAAACCTTCTTTACGGCCTTTTTTAAGTTTTGATCCTATTTCTTTCCAGGAAAACTTTTCCCGGGCACTGTGGATGATGTCCATGATGTTTTGAACTTCGCTGTAATGGGCATATAAAAGGTCACCTTTCTTTTTTGATTCAACAACGGTTTTTCGGAATCCTTCCAGGGTTTCTTCCTGTATTCTGAGCCTTTTTTCATATTTTCCCACTTCTTTTGCCCAGATATCCTCCTGGACCTTCTTAATATCTGCACCAACCTTCCCACTGTAGAACTCATCTGCGGCCTGGTTGAAGCTGTTAAAATATTCTTTCTTAAAATCTTTATAGGTTAAAATATCAAGGGGCAGAACATCTTCCTTGCCAGCTTTCGTTTTAGCAGCATCATCTTTTTCATCTTTTCCCTTATCTACATCATTTTTATCTTCTTCTATTACTTCTCGCACGATTTGGGGCTGGAATTTGAATGTTTTAAGGGGTTTGAAAAGTTCTTCCATGCTCTGGTAGATTGATTCGACATCATTTTCACTTACCTCACTAGCCGGGAGTTTTTTATCAATACCAGAACGAAGGAATATCTCCTCTGAGTACATGCCCCCCAATCCGCTTCTGGCGAGAGTTCGAATAAGATCAGAGTCCGAATTCTTAAATAAGTCCTTCAAATCATCAATTTCAACATCCAGGGGGTGTATTCCTCTTTCCTGAGGGTACTGGTACTCTTCTTTAGAAGTTATCTTCCTACCTTGAACATGGCGATGTTTGAGGGGTAGGATTATATGGTTTTCTTCATCCAAAAGTATTATATTACCCTGGGAGAAAAGTTCTACAACCAGTGTAAAACCATGTTCCTTCTGGATATCAATTTCCAGAATACGGTCGAAGTTATGCTGCCGCACCTGTTTGACAGTAGCATTTTTCAAGTGCTTGCGAAGAAGCATTGGAAATGATGGGGGCACTTTAGGATTTTCTGGTGGATACTGGGTGGTGTGCACCCGAACTCCGGCCTGGAATACCACATCAACTCTTCCCTTTCCTGGAACATGGAATCTTATGATAACTGTGTCCCTGGTGGGTTGGTATGCTTTTTGAACCCTTGCACTTTCTAGTAATTCATTGAGTTCATGGGAAATGGCGTAAAGATCAACATTGGACATGGCTTTCATTGAAACACCTTTATTTATATTTATGATTATAACTAATATGTAAAACGGAGGAAAAAAATGGAACTCGAAGTTAAGTTAACCGGTATACACGCTGTACTTGCCATTGTTGCAGGTTATGTATCATTTCTAATTTCAACCGGGGCCATATCTGGTCTCGGTAAAAATGAGGTTCTGGCAGTTCTTGCAGGATTGATTATTCTTTATCTGGCAGGGCAACTATCAGAGCGAGTCTTTGGCAAGGAAGAAGTTGGAGGATTTAAAGGCTGGCTATGGAGTGGTATCGTACCGTTCTTCTTCATATGGATAGTGGTATGGGTTATTCTCTTCAACCACTAACCATCTGTTTGGAATTACCAATAATTCATTTTTTTTAAACAACACATATCATTTTTTTTCTATTTTCTATTTTTTCTAGATTGTCCAGTAGAATACCCAAATAAAGACAAATAGCAGTGCCAGCACAAACACTAACGGGGCAAAGATCCTACTTACTGCCACAATAGAACTAATGGTGGTCACCAGCTCTGTTGAATGTGTGGGGCCCAGGGTATTGATCTTTGAAAGTTTCAACATCCTGGCACCAGCCATAACCGGTTCCAAATCATTTATGGCCTGTTGGGTACATTCAACTACTTTAGTAATGATTACATCCCGGTCTCTGGTTCCCAGTGGATTGTGACCTCCAGAAAGGTTGTTAACATAGTGGGTGTCTGTGGTCATTATTTCAGCAAAATCCACACCCGATTCGGTTACTGCCTTTATGATTTCATCACGGAATCCTATAACCATGTTGTTAGCATCTAAAATGATGTATGCAGTTTTCTGACCACCAACCTCCATCACCATAACTTTAACTCCGCTTTGACCCACACCACTTCTTTTACCCAACTCGGAAATTGGATCATTGGCGCAACCCATTTTTAACTGTTTTTTGTCAGCTTCCTCCAGTTTTCCAGCTGCATCTAAGAGCTGGAATACTTCAGGGTTACCTGGGAGCACTCGTCCGGATTCTCCTTTGAATGAGTTATGGCAGTCCACCAGAACCACATTTTCTGCCTTAGTATGGCATTGGGCTGCTTTTATCAGGGACAGTCCAACTCCGAAGTCAATATCATCAAACCCTAGAGGTGCAAAGGTAGCTAGAATTAGCAAGTCATCGCCAAAATACTGAAAACTTAATTTAGCATCTTCACTTTCAACTTGCATAAAAGGGCTGGCTAGTTCTGAATACTCCATGTCTTCCAGGGATTTTTCTACAATTTTTTTTATTTTACATATCTCTCTGGAGCTAACCGGGTTAAAATCGTGGGTTGATGGACCGTGACTTACCATGGTAAAGGTGTCGAAACTATCAGCCAGGAGTGTGGGCATGTTACCTCCTCCAATGTTTCCCACAGGCCCGGGATGAACACAGGGTGATATGAAAAGGCCCTTCACTCCATTTTTTCCTTTAAAACTTACCACACCCACTATGGTGTCAATAGGTTCGCCCATGTCTTCGAAAAGTCTTTCCATGGCCTTGGAACCTTCAGAGTATTGTGCAATGAAAAGTGATAAAAGTTCAAGACCACCAACACCCAGGTTTCGACGGATAGGTGATTCAATTACCAGTATGAATGAGTAAATAGCGATCATTAATATTAATCCCGCTACGATCCCTTTCAAACCCACTGCTATGATGCTGAAGGGTCCAATATTTGTGCTTATACTGGTTAAAAAGACAATAACCACTACCATACTCAGAATGAGGATAGGCTGGAATGAGGATATAATAATTGATCTTACCGCACCGATATTGGAAGTTCCCCAGATGATAAAAGTGCGCAACCCGAAGGCCAGAGCACAACCCAGTATCAAGGCGTCAATAATATAACTGTAAACAGTAAATCTGGATATGAAACTACCCACAACATATACTACGGCAATTAGTACCATGGTTAAGAGCGATATGAACATGGAGTGTTTCATTTTCATGTATCGCCGTCCTTCCATGCTGTTTATAATGGGCTGGGTTAATGCACCGTCCATAATTGAGGTCAATCCAAAAATAAGAAAACCTGTGGACCCACCATAAACTATACTATCAAATATTGAAACTTGAGGCTCTAAATAAGCCGTAATAGCTCCAGTAAGGAAGCTAAGGAAAGTCATGGTTAAAATGGAAAATTTACTAGGGGGAATGGTTACTAGGTACTTTGAAAGATCGGTAATGCTATCAACGGCAGACATAATTCACCTCAATTTTAATCTGAAAATACTAGAATCTAGAAGTATTGTAAACTTAATATATTAAGTCTGTTCTTTTTATTTAAACTTGGTACTTTAGTTTATGATGGTAGATTCTTTAAACATGTTTGTACTATTTCGTATTTTTTGGTTTCTAAAAATGGAAAACAGCATTTAAAATAGTGATGGGACTGTTTTGTTAAATTAGTGGCTTATTTTTAGTAAATCTACTAATAATCATAAACCAAGTATACTGGCCTAATCCATTTACTAAATAATTATTTAAAAATACATATTATTGTATTACTAATAATTTCTAAAAGTCAAACCCGGTTTTCATGTAACTGTAAATTTTTGAACTTAAAACTGGATTATTTGGGGAATTTTTTTTCAAATTTGTAGAAAATTACATTTCACATGTGAATAAATGTAATGTAATGTAATGTATACGTCTTTACATCTTTCTGCCTATTGGGTTAATATCAAAAAATGTTTAAAAACACGTAATTAGATTTTAAATCATAAAAAGTTTCTAATTTTATATTCATATGTGTCTAATATCGTAAAAAATCAATAAATGCCCATAAATAATTTAGATGGTATGTTAATGGGTGGGTTTTTTTTAAAATCCATGATAAAAATGGAAAGAATTAAATCTATATTAATATATATAAAGATTACTAAAAAATCTAAAATGACAACGGATGCATGTAAAAGAACCTGATCTGATTGTAAATATTAATGTAATTCACTCTGGAAGGAATTTTATTAAAATATGCTCAGAATAAATTTAGGTGTTTTAATGGTTTTAGAGCCAAAAAAATTTTCCAAATTATCTGCCCGAGAAGGGGGTTATCTATTCTGCAACCACTGTGGAGGATATTACCAATTAAAAAAAGGCGAATCCCCACGTGATTTTGTTAAATGTGAATGTGATAATCCATTGGAATTCTGCAAAACCAAAGAAACATTGGATAAAAAAATAATTGACCTTCACCGGAAGAAAGACGCCTTCAATCACTTCGAAAACAGGGTATTAGAAAGAAGAGAAAGTCTGAAAGACCTATTCCCAAAAGTAATAGTGGAAGACGATTTCATAAAGGATATGCAGGAAGAAGGTGGATTATGGGAACTTTTAAATAACGAATTTGTGAAAAAAGAATCAGATACCAACCCTGAATCAAATCTATCCAACCAAAAAAAATATTTAGATATTATACTGGAAGAAGAACGTTTAATGGCAAATATTAGCCAGAAAAAGAACAGAGTTAAAAATCAGACATTAATGGATCGTATTGTCTTTTTTTACAACCAAACTGATCCCATCCGTTTATTAGGCGTAATAATCATCCTACTCATCATCATCCTATTCCTGACGGTTATAAATCCATTTAAGCTTTAACACAAATTCTTAAATTCTAAAATACATTTTATCTCCCTGAAATATCAGTATAACCCATTTAAATATTATTTCAAATTACATTTAATATATTATTAGTATGCTAAACAACTCCCAGTAACACAAAAAGGTGCAATTATGGTAATTAATCTTCAAACACCCTTAAATAGAGATGAAACCCAAAAATTAAGAATAAAAGACTCGGTATACATATCAGGAACCATTTTCACAGCCCGGGACAGTGCTCATCAGCGCATAGTAGAAAAGGGATCACCAATACCTCTGGAAGGAGCAGTCATATTCCATGCAGGGCCAATAATCAGAAATCAAGATGATAATTATGAGATGGTAGCGGTCGGACCAACCACCAGTACACGCATGAATCCATATCAGGCAGAAATTCTGGACCAGGGAGTGCTGGCAGTAATTGGAAAGGGAGGTATGGATCAAAAAACATCCGATGCTCTTGGGAGAAATGGAGCTGTTTTCCTGGCTGCAGTGGGCGGTTGTGCTGCACTATACGTCAGCTCAGTTGTAGAAGTGAAAAATGTCCACTGGCTGGATCTGGGAGTGCCTGAAGCCATATGGGAACTGGAAGTTGAAAAATTCGGCCCCCTGATAGTGGCAATGGACTCCACCGGTGCCAATCTATACGAAGAAACACGTAAAAACAAGCCCTAAACCTGGAATAATAAAATTAAGGAGATTAACGGGTGGAAAATTCAGAAAATTCTATTTTAAAGGGGTTAATAGACACCCACATCCACACCAGTCCCGATATAAAACCACGCCTATTAAACGATCATGAAGCTGCCCTTATAGCAAAAAAACATGGGATGAAGGCCATCGTAATAAAATCCCATGCAGAATCCACTGTAGGCAGAGCATACCTAACAGAGAGATTAACTGGATTAAGGGTTCTGGGCGGTGCAACCCTAAACCTGCCCATGGGGGGATTAAATCCTGAAGCAGTTAGAAATGTTGCTTTGATGGGAGGTAAAGTCGTCTGGTTACCCACCATTCATCATAAGGAAGTTAAAATAGAGCTGGACGTTCTAGGGGAAATATTGGATATTATTGCCGATGAAAACCTTGTTCTAGGAACCGGGCATACTAATCCTCCTGAAATATTCCATATTCTGGATGAGTGCCGCAGCCGGGGGATAAAAAAGATAATGGTGAATCATCCCTTAACCCCAGTGGTAGGTGCATCCATTGACCAACAGAGAGAAATGGCACATAGAGCATATTTAGAGCACTGCTGGGTAGCCACAATGCCTAAGCATGATAAAATCAACCCAATCCTTATTGCAGGGGCAATTAAGGAAGTGGGGGCTAAAAATTGCATCCTGGCCACAGACTTCGGACAGAAACACAACCCAAAACCCGCAGATGGGATGAAAATGATGATAGAAACATTAATGTCCCATGGTATTTCCTGGAGAGAAATTCAGATAATGTGCCAGGACAACCCCAAAAAACTATTGTTTGATTAAAGATGGAAAAAACACAACTCCCCAATCTAATCCCTGATAAACTATTTTTCAGATACCAAATATTCAACACAGGTTATCTTTTCTCTTTAAATTGGGATGGCAACGTTTTAGTTGCAGAACAATTTTCAAAAAACTCATCTGAAGAGGAACAGATTAAGATAGTTCCAGATCAGGATGGATGGGCTGATTTCTGGGATGAAATATTTTCAATTGATGTATGGGGTTGGCATGAATTATATGAAATTAAATGCACGGAGTCCTGTGTTGAAGGAGATGAATGGGAGTTATATATTCGGTTTGATGAAGAACAGATTGAATCACACGGATCTAACAGTTATCCATCAACATTCAGGGACTTCGTAAAGGCGGTTGAAGAATTAACTGGCCTCTTAATAAATTTCATCCATGAAGATTAGAAATTCATGTTTAGGGTTTGCTAAACTGGTCACCAATAATGTTAAACATTTCCAATGGATGGAATACATGGTAACTAATGATGATTTAATGCGAGAATTATCATAAATTTCTTCTTACAATTTATGTCCTCATTATTAATCCACGAAAGTGGCCTATTTACGCCGGCCAGTATATATGTGGTGATCCAAAAACACCTGTTTTGCAAATTTTTGATTTTAACTATCCAGAATAGTGATAGTTCCAGGATAAATTTATGATGGATGAAAGTTAAGGTGGATAGTTTTTTTGCAAAAATATATTTTAATTAAATAACTCAATTTAGTCACGGAGGAAAAAAATGCCCAAGATAGAAATCGATCCTGAATTGTGTACCAAGTGTGGAACCTGTGCCGAGAACTGTCCAGTGGGTATATTCCAACAAGATGATGAAGATTCCATCCCCACAATTAAGGGTGAGGACGGATGCATATTCTGCGCCCAGTGTGTGGATAACTGTCCAGTAGATGCAGTGAAGCATGAAGATTTCAGTTAATATGTCATTAATTTCTCATAATACTTTTTCACTATCACTTCAACGAAATTTAAAAAAATAAAGAGATACAAGATTTTTTTTAGTAATTATGGATTATTAAATTGTTTAATAGCTTGAAAAGAATATTTTTCTGGTTTTCTATTTTTTACCAGAGGATGCCACCAGACTTTCTAAGTCGCAGGGTGAAATCTCGTAGCTTGACAAGTTATCAGTTATTATAACCTTGCATCGGTTCCTATGAGTATCAGGGTCTTTATTGAAACTGATAAGTATCTTATCTCCAATTATCTTTATTACATCCACTTCTGGGCTGGAAACATCGAATGATTCTTTTTCCCCATTTATATATTGGACTGTTATCATTCCTACATCCATTTTATCACCTTAAATATAATATTTAAATTCCTTCTGATATTTCTATTGATTTATAAACAATCTATTATCTAGTGTAAATTAATTTCCAGAAAAAAAGTATTTAGGACCAAGATTAACCGGAAGATTTCATTATTTTTCTCCGGCGAAAGTTTTATACATTGGTTCGATCTATCAATAAAAGGTTAAAAATATTTTAGAAGGCACATAACCATCATTTTTTTTTATTAGCTGATTTAGCATTATTTTTAGCCCAATTCATTAATAGAAGATAATACCATGTATATGAAAACACTGATGAGGGAGATTAGGTTTAATAATTTTTTCCCGACTATCAGGTTACGATCATTGAAAACTGCATAATTCTGCGTTAATATTGTGAAAGATGGAATGAATGGTTTTTAGATGGGAAAGATTCATCATGGGGTGATTAGATGAAAAACATTCATAGATTAAGTCGGAGGGAACTTAAAACTATTCTGCACTACACTGGAGATGTGTGCTTACTTCTCGCCTTTGCAATGTTAATTCCACTTATTGTTGCTTTCATATATAATGAACCTAAATATTTTGTTCCGTTTATTATCTCCGCAATTATCACTGCTTNNACTGAAAAGTGCGATGATATTCTCAACCTTCATCTGGTTAATTGCCTGCGCCCTCGGCGCTTTACCTTACTACCTTTCAGGAGAGCTATCCTATCTTAACTCCTATTTTGAGGCAATGTCAGGATTCACAACTACTGGTTTCAGCATGTATCCCAATTTGGACGTTGTTTCTTATACCATCAACTTTTGGCGGAGTTTCACTCAGTGGATTGGAGGTCTGGGTATAATCTTCCTTCTGCTAGCCCTTTTAAGGTCTACAGGAGTTGATGTTATGCGCTTATACCTTGCAGAAGGTAGGGAGGAGCGATTAGTCCCGAGTATTAAGCATTCCACTAAAATTATTGTTTATATCTACATATTCTTCA
>MTKZ01038974.1_pt1 | contig 10601 bp, 9 predicted proteins | sample 1042781 | NCBI WGS metagenome assembly MTKZ01 (sample SAMN06212207, study PRJNA360539) | anaerobic digester metagenome | biome: Wastewater treatment plant; material: sludge; isolation source: anaerobic digester fed with sludge from wastewater treatment plant | place: Denmark: WWTP Viborg ...
GACTTCTGCTATGAGGGCGGCATCATCTCCTTTGTGGAGTACCTCAATGCCAACAAGGAGACGCTGCACAGGCCGCCCTTATACTTCACCCGCTCCAAGAACGGGACGGCTGTGGAGGTGGCCCTGCAGTACAACAACTCCTACAATGAGAATGTCTATTCCTATGCCAACAATATCAACACCCGGGAGGGCGGAACACATCTCATGGGATTTCGGGCTGCACTGACCAAGACGGTCAACGAATATGCCCGGGCCAATAAGATATTCAAGACCGAGACCAAGCTGGGCGGGGAAGACCTGCGGGAGGGGCTGGTGGCCATCGTCAGCGTCAAGCTTCCCGATCCCCAATTCGAGGGTCAGACCAAGACCCGGCTGGGAAACAGCTCTATCCGGGGGCTGATTGAGTCCATGGTCTCGGAGGGGCTATCGGAATATTTCGAGGAGAATCCCATCGTCGCCACCACCATAGTAGAGAAGGCAGGCGAGGCCCTGCGCGCACGGGAGGCAGCGAGGAAGGCCAAGGAGCTGACAAGGCGCAAGAATGCCTTAGGTTCAGGCGGTCTGCCTGGAAAGCTGGCCGACTGCTCCAATACCGATCCCGGCAAATGCGAGATATACATAGTGGAGGGCGAGTCTGCCGGGGGCAGCGCCAAGCAGGGCAGAAACCGCCATTTTCAGGCCATACTGCCCCTGCGGGGTAAGATCCTCAATGTGGAGCGGGCCAGGCTGGACAAGATCCTCAAGAACACCGAGATCCGCAATATGATTGTGGCCTTTGGAACAGGAATCGGCGAAGACTTCGATATCAGCAAAGCCCGGTATCACAAGATAGTGATCATGACTGATGCCGATGTGGACGGATCGCATATTCGCACCCTGCTTCTCACCCTCTTCTACCGATACATGAGGCCGCTGATCGATGCCGGCTACATCTTTATCGCCCAGCCGCCCCTTTATATGGTCCGGAAGGGCAAGCAAATCAGCTACGCCTACAACGATGAGGAGCTCGACACCCTGGTCCAATCCATGGCCAAGCCGGTCATCCAGAGATACAAGGGCCTGGGAGAGATGAATCCGGAGCAGCTCTGGGAGACGACCATGAATCCGGAGAGGAGGACCATGCTCAAGGTGACTCTGGAGGACGCAGTGGAGGCGGATCGCATCTTCACCATACTCATGGGAGATCAGGTGGATCCGAGAAGACAGTTCATAGAGAGCCATGCCCGGTTTGTGAAGAACCTGGATGTATGATGTTACGATCTTCAATTAGTTATATTCAATATAGACCAATTAATTAGACCAATTAATCCGATACTTGAGGTAGGCAATTGACGGAAGTTCAGGTGAGCATCACTGAGGAGATGAAGTCCTCCTATATCGATTATGCCATGAGCGTGATCGTGGGAAGGGCTTTGCCGGATGTAAGAGACGGGCTCAAGCCGGTACACCGGCGCATACTCTATGCCATGTATGAGCAGGGCATGACCCATGATCAGCCCTACAAGAAATCGGCCCGGGTGGTGGGTGACGTCATGGGCAAGTACCATCCCCATGGGGATATGGCCATATATGATACCATTGTGCGCCTGGCCCAGACCTTCTCCATGCGCTATCCTCTCATCGACGGCCAGGGCAACTTCGGATCCATAGATGGCGATCCGGCGGCGGCCATGCGTTACACCGAGATCCGCCTCTCCAAGATCGCCGGGGAGATGCTCCAGGANNGAGCCCACGGTTTTGCCGGCCAAGCTGCCCAATCTGCTTTTGAACGGCTCCACGGGGATAGCCGTGGGCATGGCCACCAATATCCCGCCTCATAACCTCACGGAGGTCTGCGGGGCCATCATCCATCTCATAGACCATCCCGAGGCCAGCCTGCCCGAGCTGATGCGGCTCTTGCCGGGCCCCGATTTTCCCACCGGGGCCTATATCGTGGGCCGGGCGGGCATCGAGGCCGCCTATATGAGCGGCCGGGGCAGCATAATGATGCAGGCCCGATCGGAGATCGAGGAGGGAGATAAGGGCACCAGCATAATCTTCACCGAGCTGCCTTACCAGGTGAACAAGGCCAAGCTGATCGAGGATATGGCGGAGATGGTCAAAGAAGGCCGGCTGGAGGGCATCTCCGATTTGCGGGACGAGTCGGACAAGGACGGCATCCGCCTGGTGGTGGAGATCAAGAGCGGATTCAATGCCCATGTGGTCTTAAATCAGCTGCACAAGCACACTGCTCTTCAGACCAGCTATGGCGTCAACAACATGGTCTTGGTGGACGGCCTGCCCAAGACTGTCTCCCTCAAGGAGTCCCTGGAGCAGTACATCTACTATCGCTCCATTGTCATCGAGCGGCGGACCCGGTTCGAGCTGGATGCGGCGGAGAAGAGGGCTCACATCCTGGCCGGACTGCTCATCGCCCTCAAGAACATAGATGAGGTCATCAGGATCATCAAGGCCGCTGCCTCTCCCGCTGAGGCCAGGGATGCCCTGGTCCAGGCTTTTTCCCTCAGCGAGGAGCAGGCCAAGGCCATATTGGAGATGAGGCTTCAGAGGCTCACTGGCCTCGAGCAGGAGAAGATCGTCTCCGAGGCGGCGGAGCTGGAAAGGCTCATCGCAGAATTGAGGAAGATCCTCTCCAGCAATCTGGAGATCCTGGCCATAATCAAGAAAGAGCTGGAAGAGCTGATCAGCAACTATGGCGACGCCCGGCGAACAATGATCATAGAGGTGGAGGGAGAGGTGCGCCAGGAGGATCTGATCCAGGAGGAGGAGGTGGCTGTGACCATCACCTCATCCGGCTATATCAAGCGCCAGCCGCTCACCGCTTATCGCAGCCAGAGGCGAGGTGGCCGGGGCGTCATAGGGGCGGAGACCAAGGAGGAGGAGTTCGTGAGCGATGTATCCACTGCCTCTACCAGGGATTACCTGCTCTTCTTCACCGATAAGGGCAAGGCCCACTGGCTCAAGGTCTATGAGGTCCCCTCTCTGGGCCGGGCGGCGCGGGGCAAGTCCATAGTCAATCTGCTGCAGCTGGAGCCGGATGAGCGGATAACCGGGGCCATACCGGTTAAGAGCTTCGATTCGGGATTCATCATCCTGGTTACCAGGAGCGGCAACATAGTCAAGATGCCCCTGCAGGCCTTCTCCAATCCCAGGAAGGGAGGGATCAAGGCCGTCAACCTCAAGGGCGACAGCCTGGTCTCGGCCAAGCTCACAGACGGCAGCCGGGAGCTTCTCGTGGCCACCAAGTTCGGAAAGGCCATTCGCTTCAAGGAGAGCGATGTGCGGGCCTCCAACCGGGGAACCATGGGGGTTAAAGCCATCAGCCTGAACATGGGAGACGAGCTGATCAGCATGGATGTCATCCATAGCGGCTCAGACTGGACCCTTCTCACCATCACCAATCAGGGCTACGGCAAGAGGACTGAGCTGCAGGAGTATCCCATTCAGAGGCGGGGAGGAAAAGGGGTCAAGAATATCGACGCCCGGAAGGGTTTTGTCTGCGGCACCACCACCGTCTCCGAGGAGGATGAGCTTCTGGTGACAACCAAAGAGGGGGTGATGATCCGGATTCCGGCCGGAGAGATCAGAGTGCAGGGCAGGGCCACCCAGGGCGTGCGGATCATGAATGTCAAAGCAGGGGATGAGGTGGCGGCGGTGGCGAGGATTGCATAGGCTCGCTGCCGGAGCCTATATTTATTTCATTTTTTCATTCTTATCTGCAAATAGGCTAGCCATTGATCTCTCTCAGTTCGTCTTTTAGAGATTGGGAGTCAATTTTCCATCCTTTTAAAAGGCCAGAGATGCCCCTTTTCTTCAGCTCAATCTCTACCTCCTCTCCATCCTTCAGGTCGATCTCACCCAGGGGCTTGAGGACCTTATTCTCATATCTGGCCTTGAAAACACCGCTCATATTTCTACCGATTATGTTTTTGCTCTCCAAACATAAATGGCTATGGTCTCTCTCCATGGAAAAAATCGGGCTTCTTTGAGTGGCTTCTCAGGGGCTTCCGACGGGCAAAGCTGCAAGAGCCAGCAGAGTCGGACGGGCGCTCTCCCGCTTTCTTCGCGCTCTGACAGGCTGGCGCGGGACTTGTCCGCCCAAGAGGCGAAAGGCCGGGCCACCCAGGGCGTGCGGATCATGAATGTCAAGCCGGGTGATGAGGTGGCGGCGGCGAGGATTGCGTAGGCTCGCTGCGGGCACCTATGCACATCAACTTTGCCGAAGGATCTTCTGAATTATCGGGAACATATTCAAGTACATGGGCGGAAAATTACGATTTTCATATCTCTTGATGATTTTAAATCCATTCTTTTCGTAAAAGCCTACTGCATCTTTCTTGGAGTCCACGGTAATATACCTGCATCCAACTTCCTGAGAGAGGTGATGCACTTTGCCTACGGCAGCCAGGAGCAGATGTCTCCCGATTCCTGATCCTGAGAGTTTTTCATCCACAGCCATTCTAGCAATCTTTATGGCAGGATATCTTTGATAGCCATAATCATCTATGCCGTCCTCCTTTTCCACAAGCTTAACCTCTATGGTATCTGTAACCAGTGTAAAGAATCCGACAAGACGGCGGTTCCAGAGGCAGATGTAGGTTCTGCTGATCAGCTCCTCCTGGGACCTGATGGCATCGTTGTGCAGAAAGTCGTTGAGATCTTCGCTTGATGAAGTGAATGAAGATAGATCTTGGCCCTTTTCCAGAGGAATTATTCTCAGCTCATGGAAGGGTATGATCATAACCGATTAGAAAGGATGCTCTTTGTAGAGCTTGATGGCTTCCTTGAACATTTCTATTTGTTCTTTAGTTGCCTTTGGATTTCTGAGATCTTCTAGGAAATCCCTGGCATCTTCGCCTTCCAATACCAATCCCAGCTCTATAGGATGAGCCATTCTTCAAACCTCTGCTTAGTGAGGATGCTTAAAGTTCTTAAGGTTTTGCAGTTACAGTTACAGCAATTCATTGGATTTCGAAAATTTATCACGATCTCGTAAAGCTACAAGACCTGGCAGCGCTGGCAGGCGCTCTCCTGCTTCCTCTTAGACCTGGCAGGCTTCGGGCGGGGGATGTGGCGATCCCACGAAGTGAGGGCGCAGGCCGGGCCACCCAGTACCTAGGGCGTGCGATCAAGAGGGAGACCTAGGGGATGAGGTGGCAGCGGTAGCGGTGATGAGGAGAAACTAAGGTTTGGCAGGTCTATGCAAATATTACAAATTATATCTTGCGGATTTTAACGGTCTTATCAATTAAGGGCCGATATATAGAATTATATAAATGATTGTCATACCATTTTGAATACGTTCCATCTTTCAAGTGTCTTTCAATCAGCTTTAATTCTTTTAAAAGCGTCCAGAGATTATGAGTCGCGCGATTGCAGAATCCTGCATTTCCATTCATTTTTAGTCCTTGAAGACCGTGCTGCTTACATGCAGGGCATTTGCATGATGCCAATCTGATCCATTCTTCTCGATCTGGCCGAGGTACTTGCCATTTTCCTAATGCAGCAACAATTCTGTCTCCACTACCTGGTAACTGAATAATACCTCTTGCAGCTCGATTTCGCCAGCCTGTGGAATCAATGGAATTAATATCAAACAAGGCAATTAGATGGAGTGTAGCTACTCCACCAATACCAAAAACGTGGATTTGTTTTTCCGGAAATGCATCTCTCACATGCCCTAATTCATCTAATATTTTATCATAAGACATTGCTTTCGGTGCCCGCAATAAATTTGGTACTATACCACCTAAAGCTATTGCGGGCTTTGCAGCTAATCCCTCAGTTGCTTGGATTGCATCAACATATCTCTCTAGGCAGCTGCTCACATGAATCACAGGCACATAACCGTTTTTTTGATGATTCAGGTTCATTTCCATAGTGCGTAAGAAACATGTTTCTTGTTCTTCTTTATTCATTTTTGGAGATGGGATAAAATCTTGAGGAATCGGGCACCAATCAGGTTTAGCAGCAATTACAAATTCCTCATATGCCTCCGTTTCTGTTTTGATTCCGTGCTTGGAAAAGTAAAATGAGCCATTATCAAGGTAAATTTTAATATTTTTCGGAGCGCTCAAATAGTTATGTAATCCTTGATCCATGGCTTTGAGTCTGCGAATAGGATGTCCATGAAAATTAGCATATGACACCATGATAGCTTTTAGTCCAGGAATGAAATATGGAGATGATTTGTCCCATACTCTTGGCTGGAGGTTCTCACTAAAGCCAGCTACAAGATCCATTTTTCTACCGTGCTTCTGCTACAAGCTGAATTAAGTCTTTTTCTTGTTTTTCCCCACGAGAATCAGGAGACTTTATCTTAACTAATATTGGAAATTGGACACATTGTCCACATATGAGCGCTTCACCTATATCTAGATCAGGCAATAATTTTGCCTCCTCTTCGCCAACCGTCTCGATGACGGTTCTCACAAACTTTTGATCCGCTGGATTGATCAATCTCATAATAACAAATGAATTACATTGCGATAGTGCCGTTTCATCTAATCTGGATGGACGCTGACTTATAAGAATCAATCCAACTCCAAATTTCCGGCCTTCCTGTGCTATTTGTCGTGTAAGTTGCATAGACTGGTTTTGGGAGTCTTCTTCCGATCTATTTGGCGCAAATCTATGAGCTTCTTCCAAAATAATAACAAATGGCAATTTTATTGAGTCCGCAACCTTTCCGTTAAAAAGTTTATCTGCTACGAGCGAATATATCCCAGCTTGAATATCAGGGGTGTATCCACCTAAACCAATTACAGAAATTTGTCCTTTGGATATCAATTTTGAGGCATCAGTCGGCAAATCTATGCCTTTGCTTAATAGCCTATTTCTTTTTTCCATTTCGCGTAGACTAAATGCAGTCCGGAACAATCGTCTCTTAATTCCATCTAAGAATTGAGTAGCATCTCTCCGCTGCATTTGAGCAACTTCTTGATAGCCCAATTCCACGAAATGAGCTAGCTCATCTTGCAAATTCTGAATTACGCAGTGCTCAACATATTCGGATATATATGCAACACCAAATAGATCCGCAGTTAAATGCCATTTTGATAAATTAGCATTATCATATATATTTAATAACCATTCTTCAAGTTCACGTCTTGTCCCTGTGTCTTTTAGCACTCTTTTTGCAAATCTAAAAAGAGGACCTAACTTATCTTCCATATTGGGAGTGAGCTCACTTGAAAAGGAATTGATGAGTCGGATAATCTGTTGAAGATCTTCCTCCAATATCTGTACACTGGCCCTATATTGCTTAATTCTGTCCTTCAGCTGCTCATTGCCTGAAAGTACACCATACTCACCATGCGGGTCAAATATAACTATTGGATATTGTCTCTCAGCTAATTGCTCAACAATTTTTCTTGCAGTCCAGCTTTTGCCGGCTCCTGTCATCGCAAGAATAGCCAAATGCCTTGAAACTATAGCTTCTCCATCTATATTGATATTTACATCATTTCGAGTTGCCAATTCAGCTATATCCAATTCACGATATGATTTTGCGCCGAGGTCACCAGTCAGAATACGTTCAGTGTCTACGCTAGTAGGCCTATATACGGCTGACGCAGGTCTAGGTGGATATCGCAATTTCTTGAGACCTATCGATTCTTTCGATCCTTTTATTTCGTAACCTATAATGCTGCATAGAGCGGTTATCATTTCCCTGGACATTGATACGACAGTGTCAAATGGATTGATCTGTAAATCAGCAAGCTCCTGACCTGATTCCAATGGGAAAAGTGGATTGATTCGCTCTATAGCACTAACCTTGGCCCAAATTCGGATCTCTTTGCGCTGTGCGCCAGTCTCTTGGAGTTCAGCATCAACTGCTACTAGGTCTTGTACGCATGCTTGATCCGGTGAAACTGCAAAACGAAACTCATGAGTTGTTGATTCTCCAACAACCGTGCCGATCATTATTTCAGAATCTGTCATCGTGCATCCCTTTGCCATTAGCGTACTGAAGGCCTGAATAGCCAATCCCTTTGTGTGGTATATAGTGCTTGAATAATAATCTTCCTCAATTCCTCATCGGTAATCTGTCCTTGATATAATTGTGACATGATATGATATTTGATTAACTTCTCATATGCATTAGTAAGCCAGTTAGGGACTTTTGCAAACTTGTCTATAATATCTAGTCCTATTGGAAATGCATATCCCGGAAGCAAAGTTGAATAGAGATATATTCGCTGTGCAACTTGCTCGATTTGCTCTTTTGCTAAATCCCCAAAAACCTCAATCCTTATTGGAAATGTATTTTCTGAAACTTGCAGATAGATCCCAGTTATTTTTGGGAAGGCAAAAGGACCTTCATGGCGGAATATTTTATAATTTAATCTGACATCAGCAACTACCGCAGAATCAAAATTTTCGTATTTATGTATATCAAATGGTTCACTATATTGGCCAGGTTTCAGCAACATAGATAACACTAAAGGATCATTATAGCCCAGGCGATTTACTGCAGCTTCGGCTGAATTTATATCATTTCTATTAAAAATTTTATTAAATACATTCAAGTCTTGATCAAACAATTTCTGAAATACAACTCTTCGTGTGAACTCTGAAAGTGTGCCTCTTTCAGTAACACCGCAAATCAATGTTTTTCTTGGTCTATTTTCGTCATTAGCTGCATATAAAATTTTTCGCAATAAGAAGCGAATAAAGCAAATAGGCTCGAAACTGCCTTCAAGTCTACCTATCCAACCGGTGGAGCGCCATTGCTCTGTCATATGCGGGTATATCCGATTGGCCTCCTCTTTAAACTCTCTTTTCAAATCATTACCTAATCCATAGTTCTTCAAGAAAATATCGATATCATCTTCGGTGAATGGCACATGGCCTGCGTATTGGCCCATCAAATACACAAGGGGGCCATGAAGAACTAATATATCCAAATTAGGATAGCGCTGTAAAGTATTTAACACAGCCAATAATTCTGCTATTATTCGAACGATATCTGGATAATCTTTTCTTTCCTTGCTCCCACCCATTAGATCTCCAAATATAACCGGATAAAAACCGAAATTTTCCCGTTCGCTTAGGGTCCTTTCCCCTGTTTTTACTTTATAAGTTCCGACACGAAGGAGCATCGGCACTTGGCTGAGGAACTCCACAGATCCTATACCTCCATCGATAAAGGCTATTTCTTCCCCGCGATAATCTTCCCAGCTTTTATTTTTGTCAACCTCTTCTATTTTGAAGATATCATCTTCAGAATTATAATTATTACCAATAACGATTTTAGGTCTTAATTGATAAACCAGCTTGGCTGTGTCTGCAAAATAATTATCGCGTAGGCTTTGAGCTACGGTCAATGCATTTTGGACCAAAGCCACGAAAATATGGGGCTTTTTAACTATTTCTTGCATTATTTCCTGAGATATGCCTCTATCTAAATCATTACGGCATGGGGAGGTCCTGTTTAATTTAGGATTTAATGTTTCATGCATGATATTAGTCCTTTTTTACTTTTAGCCAATGAAGCATTTGACTAGACTTTTTCCCGATCCCACCGTTTGCATAGACTATTAAGCTATCAGATCCAATTCCAGCATCCCATCCTTCAAGAGCCATTTTATATGTTTTGCCTATATTTAGGAAAATTTCATTATACTTAGTTAATTTAATCCTTTCGGCCAACAGTGATGATATTGAGTTTCTCAATTCTTTGGCACGTTCTTTTGTCATAAGTTGATCATAATTTTCTATTAATGATTTTTGCTCTAAAAGCCCATATTTAGCTGAAATAATAAGTATATCTAGATTTTTTGGCAAATAACCATCTCTCATAGCTTTTCTGATGATCCGATAATTGATTCCATCATATCTATCAATTGCAGGCAATAATCCTGGTGATTCATTTTTGCGTTGTGAGCATGTAATGACCAGCAGATATCGGGCATCTAAAGACTTCATTTGAATTATGATTTGATGTTAGAAATATATCAACATTATTGAGACAGCTCTAGGAATTTCGCATATTCTAGCTGCCTGAACCTTCAGTGGAAAATAGGGATATTGGAGAAATTTCAGCAAATTGCCGTCCCACATCCTCACCAGCCTCAGCGTCCTCTGGGAGCACCCCACCGCGCAGGCCCCGCACCGGATGCACTCTCCCCAGTCCGACACCATCCGCCCGTCCTTGAAGCGGAAGGCCCTTGCAGAAAATCCATCACTTTCCCCCCGCCCTCGCCTCAGCCATTTATCCTCGCCCCGGCCAGAGTTATGCGCCATCAGGCTACAAACCCGGATGACTTCGGGAAGAGAATGCCATGTGGATCTTCGACACCTACTACAAGGGGGCAGTGCACCTCTGGGCCAGGGATAGGGGGCTTGTCCGAGCAGCCGCGGTGCAGCCTCCATCCTTCTATCTTTACCTCCCCGACCCTGCCTCCCACCGGGGGATGATCGAGGCTCTGGAAAGCCTCTACCGCCTGGAGGAGGCCACCTTTTCCACCATCTACGGCCGGCGGGAGGGCTACCGGATCTATGCCGACAGGAGCGTGGCGGAGAAGATCGAAGTGCAGACCCGCTACGCGGCTGAGCTATACAATGTGGACATAAGAAGGGACCAGCAGTACCTGGCG
>MTKZ01124095.1_pt1 | contig 10601 bp, 8 predicted proteins | sample 1042781 | NCBI WGS metagenome assembly MTKZ01 (sample SAMN06212207, study PRJNA360539) | anaerobic digester metagenome | biome: Wastewater treatment plant; material: sludge; isolation source: anaerobic digester fed with sludge from wastewater treatment plant | place: Denmark: WWTP Viborg ...
GACCCTGATCAATGGCGGCGTCAAGGTCACGCTGGTCAGTAGTGGTGCAGTCGGAGCGGGCATGGGCAAGACCGGTATGCTCAAGCGGCCGCGTTCGATGCCGGTGCTCCAGGCGGCCGCCGCGATCGGCCAACCGTCGCTGATGAGCCTGTACGAGCGGGAGTTTGCCCGGCATGACCTGCTGGTCGGGCAAGTGCTGGTCACGCGGAAGGATTTCGAGCGGCGGAACCGCTATGTGAACATCTCGAACACCATCGCCGCCCTGCAGCGGCTCAAGGCCGTCCCGATCATCAACGAGAACGACACGGTGGCCATCGACGAGCTCGACCGCTTCGCCGACAACGACACCATCGCGGCGATGGTCACCAACCTGATGCGGGCTGATCTGCTGGCGCTGCTGACGGTGGTGGACGGTCTGCTGGATTCCCGAGGGCAACTGGTCGACCTTGTGCCGGCGGTGAATACGGAAGTGGAGTCGCTGGCCCGGGCCGAGCGATCCCCGCTTGGCAGCGGTGGCATGTTCAGCAAGCTCGGGGCAGCTCGAATGGTCAGTGATGCCGGCGAGTGCGTGGTGATCGCCAACGGCCGCCATCCCGATGCGCTGCTCAAGCTGCTCAGCGGCGAGCGAGTCGGCACGATCTTCGCACCGGCCGCACGCAAGCTGTCGGCGCGTCAGCGCTGGATTGCCGGGGCGGTTCGCCCGACGGGCGTCATTGTCATCGACGCCGGCGCCGCCAACGCGGTGCACACCCAGGGCAAGAGCCTGCTGCTTCGCGGTGTCACCCGGATCGAGGGCAAGTTCGATCGCGGCAGCATCGTGCGGATTGCCGATGCCGATGGGCGTGTCATCGCCCACGGCATTTCAAACTACAGCTCAGCCGAACTTGACACGATCAAGGGGCTGAAGTCCTCCGAGATTGCGGCCGTCCTGGGTGCCAAGCCCTTCGACGAGGCGGTCCATCGCGATAACCTGGTGATTATCGCCGGGAGAAAGTAGGCCTCGGAATCGTCCCCTGGGGCAGCGTCACTGCGGCCGAGGGAATGTCGCTCCGGCGCCAAGCGTGTTAACATGAGTGTCAACTGGGGGGCGGCCAGCTGCGGGGGCGTTTTTTTTGGAGACCAGACCTCGATGGACATGCAGCAAGCGATCAGTCCTGGTGAACTGGCTTATCAGCTTTCGGCCCTGTGGCAGCGGCAAACGGAAACGTGGGAGATGCTGGCCGAGGGACTGGCCTCGCTCAGGCAGGCACGGACGCGAACCTTCCACGTCAACGGCTGGCGGGTGACGGCGCAGTGCAACCCGGCGCGGATCAAGAGCAGCGGGGCACAGGTCGATGCCGACTCGCTGGCCAAGCGCCCCTGCTTTCTGTGTACCGAGAACCGCCCGGCTGCCCAGGCCGCGGTGCCCTATCGCGACCGCTGGCTGATTCTGTGTAACCCCGCGCCGCTTTTTGAGCCGCACTACACGGTCGTGGCGATCGATCACGAGCCGCAACGGGTCGGTCCGGCGATCGAGGGGTTGCTCAGCATGTCGAGGGACCTCGACGGCCGGTATACCGTTTTTTACAACGGTCCGGCCAGCGGCGCCTCGGCTCCGGATCATCTGCATCTGCAGGCCTCGCGGGCCGGGGCTCTGCCGTTTGAGACTCAACTGGCCGCTCAGTTGGCGGCCGGTGACCCGGCAAACGGGCAGCGCTGGCTGGAATGGGTGCGCGATGAGCCCGTTCGCATCGCCGTGACACACTCGAGCCGCCTGCCGGTGATCGTGCTGATGGGCGACTCGAAGGATGCCATCGCCGCCGCCCTGCGCGAGGTGGTGATCATTCTGGGGCAAGTGCGGCCGGTCGAGCCCGAGCCGATGCTCAACCTCTTTGCCACCTATACGGAGGAACGCTGGATTACCTGGCTTTTTCCGCGAGGCGCTCATCGACCGCGGTTCTACGGAACCGGCGAGGACGATTTCCTGATCAGCCCCGGTGCGGCCGATCTGGCAGGCATCGTGGTCTCGCCTCGTTCGCGAGATTTCGAGCGGCTCACCGATGAAACCATGCAAACCATCTTTCACGAAGCCCTTCTGCCTGCTGAAAGCTTTGCCAAGGTGAGAGACCTGCTTGCCCGAAAGGGCGGCAGGTAATGGAAGGCCGCGTGCCGCGCTCATTCCACACGACAGGGGATGGGGCCCCGGATTACCGGGGCTGGCGGGCTTTCTCGTAAAGACGCTCGACCTCCATTCGGGCCTGGGTCGAGGTGGGGTCCATGTCGAGGGCCTGCTTGTAGGCCCGCAATGCATTGTCGGCGTCGCCGGCATCGCGATACAGGTTGCCGAGGATGATATACTGTGTCACCTTGTCGCCGGGGACGCGTTGAGCCACGCGTTCGGCCATGTTGACGGCCTGTTCGTATTTCCCGCGGCGGGCGAGCGCGTCTTTCTTCTCCCTGATCGCTTCGATGAAATTGGGGATGCTCGTGGTGGCCTGATTGAAGTACATGATGGCCGTGTCGAGATGCTTGTACGCCCCCGTCAGGTCGCCCTCAGAAAACTTCCGGTCGGCCCGGTTCTTGTAGTGGAGCCCCNNGTGGAGCCCCATGTAATAATTGCTCACCGCATCGCTGGGCGCCAGTTCGAGTGCCCGGCGGAACGTGGCCATGGATTCGATCTGAAGACCGGCTTGGTACTGTTTGATCCCAACATTGCGGATATCCGTCACGTCCGGCGTGCAACCGGTCATCACGGCGAGCAGCGACAGCCCGACCGCCACCGTGAACATGGATCTTATGGGCGATGTCCATCGCATCATGAGTCAGAACCTCCATGACCCGGGCAGGGTATCATCCGTGTCTGTCGGGGGATATTATCCTCCGCCCGGACGGGCATCAAGGATACATCGGCATATAATAGATACATGGGTAAACCCGACCCTGTTTTCGTTCTCCTGAGACACGAGACTCTTGAGGGGGTTCACTGGGACCTGATGCTGGATACCGGATCTGTGTTGACGACCTGGCAACTGGCGGCCGATCCCTGCGGCGTCGGCTGGGAGTCAGGAGGCATTTCCTCCCGCCGCCTGCCAGACCACCGGCGTGCCTATCTGGAGTACGAAGGCCCGGTCAGCAGGAATCGGGGGTGGGTGCGCCGGGCCGATCGAGGGACCTATCGTATCCTGGCGGACGAATCGCTGTCATGTACGGTCAGCTTGATCGGGCAGCGCCTGTCAGGCCGGTTCCGGCTGGAGGCTGAGGGGGCGGGCCTGGAATCCTGGCGCTTCAAACGGCTGGATTAGCGGGGCAGAGGCCGAAGGCTGATCACGAGTACACCCGGCTCGAAGCGCAGACCGGTGATCTGGAAGGGCAAGGCCAATTCGGACTCTTTCCACACCCATGTGGCAGGGAAAACGGCTCCGTCGAGGAGCCCGGGTAGAGAGGGCAGAGGCGGTCCACCCAGTTGGAAGCGGCTTTTTTTGCCGGGTGACCATGCCCGCCCGTTCATCAGCGTCAGCCGCTCGCGCACCCACGAGTCGGGNNTCCCAAAGAGCCGCCGTCCAGCCCGTCCAACCTGACCCAGATGCCGTCGGCTTGGAGCTTGGTTCTGAGGCGAGCGGAAAGGACGGTTCGAATGCTCCCGCTGCGGTAGGTGGCGGCCAGGCGCAGGCCGTCCTTTCCGATGAGAATAAAGGGCTCGGACAAGGCGGGGGGGAGCCACTCACGGGACAACTGCCATATGGCCTCGCGGATGGCCAGCCAGGAGTTGAGCTGGTCTTGAGTGATGGTGAACTCGAACGGCCGCTCGCGCAGCATGGCCTGCTGCAGGCTGTCTCGGCTTCCGGCCCAGTCGTTGCGGATTCGCTGATGATGGGCGGGGGCGATGGCCGGGGGGCGGTACCAACCAGGTATGTGCTGAAACATGAGCCAGCAGGTCACGCCGGCGACCAGCACAACCAGGCCGACGCCCAGGAGGGCCCAACGCACCCACTTCAGTCTGCTCGGACGCCCGGCCATGCCGTAAACCCCGGTCGCACCTGAACCAAGGGACTCTCCGCGCGGCCGGTGCCCGGCTGCTCCGCCGGCGGACTTGGCTTCAAGGGCGACTATCGCCTATAGTATCCGTTTCGGCACGACCGGGAAGGGCGCAAGTGGTTTGCGCCGCGTGGCCGACGGTAATGGGGACGTCCGACGGCAGGTCACCGGGGCCTGTCGAGGCTGTGAGTTTTCACCTCGCCGGATCTCCTGCTGCACAGAAGGCTTGTGAAACATAGATGGTAGATTACAACCTGATCAATTCACTGGATGTGAACGAGGACTCGTTCGAAAAAGAACTGGCCGCGATGATGGGCGGTCAGACCACCGATGAGGCGCTGTCCACAACGATTGACACGACTCTGGGCAACTTCCAGACCGGCGCGATCCTGAAGGGGCGCGTCGTCGGGCTGATCGGGGGCGACGTCGTGGTCGATGTCGGCCTCAAGAGCGAAGGCGTGGTACCTGCATCCGAATGGGATGATCCATCCTCGATCGACGTTGGCGACGAAGTGAATGTCTGGCTCGAAACGGTGGAGTCGGACAGCGGCCTGGTGGTCATCAGCAAGCGCAAGGCCGACCGCCTGCTGAATTGGCAGCGTCTGGTCGAAACGGCCAGGGAGGGCGACGACGTTCGTGGCCGGGTGATGCGGAAGATCAAGGGCGGTCTGCTGGTGGACATCGGGGTCCCGGTGTTCCTGCCGGCCTCACAAGTGGACATTCGCCGGCCCGGTGACATCGGTGAGTTCATCGGCAAGGACATCGACGCCAAGATTCTCAAGATCGACACCGAGCGCCGCAACATTGTCATCAGCCGCCGCAAATACATCGAGGAGAAGCGACAGGCAGCCAAGGAGAAGGTCCTCGGCGGGATCCAGGTGGGCGAGATCCGCAAGGGCATCGTCAAGAACCTGGCCGACTTTGGGGCGTTCGTCGACCTGGGCGGCATCGACGGTCTGCTGCACATCACCGACATGAGCTGGGAGCGGGTCAACCACCCGTCTGACATGCTCAAGATCGACCAGGAGATCGAGGTCAAGGTCCTGAACGTCGACAAGGAAAAGGAGAAGATTGCACTCGGTCTCAAGCAGTTGACCGAAAACCCGTGGGACAGCATTGAGCAGCGTTACCCGGTCAATTCCCGGACCAAGGGCGAGGTGGTCAACATCCTGAATTACGGGGCGTTCGTCAAGCTTGAGCCGGGCGTCGAGGGTCTGGTGCACATCTCCGAAATGAGCTGGACGCGGAGGATCAACCATCCGTCCGAACTGATCAGCCTGGGCGACCAGATCGAGGTGGTGGTCCTGGACATCAACAAGGACAAGCAGGAAATCAGTCTGGGCATGAAGCAGACCGAGACCAACCCCTGGGAGCGGGTGGCCGAGAAGTACCCGCCCAACACCATCATCGAGGGCAAGGTCCGCAACCTCACCAACTACGGGGCCTTCATCGAGATCGAGGAAGGTATCGACGGGCTGTTGCACGTGTCCGACATGAGCTGGACCAAGAAGATCAGTCACCCGTCGGAGGTGCTCAAGAAGGGTGACTCGGTCAAGTGCGTGGTTCTGTCGGTCGATCAGGAGAAGATGCGCGTCGCCCTGGGCACCAAGCAGTTGACGGAGGACCCGTGGCTGCACGCCATCCCGGCGACCTCTCTGCCGGGCCAGATCGTCAAGGGCAAGGTGACCAAGATCACGAACTTCGGCGTATTCGTGGAGCTGGAGCCCGACCTGGAAGGCCTGCTGCACGTGAGCGAACTGGCCGACCACAAGGTCGAGAACCCGCACGACGAGGTCAAGATCGGCACCGAGATCGAGGTGAAGATCCTCCGCGTCGACCCGCAGGAGCGCAAGATCGGCCTGAGCAAGAAACGCGCGGAATGGGCGGCGGCCGACGACGGCACGCGCGATGCAAGCAAACCGAAGGCCCGCCGTGGCGGCCTGCACGGTCCGGGTGCTGAATCCACTGACGTGATCCAGTACTCGCCCATCCGTCAGCCGGAGGCGAGCCCGGAGATTACGGAGAAGGGCGAGGCAACAGAGGAAGAGCCCGCCGGCGAATGACGACTGATGCCGCACGGCAAGACGTCTGCACAATAGCGAGTGGCGTCGATGTGTACCGGGGCGGGTTGGAGTTCGGGCGGGGCCGGGCGACCCGGAAGGCCGCCCGTGGGGTTGGCCGACCCCCGGCTCTGCCGGTTGACCGGCTGCGCCGGCCGGGCCCAAGCGTGGCCGCATCCTTCCCCGGAGACAGCGGACGTCTCCGGTCGCGCAAGGACGGGCAGGGTCGCGGGGACCTCGTCAATGAAGGGAGGGTAACGCCATCGCGGTCGAAAGCGGATTACAGCACTACCTCAAGCAGATCGACGAAGCTCCCCTGCTGACGGCCAAGGAGGAGATCGAGCTGGGTACGATCATCCAGAAATCGATCGGGTCCGGCGAGTTGCTGCGGGAACGCCGGATCTCGCTGAAGGAGAAGGAGAAGCTGGAGGAGCAGGCTGCCCGGGCTCGCGACCGGATGGTTCTGTCCAACCTGCGCCTGGTGGTCAATATTGCCAAGAACTACCTCAACCGCGGGTTGTCCCTGTCGGACCTGATCGAAGAGGGAAACATCGGCCTGCTGAGGGCGGTCGAGGGCTACGACCCGACGATGGAGACCCGCTTCAGCACGTACGCTTCGTGGTGGATCAAGCAGGCCATTAAGCGGGCGTTGATCAACAGCTCGCAGCCCGTGCACATTCCGGCCTACATGGTCGCGATCATCGCCGACTGGAAGAAGGCCTGGGCCGAGCTCGAAAACCAGCTTGGCCGTCACCCCTCCCTGCAGGAAATGGCCGAGCACATGAAGCTCTCGGAGCGCAAGCTCCGCATCATTCGCCGGGCGGTCAAGGCCTTTTCGGCCCCGGTCCAGCCCGGAGGCGCCGAAGGCTCCTTCGGGCTGTCGGAGATCCTCGCCGACTCGCGCACCCCCTCGCCCGAAGCGGCGGCCTTCAGCAACGCCGACGCCGAGGTCATCCAGCGCCTGCTCGAGAAGATCGACGAACGCGAGGCCACCATCCTGCGGATGCGCTACGGCATGGGCGAGCACCAGGCCCCGATGACGCTCAAGGATATTGGGGCGAAAATCGGCCTGACCCGCGAGCGCGTCCGACAGCTCGAACGCGAGGCCCTCAAGAAGCTGCGCGAAGCATTCAATGAAATGTAGGCTGTCAGACCTTTAGACTATTCGACTATTAGACCGCTCGGCCCGGAATCCCTTCCGGGCCGATTCTGTTTGCGGAATCCGTTTCGCGCTCGCCCCCGGCCTTGACTCATCCTTCATCCTTCCGCCTTCATCCTTGCCTTCCCGCTTGGCCCGGAATCCGCTCCGCACTCCCCCCGGCCTTGACTCATCCTTCATCCTTCCGCCTTCATCCTTCAGCCCTCGCCCCCCTCCCCATCCCCCGGTATAGTGTCACCTGCCAAGAGGAACTCACGGATCGAGGGCTTTTCGATGGGCAACGTCCGCGTCACCGTCTGGAACGAATGCTGGCACGAGCACAACACCGAGATCGTCCCGAAGATCTACCCTGACGGCATTCATGGGGCGATCGCCGCCGCCCTGCGCGAAGAGGGCGGCCTGGAGGTGCGGACGGCCACGCTGCGGGATCCCGAGTGCGGCCTGAGCGACGCGGTCCTGACCGCCACCGACGTGCTCGTCTGGTGGGGCCACATGCGTCATCACGAAGTGCCGGAGGACAAGGTCGAAAGGGTCGTGGGCCGCGTGTGGGAAGGCATGGGGTTCGTCGGCCTGCACTCGGCCCACTACTCCAAGCCGTTCCAACGGCTGATGGGTACCCAGTGTGGCCTCAAGTGGCGGGTGGACAACAAGAAGGAGATCCTCTGGGTGGTCGATCCGACACATCCGATCGCCGCCGGTATCAACGAGAAGATCGAGCTGCCCCAGACCGAGATGTACGGCGAGTGGTTTCAGATCCCCGCGCCCGACGAATTGGTTTTCATCTCCTGGTTCGAGGGCGGCGAGGTGTTTCGCAGCGGCTGCTGCTGGAAGCGCGGCAAAGGCCGCGTTTTCTACTTTCGCCCCGGCCACGAGACCCTGCCCATCTACCATCACTCTGACGTCCGACGGGTGCTCCGCAACGCCGTGCGCTGGGCGGCGTCCAGGTAAACCCCCCACTTGCATAAAAAACGCCGCGAAGGCGTTGAAAGACACGTGCGAATCAGGTGTTTCATGCGGGTTCGCCGATGCTTCCGAAGTTTACCGGCGGGGGGGGCTGGGCGACGACAAAGCATGCCCCATTCTCAATTCTGCAGTCATCATTCATCTCTGGACCGCCAACGAGGGTCGATGCTACCCTGATGTTGAAGTGATCGAGCTTTTTGGGTAACCTTCCCGCCCGCTGTTTTGTGGAGCCTGAGTTCATTTGAACCTGGAGAACTTTCGTGGACAAGCCCAACAAGAAACCGAGTACGCCGAATTTCAGTTCCGGTCCGACCTGCAAGCGTCCGGGCTGGAGCGTCAATGCTCTTTCCGGAGCCCTGACGNNAGCCCTGACGGGTCGCTCTCATCGTTCGAAGCCGGGCAAGGCCCGTATTCAGCAGGCGATTGATCTGACCCGCGAGGTGGCGGCGATTCCGGCCAATTATCTGATCGGGATCATTCCGGCCAGCGACACCGGGGCGTTTGAATGCGCCATGTGGAGCCTGCTGGGGGGCCGGCCGGTGACGGCCATGGCCTGGGAGAGCTTCGGCGAGGGCTGGGTGACCGACATCAACAAACAACTCAAGCTGAACGCCAAGGTGATGAAGGCCCCTTACGGCGAGATTCCCAACCTCGCGGACGTCGACTGGGATACCGATGTGGTCTTCACCTGGAACGGTACCACCAGCGGTGTGAAGATGCCCGATGACGCGGCCCCACCGGCCGACCGCAAGGGCCTGGCCCTATGTGATGCCACCAGCGCGGTCTTCGCGATGCCCGTACCTTGGGAGCGGCTGGATGCGATCACCTGGTCGTGGCAGAAGTGCCTCGGCGGCGAGGCGGCCCACGGCATGCTCGTGCTCTCGCCCCGAGCGGTCGAGCGGCTGGAGTCCTACGCGCCACCGTGGCCGATGCCCAAGATCTTCCGCCTCACCAAGGGCGGCAAGCTCAGCGCGGGCATCTTCCAGGCCGACACCATCAACACCCCGTCGATGCTCTGTGTCGAGGACTATATCGACGGCCTGAACTTCGCCAAGAACCTCAGTTTTGGCGGCAAGACCGGCCTGCAGGCCTGCTTCGCCAAGAGCCGGGCCAATCTGGAGGCGGTCGCGAAATTCGTGGCCGGACATGACTGGATTGATTTCCTGCCGGTCAGGCCTGAGATTCGAAGCTGCACCTCGATCTGCCTCAAGATCACGGCCGAGTGGTTCAAGAAGCTGAGCCCCGAGGATCAGGCCGCCTGGTGCAAGAAGGTGGTCTCGGTTCTTGACAGCGAGAATGTGGCCAAGGATTTCGGCTCCTATCGCGACGCTCCTCCGGGTTTCCGCTTCTGGGGCGGCCCGACCGTCGAGCCGGCCGACATGACCGTCGCCCTCGACTGGCTCGCCTGGGCCTGCGAGACGAACAAGAAGTAGAGCATTCTACTGGTCTGTTGGTCTGTTCGACCATTAGACTGTTCGGTTGTGCGAGTCGTTCAGATATGCATTGCCGGCCTTCGGAGAGTCGTTCCCCGGAGGCCGGTGTCTTTTCCTCCCCCTTGTCGACGGGGAGTCACCGCGGTCGTCCTGTGGTAGGGCAGGTCGAGGCTCGGCGAGACCTGCCGCTCAGTTGCCCCCGCAGGCGGTTGCCTCCCCCAATCCGTCCCGTATATCCTTGCCCTGATGCATGCTGGACAGTCGGAGAGCAAGCCTGGGATTCAGCGAAACGACGAGGCAAAGCCCTCATGGCTCCGGCGTTCGCTTCTGCCTCCCTGGCAGGACCGCAGGCGTGCCCTCCGCCGCGAGGCTTGGCTCCTGGTGATCGCGTCGTACGTGGCCTTGGCCTTCGCGTATCTCTGGCCGCAGGATTTCCGCAGCACATCGCAAGGTTACGTCGCCGTCTCGCTGACCGCGTTCATGGCGCGGGTGTTTGTGTTTCACCTGGGGCTTCTGCTGGCAGTGGTGGCGGCAGTATCACTGCGAACAAGACAATGGCGACTACTGACCGCGACGGTACCGTTGGTCGTGTTTGCCCTCGGCCGGGACATATGGTCGTACAGGCCGAGCGAGCGGCCGAGGCTTTCCGGCGAGGTCGTCACGGTCGCAAGCGTCAACCTGCTCATGGTCAACACGAATACCGGCTCGCTGGTCGAGGAGGTCCGAGCATCTGGAGCGGATATCGTGCTTCTGCAGGAGTACACGGAGCACTGGCACGCGGCCCTGCGGTCGGCCCTCGCCCAGGACTATCCGTACGAGTGCCACGTCTGCCGCGATGACTCATTCGGTGCGGCCGTGTACTCGAGTCGCCCGTTCATCAGCGACCCGGAGCTGGACCTGCCGCTGGGTGTCTCCTCGCTGCCGCAGATCCGTGCCGTGGTCGAGATCTCCCAACGTCCCGTGGCCCTCTAC
>MTKZ01010947.1_pt5 | contig 10600 bp, 12 predicted proteins | sample 1042781 | NCBI WGS metagenome assembly MTKZ01 (sample SAMN06212207, study PRJNA360539) | anaerobic digester metagenome | biome: Wastewater treatment plant; material: sludge; isolation source: anaerobic digester fed with sludge from wastewater treatment plant | place: Denmark: WWTP Viborg ...
AAGAACACGTCGTTGTATACCTTCCTGGTGACAGCAGAGACAAAGATCCTGCCGGCTGACCAGGCGGATAAGCTGGTGGTTGGCGCGGTGGTAACGATCATCGCACCACGCGATGTCACTTCGCTTGACCGAACCGCGAAAGCGATTGTGATCCATCTGCCGGATCCTGAGCCTGAACCGACCGAAGAACCTACCGCGGAGCCAACTGTTGAACCAACCGAAGCACCTTGAGAGTAATATAGAGAGATGCTTTACCCATAACAGATGACGTTTCACAATCAGATCCCCGGAAAAGCTCCGGGGATCTTTCTATCAAAAGTTAATAACTCTGTATGCAGCCTGCTAGTTCGGGACGTAGAGGAATTGGGTTATAATCCGCAGCAACTCGATCGACCATTATAACTTTATCGTCAATGTGCCCATGAAAAAACTCTTGCCGCTTCAACAGGACATCCTCATCTCATTTATCGCCTCGGTCATCATCAGCCTGGCCATGGCTGCCTTTCAACCGGTACCTTTTTTCAGCGCGTGGTACGGTGCGAATTTGCTTTTATGGCTCAGCTTATTCCTGCTGCTGCGTACGTGGCGTTTTTTCCAAGGTGGACGAACGCTGGCCGTTCTGATGCTGGTCACGTTCTTCACCCGTGTTTTCCTGGGTCTATTTATCTATGCGGCCTTACCTGATATTGGTTTTGACAATGCAGCCGAAAACGCCGGGTACGTGTACGCGGATGCTTACGTACGTGATACTCAAGCCCTGACCCTTGCGCGCGGTAAGGAACCCTTAACCTCCATCTTCACTGATGACCAGAGCGCTGATCAGTATGGTGGATTGATGTTTCTCACTGCGATGGTCTACCGTTTCTTCAGCCTGGATGAAGCCCGCCCTGTTTTCATCANNGGTCAGACGGCGCTGGAATTCAAAAGTCGCCCTGATCGCTGCCTGGTTTTTCGCGCTGTACCCGGAGGGAATTCTTCTGGGCAGTTCCCAGATGCGTGAATCCTTCCTGATCGGATTCTTTTGTATCGCTTTTTGGGCAGTGGTCACCTGGCGTGAAAAGACAGCCCAAAAGATGATCTTTTTTGTCATCCCTGTACTTTTGTCATTGGTCATCTCCACCCCGTTTGGCGCGATGCTGGCGGGCTTGCTGGTGGCATTCTGGCTGGTGGAATGGCTCAGCACGCAGCGCTCCACGCAGATCCGGCGCATCGGATTGCTGGTGTTGGCGGGTATGGGTGTGGCGGGGCTGATCGGCGGCTGGTTGTGGTTAAAACCCACGCTCTATTACGACGCGTATCTCACGCAAACCAATTCAGGCTTTATCACCGTGCTGCTGGAACTGATGGGTGAGAAATGGCGCATGCCTTTCATCACCATTTATGGTATCGTGCAACCCTTCCTGCCTGGCGCGCTGACCGATCCATCTCTGCCATTCTGGCGCACAACTGCCATCATCCGCGCGCTGGGCTGGTGGTTTGTCCTTCCTTTTATCCCGTTCGGATTCTTTTCGATGTGGAAAGCAAAACCAAAGGCGGAGCGCTGGGGTTTGGTGCTTGTTGTGCTGGCATTAATCGCCTGGGTCCTGATCTCCACACTGCGTGCCGGCGGCGACCAGTGGGATAATCCGCGCTACCGCGCCTTACTGATCCCGTGGTTCGCGGTGCTTGTGGGCTGGTGCTGGCAGCGGCTGAGTGAAGGTCACCTGGCCTGGTTCCTGCGCTGGGTGGCAGTGGTACTGGTCTTTTTCACGGTATTTTTCCTGTGGTACCTGTTGCGTTACCAGGTGATCAAGGAGTTCTTGAACTTTTTTGACATGATCCGGGTCATTCTGGCTGGTTGGGCGGTGNNTCTTGCTGAGCGGCCTCGCCTGGGATTTTATAAAAAAGCGCAAAGCGTACCGCAAAGACAAACCGCAGCAATCAAACGGGAACGTTTCTTGACAATCGAACCCGTGTCGGGTAGAATAGTGAGCACTTGCCGAGATAGCTCAGTTGGTAGAGCACACGACTGAAAATTGTGGGGTCGCCAGTCCGATCCTGGCTCTCGGCACCATACACTCCCTCACGGGAGTGTTTTGTTAGACCACTGTCGGGCAGCCATGGATTATTATTGGTGGATTAGTTAATTTGTACATAAAGGATGTGGCATGAATATTCAGGTTTTTCGGGTTGGGGCAGCGGCCGCGGATGTCATCAATTCCAAATCGGCAGGCAGTGTTTTGGGGGTAACCTCGCGCGGGGCTTTCCTGCGTGTGCAAGATCGCATCATCTATCTCACCTCTGCCAATTACCACAGTCCTTTTAACCTGACGCTCGCGGGTGGTGATCAACGCTTTGAACGCCTGGAACCCGGTGATGGATTTACCATCGATGACGGCTGCCTGCGCTTTTCAGCGCGCCAGGTCATCGTTCACACCGATACAGCTGAGGTTTGGGAGCCCCCGCTGCCAGTGTCCATCCTGACGACCAACGCGGACCAGCTGCAACGATCCACATGCATAGCTGCCCGCCTCAACGAGATAAACCCTGGCAAGGGGTTTCTATTCCTCTCACAACCACGGGAAATGGTCAGCACGGATGACAACCTGCGCATACACAATGCAGCGATTGAGATCCTGGAAGCTTACAAGGCAAAGGATCAGTTGCGGTTCATCGCTGCAGCCGGTGTGTTGGTGGGCACGGGCGGCGGTTTGACCCCATCTGGGGATGATTTCCTCACCGGTTTTCTGCTCTATCACTTCCGGCGCGCGCTTTCAATGGGGGAGAGCGGAGATTTCTTGGGTGAATGGTGTGACGAGGTAACGCGGCTTGCTTTTCAAAAAACGACCACGATCTCTGCCAACCGCCTGATGTTCACAAAGCGCGGCTGGTCTGAAGATATTTTTCTCACCCTGATTGACCATTTATTTAGCCCGGCAGTGCCATTTGGTGATGACCTGATTCAACTATTGATGGAGATCGGGCACTCCTCAGGTGTGGACACTTTCATGGGTATCTATTACGCGATCCGAGCGGTGGAATAAAAAAACAGGAGCCATATCGGCTCCTGTTTTTTTACTTTTTCTTGGGTTAGACCAGGATCTCTTCCGGAACGATCATTTCTTCGTTTGCCTGGCGAACGGAATCAGGAACATCGAAGTCGAGATCGGCACCGGCCATCTGCTGGACGTAGGTCTTTACCAGCTGATCCCAGTACTTCTTGGTGACGTAGTAAACACGCGCGCCGCCGAGTTCGTGCTGCACTTCCGGCCACGGGTAGGAAGGCTGAGCCATTCCGAGACCCCAGCGTGACCAGCCATTGTAGCTTTCGTAGGTTGCCCACCATTCAGTGTTTCCGATCATCTCAAACGCGTAGAACGCTTTGGCGTAATACATCACAGCGCCGATGCGCCCACCGCGCAGCAATGCCATGGTGTGCAGGCTGATGTTCACTTTCTCGTTCATCACACGCCCATTGGCAAAGCCGGCCCATACACCGTCGATCAAACCGACCAGCTGATAGGGATCTTTTAGGCGATGGCGGTACCAGCCGAGGATCTCGGAATAAACGCGGGCGCCGACGATATCATAGAAGTCATGATCAACATCCATCAACCGCTTCACGTATTCCATCATCTTGGGGGCTTCTTCACGGCGTGCTTCGCGGATGTACAGCGTGCGGCCGTCTTTTAGTTTTACCTGGGCACCCGGCCATTTGGGCAGGTCCATGGCAGGTCCCTGCAGCAAAGCCTCAACTTCGCGGGCATCGATCTGCAGGATTTCTTGACTTGCTTTTTCGGGAAGTTCGAATTTCACTTTAATTCTCCTTTTACTGAGATTGGATTACGCCAGGTTTGCCTTGCTGAGTTTATTGAGGCTCTCAACGTGAGCAGGATTGTACGGATCGCCGAAGCGGGTCTTGGGCATGGTGGCTGCCTTCTTCATTAATTCTTCGTATTCGTCATCATCTACAAACGCGACAGCGCGGCCGATAGATGCTTCACCGTCAACGAAGCGCCACGGGAAGAAGCCAACCTGCATGCGGCGGTTCAGGATCAGGTCGATCAAACCACCGAAGCATTCAGCGTGGATGATCTCAGCCGGGAACATATCGATGTGCATCATCTGATATTTATCATCGGTGAAGAATTCTTCAAGGGTCTTGCCGAATTTCTTCTTGAACACATATTCGGCCTGTTTTGCCTGGCGCGGCATCCAGGTGCGGATGATGGTGTTCATCGGGTGATCTGCGGATCCGCAGTCCACGGCGATCCAGCGCAGTTTCATTTTCATTGCCCAATCAACAAATTCATGATCGGGACCCGGGTGCTTGGTCATGTAACGTACTTCGTCAGCAGTGGGTTGATCCCAGCCGAAGTGATGGTAACCGGTGTGGATGACAAGGATATCGCCTTCTTTAACTTCCACGCGATCGGTGACCATTTTGCTGGTGTAAATGTCATAGTCGCCGCACACATCGCTCAGATCAACAACAGCGGCATCGTGCACCAGGTAATCCATGGGCAGCTGCGCCATATCACGGCCAGGGGTGTAGAAGTGAATTTCACCGTCGAGGTGGGTGCCAACGTGGTTGGAGTGGGTTAATAATTGGCCGTTGGCGCCGTTGGGGGCCAGGCGTTTGAAGTATTTCACCTGTAAAGGTTCATAGGTCGGCCAGGGTGGGGTGGCAATTCCGATAGGGATAGTCAGATCGAGCAGTTTCATAGCTTTTCTCCTTTAAAAGAATTTGGATGTGGTTACTGCATCTTGCACAATTCTAACATGCCGTACAACGTGCTGATCAAAAAAACATGGCGAATTATCAGCATTCGCCATGTTTTAATTACTTAGGGGTGTTTCATATACCAGTAATGCATCATCTCAGGTTAGGGCAGCAGGATGGGGAAGATCATCTGCATCAGGATGCCGGCTGCGAGCACCGAGGCTACCTGTCCGGCAGCGTTGGCACCCAGGGCATGCATGAGGATGAAATTCTGATTGTCCACTTCGAGAGCGACTTTTTGCGCCAGGCGACCGCTCATGGGGAATGCGCTGATGGCAGCAGCCCCAACGAGGGGATTGATCTTGCGTCCTGAAATGGCACAGACCAGTCGACCGAATAGCAGTCCGCCAATGGTGTTGAGGGCGAAAGCGACCAGACCCAGGATCAAAACACGCAGGGTGCCCCAATTGAGGAACGAGGCGGCTTGCATGGTGGATCCAATGGTGATGCCGAGGAAGATCGTGGCAGTGTTGGTGATGGCGTTCTTAGAAGTTTCCACGAGCCCAGGAACCACTTCTGACTCTTTAAGCAGGTTGCCCAGCATCAAGGTTGCGATCAAAGGAGCGGCTTCCGGCAGGAAGACGGCAGCGATGATAGTGATCAAGATGGGGAAGATGATGACCGTGGCGCGTGAGACGGGACGCGGGGTATATTCCATGCGGATTCCGCGTTCCTTCTTGGTGGTGAACAGCCTCATCAATGGGGGCTGGATGATGGGGACCAGGCTCATGTAGGAGTAAGCGGTAACCGCAATGGCTGCCGCAAGGCCCGGCGTAACGAACAGATCTCCCAATTTTCCGTTGACATAAATTACTGTTGGACCATCGATGGCACCGATCATACCGATGGCAGTGGACTCAGCCAGGTTGAAGCCCAGGAGCAGGCTAACGATCAGGGTAACGAAAATACCCAGGTGTGCGAAAGCGCCCATGATGAACATAATGGGCTGGCTGAGCAGGGGGCGCAGGTCAAGCATTGCACCGACGCCCAGGAAGATAAGCAGGGGAAACAGCTCGTTGCTGATGCCGGCATTATATAGAACACCAAATAAACCGTGTTCGCCAACCATATTGGCTGCAACTGGCAGGTTTCCCAGGATACAACCAAAACCGATTGGGATCAGGAGGGTAGGCTCATAGTCCTTGAAAATCCCAAGACCCATGAGGATCAATCCAACCACCACCATGATCAACTGCGGCAAGGTGATATCGAGAAGACCTCCGAGTAGTCCTGTTAGATCGAAACCCATGATAGTATCCTTTCCGCCTACTCGATATCCATGAGAGGTGCGCCGTGAGCTACCTGGGCACCAACATTCACATGGATCCGGGCGACTGTTCCGTCTTGCGGAGCGCGGATAATATTCATGGCTTTCATGGCCTCGATCACACAGATCTCATCATTCGCTTTTACCTTGTCACCGGCGTGAACTTTGATCGAGTTGACGACACCCGGCAGCGGCGATTTGATCGTGCCCGGGCCGGCCGTTACAGCTGCTGCTGCAGGTGCAGCAGGAGCGGGAGCGGCTTTACGCACAACTGGTGCGGGAGTGCTGACAGCGGAAACGGTCTTGTTCAATTCCTCGGTTGCGACGGTGAGTACTTCGCCATTTACTTTTACCTGTACTTCATCCAGGCGTGGATCATCAAGGATCTCAACATCGTAGGTTGTATCTTTGATCGTAATACGGTATTGGGTCATTTCGTTCTCCTGATTGTGGAAGATTGGTTGAGCCGGCGTTGAAGCCCGAACTGACGCCAGGCGTTTACCTCTCCGGCTGAAATTTCACTTGTTACAGTTTGGATTTCCGCCTGGGCACGTGCAATTGCCACAGCTACCGCAGCAGCCAGTGAAAGATCTGTTTTTGTTTCTTCAATGGCAGCAGCAGGGGCAGGTGTTCCTTCGACCTTGGTTGTCTCTTCTTCCTTTTTATCCACCACATAGCGGGTCAACAGGTACACGATCCCCGCCAGGGCAGCCAGTACGATTAGGAGTACAAACAAACCGACCACTGCCACTTTTATTGCAAGACCTAAAGAAGGTTCCATTATCCTTGTCCTTTCTGTTACAGCGGGATGTTACCGTGTTTTTTGGCAGGAGAAGTTGATTGCTTGTTCCTTAGCATGTCGAGGGTGGCAATGAGGCGCTGACGTGTTTCGCTCGGAAGAATGACTTCATCGATGAATCCAGCTGCAGCCGCCTGGTAAGGATTGGAGAACTTATCCTCGTAATCGGCGATCAGTTCAGAACGCAGTTGTTTGGCTTCTTCAGGAGTCTTCTCCTTGAGGGATTTACCGTGGAGAATGTTCACAGCGCCGCCGGCACCCATTACAGCAATCTCTGCGTTCGGCCAGGCGAAGCACATGTCAGCGCGCAGGTGTTTGCTGCCCATAACAATGTAGGCGCCGCCGTAGGCTTTTCGAGTTACAACTGAGATCTTGGGAACGGATGCCTCGGAGAACGCGAAGAGGATCTTAGCACCGTGGCGGATGATGCCGTTGTGTTCGGTGTGCGTCCCTGGCATGAATCCCGGGGTGTCAACGAAGGTGATCACGGGGATGTTGAAAGCATCGCAGAAGCGCACGAAGCGGGCGATCTTATCGGATGAGTTGATATCCAGAACACCTGCCATTGAAGCCGGCTGGTTAGCCGCGATACCCACACTCTCACCGTTCAGGCGTGCAAACCCGACTACCGCGTTGGTGGCAAAGTTCTGATGGACTTCAAAGAATGATCCGGTATCTACTACACGATTGATCACATCCTTGATGTCATAGGTCTGGTTGGGGTCGTTCGGCACAAGAGTGTTCAGTTCCTTGTCAGCGCGGAACGGACTGTCATCACTTTTTAGAGCCTGGGGAGTGCTGGCGTTGTTGTCGGGGATGTACTCTAGGATCTTGCGAACAATATTGAAGGTGTCCTGTTCATCCTGGCCCAGGAAGTGCGCCACACCTGAAATGGTGGTGTGGGTGGCAGCGCCGCCGAGTGTCTCATGGTCAACGATCTCATTGGTAACAGCTTTGATCACTTCGGGTCCGGTGATGTACATATTTCCCATGTTCTGGGTCATGATAATGAAGTCCTGAAGAGCGGGGGAGTAAACGCCACCGCCCGCGCAGGGTCCCATAATAACGCTGATCTGCGGCACGACACCAGAAGCCTGGACGTTACGGTAGAAAACTTCACCATAAGCATAGAGGCTGTAAATGCCTTCCTGGATGCGCGCGCCGCCACCATCATTGATGCCGATCACGGGTACGCCGGCGTCCATGGCCAGATCCATCACACGGGCAACTTTTTCTCCGGCAACTTCACCGAAAGAACCGCCCATCACGGTGAAATCCTGCGAATAAATGCAGACTTTTCTGCCGTTGATGGTTCCGAAACCCGCCACCATGCCGTCACCGGGAATCTTCCCCTTATCCAAACCGAAATCGGTGTGGCGGTTTTTCATCAGGCCGTTGATTTCCTGGAAGGATCCCTTATCCAGAAGGGCGTCAACGCGTTCGCGGGCGGTCATCTTGCCTTTTTCGTGTTGAGCGGCGATCCTTTTCTCACCACCGCCTAACCGGCTTTCCTCGCGAATCGCTTTCAGCTTGGCGATCTTATCCTGTGGTAAATCTTGCGCCATTACTACCTCCGTCTGTTTATATGATTTTTAACATAATTAGTGTAAGTCTAGATGTCGAACATTTCAAGTGATACTTTTAGCATCATTGCTGGCATTTTGTCATGTAAATTTCATAAAAAAAGCATGCGGTTGATCTTTTCCGCATGCTTTTTTTATGAAATTGATGGTTTCTTACTCGCGTTTGTAGGGTTTCAGCAGCGCCGCGGGGTAAGAGGCGTTGCGGCCAGCCAGTGTGAGCGCGATAATGGTAACGATGTAGGGCAAAGCGAGGAACAACTCGTACGGTAATTTTATCCCGGTCAGCTGCAGCCTGGATTGCAGGGCTTGCACGCTGCCAAACAACAGCGCACCCCATAGCACTCTCACCGGATTCCAGTTGGCGAAGATGATCAAGGCGATACAGACCCATCCGCGGCCGGCAACAATGCCAAAGGTGAACGAGCCGAGTTGGGCGACAGAAAGGAAAGCGCCGCCCACACCCATCAACGCGCTGCCGATCACCAGTGCGATGGTGCGTAGCCGGTAAACGTTGATCCCGGCAGCGTCTGTGGCTTCAGGGTTATCTCCCACTGAACGCAGGTTCAAACCAAAATTTGTGCGGAAGACCACCCACCACACGATCGGGATGAGCGCGATGGCTATGTAAGTCAAGGCGTATTGTGAGAAGATCTCTCCCAGTATGGGACTGTTCGGAAAAATGCTGAGTTGCTTGAACGGAGTGATCGAAGGCAGCACACGGCTTTCACCAAAGATCACTCTGAATCCGAACAGCGACAAAGCTGTCATTAACAGGGTGATGCCCAACCCCGAAACATGCTGGTTGACCCCCAATCTTACTGAGAACAGGCTCATCAACCACCCGGCGAGCATACCGCCCACAAGCGCGGTCAGTACGCCTATCCATAAGGAGCCAGTTAATGATGCAGCGGCAAATCCCGAAAAAGCTCCAAAGAACATCGTTCCTTCAATACCCAGGTTCAGAATGCCCGCCCGTTCACAGAATAGTTCGCCGAGAGTTGCGAAGATCAGCGGCGTGGCGATGCGGAGCGTAGCCGCGATAATGTCAACAATAAAATCTCCCATGATCATATCCTCTTAATTCGATAGTTCTGCAGCAGAAGCATGCCCAGGGTGACCAGGAGCAGGGTCGACTGCACGACATCACCCAGGTAAACGGGAACCCCCAGTACCCGGCTGACAGTCTGCGCGCCGGTATCGATGAGACCGATGAACAAAGCAGCCACGGTTGCGCCGATGGGATTCAGCCCTCCGAGTGTGGCGACGATGATACCGGTGTATCCATAACCGCCGGATAGCTCGCTAATGAGGTGATAGTGGATACCGGCGATCTCGCTCACGCCCGCCAGACCGGCGATGCCCCCGCTCACCAGGGCAGCGATCAACATGGTACGGTTGACGTTGATGCCCGCGAACTGTGATCCAACCTTNNCAGGGTCACGCCATGGACCATTTAAAAGTGCTGAAACGATGTACATGATGATCGAATTCATCAATAAAGTGGTGACCACTTCATCCACTTTCAGTTTAACCTTCAGCAGAGCGGGCAGAAGCGCCCAAAGCATGCCGGCTGCAAAACCCAGTACCAGCATAAGTGGCACAACCGCTATGGCGGGCAGGTTGGTAAAGGTCGCTCCCACCCAGGCGGCAGCAACCGCCCCAGCATACAACTGACCTTCAGCGCCGATATTGTAATAACCTGCAGCGAAAGCGAAGGTGACCGCGATACCGGTAAAGATCAACGGCGTGGCTTTAACCAGTACTTCAAGCGCAGAGAACTGCGATGAAAGTGGCACGATGATGAAGTTGTAATACGCCTTAAATGGATTTGCGCCTGCCAGGATGATGAAGAGGGAGGTCACAATAAAAGTTACCAGCACCGCGGCGATCGGGATGATCGCCCGTGTCCACACGGGAGCTGGCGCTCGTTCTATCCGAAATTTTGCCACAATAAATCCTCCGATATTTAGGTTGTTACTGCACCGCGCCGGCCATCAGCAGGCCGATCTTTTCAGGTGTTGCTTCGGCGGAGGGGACCACCCCCATGATCCTGCCTTCGTAGATGACCGCGATGCGATCCGAGAGAGCGAGCACCTCGTCGAGATCCTCTGATAGGAGAACCACGGCTGTACCACGTGTTCTTTCCTCCAGAAGGCGGTTGCGCACATATTCTGTCGCGCCTACATCCA
>MTKZ01126248.1_pt1 | contig 10599 bp, 10 predicted proteins | sample 1042781 | NCBI WGS metagenome assembly MTKZ01 (sample SAMN06212207, study PRJNA360539) | anaerobic digester metagenome | biome: Wastewater treatment plant; material: sludge; isolation source: anaerobic digester fed with sludge from wastewater treatment plant | place: Denmark: WWTP Viborg ...
ATTAATAAACCTAATCTCCCTAAAGAAGACCTCCCATCGATCTTAGGAACATAGTAATCTGTACCTATAATCTCATTTGTAGCACCTAGATAGAATTCTCCAGCTTTGAGAACATATCCTTCTTCTGGAATGATTATTTCTTTAGTTTCATTTGGTTGAGTGGTAGATAGTATACTGCTTGTATATACTAATAACTTTTTATTTAGAGTTACATTGTAGCTATTAGGATTTATTTTATTTTTATCGAAATCACTTATGAATATTCTACCATTGTTTACTTCTTCTATAATTTTATTTGCTGTTAACATATATTACCTCCTAAATTTTAGATATGTATTTGAAAAGATCTATACCTGATTTTACTGAGTGTTTATCTATTACTATAGTACTATCACTGAATGGTGTTTCTTCATAATATTCAGTGAAATTGAAGGTGTTATCCTCTTCTGAAACATATTTCAAATTAGATTTGAATACGTTGAGAGCTATAGCTTTATCATCAACTAACTTCTTTAGATCGTCTTTGTTTTTTGATCTGTCTATCTTCTTATTTATTACTTCAAGTATATAATTTAGTTTAGCCAATTCATACTTCATACCATTTAAATTAGCTGTATCTTTATATATCTTTAATAATGCAGCAGATTCGTTAATCATTTTAGCATATGATGTTTGTTTTAATATATTCTTTATAATAAGATTAGAATCTTTGTCGAATCTTACTCCAAGCTGTTTCTTTTCTTGTAATGATGGACTATCAGGTGATTTGATAAAGGTGTTTCTTGTCATCTTATTTGCATATATAATCTTCTTGTTGATATTAGTCTTATTATACTCTGAAGCTTTACCCTCATATATATGGAATATATCTTTATTATTTACTCTATCTTCTAAAGAATTCAGTATCTCTCCTGGTGATGGTATCTTTGAATTTGTTAATTTAACATTCGCTTGTCTTAATACATCATCTACAAAAGTAGAGCATACTTGCTTATATTGATAATCTGTTGGTCTCTTATCTAAATTTATTACTCTAGCAGCAAATATTCTTAGATCGAATGAGGTCTTATCCTTATTCATTTTGTAGTTTGCTATAGAGTCTGTTATTTTGTTATATCTTACCTTATCCAATAACATAATAAATACACTTACGATTCTTTCTCCGAATTGTTCGATATTCTCTACTATTAACCCATTATTACCATTTCTTATATTGAACGATAACATTTCTCTTAATGATTTATCTGTAGATATACTAGCATGTGTATATTCAGAATTTGTAAATGCTCTAATACCACTAGATAGTATTGGTGTTGTACCCTTAGTAAGTACTATAAATATAGGGTAGTTTAGATTTGCATGTTTTATTGATTCTTCTAGTGGTTCCTCTACATCTACATCTCCAGTTAAATCATAATATTTGTCTACGATTTTAGACCTTAAATTGGTAGTTCTCTCTGAAGTCTCTGCTATAGATTTGATCCACTCTTTTGATACAGGGTATTCACCTAAGTCTAGTATAGATTGTTTTCTAGCATTTATTTTATCTGTGTCTCCAGATTCCATTATCTCATCATAATCTTCATATAATCTTTTCATAATTCTATTTCTTTCAAATAAAATCTTCTCATTACATATTATTCCAGCATATTCCATAGAGTATTCTAAAAACCATGATTTTACATCAAAATCAGGAAAGAGGGTTAAGTAGTCGGGACTACTGCTTAAAATCGATTCTTCAGAAAAAGAGCTTCCTGAATCGAGGATATCTTGGGGGCTGAGGACAGCTTTTGTTATAATTACATTTGGATTACCATAACTACCTACACCAAATTTTTGTCCCATACAACTAAAATCGAATTTTGGCATGCTTGCAATTTCTGAATGGGTTATATCCTTATCAACAACACAGTTTATCTTATAATGTCTTAACTTCTCATATTCTGATCTATTAATGTCCTCTACTATATCATTATATAGTGTAGCATTATCAACACCATATACTAATATTGCCATATCATCAGCTGTCTTTCTGCTTTCTGTAGTTTGATCGTTGTAACTAATCCAAAGTTTGTTTAACTCTTCCATTGTGTTTACATAATAAATACAATTTATACCTGATGCGGATATTTTATCTTTAATAATAGCTTTTCTAGATTCGTCTTTTAATAACATTATATCTGTAATCATATACATTCTCCTTTATAATAAAAAGGAGACTGATAGTATCAGTCTCCTACTTTCGTAATTACTTTAATGTTTTTGTGGATTATATATTACATCATCATACTTAGACAATACTTTTAGCATAGCTTCATATGGAGTAAGATTTATAAGATCATTTAAGTTTGCTAGTATGCTTGGGGATGTACCCGATATATACACGCAATTACCATTACATTTATTTAATATAGGAGCAGGGCGTTGCGATGTTATTCCCCAGAATATCACTTTAGGGAATTTAACTCCAATACCATTAAACAACTTTTCATATGCATCTACTATATCCATTTTATCATCCGAATAGTATTTATTTATTTCATTATCAGAAATTATCATTAGAGCTTTTGGAGCAATCTTAGATTCTTTTGATATGTTATATATCATTCTGAATGTGGCATCTAGGTTCGAAGATAAAGCATCGTGTCTTGTTATCTTATCATACTTTTCTTTAATAGGCTCTTCGTCTTTTATTTGGACTAGTTTTGGTTCTGATGCAAAACTCATTATATAATTTTTATAAATACCACTATTTCTTTCGGCAAAGTAAATAGCAATAGAAACAGCAACTTCTAATGGAGTATAGTCACTTCCAAATTGTGAGTACATACTTCCAGAACAATCTGGTATGACTAATACATCATTCTCACCCTCTACATAATTAGGTAATGCTTTCCACATAGCTAGTAGTGCAGGATCATCTGGGTCCTTTAGAGTATCTCTTAGTATTTGGTAAGGAGATAACACAGAAGCATTAATTTTCTTTTCACCTGAAGTTACCTGTTCTATGTATTTAACAATCTTCTCACTCTGATAAAATTTAGTTCTATATTTTCTCATAGCACAGGAAGGCACTTTAGCAAAATCTATATCATCTAGTTTACCTTCGGTTACATAATGTTCTACGATATCAAGATGTCTTCTTAAAGGAACTAGTATATTCTTTCTATAATCTTTAAAGTTTTTTACTTGTAAGTCTTTTTCTGATAAAACCTTTATAAAATCTTTAACAAAATCTATATCTTGTTTTTCAGAAGGTAACCATTTGGATAATAATGATATTGGAGAATTGTTTCCCATCAGAGCTATATCATTTTCGATCACATTACCCATATACTTTAATATTACAGCTGCTGTATCATGATCGCCATCATTCTTTCTATCATTATATATCTCTATAACATCATCCCATCTACCATATTTAACAACACTTTTTATTATATGAATAATTAAAGCTTCTTTATATGAATCTGTTTCTGTTGATGCATATGAAATCATTCCGATTATTGCTAACTCTATCGATATTCTTCCTAGCTTTCTTCTACCTATACCATTTCTTGGATCTCTTAGATAGAATGCCATTTTTGTTGTTACTTCTCTATCTGCATATAAACCATTAACTATACCAGACACTAATTGTTCAGCAGGCAGGTTTGCTAAATTGGCAAACAAGTCTACTAGTATGCCTTCGCCTGTAGTTTTGTAAGCGTTGGCACCATTTTCTGTTGTTAATATGTCATCTTGAATTTCTAATGCCTTCTTAATAAAATTTCCCATAATAAATCCTCCTAAATAATGTAAAATCGTGTTTATATTCATATGAGGTTAAATTATCCATAAGGCTTAACCTTATGGACAATTTAACTGAAAAAGGTATAATGTCTTTATTTAAAAATTCACCCAAACCTATATAAGGAGTGTAGTGAATTAAAATAAGCGTTTTGGTATTCGTATTGACAAGATCATATAATAAAAAATCAAATTTTATATAATTAGAATTGCTGGATGATCTTTAGTAACGAATACCAAACCTAAACTTGTTAAGTTTTGTTTGCTGAACTATCTTTAAACAAGATAGAATTTTATTATATTAGAGAGTATAGTGCGATCATATTTATAGAAATACAAAATCATATAATAAAAATTAAAAGTTTTTATAAATAGATTGCTGAATGATTTTTCGTTCTATAATCCGTGATCTTATAATGTATCACTACATTAATTATATGTTATTAAAATAAAAAATTATTATTACACTTTTACAGAAGTCCACAAACTCGCTGTTTGTAAAGACAATGCTCTACGTCTTATTTCCTCTGATGCATGAGGGTCTGTTCTAAGTTCTATGAACTTATTTAAACTAAATGGAGTAAATGTCATGTAAACCCTTTTACATTTAACACCACTAATTAGGAAGTACCTTGCATCCTCCATTTTCATACCCTGTTTCTTTAGCTGATTGTATACTTTCATCATTTCCTCAGCAAGTATATCTAATGGTACATTTAACTTATTACCAAATAACTCTATCTCATAACGATCCTTCATTCCTTCAAATACAGGAACTTCAAATCCATTAGGTGATGCATCTGCATACCTCATAGATTCTTGTGTAATGGCATTCCTATGCCTTACTAATTGATGTGTAGATATTCTGGATAGATTTTTGAAGAGTATTGGTATAGCATAGGATACGTTTATTTCTCTTTCAGTAAATCCATATTCTAATAAATCCATTTTTAATTTATTTAGTCTTCCCATACCAGAATCGAAGTTAGTAAAATCCATCATGATATCAAACATATCATTTTTATCAATATTATCTCTATTTAAGATTAAATCTTTTGTATAATCGTTTGGATCTAATGGTAATAAAGTAAACTGATAGTTGAATGGTATTGTCTCATCATTTATAAGATCAATAAAATATGCATCTATAGCATATGTAGATACTTCATTCATAATATGATTATAGAATACTGATACTTTATCTTCATCTGTTGCTTCCATAGCAAAATGTCTAAATGCTCTTATAGAACCTGATATAAACACGTTACATTTATCTGGTTCTGTATTTACTACCGAAGTATATAAATAATGAAGAGGCATTGACATTTTACACATAGCACCTAAATGAAATGGATGCATGTCTTTTATAACCATAGTTAACCATCCATGTTCTAATACAGATGTATGACCAGCTAACACTCTCTTCTTTACATATTCTCTTTTTTGTATTTGAGTTAGATCTTTCGTATTATCATAGCATGCAGTGCATGCCTCATATATAATATCTAGATGCTCATTTGCATATAAAGTTTTTATTTCTCCTGTTGGGAGATTCTTTGGGTTAAGAATCTCCTTTATTTTTTTAGATTTGAACATTTACATTTACCTCTTTCATTTTTTTTTATTTAGAGTAGTATATTTTCAATTTTAGCACGCTCTTCTAAAATCTCTATATATTTTTTCATTACATCTAATTGAGATTTTAAAATTTCGATACTACATTTAGGAATGAAACTTAATTGATTATTTTCATATGCAGTAACCATTTTTTGTAATCCTTCATATCTTATTGATAATTGATAGAATTCAGCTCTAAATCTATCTTTAAAATCATCTGACTTCATCAATATTGCGGTATCTATAAGAGGTGATTCTACAGTTACAGTTTTCTCAAATATATCTTTTGGTACCCATGTGATATAATTAGAATCTGGATCTTTTAATAAAAATCCTTCATCTAAAGGATTCTCATTTTCTGGTATAATCCAACCTTTAAACTCATTATAGTTACCTCTTGTCATCTCTTTAACCAAAACTTGTTTAATTTGAGTTGCAGGAGTGCTTATTTCAGTAAGATGATTATTGATATCTTCTTCTGGTACCCATGTAACCATATTTGGGTTGGAAGGGTCTGCTAAAATATACCCTCTAGTATCTAGTGTATCTTCAGATACTTCTTTTGAACTTACGAATTCGGTATATTTTGTAATATCATAAAATTTACCAATAGTGCATGGTGTTACAGATATACCTTTGTTATTAGCAAAATTGAATTTAGCTAGAAGTGGTTCAATCTCATCTGCAGTTACACATAATTTTAAAACTTCGTTTGGATGACTGATACTGTATTCTTCAGTTATGTCTTTTTGATCGCCTTCTGGACGTTCCTCATAACATACTGCATCACCTGGCTTCGTATAATGTTTAGATAAGCCTACATTAATAATTTTGTTTTCCATAATAATTCTCCTTATAATTTTATAATTTCTAATACTTCTTGTATTAGTTGGTTCTTAGTTTTTCTGTAAACCAAGTCTGGTCTACAATGAGTGCCTAGAAGATATGTTTGTTCTGCAAAATCTGCATCATTATCAATTATATGATATTTACCTAACAAAGCCGAATCTTGTAAAGTAATACATGCAGATACTAATTGCTCTGTTCTTATATTTTCTGATGCATGCTTATCCAATATCTCCTTTATCTTTTTCTCTTCTTTTGAACTATAGGTTCTTTTTTCTATACTATTAACGTTACTTGAGATTATTATAGTCTCTGATAACTCTAATATATCTTGAACTGAAGCTGAGTATGAATCATACGACCTAATTATATCATCATATTTATCATATAACCCATCTACCATCTCTGTTTTATTTAATACCTGTAATAATAGATCTTGATGAATACATGATCTATTATAATTATATACCATATTAGTAACCAGACCTCTGTCATATATTAATACTTTTTGATCTGTATTATTTAAAAAATCATCTAGCTGTTTTATCATATCACCAGATATCAATTTGACGAGAGCTCTTTGAATTTTAAATGCCAAAATATGCTCTTTTATACTCATTCTAATATTATTCTCTATAATGGAATTATATTTTTCATTTAACTTAATATATTCATTGTTAACGGTAGGTGATGGATGTTTTACAAAGTTGTATTCTATATTGTTTTTGAATCTCTCTTTCAATCCTTCGAATATAACTGATTTACCTACACCATCAGATCCTTCTATTATGTATAATTTTTTATTCATTATCTATATACCTCAACTTTCTAAATCTGTAGCTATAATAAATTCTCCTAAAATTTAAAAATGAATATTCGTATTAAAAATATGTTATCAGGATATTTTTATATCTGAACTTAAATTTTCCTAAAATTTCCTTATACTATATAAATAGCAAAAATCAAAAAAATAGATTAAAATTTATAAAAAATGGATGATGAAGGTAAGATTTTTGACAAAAAATGTAAAAATAAAAAAGGTTAAAAGAAAAAAGTAGAAAATATCGATTTTATTTTTTATTTAACAACATGAATAATAAAAGGGGACGCAAAGCTAAGGCCCCTTTTATTATTCATGTTGTTAAATAATAAAAAAGGGTTAAAATCTCATTTTCTTCAAAAAAGAAAAGGAGACAAAATGCCAAGCATTTTGGGTATAGGGTAGCTCAAGGCTACCCTATAAGTTTTCGGGTACGTAAGTTACTCCAAATAGAATTCTTATTTTTCTTTATATATTTTTTCCTATACTATTATTAATATACCTCTTCTCGCTTAAAAAGCTTATTACGGATTTTTCCTATTCTATTAATAATGTAGTCTATTTCGGATAGGGTTAATTTTGGATTCAGTTTCCTTTTTGTTCCTGACCGAAATAGATTAATTTGAAGGGGTTACGGGTCAAGCTTTGCTTGACTTCTTTTTTGTTCTTTTTCTATATATAGGAAAATTTGGATTGGTTCTTTTTGATAGAGAACGATTGATTTGTTTTTGTTGATGGGTCAAGCTTTGCTTTTTCTGTAATGTGATTTGATTGATAAAAAATAAAAGGAAAACTGAGAAAAAATAAACCCCCTCCGAAGAGGGGGATTAAAAATATCAGAATCCTATTTTAATTTTATTTTTTGTTTTTGCCTCTATTTCTTCTTTAAATATTTCCTCCAGAGGAGGTTTTTGTTTGGTGGTGGTTTTTGTTTTTTCGTTTTGAAGAGCACGAAGCTCTTCTGGAGATATTTCTATCTCCAGATTTTTAATGATTATTCTCATCTAACATACTCCCTTTCTAAGAAGCCATACGTTATTACCTATATAGATTTAAGTAACAACGGAATAGATTGGAGTATACTCCTATTTCTATTCACTATAATAATATATAATTGAAATATTAAATTATTACAAATTACTACGATACCAGAATATGGATTTAAAAAAAGTTTAAATATAAAAATATTCTGATAACATATTTTTAATACAATAAATTTAAAATGTAAATAAAGAAAAAGGATCTGGTAATAATGAGAATATTTTATCATAATGATGAGGACGGAAAAGCCTCAGCAAGAGTGGTATATATTAATTTAAAGAAAAGTGGAGTTGATGATGCTTTACTTAAAGAACATGCTTTCATTGAAGTAAATCATTCAACTGATTTTCCAAAAGAAAAAATAGATGGAGATTCAACAGTCTATATTGTAGATTTATCTTTTACTGAAAAAACTTATAAAGATATAATATGGATATTAGAGTACGGAACCAAAGTAGTCTGGATTGATCATCATAAATCATCTAATACAGCTTTAAAATTAATATTAGAAGAAATAAAAGATAAACCAGAGTTAATAGAGAATTTTGAATATAAAATAGAGACAGATACCAAGAAAGCTGCTGTTGTATTAGTATATGAATATTTCGCTGAAAAAAATAATATAGACTTAGATGAATATTATAGACCTAGGCCACCGTATATCGATTATATATCTGACTATGATACTTGNNACTTGGACCTATAGATATGCTGAACTTACTGAGTATTTTATTTTAGGTATCAATTCCGATATAGATAGATTACATCCATTGAAATCTAAAGTATGGGAAGAATTCGAAACTAAATCTATGTTTGGTAATAAGTGGACTAATAAAGGTAGAACTATTAAAAATTACATAGATAGTAAAAATACCGAATACAGAGAGTCATTTATGTATGAGTCAGTATATGAGGGTATCACCTGTGCTGTAATAAATAATAAAACCAATTCATGGATATTTGGTGATTGTTATGAAAAATATCCATTTGTTGTAGTATGGGTATTTAATGGTAAACAATACATATACTCATTATATTCTAACAATGCTAATATCGACTGCTCTAAAATAGTTAAGAAATTAAGTAATGGTGAAGGTGGAGGCCATAAAGGAGCCGCTGGGTTTAGATCTGACCGTCTAATCTTCACTGCAAAATAAATAAGCTAGTTTCATGTAATCATAGACACACAAACTCCTAATCATAATATTCGCCATACTCATATGAGTATGGTGGGTATCATGAGCAAAAATATAAATAAGTGTATATTATACAGATGAATGTAATACACATTCTATATAATAGTCCTCAGGACTTTAAAGCGGAGGTTTTATGATAAGAACTAATAAGGAATATAAAAAATTATTAATATGGATTGATGATTTATTAGACAGTCCATCATTAGCATGTATTGATGCAGAAGAAAATAAAATAGAAGAAATAGTATCTAATGTAATAAAAGATACTAATACTAAGTGCAAAGTATTAGATTTCGGTATAGGAACAGATAATAAACCAAATTACTTATTAGGAGCGTTAAACAATTTTAAATTAGAAAATCCAGGTATAATCCCAATAATAATAAATTTGGATAAGAAACTAGATTTGTTTAATAGAGGATTACAAGATTTGGCATATACAATAAACATGAACAGAGAGGTACTAATATTCTATACATGTACTCCTGTTATAATGATATGTAACCACGAAATAATGGATGCATTAGTTCTGCATGCTCATGATTTTGTTACAACTATAGATTTCAGATGGAGTGTGAATTATAATGAAAATAAATAAAGATATTATATACATAAAACCAGAAACCTATAGACTAATATCCATACAAAATAAAGAAGTATTAGATATTATAGAATCTCAAGGTGTATATAGACCATTGATGGACCTTGTACGATGGGAAGAACTTAAAATTATGTATGAGGATATGATAAGATTAATGTACAAATCTATACCAATAGAAAAACCCCACGCTCCAGTTTGGGGATTCTATAGGTTGAATAATGAATTACCCCCAGAGGATATTTACGATAATATATATTATGGTAAATGCCCCAGCCCACTCACTGAAGATGAAGATCTGGTTATGTTAGTATTAGATGTACCATGTACTGAAGTATTGCTGACTTCATTCTATGAATGGACAGATTACATATACTTTAAAAAATATCCAAATGATGATTATCCTTATACTTGTAGTGTAGAAGATATACTAAAACATAGTAGAAATTATGAGGATTCTTATGAAGTCCAAGCAACGTTCCCAAAAATCACAAAGGATATGATAGTAAGAGTAATCTATCCTGATAAAAAAATATAGTAGTAACATATATATAATTAGATGGTAGTCATATTCCGTCTAATTATATTATTACCACTTCTTTTCTTCATTTATTGTCCTCTCATGTTTATGAGGGGACAATCCTTTTTTGTTTGGAGGTAAACATGAATTATACAGGTATGTATAGTAAAGA
>MTKZ01124809.1_pt1 | contig 10595 bp, 10 predicted proteins | sample 1042781 | NCBI WGS metagenome assembly MTKZ01 (sample SAMN06212207, study PRJNA360539) | anaerobic digester metagenome | biome: Wastewater treatment plant; material: sludge; isolation source: anaerobic digester fed with sludge from wastewater treatment plant | place: Denmark: WWTP Viborg ...
TAGCTCTGGCCTTAGCTTCCAGGACTATTGGTTCGTTTTCAATATCGGCATTTTTCGTTGATAAAACTTCTTTTACATCTTTTACGGATACCGATGCCTGAGGTTCCTGTTTAGCAGTTTCTTCTTTTCTTTCTTCGGTCCCCGAAGGAACATTTTTCTTCTTCCCGGAACGGAGTACATAACCAACCGAAATACCCGATACGGCCAATAGTATGAGAATGATTTCCGCTATTTCCATTTTTTATAACCTCCATATTTAAAAAAATCACGCATCCAACCTACTTAGGTTTTAATTTATTCGGAGGTTTTGCCGGAAAAAGACAGCTACACCCGACTTTTGTCATTAAAACAGTAAAAATTATTCAAAGTTAAAAATGAAAAATCTTTATCCATAGCAAAACCTTACAGCATGATTCTATTGCAACTACAGGAGAGTGTCAACCACAGAAGAGGAAATATCAAAAGGATACCCTTTTCCATAGAGATATTTTAAAAGCTTTCTTTTCTTAGTATATTTATCTTCTCCCCCGAGAGTGCGAAGTTTTTTCTGAGCATCTCGCAAAACGCTTTCATAAATAAGATCTTTATCCAGGTTTTTTAAAATGTCGTTAATTATATCCCGGGAAACTCCTTTTTTCTGAAGAAAGCGGTTTATTCTAAGACTGTTAAATGATTTTCCCGAATTTTCCAAACTCTCTATATACGATTTTGCAAAATCCACATCGGTAGCATCTCTTAAGTACCCGTCTTTTTCCAAAGCCAGAATTATTCTCTCTTTTATCTCACTTTTATCTTTTGGGGAAATAGAGGATTTTGAAACATATTTCTCAACCTTATCCAACAGCTCTTTCCGGCTTCTTTTGCTGAAAGACAAAAAATTTAACAGCTTAAGATAAATCTGTGAAAAAACTTCTTCTTTTTCATCCAACTTCATTTATATTAATTCTACTCTTCCGCGGAATCTTCAGTCTGTATTTTTTCCGATTTTTCGGTGCCGATATTAAGAGGAATATCACTTTTCTCTTTAACAGCGGCTCTTATCGCTTTTTCAATTTCTGTGGCAACCTTACTGTTTTCTTTCAGAAACTGCCTTGCCGCATCTTTCCCCTGGCCGATTTTTTCACCGTTAAATTCCAACCACGCCCCGCTTTTTTTTATTACCCCGAGGTCATCCCCCACGTCTATCAAATTTCCTTCTTTGCTGATCCCTTCGTTGAATAGAATATCAAACTCGGCCGATCTAAAGGGAGGAGCTACCTTGTTTTTTACAACCTTGGTTTTTACTCTTATACCGTAAAATTCATCCCCTCTTTTAAGCGTTCCGATTTTTCTCATATCAATTCTGACGGTGGCATAATATTTTAAAGCCTTCCCTCCGGCTGTGGTTTCGGGATTCCCGAACATAACACCTATCATTGACCTAAGCTGATTGGTAAAAACAACGGTGCATTTTGATCTGCTTATAGCCCCACTCAATCTTCTCAAGGCCTGACTCATAAGTCTGGCCTGCATAGCCACGTGGCTATCTCCTATCTCACCTTCTATTTCCGCCCGAGGCACTAGTGCCGCCACCGAATCTATCGCTACCAAATCTACGGCGTTTGATCTGATAAGAGTTTCCGCAATCTCTAAAGCCTGTTCACCTGTATCCGGCTGAGAAACCAGAAGATTCTCAACATCAACTCCCGTTTTTTCGGCGTAAGAAGGGTCAAATGCGTTCTCAGCATCTATCAAGGCGGCAGTTCCCCCGAGTTTTTGGGTCTCGGCAATTATGTGTTGAACCAATGTCGTTTTTCCTGAAGATTCAGGACCGAATATCTCAATAATTCTTCCTCTTGGGATTCCCCCGACACCTAAGGCTATATCAAGCGCTATTGAACCGGTAGGAATAACAGGAATTGATCTATCTCCGGCGCTTTCACCAAGTTTCATAATCGATCCCTTTCCGAAATTTTTTTCTATTTGGTCTATAGCTGTCCTTAGGGCCAATTCTTTTCCTTGTTGAGCAGGAGATTTTTCTTTTACTTCTTTTGGTTTGGAAGATGCTTTTGCTGCCATTTTGCTGCCTCCTATATTTGAACTTTATAGGTATATTTTATCAGCATCCGCATTTTTATCAATCTGAATATTCTACTAAAAATAGAGAGAGGAAAATAAAAGTGATAGATTTTACGACATCATGGACAAGGCATGAATAAGTCTATCAATTGTTTCCTTTTTTCCCAGCAAAGCCAGAACATCAAAAAGAGGGGGAGTAGATTCCTGCCCGGTCACAACATACCTTATTGTCATAAAGGCCTCTTTCGGGCTGTAAGAAAATTCCTCCAATTTTGAATGGGATATTTTATCCAGGTTTTCAACAGTCCAATCTTCATTAGATATTTCTTCGTATGCTTCTGTAAAATTAGCAATTATCTCCCGAGCTTTTTTTGAATCTCCTGAAAATTTTTCCGCAAACTTTTTATCTATTTCAGGTTTTTTGTAGAAGTAGGAAACAAGGTCGTTAAACTCATCAAGTCTTTTCATTCTCTCTCTTACCAAGTTTAAAACTTTCATATTAAATTCAATGTCAGATTTGCCGGCCAAAAATTCTGTCCCCGCTTCTTCCGAATATTCTCTGTTCCACTTTTCCACTTTACCCCAAAGCTCCTCTAAAGATAAGTTTCTTATATAAAATCCGTTCAGCCATAAAAGTTTTTGCCTATCAAAGGCGGCCATCTCGGATTTCTGTATTTTTTCAACCGAAAAATCCTTTACGAATTCTTCCAGTGAATAGATTTCTTTTTCGGTTCCGGGATTCCATCCAAGAAACATAACAAAATTCAAAACAGCTTCGGGCAAATATCCGTTTTTTAAAAATTCTGCGGCATTAACAGAACCTGTTCTCTTAGAAAGTTTTTTTGTGCTGTCGGTTTCACGAAGCAAAGGAAGATGAACAAATTTCGGCATCTCCCACCCGAAGAATCTGTATAAAAGAACATGCTTCGGAGTGGAAGGAAGCCATTCTCTTCCGCGGAGCACATGGGTTATTCTCATCAAATAGTCATCAACCACTACAGCCAGATGATAAGTCGGAAAACCGTCGGACTTTATCAGCACCTGGTCATCAATATCGTCCGAGGGAAAAGATAATTTTCCGAGAACCATATCCTCAAATTCAATATTTTCATTCTGAGGAACTTTCAACCTAATAACGTAAGGTTTCCCCTCTTCCAGATTTTTTCTCACTTCTTCTTTACTAAGATTAAGACAACACCTGTCATACTTTGTAACAACGCCTTTTTTCGTCTGTTCTTCTCTCAACTTTTTTAATCTGTCTTCACTGCAAAAACAATAATAAGCGTCACCCTTTTCAACCAGCTCCAGAGCATATTTTTTGTATATATCCAATCTTTGAGACTGAAAGTACGGATTATAGGGACCACCGATATCAGGACCTTCATCCCAGGATAAACCATAATCTTTCAAAGTTTTCAGCATCCTTTCAACAGATCCTTCAACGTACCTGCTTCTGTCGGTGTCTTCCACTCTAAGTACAAACTCTCCGCCCGAACCTTTGGCCAAAGCGTAATCATAAAGAGCCGTTCTAAGACTTCCTATGTGAAACTCTCCCGTAGGACTCGGGGCCATTCTCGTTCTCATTTTCATAATTTGGATTTTAGCACGAAATCAAGGCATAAAACCACAGGAAAATCACTAAAAACAGCGGTATCGGAATAATTTGTGCTTTCTGCTAAAATTATATGGATGAACTTAACAAAAACTGCCGAGTTGATAAAAAAATCCTTCAGGTATCTCGTAATATTTGCCGCGTCTTATTATCTCCTGACAGCTGTAATATTTCCCGGCTCTGTTGCTTTATTTAAATCTCTATTCGCTAAAGAAACTCCCCCGAACACAATTTACGGTCAATTAGACCAGCTTGAATTTGTAAGAAGAAAAATTGAAAATGATAATCCTCAGTACGTTCTTAATACTACAAATGCCAGACTTCCTGCAAATCTTCCCGCTACTATGAAGGTCTACAAATTCAAACCGCCGCAATATTCCTATCTCGCAGGTAAAAATGCCGCGGCTGACGCTGCAGTTCTGGGATTTACAGATGCTGATCTGATATCGGATTTAAGCGGAACAGTTTATAAGTGGAGAAATTCTCAGACGGCAAGCTATTTAACCATAGATATAAATACCAGAGTTCTTAATCTGACAACCAACATGGATGGCAAAAGCCTATTCTTTCAGCCGGGTTCAATAAACAAAGAGAATGCCTTAAAGAAAGCAAAGGAAAAACTTGCGGCTATATACAGGTTCAATGATGAGTTGTATCCCCAGGGAAATCAAACAGTAAAACTCGGGCGCTACTCGGGGAATAAATTGTACGAAACGGACAGCCCGGCAGAGGCACAGGTTGCCCTGATTGACTTTTATAGATCAATAGATAAATATCCGATATTGGGCCCCAATCCTTCCGAAGGGCTGATGAGAATGATTGTAAGCAACAGATCAGGAAAATCGGATCCTTTAGTTAACCCGATAGTGGAGGCAAATTATTGGGAAATAAATACTGCAACAAAAGCGGTTTACCCAATAATAGACGTAAAGGAAGCGTGGAAAATGGTTACAGATAATAAGGCGGTAATAGTTCAGGTCACACCTAAAAATGCGAATCCTTTTGGTACTTATACTCCGGTTACCGTGGAAAAAATATTAATAGATAACATTTATCTGGCTTACTACGAAACACCTAAATTTCAAACCTATCTTCAGCCGATTTATGTTTTTTCAGGAAAATACACTACCAGAGGAACCCAAGGAGGGAGCATAACCCTATATTTCCCCGCAATTACCGGAGAGTGGAGCAAGTCATCTCAGCCCCAAATCCCGACTCCGGTAAAATAATCTTCCGACAAAATTCCGACAAAAAGACAAAGATCGGAACTTTTTGCACCAACGAGCAAAACTATTTTATAACTGCATTACAAAAGTTATTTTCTAAATTATCTAAGAATTATTTCCAATGATAATTTCTGTTCACCCAGTCAAGTAGAATTTTCGTATCTTTAAATCTATCTCTACTCCCCATCACCACGATAAAAGTATCCTTAGGCTCTTCAAGATATTCATAAATTAAAACCTCCCCCGCCCCCTGCGTAGTACCGGTTTTTACGCCAACGGTATTCGGAACATCCCATAAAAATTTATTTGTGTTCACTACCGATGATCTGAAGCTTCCATCCAAAGATTCCAAAATAAAAGTTTTTTCTCCGACCGCTTCTTTAATTTTCGGAACCGAAACTGCGCGGACTGCCAGCCTATACAAATCCGAAGCGGTTGTATAATGACCTCCGTTTATGTTATCCAAACCTATCGGGTTTGAAAAATGCGTGGAAGACATTCCGATAGCCAGAGCTTTTTCATTCATTTTTTTCACAAATTCATCCTCCCCTATTTTTGACACAGCCAAGACGCATGCAGAATCTCCGGCGGATCCTATTAACATACCCATAATTAAATCCCCAGCTTTAAACTTTTCCCCTGGCGGCAAACCTACTCTTGAACCTTCAACTTCCGTGCACTTTTCCGGGACAATCAATTCCTCATCCAAATCATAAATGTCCAAGGCTACAAGCGCAGTCATTAATTTTACTGTAGATGCCGGAGGCAATGGCTCAGAAGGATTTTTTTCAAACAAAACCTCCCCGGTTTTTCTATCCACAACAATAGCCGATAAAGCTGTTATCTCCGGTTCCGGCTCCGTTCCGACCAGTAATGGATAAGACACGTTTACCGTCTGAAGGGAGGGGAAATATTCGGGAGTAGTATAAGCAACAATAAGATCATGTATGTACCCGCTAAAAATTCCGTATGTAAGAAAACCTAAAAATGAAAAAGACAGTAGAAAAACAACACATTTAAAAAAAATCCCTGAGATATATTTCCATTCAAAACTAAGAATTTTATCAACGGCCCAAAATACTTTCACTACAAATTCCAAGAGGTATAACGCTACTTTTCTCGTGATTGAAATATCCATTAAAAATTAAACTTTCCTATAATCTTTTACCACCATATCAACATAAGTATTACCGTTGTATTCATTTTTATTTAAAGAATAAACCAAGTCCAATCTTCCCCCGATTTCAAAATCTTTTTCAAATCGCTTTCCTCCGAAAAACACCGCCCGTTGATATTTCTCCCCGTCATAAAGTTTCAACCTAAGATGATTCCCGTCCTTCCCTATAACATCACAGCTTACAACACCCAAACCACGGGATAGAAAAACCGGCTGTTCATTTCCCATCCCGAAAGGCTTCATTTTTTCAATTTCATTAAGAAGATCAACACTTATAACTTCGGAAGGAATTTCCAAATCAATATTTAAAACCGGATTAAAAACTTCATCACCGAAATTCTTTTCAACATAATCCGATACTTTCTTTTTCATTTCCGGAATTTTCTTTTTTTCAATTGTAAAACCACCAGCCATCGGATGACCTCCCAAATCAACAAAAAGATCCTCAAATTTTCTCAAAACTTCTATTATGTTAATTCCCGGAATCGACCTGACCGAACCCTTTCCATAATCACCGCTTAAAGAAATCACCACCGACGGACGGTAATATCTCTGAGTAAGCTTCGCGGAAACCAAACCTATAATTCCCTCATGATATTTCTCGTCGGAGGAAAAAATTATCTTCGGCAGATTATTTTCGTCAATTTCCGAAGCCATATCATACATTTCAAGAGTTTTTTCCTGCCTTTCAATATTTTTTGAATTAAGATTCTGAGCCAGCTCTTCCAGCACCTTTTCGTCCGTTTCGGTCAAAAGTCTAAAAGAATCCTCGGAACTTTGAAGTCTCCCGCTGGCATTAAGGCGGGGACCGATAACCCAGCCCAACTCATAAGTGGTAATTTCAATATCTTTTATTCCCGCGGCTTCAAGCAGTTTTTTGTATCCGAGAGGAGGATTGGAATTTAAAACTTCTAAACCCCTTTTCACAACTACCCTATTAAACCCGAGCAGAGGTAAAAGATCCGTGACTGTAGCAACAGCGGCGTATGCGACACCTTCTCTGCTCTTAGAACCCAAAACTTTTGACAAAATCCATGAAATCTCCGAACCACAAACGTCATCATTCCAGACAATAACATCGGCATCGGGAACTTTGTCGGGCTTTTGATGATGGTCGGTTAAAATTACCGAATGCCCGAGTTTTTTAATGTACGCAACTTCTTTATCGGCGGTTATTCCGACATCAACGGTAATGAAAAGAACTTTATCACTCTTCTCACTCTTTTCACTTTTCTCTTTTCTATCTTTCTTATTTCCCTTCCCATCGTTTCCGGCTTCCTGTTTTTTTATCTCCTCAAGACTTTCATCAATCGCTTTTTTAGAAAGCCCGTAACTGTGTTCAAACCTGTTGGGAATAAAGCGGTAAATCTTTTCATATTTTTTTTCACGCCTAAAAAAATTGTACAAAATAGCGGCGGCGTTAATGCCATCGGAATCATAATCCCCGAATATAAGAATAGGAATTTCATTTTCCATAGCCTCAAATATTAATTCTTTAGCCTTTACCAAAGAATTTTTAAAATCGGCTGAAAAGCCGTTGAATGATTCGTTTAAAGATGGGGTCTTAAGAAAAGTTCTTACATCTTTTATTCCCCTACTTTCAAGAATTAGCGAAACAACATCTTTTTTTGGGTTATATTCTCCGAGAACATTCCATTTATACATAGGCATATGTTAACAGTATTTTTACTGAGCCGTAAATCAGGATTTTTTTCCGCTTTGTCTGAACTTTAAAATCCTGGGGAAAACGACAGTCCAACCGGCGCAGGAAATAATTGTTGAAAGCAGAAATAAAATTAAAAGCATGTTCATGCTTCCATTGCCGAAAAAATACATCGGAATCAAAAGAAGAGCAAACAATAACGAGATTTCTCTAACAACGGAAGAAACCTTTTTTGAAACATTATCGTAAGCTTCCACGGCACTTCTTCCTTTTGTTTTCAATAAATTTCCTTTAATTTCCATTACGGGAATTGCTCCGGTAAAGAAAGATAAAAACATCAGATAGAGAAAAGGTAGAGCTTCATTATCATAAATATCCGGTTCGGTTGAGATTTTAATCAAATAAAAGATAAGAAGGTAAAAAAGCAGATTTATACAAAAAGTAAAAATAAAAGACAGTTTAATTTCGGACGAAACTTTTCCACGAACATCATCAAAAACCACTGAGAAGAATATTACTATAACGAAAACAAAAATAGCAGTAATTATCAGGTAGTTAAAAATCGGGCTTAATGACGGAAGAAAGGAAATCATTTCTCATCCCTCCCTAAGGCAAATAAAAGAGTCGGCAATAAAAAAGAATAAAACAAAATAACAGATAACATTCCTACCGTTAAAACGGACATAAAAACTCTCACCCTTCCTGTGGTGATAAGCATAAACAGTAGAGACGCAGAAAACATAAAAATAGATGGAGCCGATAACCTTTCTTTTGCTTTCCCGAATACCTGGTAATAGATAATATCAAAAGGTTTTCCTTCATTTAACCCACTTTTCATATCGTTAAAAATCAAATAGCCCAAAGAGGATATAATTCCCGTTACGAGAATTGACGCCGATAGGAATACGGGACCTATAGACAAAGAGAGAAGCTTCGCCAAAGCCGCAAACACCGATATAGAGCAGATTAGCGCGTACGTGAAAATAATACCCGTAAGGTTAAATTTGATTACGAAGAAAATGGAAATTAAAATCAGGGCGATGACAAAAGAAATAACATATTTGCTTATAAAATTAACTCCGATCGGGGGAGTAACAATTGTTTTATCAACATAAACAATATCAGCAGGAAGAGGATTTTTAAGCTGTAGATTGTAATCCTCCACAACCTGCTTGGGATATCTTATTGTTACGGACGGATCGGTGTTTTTATCATTTTTGAGAAGGGTTTCACTGATTAAAGGCATTAAAAAAGGATATCCGGAATCGTTCATATAAATAGCAATCGGAAGATTTACATTTTTCTCCGCAAGGTCATAAAATTTATTTCTTCCTTCGGAAGTAAAAGATATAATCATCATAGAATCTCCCGAAGCCGGGTCTATTGTGTAAATCAGATTCTGAATGTCATGTTCTGTTATACCTGTGTCCTGCCATTTTCCGGTATCAAAAAATATTTCCTGAGCCTTATCAGAACTCCATCCGCCCGGGTCTTTAAGAGTTTTGAACATCATTTTTCCGTTTCCAAGCAACATTTGGTTTACCCTGTCAAAATCCTCATACTCCGGTATTATTACAAAAATATTATCTCCTTCTCTTCCGACGCTAAAATCAGCTATTCCCATCAGGCTCAGTCTTTTTTTAATAGTTTTCTCAACTTCGCTCAAAAATTGATCTTTATTATCAGATGTCCCATCTTTGAGAGAATAAATAATCTTTTGACTTTCTCCGATCTCCGAATCTTTTTTAAAATTACTAAGATCTATTACCTTTTCCCCATCTTTTCGGGGTATTTTTATCTTGTATCCCCCGATAGCAGAGTCAATTATCCAAAGCTTGGAGTTTACAACAAAAGGAATTTCCGGAAGCGCTATCAGCGCGGAAATTGTAAAGATTATGGAGACTAAAACGAGTTTAAAAGTTTCTTTTCCCGGCATATCCTGATACCAAAATTTTCTAAACAATCGAGCAAAATTTTTCCTCGTCGCCGATGAGCATGGTCCTGCTCTGAGTTAGGATTTTGTAAATAAAAGTATCATTTGTTCTCTTCCTATTAACAAACTCCTGAGATGACATAACGGAATAATTTATCTCACGGCCGGTCTTGGATTCTTCTTCCTTCACAATATTTTGAAGAATATCAAGATTTACATCTCCGACTATGAATAAATCGACATCCAGAGCAGTCGATTTTCTTCCTCTTAAAAAAGCGAGAGACAGCACGGCGTACTCAATATTTCCTATCTTTCGTTCATTTTTGATAATAGCGGCGCCAACTCCCTCTTCTTTTGCCACTAAAGACAAAAGGTCCCGATAAAAAGGGTGTTCGATATTTATCTGATAAAAAACCTTGTTGGAACTCTGTCTTCTTGTAACCAAACCTATTTCAAAAAGATTGTCCAACTCCCTCCTGACGGCATTTATCTCCGCCTTAACCTGTCTTTCAACTGCCCTGACATGAAAACCTCTCCTCGGATTTAAAAGAAGAAGCTTCAGAATACTTACTCTTACATCGGACACGAATAATTTATTTAGCATATTGATTTACGGGCAGTTAATTAACAAATAAACTACAGAAACATTATACATTTTTCACATTTAGTTTTCCCGCTTTGCGCTTTAGTTATAGATTACCTGGTCAATATTTCTGTCCGGAACAATGGCTATCCAAAATTTTCCCCTGTTAAACTCAATCTCCTGGCCGTTGGTATCATAAAATATGGTTCTCTCATCCCTCGAAGCCTTGCTCCAAGTCGCATCAACAACTTTTCCATCAATGAAAACAAGCGCTTTACCGCTTCCCACCAATTCATAGTCCAGTCTTCCTTTTTCGTCCCCGGCTATGGAGTTTTCGGTCACA
>MTKZ01005606.1_pt1 | contig 10594 bp, 6 predicted proteins | sample 1042781 | NCBI WGS metagenome assembly MTKZ01 (sample SAMN06212207, study PRJNA360539) | anaerobic digester metagenome | biome: Wastewater treatment plant; material: sludge; isolation source: anaerobic digester fed with sludge from wastewater treatment plant | place: Denmark: WWTP Viborg ...
TAGAGCCTGCGTCAAACCCCGGTTGTGGCTTCTTGCTTTTGCATAACCGGCACTTCACGAAAATATAATCGTCATTTTTTTCTCAAAATGGCAAAAAAAGCGTCCTATAATTGGGTTGCGCGTTCGTTATTAACGCAAATCCAATTCACCAACCCAAAACAAGGACGCGCCTGTATGTTATCGCTTCAAACGGAACTGTATCAAGAATTACCCCCTGTGTTTGGCAGCAAGGATTTTCGTGAACTTCAGGCATTGTTGGAACGCATTGACGCACTTATTGTGCATGGCAGTTTGGACAGCGCGTTTGTCATGTTATTTCCCGCCCACGCGCGCAAGACGCAAAAGCAACGCCGGCGTTTGGTCGAAGCATTTCGCTGCACGTTGCTTCGCATGTTGTTCCAATTGCCTTATCGTGTGATGTCTTGTGAACTGGCGTGCAATTTTTTGTACCAGAAGTTTTGCGGTTTGTGGCGTTTTGGCTCCATCAGGGTTCCGTCGGCGAAGACCTTGGAACGTTATGAGAAGATGGCGTCATCAGAAATGCTTTGCGACCTTATGGCGCGTTTGAACCACACAGCGGCGACGCCTGCAGGCGAATCAGGGGAGCATCCGCTACACTTGGCTGCGCCGGTGGATCTTGGTGTGGAATATGTGGATGCGACGGCGGTAAAGGCGCGTGTACATCATCCGGTGGACTGGCTTTTGCTGTGCGACGCGGTACGCACGTTGACGCTCGCCATCACCCAGGTGCGCAAACACGGCATCTATTCACGTATGCCCAAGGCACCCGAGGAATATCTTTGGGCGATGAACAAACTGTGCATTGAGATGACCCACGCACGGCGCACGGCGGATGCAGTGAAAAAGCGCAAAAACGTTTTGCGCCGCATGAAGAAGCAGGTGCGCGTGGTGGAAAAACTTGCGCGCGGCCATCTGGCCAAACTTCGCCAACAGGGTGCAACCAGTGCGCTGGGCATTGCGGAGCAGCTGGCGCTTGAGCGGAAATTCACGGTGATTTTGGATCAGATTAACCGTGTTATTCATCAGGCGCACGAGCGCATCATCGGTGGGCGGCGCGTCAACAATGGGGACAAAATATTGAGTTTGTACGAGCCGGATATGCATGTGATTGTGCGTGGCAAGGCCGGTGCCGAAGTGGAGTTTGGTAACACGTTGTTTCTGGCCGAACAGGCTGACGGCCTTATTGTTGACTGGCACCTGTATCAGGAACAGGCGCCTGCTGACAGTCGCATGATTCCCGAGCACTTGCGGCGTATGCAAGAGGATAATGGAATTGCATTGAAAGCTGTCACCGGCGATCGCGGCTTTGACAGCGCAGGAAACAGCATGCTTCTGGGCAACATTATTGAGAATCATTTCTGTCCGCGCGACATCAAGCGCTTTGAACAACGTCTTCAAAACGACACCTTTCGCCGCCATCAAAAACGCCGTGCACAGACCGAAGCGCGCATTGCGATTGTAACACATGGCTTTCTGGGAAATCCGATGTACAAGTGGGGGTATAAAAACAAAGAGCGTTTATGTGCTTGGGGCATACTCGCACACAATCTCTGGGTACTGGCGCGGCTACCGAAACAATCAATCCACGCGCTGGCGGCTTAAGCCCAATTTAAAACCAATTTCTTTGCAATGAAGGAGAGGTCTGCCCAGAGACTAAAATTTCTTAACAAAACACCAATAAAATGGGTAAAAATCTGATCATTTTCTTTCTGGACAAGAATGGGATATACTGACGAAGAATTATTAAGGCTCAAAAACACTTTTTGACGCAGGCTCTAATCTATAGGAAAAAAGATCTTACTGCGGCTTCTCTTTTAAAATGACGTGTAACGCCGCCTCATAAGGCCGTGTATCTCCACGGCCCCGCCCGCCATCAAGAAAAGGGCTAACATAGTAAGGGCCACCGGACCGTAAACTGGCACACCAGCCAGCACGGACAGGGTTATTACCGGAGATTGGGCCATCTTGTTTTCGACATCATCAGCGGTACACATATAGTCGCCGGCATCCATTTCGAATACAGTTTCAAATACCAGGGACGTCTCTGTCTGGCCAGACACGGGTTCAAACGCCTTACCTTCCGTAAAGCGATACCATTGGTAAGTAATGGGTTCTAGCCCGTTATGGTCTATGACGGAAATCTCGTCAGTATCTCTTGCATGGGCCGGCACCGGGTTGGGACCAGAGTACGCTAAGGTAAATTCGCCTTCGCCCTCACCTTCGCCTTCAACACATTCCTTTACCGTCACTATGAGCCTACAGTTCGCCGTATTCCGTCCGTCGCCGTAAATGAAACCAAGGTATCCACGCCGATAAGCGTGCCGGAAGTGGGGACTTGCGTTACCATCACGCTACCGCAGTTATCCGTCGCCACCACGCCGTCGGTGAGGTCTGGAAGTAATAATGTGCAGCCCGCCCCTAGGCTCAGCAAGCCAGGGTCCGAAGCGCGCGCCGTGGTCACCAGCGGCGTCGTGCCGGAGATGGTACCGATCGGGCAGTAGGAGGCAACGAAAACGCCCGGCCTCGTTTTTCTCTTGCCCATACAGTATCGGTTCTATTTTGCTCATGCAGGTTTGAAGTTGTATCATTTCATCCGCCTCACAAGGAAGTTCTATTCTCACCTTTAATTTTGGAGAGAAAAGTATCTTTTTTTTAATCCTTTATGTCTACAAAGTATTTTATAACATGGGCCAATTTAATAGATGAGTATGGTGCAATTTTTTTTCAGTCTTAAATATTTTTCGCAAGAATCTGCATGTTTACTATAAACCGGATGTAGCATCCTGTTCCTTAGGCTACCATTTTACATCATCACAAAGATAAATGAATATTTTTCCTATAATATGAATAACGATATCTCTCATCATTTTTTTTAATCCTATAACAATACCAAAAAGTAAAATGAAAGGAGACTCTTTCTCTGTGCCTGAAAACCAGCTTCAAGCCATCATTTTTGATTTTGACGGCCTTATACTCGATACAGAGACCTCGCTATATGCCTCTTGGCAGTATCTTTTTCAGCAACACGGCCATGCCTTCCCCTTGGAACGCTGGGCTGCGAACGTAGGCGGCTATCAATATGATATTTTTGACCCGATGCAGCACCTCGAATCCCTGACGGGCCGTCCCTTGAACCGGGAGGCTGTGAATACGGCCCGCCGCGCCTGGTACCTGTCACAGGTCAATCAGTTGGACGTGCTGCCGGGGGTGCGGGAAGCGATGGAAACGGCACACGCGCGGGGATTGCGCCTGGCGGTCGCTTCCAGTTCAAGCCGGAACTGGGTGGAAAGCCATCTTGAACGCCTAGGGCTTGCGGACCATTTTGAAGTCCTCTGCTGCGGGGATGATGTGAATGCGGTCAAGCCGGACCCGGCGTTATATTTTCTCGCCCTTGAGCGCCTGTCCCTGGCGCCCGACCGGCTCTTTGTCCTCGAAGATTCCCCCAAAGGCATTGCAGCCGCCCGCGCCGCTTCGTTATACTGTGTCGCGGTGCCCAATCCGGTGACCCGGATGTCTCCCCTGGACGACTGCAGCCGCAGGATAGAAAGCTTGGCGGCGATGCCGTTTTCACGACTGATTGACGAAACAGAGAAAGCGATAGCCGGTGCGATTTGAAACCTTTGTTGCGGCGCGCTACCTGCGCGGCAAGCGAAAAACCCGCTTCATCAGCCTGATCACCTTTATTTCGGTGGCCGGCGTAAGCGTGGGCGTTATCGCGCTGATTGTCGTCATGAGCGTCATGACAGGATTTGACAACGCCCTGCGCGAGACCATCATCGGAAACCGGGCACACCTGACCGTGATGAACCGGGCGGGATTGCCCATGACCGATCCGGACCGGGTCATTGAAGAAGTGCACGCCCTCTCCCCGGAAGTACTTGGCGCAGGTCCCATCATGCAGATTGAGGCCTTGCTCAAACGGGACAACTATACGACCGGCGCTTTTGTGCTGGGCGTTGATCCCGAGCGGGAAGAAACGGTCACCGACCTGCCCCGCAATCTTACACAGGAAGGCGGGCGCATGTTCGGCGAAGGCAACATGCCCGGTGAAAAGGAAATCGTGCTGGGGTTCCGCCTCGCCCACCGGCTTGCCGCCCGGGTCGGTTCCGAAATCGCCGTGATGACCGACAAGCCCGTGGTCACCCCCTTCGGCATGCGTCCAGGCAACCAGGTTTTTCTCACCGTGAGCGGCATCTCCCAGGCAAAAATGTCCGACTTTGACAACCTGTACGCCTTTGTGGACATCGACACGGCCCGTATGCTCACCGGCCGCACGGCCGTGGATGCCATACATGTCAAATTGTCGGATGCGTTTCTCGCCGACAAGGTGGCGGACCTGGTCCATGAAAAACTGCCCTACCGCGCGGAAACCTGGTACGAAAGCCAGGAAGCCTTTTTCGAGGCCCTCGAGCAGGAAAAAGTGGTCATGTTCATCATCCTCGTGTTTATCGTGCTCGTGGCCGCTTTCAATATCACCAGCACGCTGATTATGATCGTCATGGAAAAACAACGCGACATCGGCATCCTGCGCACCCTGGGTTCCAGCAGCGGCTCCATTCTCGCCATCTTTATTGTTGAAGGCTTGTTTATCGGACTGAGCGGTACCTTAATCGGGCTGGTGCTCGGCATCACCCTGTCGTACTATATTAATCCCGTGGCCGAGGTCGTCGCCTGGTTTCTGGGCGTGGATCTGTTTAACAGCACCATCTATTATTTTGACGGAATACCGGTCGCCATTGTGTTTTCCGACATCGTATGGATCACGATCTCCGCCGTCATCCTGACCCTCGTGTCCACCCTGTATCCCGCGTGGAGCGCCACGCGCCTCAACCCCGTGGATGCCCTGCGTTATGAATAAGCCACCTAATACCGTTATTTCATGCCGAAAGGTGCGCAAAGTCTATCATGACGGCAGCCGGGAACTTGTCGTGCTGGACGGCATCGACCTTGACGTGCCCGAGGGTGGACTTCTTACCATCACCGGTCCGTCCGGCGTGGGCAAAAGCACCCTCCTCCATATCATGGGCACACTGGACAAGCCCTCTTCCGGCGACGTATTCTTTCGCGATGAAAATCTTCGGACAATAAGCAACAGCAAAGTAAACCTTATCCGCAACCGGGAAATCGGGTTTGTATTTCAATTCTATCACCTGCTGCCCGAATTCACCGCCCTGGAAAACGTCATGATGGCGGCGCTTAACAAAGGCGCACGCAAGAAGGACTGCCAGGAACGGGCGGAAGAACTGCTGGCGCAGGTGGGCCTGAGCGAACGGGCCACCCACAAACCGGGCCAGCTCAGCGGCGGCGAACAACAGCGCGTTGCCATTGCGCGCGCCCTGTTTAACCGGCCCGCCGTGCTGTTATGCGACGAGCCCACCGGCAACTTGGACGAGCGCACCGGCGCCGGCATAGCGGACCTCCTTTGCAATCTCAATACCGCCGCCGCCGTGACCCTGGTCATTGTGACCCATGATGACTCCATTGCCTTGAAAGCGGATCATTGGGTCGCGCTGCACGGGGGCAAGGCGGAAGTGCGCAAATGACCGGACAGCCGCCGTCAGTTGAATCCGGTCCGAGGCCGTGATAGCATACCCTTCACGGGTATCTCCGGCATTTCCTGTTTCCCGCCGGGACCGGCCGGGAAAGTAGCCCTGATCAAAAAGCGTACTTTATGTCCTTTACAAAAATCAGAATCGCGGCTTTTGTTTTCACAGTCGCCCTGTCGGCGGCGTCCTCTGCCCAGTCGGCCTCCGACCGGCCGCCCAGGATAGCCTTTCTCGCGGTGGAAGGAAGCCTCGAATCAATGGGTCCGCACAATCGTGCGGCATGGGAGGCTGCCGGGACACTGGCTGACGCGTCCCTCCTATTTTATGACGGAGCGGGCGGATTTAAAGACAATACGGGGGCGTTGTGCGCTCTTTCGTCCTTCGATGCCGTATGGCACCACCAGGGCGATGACATCGCTCGGACTCCGCTTCATGGTGGACCGGGCCTGCAGGCCATTCGCGCCTTTGCCGCGGAAGGCGGCGGTGTTTTGTTGTCCGCTGGCGCCGTGGGCATGATGGATTATTGCGGCCTGGAACCCCATGTGCGTTCCCAGCGTCATCAACTCGAGCATTATCGCGATCCGGCGTTTATGGTTCCCGAGGTACCTTCGCATCCTGTATTTGCGGGACTGGCCGAAACGAACGGCATCATCGGGTTAAGTCATGGCGGTTGCCCCGCTGTGGCGGATTTCTACTGGGGAGGACCCGCCGAAGGAATGGTGTTGGGTAACACGCCGGCAGGCGTCGAACGGCCGCTGGTGGAATACACCGTGGGTTCCGGGCGGATGATTTTTTTCGGCTGGCGCTGGCCGGACTATGCCGACCTGGAAAATCCCTACCGGGAGAACCTGCTGCGGCTCACGGGTAACCTTCTGGCCTACCTAGCCGACCCGCAACAGTGGCATCCCATCGTCTTCCCGACAAAATATCCGCCTGAAGCGCATCCGGAGGAACCGGGCATTGTGGCGTCGCGCTGGCAGGCGTTGCGTAGTGCCATTGAAGACCTGTCGCAGACCTTCCCGGACACGTATACAAAGGGTGAAGCTTGGTTGGCGCAACTGGATGCACTGCAGGCGGAACAGGACCGGCTTCCGAAAGAGGCCGGCAAGGACGCCTTCGCTTCGGTCGTGGCGCGTTTCGAAGCGCTGCAGCGAGAAGCGCTACTGGCCAATCCGCTTCTGGATTTTGAACGCCTGCTCGTAATCCGGCGCCGCGCGGACCAGCTCGGCCTGCCGATGAATTTTTACGGCAACACGGATATCGCGCCGACCGGTTACGGCAATACGCTGGAAGCCCTCTCACTCGCCGATCCGGATAAAGCGCCGGAAGTGCTGTTCACCCCCGAAGGCGACCGGTTCGTTGGCGACCTGGACTTGCACTACGAGGGCAAAAAATTGCTGCTTTCGATGCCCAACGAAAATGGCCGATGGGGCATCGCGGAATATGATTTGGCTACGGGAACGATGACCCCGTTGCCGCTTATTGATGAGCCGGACGTGCATAATTATGACGCATGCTACCTGCCCGATGAACGTATCGTTTTCACCTCTACCGCACCCTTTATCGGCGTGCCCTGCGTGGGCGGCCGTTCCATGGTCGCCAACCTGTACCTGCACGAGCGGGACGGGCGTATCCGCCGCCTGACCAACGACCAGGACCACAACTGGTGCCCCACGGTGCTCAACAACGGGCGTCTCCTGTACCTGCGCTGGGAATACGCTGATATCGCGCATGCCTTCACCCGCATTCTCTTCCAGTCGGGTCCGGACGGCAGCGGGCAGATGGAATATTACGGCAGTAATTCCTTTTGGCCGGCATCACTTTTCTACGCGCGGCCGGTGCCGGGCCACCCCACGCAGGTGATCGCGGTGGCGGGCGGCCATCACGATGCCCCGCGCCAAGGCGAGCTGATCCTGCTGGACCCCGCCCTCGGCCGCAACGAAGCCGACGGCGTGGTACAACGCATTCCGGGTCACGGGGAGAAGGTGGAACCGGTTGTCCTCGACGGCCTGGTATCCGCCACATGGCCGCGCTTCCTGCACCCCTATCCCTTGAGCGAGAAGTATTTCCTGGTATCGTGCAAGCCCACGAAAACATCGCTCTGGGGTATTTATCTGGTGGATGTGTTTGATAATTTTGTTTTACTTCATGAAGAGCCCGGCTGGGCGTTCCTGGAACCCACGCCCTGGCGCGAGACCGCACGGCCGCCCGCGCTTCCGGACAAGACCAATCCGGACGCAACGGAAGCAACGGTGATGCTCACTGATGTCTACCGGGGACCGGGACTGGACGGTGTGCCCCGGGGTACCGTCAAGTCGCTGCGACTGGTGGGGTATACCTACACCTTTCACGGCATGGGCTGTGAGCCTGACCGGGTCGGCCTGGATGGGCCCTGGGACGTGAAGCGGATTATCGGCACCGTGCCGGTTGAAGCGGACGGGTCAGCCCATTTCCGCGTACCCCCTTGTACTCCGGTTTCCCTGCAGCCTCTGGATAAGGACGGCAAGGCCGTGCAACTGATGCGCAGTTGGCTCACAGCCGCGCCCGGCGAAACCCTTTCCTGCACAGGCTGCCATGAATCACAGAATGCCTCGGGCGAATTCAAGGGCGCACCGACAGCCTTCCGCCGGGCGCCTTCTCCTATAACGCCCTGGTACGGCCCGGCGCGGGGTTTCTCCTTTGAACGGGAAGTGCAGCCTGTGCTGAATGCCTATTGCGTGGACTGCCATGACGGCAAGCCCTTTAAGGACGGAACCGCCAATTTCGACCTGACGTCCCGGCCGGCCGAAAAGGTGCCCTCCGCGTTTCAGATGCATTTCTCCCCTTCCTACATGGAACTGCGCCGGTGGGTGCACACGCCCACGCTGGAAAGTGATGCCCATCTCCTTACGCCCCGGGACTTTCATGCCGATACCAGCACGCTGGTGCAACTGTTGCGAGACGGCCATTATGAGGTAACACTCGACAAAGAAGCCTGGGACCGGATCCTTACCTGGATTGACTTGAACGCACCCTTCCAGGGTACCTGGCAGGAAGTGGTCGCATCGGATCCCGTGAAGCTGGCTGCGGCAAAACACGGCGCGCAACGGCGCCGCGAACTGCACCGCCGTTATGCCGGCATGGATGAGGACCAGGAGGCTATTTATTCCGCCGCCGTAATTGAAACCCCACGACTCAGGGTGAGCCGGGAGACGTGCGAGCCTCTTTCTTTTCCCGAAACAACTCCGCCGGAAACGGCGGTGCTTTCAGAATCGCCTCCCGTTGTTCGCGTGAACGTGACAGACAGCCTGTCCCTGGAACTGGTAAGAATCGAGACCGGAACATTCACCATGGGTACGGATGGAGGCTATCCAAATGAACGGCCCGCCCGTACCGTGACCCTGGAGGAACCGTTCCTGCTCGGCCGGTTTGAAATTACCAACCGCCAGTTCCGGTGTTTTGATCCCGGCCATGACAGCGGCCTGGAAACGGGTGAGGCCTACCAGTTCGGCGATGATGAGCGTGGCCACACCCTCAACCGGGACGAACAGCCCGTGGTCCGGGTTTCCTGGGAACAGGCCATGGCCTTTTGCGCCTGGCTGTCGGAAAAAACCGGGCACCCCTTCTCCCTGCCCACGGAAGCCCAATGGGAATACGCCTGCCGCGCGGGCACGGCGACCCCGCTATGGTACGGTACTCTGGACAGTGATTTCAGCGCCTGCGCCAACTTCTCCGACGCCACCCACCATACTGTTTATTACCCTCATGTGCCCGATGCATTGCCGCCCTGGCGGCCCGCCGACACCCGCTTTGACGACACCTGGCGCGTTGCCGCACCCGCGGGCAGCTTCAAGCCAAATCCCTGGGGGCTGTATGACATGCATGGAAACGTGGCGGAATGGACCGCTTCCGACTACGCGTCCGGTCCGCGCAAGGTCGTACGTGGCGGTTCCTGGCTCGACTGTCCCAAACGCGGACGGTCAGCCTTCCGCAACCATTACGAACCCTCCCAGAAAGTTCATGATGTGGGATTCCGTGTTGTATGCGCGCTGTAATCGAAAATGGACAGAGCCGGAAGATTAAAACTGAACTCAGGAGCAATCGGTAGAAAGAAGGACCGAAAGGACTGAAAGGACATCAAGGACGCCAAACAACCCTTGTGATAGCGGTGTCCTTGGGATCCTTGATGTCCTTTCGGTCCTTTTTCCTAAAATAAACAAGTTGGTTCAACCGCTTTTTTCAGGCTCCTGGGGCAGTTACCCGTTCCGCCGATTTGCCTTTTTCCCTTCAAAAAAGCTATAATATCGAATAACCTGCCGCGCATGCCTGACAGAGCATGTTGCCCTTCCCGCCGACTCTAGAAACACTGAGGAATATGCACAGGGGACCCGTAGAAGACGGCTGGACCCGAATTCCCGCGACCTTTCACTGAATCGAGAACCGGATGAAACCAATTGATAAAATTAGAAACGTAGCGATTATCGCGCATATTGATCATGGGAAGACAACACTCATTGACAGCATATTTCGCGCTGCCCATGTCTTCCGGGACAATGCCCGCATCATCGAACGCGTCATGGACAATAATGACCTTGAACGGGAGCGCGGTATTACCATTCGCGCCAAGCATTGCACGGTGGAATGGAAAGGGTACCTGATCAATATTATCGATACGCCGGGCCACGCGGATTTTTCGGGCGAAGTGGAACGGGTGCTCTCCATGGTGGATTCCGTTCTGCTGCTGGTGGACGCTAATGAGGGGCCGATGCCGCAGACCCGCTATGTGCTGATGCGCGCCCTGCGCGCGGGGCTACGTCCTATTGTCATCATCAACAAGGTGGACCGGCCCCATGCCAATCCGGTGGGCGCGCTTGACAAAACTTTCGATCTCTTTTTCACCCTCGGCGCCACAGAGAAACAATGCGATTTTGTGACGCTGTATGGTTCCGGGTTGCATGGATGGCTGTCCCGAAGCCCGGAAGGCGGTCCGGAGCAGAGCATGGACGCCTTGTTTGAAACCATTGTCGAACATGTGCCCGCCCCCGAGG
>MTKZ01019565.1_pt2 | contig 10594 bp, 10 predicted proteins | sample 1042781 | NCBI WGS metagenome assembly MTKZ01 (sample SAMN06212207, study PRJNA360539) | anaerobic digester metagenome | biome: Wastewater treatment plant; material: sludge; isolation source: anaerobic digester fed with sludge from wastewater treatment plant | place: Denmark: WWTP Viborg ...
CCTGTTTGGATGCGGGAGATAAAGTCAGGTTCGAAATTATGTTCTTCGCCGTTGATGGTGTATGGGATGAAGAAGCCTAAATTTTGGTTTTTGACATAACACAGCACCTCGGGCATTTCTTCCAGCGACTGAGCCACCTTCTGCTCCCATGTGCCGGTATCCGCCACCACATGAGAAACATGGCATTTGGCCGGATCGGTTGTCCAGGTGGGCAGGACGGTGTCAAAATCTACATAGCGGGTCGAGCCGATGGGGTCATACGGGCGAAGGATAGGGCGTAGCAGTTTGCGCTCCGAATGGGTGGCAGCAATAGAACGATAAATGTGTTCCGCGGCTTCGTGCGCCAGTTCGGTCAGCAATAGTATCTGCGGGAAAGTATTATCTTTACAGGTCACGCAGCATTCCCGCCACTGCCGGGCAATCTTCAGTAGCTGTGGAAACAGCCAGGGGCGCGAATTACCCTCATCATCGCGGAAGAATTTTTCCAGGACCAGGCTGGCCAGACGAAAATCAATCTCCTGTTCGCGCCGTTCTTTCAACCCATAGAGTGTATGCAGTTTGCTTTCCCCCAAAATCGAAGCCATTTCGGTTTTGGTAGGCAGGTTTTGGGTAGAAAGCACCATTTGGGCTTCTTTACCAAACGCAGCAGAAAGCTGTTCGGATTGAATATCATAACGATAACCCGTCACGCGTGGGAAGGTGATCTCGCACATCTGGCGACTTTCGAGTGCGCGTACATGAGTGACCCGCGCCGGCGGTTTGGGCTCCGGGTTAGAGCCTGAGCAGGGAATAAAGGAGAATGGCACGCCATAGACTTCGGCGTATTCCGGCTCGTAAGAATCAAATTCAACCGTGTGCCCCCTGAGTTCCAGTCGTTGGCGACTGACCGCATGGCTCATTCGTCGCAGCCCACGCCCAACCACCTGCTCGCATAGCAATTGAGTGCCAAATGCGCGCACGCCAAGGATATGCGTGACTGTAGAAGCATCCCAGCCTTCCGTTAGCATCGAAACCGAGACCACACACTTGATTTGCTCGCCCAGCCGGTCGGGTTTGCCAACTGTGTTCATCACCTCACGCAGCAAATCCTCATCGGTGAGCGAATCGGTATCTCGCCCAGGGAAGCGGATTTTATACTCTTCTTTGAAACGATCAATCTCAGTAGCGGCGATATTCTTGAACTCATCGCTCAAAGCCTCGCCTGATTCAAGTTGTTCGCTGTCAACCAGGATGGTGTTGGGGCGGGGTAACCATGCGCCATTTTTGACATTCGTGAGCAAAGGTAGTTTTCCGGGCACAGGAATGGTCGTTCCGTCCGGAAGGCTTTTTTGCCAGCCGGAAATATAGTTGTACACCATGCGAGAAACATTGGTATTGTTGCATACCACGATGAAAACCGGAGGAGTGAGCCCTTTAGATAAGGCATCGGCATCCTGCTCCCACAGGGCGTAATAGCGGGCATAGTTGGCATACAGGCTTTGAAGCGCCCCTTCCAGCTCCACCGGCAATTTGGGCTCATCATCAACCGCTTCGGTTTTACGCCCCTTCTTGGGCAGGTGTTCTCGAATACGAGGCCAGATATCGCGATAGGTCGGCAGCTCGCCCGTCATGGAATCATCCGAGACCGGCACACGCGGCACCTTTACGATGCCCGATTCGATGGCGTCAATCAGCGAAAAGTCGGAGACCACCCATGGGAAGAGTGTTCCTTCCGGATAGCCCGACCCGCGCAGAAAAAATGGCGTGGCAGAAAGATCGTAAACCACTTTGATGCCGATCTTGTTTTTGACTGCTTCCAGTCCTGAAATCCAGATACGCGCCTGTTCTTAGCGCTTTTCGGCCTCCTTGCGCTCATCGCCCGATAGTTTTTCGCTGCCGTCTTCGAGTTTATGGCGGTAGCAGTGATGGGCCTCATCATTGATCACCACGATATTGCGTTTGTTGCCCAGCTCGCGGCATACGCGGCGCACCATCTGGTCAGGGGTTTCGGTAAAAGGACTTTCTTCGCCTGCTGTCAGGATGTAACTGGTCAATTTTCCGGCAGAGATGCGCTCATGCAGCATGAATGCATGGAAATTGGTAATGACCATTTTGGCTTTCCCCAGTTCGGGAAGCAGATCCACTGGAACCAGATCATGCTGGCGGTAATAATTATTGGGGTCGGAGGGAAGCAATACTCGCAAACGGNNTTTATTTAGTGTTTGCCAGGTGATCAACATGGCAATCACGAGGGTCTTGCCGCTGCCAGTGGCCATTTTGAAAGCAATACGATAAAGTAAAGGATTGGCCGTCTGGTTCGCTTCTCTCAGACTGTTTTCAATCCAGGCATCGCCATACTTACCAGCCACCTCAGTGATATAAATCGCTGTTTCCAGCGCTTCAATCTGACAAAAGAACAATTTGTGCTCACGTTGTGGATTAGTCCAATACTCCAACAGACGGCGCGTGACGTTGGTAACTCCCTGATATTTCCCCTGCCTCCAGATGGACACCCGTTCACGAACGCGATTGATGAACTTATTCTCTTCAAGCCGATCCGCAGTCCATTCTGTGTCGAAAGAGAGTTGTTTGGGGTTCTTCTTACGAGGTTGAGGGATAGGGACAAAATATGAACTGGTCCGGCGAGCTTCGAGAATTTCGTCGGTGATACCCTCTTCTGAAAATTTAAAATGGCGCTGCGGTTCCTGGAACGGCGAATTAATAACCGGATTTTCGATGACAATCTGTTTCATTGAGTTACGACCTTGTGAGATTTAGCCCCCTGGTATTTGCGTAAAACCTCCGGGGATAAAAAATTTGATACTATAATTATAGTACAGCCGACGAAAAACCATTTTCAAACTTAATGGTAATCAGGCCTTAGACGGTTGGAATTAATCCGCCAGGGAAAATCACCAGCCTGAAATCATCTTAATTTCATTGCAAAGAACTCAGATAATTGTCTATGACTGATCAAAACTCAATTTCTACAGGTATCCGTGCCATTGATCTGTTCTGCGGGATCGGGGGAAACAGCCAGGCAGCCAGACAGGCTGGTATTGAAGTCGTTGCTGGCTTTGATAAATGGGAATTAGCCACGAAAGTTTATAAAGATAATTTTCCCAACGCAGTTGTATTCAATCAATGTCTTGAAAAAACAAGAATCTCGCCTGTTAAAAAGAAAATTGGTGAAATTGACCTGATTCTGGCGTCACCAGAATGTACCAGCCACTCTATTGCACGAGGGAAACGTGCTCCAGATGAAAACAGCTTGAAGCTGGCTTATCAGGTAACTCGATTTTCAGAGCAATTCCAGCCCAGATGGATCCTGATTGAAAATGTCACCCAGATGGCAGAGTGGGATGAGTATGGGAAGTTCAAAAAAAGCCTGGAAAGACAGGGCTATCAGATCTCCGATCAGGAACTCGTCGCAAGTGATTTTGGAGTCCCCCAATCGAGGAAACGATTATTTCTTCTCTGCGATAAGGAAGCAACGCCACCAGATATCGTACCGTACCCGGGAACCAGGAAACAGAATGCCAGGGAAATAATCAATTTAAACGNNGTACATACAAATATACCCCTCTCTTCAAACAAGGTCGGGCAGAAAAAACCATAGAACGTGCAAAAAGTGGAATGGCTATTCTTAAAGAAGAGCCTTTTTTGCTAGTGTATTATGGATCAGGCGGCACCGGAAACGGCGGTTATCAGTCTCTTGATATTCCTCTGAGAACAATCACCACTTTAGATCGATTTGCATTATTAAAACCAGGTGATGAAGGTCCGGTGATGAGAATGCTTCAGGTTCCGGAGTTGCAGGCTGCAATGGGGTTCCCTGTTGACTTCAAGTTAAACCATGGAACTCGTCGCAACAAAATACATATGTTGGGAAATGCAGTTTGCCCACCTCTCATCAAGGCTATCCTGGAACAAATGCTTGGTTTGGCAAAAAAGGAAAATCTGGAAATACGATGAAAGCTGGTGATTTCACTAAAGAGATTGAATCTCATCCTCTACATAATAAATACGCACTGAAGCAATTCCAAAAATCTCTGCTAGCATGGGGGAATTCAAATTTTCAGCCGTTTCCTTGGCGTTTTACTCATAATCCTTACGCCATTCTAATAGCCGAAATTATGTTGCATCGCACGCAGGTAAAACAAGTTGTTCCAATCTACATTGAATTTGTTGCGAGATACCCGGATATTAAAAACATTCATGAGACAAATGAAGTGAACATTTTTGAATCAATGAAAGCGTTGGGACTTCATTGGAGAATAGGCCTGATCAAAGAAATGGCTGATGTGATCTGTAATAAATTTGGGTCAAATATTCCTCAAGAGAGGGAACTCCTGTTATCTTTGCCTGGAATAAATGATTATATTGCCAGTGCTGTGCGTTGCTTTGCATGGAACTATCCTGATCCTATAATAGACACAAACACAGTACGCATTATCGGTAGAATTTTCGGAGTAGAGACAAAAGATTCATCCAGAAGAAGCCGGGGAATTCGCTTATTAACCGAAAAACTGATTGATCAACAAGATCCGGCAAAATTTAACTATGCTTTACTAGACTTGGCTCATCTGATATGTCATAAAAGGGTTGAACCAGAATGTGTAACCTGCCCTATCAGGCCCTATTGTGTGTACGGCGGATCCATGAATATTGACATTGAAAAGTGAGGGCATATGTCCGAAAGAGACCAAATCCTGATTTCATTGGTTAAAGAAGTTCTAGGCCCACGAAACGGCCCGTCGGAGGTTTTACCGGAAGAACGGGATCCAAGAAGCGAATTTATAACAGGGGTATTGGAACCAGCCAACGCTCCTCAAGTTATTGAACCTGAAGATGACATTGATGAGGTGATAGAAGAAACAACGGCGGAAGAAGATCAGGATAATCAAGGATTTGTCGCCACGCCAGGTGTATTTTCACCAGCCCTTGATCCAAAGTCATTGCCCCGTTCGATTGGTTTGTCGTTTACGATTGCCAACGAAAATGGTACACCTGCAATTGAAATCTGTGCTACCTGGGCAAGATACACGCATGAAATTGATGGCTGGCATAGAAATCCAGCAGGTTTCCTGACGGGACCTGTTTCAATCGATAATCAAAACAGAAACTGGCCTGCTGGTGTTGGGGTTGATTTACAACTTCGAGCCAAAGAGTTATCTGGAGGTGTCTGGCGCGTATCGGTTTTTCTGGTAAACGTAACAAGTGTACAACCAGGAAATCGACCTGAAACGGGAGATTATATATTCCAGCCTCAGATTCGCGTCAATTGCTTGCCGAAGGCTTCACTTTTACCGGTTCGCCAGACGGAGTCCACCTCTGATCGGAAACCTGAAATGGGATCAATGGAATATGAGGATCGATCCCTTGAAATGTTATATTTGCACAGGACTGCATTGGCTCGGGGTCACATGTGCGGAGCTGTATGGAAAGAAATTGATCCAGAGCGATTTACACTTGATTTCCAAAACCCTGGCAAGGCACCTTTTGCCTGGACAGATCGAGACACTGTTCCAGGTGAGGCTCAATCCAGATTTTCACCGGCGGATGTTCGCACTGAAATGGTTCCTTGCTATCCTATCCAGTCTCCTGAAATGGCATGGGATTATTCATATGGGCCCCAACCTGTTTTAGACCCCGTTAAACTATCAGAATTGTGGGAACCGGCCAATATACATGATGGGCTTCAACCATTGGTTGATGGCTATCGATCCTGGATCGAGGCTCAGGAAAATTTGATCCAATCTCTCCCAATGCAATATCGTGAAGTCGCTTCGGGAAACATTGCAAAGTGCCGTCAGATTGCTATCCGAATTGAGGAGGCTATTTCCTTATTAGCAGANNTGCACTGCAATCATCATGGAAGGGCGCAGTCCTGACCTGGCGTCCATTTCAGCTGGCTTTTATCTTACTGAATATACCTGCTTTGTCTGACAGACTTCATCCAGATCGTCACATTTGTGATCTGCTCTGGTTTCCTACTGGTGGTGGTAAAACCGAAGCATACCTTGGCCTTTCAGCATTTGTTTTGGCTTTACGTCGCTTACAGGCAAAACAGAATGACTTTGAACAAGATCGTACAGGAGCAGGAGTTGCAGTTATTTCTCGTTATACATTAAGGTTGTTGACAATTCAGCAATTCCGTAGGGCTCTTGGAGTCATAACTGCTTGTGAGCTGTTGCGCGTGCAAAATCTAGATCATCCCGGCACAGCAGTCGGCTGGCGTCCAATTGAATGCAATCGAAATGATGAGTTTTTATGGGGTGGAATAAGGTTTTCAACAGGTTTATGGGTTGGTGGTGGGGTGACCCCGAATAATTTGTTAAGTATAGGTCCAATCCCATTAAATCCTGGTGGCGGTGGTGGAATGGTCCTTTACGCTGGCGCTTTAGATATACTCCAGGGTATCAGCAGAAATTATTCCGGGCCAAATCAAAATATTGTAAGAAAAGTCCGTTCGGCTACCAGACTTGAAGCAGATGGAGAACCTGCCCAGGTAATGACTTGCCCATGCTGTAAATCAATATTAGCCGTTCCACGGGAGGGATTGGGGCCTGGAAATCATGTGCTGTATTTTGTCTATGAAGGTGGAAATGCTGCAGTGCCTGACTTGAATATGTTAAGGCCTGCCAATTCGTCCATCATCTTGAACTCAATTCAAACATACCATCATCCTAATCAAAATTATCATACGCTAGCAATTAATTTCACGATCCCCGATCGTGGTCATCTGACAGATTACCAGGTAGATGAATGGTGGAATAATATAATTTCCGCCAGGCTTGGCGCAACTGTCTCATTAATTTCTGCAAGGCCATCTCGCCCTGGATACTATATTCTAACTTACGATAACTCTCAGAATACAGCCAAAGAATGTGACTTTAATATATACTGTCCTAATCCCGAATGTGATCTTAACCAGCATGCATGGGCCGAGCAAGTCCCCCTTTCGCGAAGTATCACAAATACTACCAATTCTTTACTTGGACAACCTGTTCTTGGCTTTCCTCCTACCACACAAACCAATCGTCTTCCATTGATTCTCCAGGAACATTTGGATTGGCAAATAATACCAGCAGCTTTTCAAATTGACGATTATAAATTCATAATTCTATAGGATGTCAATAGCCGGGTGATTAATACCACCCATAGCCGCCTTGGTGTATACCACTGAAATGAATGTGGCGGGGGTTAAAAATCAAATTGAATCGGGAAGAATTTCTTGATTAATAGGTTCCTTTCTGCGGTTACGCTGCCTGAAGCTATCCCCGCGAATAATTAATGTGTGGGCGTGATGAGTGAGACGATCCAGGGCAGCACTGGATAAAAGATCGTTGGCGAAAATATCGCCCCACTCCTCAAAGGCACGGTTACTGGTGACAATAATCGAACCCCGTTCATAACGTTCTGAAATAATCTCGTAAAGATCCTGGGAAGACTGCGGAAGGACAGATTGAAGGCCAAAGTCATCCAGGACCAATAAATCACAAGATAAGACCCGGCCAATCAAACGATGATAAGTGCCATTCGCCCGAGAGGTTTGAAGTTCGTTCAACAAGCGGTGTGTTGTTTTAGCCATGACCTTGAAGTTGTGTTTAATCGCTTCAATGGCAATCGCATTGGCGATATGACTTTTTCCCACCCCGGTCGGGCCGCACATCAGTAAGTTTTCATGACGTTGGATAAACAGGCAGGAAGCCAGATCCTGGATAAAGGTGCGGTTAATTCCCGGGGCAGCCAGAAAATCAAAGTGGGCTAACGTTTTGTTGCAATCACAACCGGATTGAGCCAACCTGAGGACCTGAGCCTGTTGTCGACGTCGTTCCAGTTCGTCGTCCAACAGCAAAGCCAGGAATTCCAAAGGAGCCAACTGTTGGTCAATGGATTGAGAAACCCTCAGATCCAGGGTCTGGAGCATGCCTGAGAGTTTGAGCTGGCGCAGTTTGGGGTAGAGAGGATGGGACAACATCAGTTTGTCCTCCAAAATTCTTCCTGTTTGCGCGCGAAAGTAAAGTTACGCAGCGGCAGAGAAAGTTGGGTCTCAGGTAACGGCTCGCAGTCCAAAGCTGCATTGAGGATGCTCTTGATCTGGCGGTAACGAATATCGCCGAAGTACAAGGCTCGGGCGCAGGCTGCTTCCAATCGTTTGGTTCCCACACTTTCTTCCAGGCGGAGAATGGCTTGAACCGTGCGCAGACGGTCGAGAGGGCGATCATCGAGCAGCTTTTCAACTACTTGCAGGGTGGACGGTCCCACTTTGGCTCCCAGTTTTTTGCAATATTCTGGTGTGTGGGTCAGATAGGCGGCTTTAGCCGGTGGGTAATCTTCCAGACGGGTTTGCCACTGCCCGGGGCGGGTGCTGCGTGGATGGGTGGAAACCAGTTCCAGCCCTTTGTAGATTTCCACAAACCGTTCGCTGATATGGGCGGTAAGTTCCTGGTTAACCAGGGCAAAAGGAACGGAATAAAAGCTGCCCGCGATATTCACGTGGCAATCTGGATGTACGTTCACTGGCCGGATTTCCAGCAATTCAAAGGTTTCACTCGGAAGCGGCAGCAAGCGCTCTTTTTCAATGCTGTTGAACAAATGCAAAGGTGCTTCCGCTGTCGTGCCGTGATGGCGCACCCCGGCCGTATTCATCACCCAGTCGCGCAAATGCTGGTTGGCTGTCCGAATATCCACAAATTCCTGGCCAGCAAAAAAGTTGCGTTTCACATAATGCACTCCCGATTCCACCTTGCCTTTGTGCTCCGGTGTATGGGGAATCGTGGGACTGACGAGAAAATAATAGTGTAACGCCAGCTTGCGGTAGGCTTCTCCCAGAATTGGGTCGTGCACCAGGGCTTTCAAGACTGCCGATTTTAAATTATCCGGGATGATCCGCCTCGGCACACCTCCAAAAAACGCAAATGCTCGTTTGTGCAGCCCGATCCAGGTGGCTATTTTTTGGTCAAAGACCAATTCGGCGTATTGGTGGCGACTGTAACACAAGGTGGCTACAAATACATAGGCTGTGCGCATTCTCTTGCTCACCGGATCATATAGCTGCCCAACCGTCCCAAAGTCCACCTGCATATCTTCTCCTGGTTCGCTGTGTACCCGCACCACTGCTTCTGGTTGCCGGGGTTCAAGCTGGGCAACAAAACGACGTACCGATGAATAACTACCTGTATATTGATAGTTCTCTCGCAGCCGCTGCCAGATGGCGGTCATTTCCACTCCCTGTTTCAGGTATTCTCTCACTACTTCACGATACGGCTCAACCGTTGAAATAATTTTGGGCGGTTGCACACCCGGGCCTAATACCTTGTGGATTTCTTCGTCTCCGGGTAAGACTTGTTTTTCTTTCAAATATCCTGCCTCTTTGGCTATTTTATGATATTTGTGCACGGTTGGCCGAGAGATTTGTAAATCCTGCGCGATGCGCCGTTCGCTTTCTCCCAGCTGTATCCGCCGGATGATTTCTTTTATCAAATTCATATGCTTTCGCTCCATGTTCTTTTCCTCCAGTATTTTTCTGGAGGTATTGTGCCACATTCATGGAGTGGTAAGCATTCGGGCGGCTATACCTGGTAAGTATTCGGGCGGCTGCGCCTGGTAAGTATTCGGCCGATCATGCCTGGTAAACATTCGGGCGGCTACGTCTGGTAAGTATACGGCCGATCAATTCTATAGGAAGGAGGAAAAATATCATGTTATTCGCAGCGAGTGAAAAAGGCCAGGGTTTAGTTGAATACGCGTTGATAATTGTTTTAATTGCCATTGTAGTTATTGCTGGTTTGACCCTTCTTGGACCTGAGATCAATTCAGTTTTCTCAAGAATCGTCAGTAATCTTAAATAAGCATGATAAGTTTTTAAAGTGATGAACAAATAAGAAAGGCTCTAAACGGAGCCTTTCTTATTTGTTAAGTAACACCCCTGTAACTTGCGGGTTTATTACGCGTATATTATTCCCATTTGCCGTATAATAAACTTTGATTTTCCCTGCTTTTGAATCGAAACCAGGAGGGCTCAATGGCTGCTATGAANNNNCTGCTATTATCGCGCAACAACAACGGCGGGTTTGGCCAGGCTGCGCCAACGGCTACGCCGTCTTATGAACTGGTGCAGATCGTCGTCGCGTCCCAGTCCATACAGCGCGGACAGGTGATCAGCGCTGACCTGCTTTCCACAATTCAATACCCTAAAAAAGACCTGGTAGCCGGCACATTCTTCACAAGCACCAGCGATGCCATTGGTTCAAGAGCCAAGTACAACATCGATCCAGGAGTTCCGCTTACTACCAGTATGGTCCTGCATGAAGGCAGCGGTTCCCTTGCAGCCAATGAAATCCCGGCAGGCATGACCGCCTACTCCCTCGCCACCAGCCCTGAAACCGCCGTGGCTTACGCGCCGCAATCGGGCGACCACGTGATGGTGTATGCCTGTATGCTGCTCCTCGATGTGGACACCAGTTACCAGACCCGACTGGCCAACAACACCACAGCTGTGATACGCGCAGGTTATGGTACAGTGGAAGATGGCATTCACGAAGCGATGGAGATCGCTCCTTACGCTGCCGGAGTGGGATCCTCCCGCGGCCGTTTTGAACTGGACAGC
>MTKZ01014425.1_pt1 | contig 10593 bp, 8 predicted proteins | sample 1042781 | NCBI WGS metagenome assembly MTKZ01 (sample SAMN06212207, study PRJNA360539) | anaerobic digester metagenome | biome: Wastewater treatment plant; material: sludge; isolation source: anaerobic digester fed with sludge from wastewater treatment plant | place: Denmark: WWTP Viborg ...
TATGAGCTTTAAGCAGATACAGGACCAGGATGTGGCCATCAGGTTATTGCGCGGTATCGTGCTCCAGGGCCGCATGCCCAACGGACTCCTGTTCTGGGGGCCGGGCGGGGTTGGGAAGCGGATGGCCGCCCATGAATTCGCCAAAGCCTTGAATTGCGGGGAAATCCCCGACGACGCCTGTGACGCGTGCCTGTCCTGCCGCAAAGTGGACCATGGCAACTTCCCCGACATCCTCCGTATCAGCCCGACCGGGAAAACGCGCATTATCAAAGTGGATGTCATTAAAGAGGTCAACGAGAGCGCAGCGTACCGGCCTTTCGAGAGCAATGTGCGTGTGGTCATTATAGAAGACGCGGACCGGATGAATGAAGCGGCGCAAAATCATTTTTTAAAAACCCTCGAAGAACCGCCCAGCAACACGGTGTTTATCCTGCTGACGGAGCGGCCCAGGTTTTTATTGCCTACCATCCGGTCCCGCTGTCAAAGTGTGCGCTTCGGCTCGTTGCGGACGGAAACCGTCGCGTCCATGCTCTCCCGGCGCGCCGAATTAAGCCGGGAAACCTGTGCTTCCCTGGCTGCCTTGTCCGGCGGCAGCATGGCGCGCGCTCTGCAATTGATAGAAACCAACCGCCGCGAGACAGTCATGGATGTGGTGCGACGCCTTGCCGCCGGTGAAAATCCCATGCTGGTGAGCGAGGGTTTTGGCGCGTATATTCAGGCGACGGAAAAACGTATTACGGCGGAAGTCATGGGAGAAAAAGGCGTCCAGGTAAGTGAAGAGTCCGATGAGGAGGATTCCCCGGAAAAGGAAGAGCTCGAAGCGCACGCCGCAGGACTGGTCCGGCAGGAAATGGTGGAGCATCTGAAGTTATTCGACGCCTGGTACCGCGATGAATTTGTGCACAGCGCCAGCGGCGGTCCGCGTTTCAATTTCAACCGGGACTTGGAGAAGCAACTGCCCGCTCGGGTGGACCTGGACAAACATGCCGAAAAATTGCAGGCTATTTCCGATGCGTGGAAGTATATCGAACGGAACATGAAAAAACAGCGCATCTTTCGGGACTTATTTTTTGTACTGGCCTCATGAGCCGGTGCAGTCAACCTTGAGTAGACGGAGCGAACACGCATGAATATTGCAAGAATCCGGCTGCGTAAGCCGCGCCGGGTAGTGACGTTCTCCTGTGGAGACCTGGTGCTGCAGCGCGATGATCACGTGGTCGTGGAAACGGATCAGGGCCTGGAATGGGGATGGGTGGTACTGCCGCCGGAGCCTTATCCGCAGGAACAGTCGAACCGCATCAAATGGCGCGTGTTGCGCAAGGCGACGGCCACCGACGAGGATTCCTACCGGACCCTTGACGGCGAAGAGGCAAAAGCGCACGAACTTTGTCACAAGCGCATTCAGAAGCGCGGCATGCCCATGCGCCTCGTGGATGTTCAATATACCTTTGACCGGCACAAAGTCACCTTCTATTTTACGGCGGAAAACCGCGTGGATTTCCGCGACCTGGTCCGGGACCTGGCAAGAGAACTCCACAGCCGCATTGAACTGCGGCACATACAAGTGCGTGACCGGGCGAAACTTATCGGCGGTTTGGGCTGTTGCGGACAGCCCCTTTGTTGCGCCACCTGGCTGGAAGGTTTTGTGCCCATTTCCATGCGCATGGCCAAGTGCCAGAACTTGTCCCTCAACCCCGGCAAAATCAGCGGTCAATGCGGACGCCTGCTTTGCTGTCTTCAGTATGAAAATGAAGTATATGAAAGGGGCGATCTGCAACCGGTCAAGCCGCTTCCGCAGGCCGACGACGGCGTTGATGACGCGCAATTGGCCGACATCGCCGATGACGCCCCCGCCAGGTCCTTCGTTGTTGAAGCGCCCCAGAATGTTTCAGAGTCCGGAGAACGTCCGGGCGCACTGAAGCAAGGCGCCCCGGCGCGTTCGGACGACCGCAAGAAGAAAAAGAACAAGAAACGCAAAAAGAAGCCCGANNGCCGTTTGACGAGGACCGGGAACAGGTGATCGAACGGTCCCTGGAAAGTCTCGCGTGGATGGTCGTTATCGGCGATGGTATTGAAGGCAGTGCGGGCGCACTGAAATTGCTTCGGCCCCGTATCTACGGGACCGTTGGCTTTCACCCCTATCACGCCGCCGCATATGATGACGATGCCGAAAGCAGACTGGAGGAATTCGCCGGAACTCCGGGGATTGTGGCTGTCGGGGAAACCGGTCTGGACTATCACAACGAGTTCGCGTCCAGGACACAGCAGCGTGCCTGCTTCGAACGGCAACTCGCCCTGGCGGTCCGGTTGCGTCTTCCGGCAGTGATTCACAGCCGGGACGCGGATGACGACACTTTCGCCATACTCCGCGATCAAGTGCCCCGGTTGAGGGGGTGCATCCTCCATTGCTTTGGCGGTTCCGTGGATTTTGCCGAAAAATGCCTTGAACTCGGGTGTTATATTTCTTTTGCCGGTAATGTGACCTTTCCCAAGGCGGAGCTCCTGCGCGAAGCGGCGCGGCGCGTGCCCCCGGATCGTTTGCTGGCGGAGACCGACTCGCCCTACCTGGCGCCGCAACCTGTCCGCGGTAAACGGTGTGAGCCNNCCGTCAAATAACAGAGAATGCTTGTGCCGCCTATAACCTGCCGCCGGTCTCTTTACTATCGGCCCCTGATGAATGCCCCTGAGCGCTTGTATCGACCATGATGCTGAATTAAGGGGCACATGTAGTGTAAAATGCACAGCATGGGCGCGTGATTCGTCTCGGGGTACTATTTTCTGGTATCACGGGCGTGTAGAATTGCAGGGTAACTATCCAGCACGCCATTGCGTAGGGTATCGTTGCCAAACTCCTCTTAAGCGGTGAAGTTTGCGCTTGGTAGAACAAAAAGGAATCTCAATGAATCCGGATAATAACGTGTTCAAACGCACCCTCGTAACCAGTGCGCTTCCTTATGCCAATGGCTATATCCATTTGGGCCATATTGCGGGCGCCTATCTGCCCGCGGATATCTATGTGCGGTACCGCAGGCTGCGGGGCGACAAGGTCCTGTATGTCGGGGGCTCCGATGAATACGGCGTGCCTATTACACTCACGGCCCTGAAAGAAGGCATCGCTCCCCGGGAAGTCATCGACCGTTATCATACGGCGAACGCCCAGGCGTTTAAAGAGCTTGGAATTTCCTATGATATCTATGGCCGTACCTCCTGGCCGCTGCATGTGGACACAACGCAGCAATTCTTCCGTAAACTGGACGAAGAGGGTTACATACACACGGAATCCGTGGAACTCTGGTATTCCCCTAAACTGGAGCGTTTTCTGCCGGACCGGTATGTCAAGGGAACCTGCCCCAAATGCGGGTATGCCGATGCGAACGGCGACGAGTGCGAGGCGTGCGGCGCCCAATACGCAGCCCAGGAACTGGTGGCGCCAAGGACAAATGTTCCCGGCGATGATTCCGCGCCCATTCTGAAACAATCCCGCCATTGGTTTCTTGATTTGCCCCGGTTTACGGCGCGCTTGAAGGAATGGCTGGACAGCCATCCCGAGTGGCGCGCCAACGTGAAAGGTATCGCCTACGGGTGGGTCAATGACCTGAGGCCGAGATGCATTACCCGCGATACGGATTGGGGCGTTCCCATCCCCGTGGAGGACGAGGACGCCGTCACTAAACGTATCTATGTGTGGTTTGACGCGCCCATCGGCTATGTAACCAATACACGGCAGTGGGGCCTGGATACCGTCGGCGACGAGACCGTATGGGAACCGTGGTGGAAAGACCAGGCTACCCGGATGATTCATTTTATCGGCAAGGACAATGTGCCTTTCCACGCGGTAATCTTTCCGGCCATGCTCATGGGACAGGGAGACTATATTCTTCCCGACCATGTGGTGGGCAATGAATACCTGAATATTTTTAACCGGAAGACGGGTCAATCCGAAAAGGGCTCCAAATCGAGGGGAAACATGATCAGCGTGCGCTGGGCCCTTGAGCATCTTTCCGCGAACGCGCTGCGCTATTATCTCTGCGCGATTGCGCCCGAATCCAAAGATTCCGATTTCGATTGGGACGAATTCATGAACCGCTACAACGGCGAACTTTGTGATGTCGTCGGCAACTTCATTCATCGTTCCATGACCATGACCTGTAAGAATTTCGAGGGGGCGGTTCCCCCGGCAGGGTTACTCGAGGCGGGGGATGTCGCCATGCTCGACGCCATCTTGGAGCAGCTGACCGCCGTGGCGGAATCTCTGGAAGGATTCCGCTTCCGGCAGGCCCTCGAAAGATACATCGACCTGGGACGCAAGGCCAATGTGTATTTTGACGCCATGAAGCCCTGGACCACGCGAAAAACCGATTTGGAGCGGACCGGAACCACACTCAATGTCTGCTGCCAGGTGGTGAAGGGGCTCTGCTACGGCATGATGCCCTTTTTCCCCGAAGGTGCCGCCAGGCTGGCCGGCATGCTGAACCTCTCCCTTCCCGGCGGCGGGCCCGGCGGCGGCCCGGACGCCTGGCAGGAAGCGGTCGTCCGCCTGGAGCCCGGGTGGAAACTGCAGACACCTCAGGTATTATTCCCGAAACTGGACCCGGACCGCATCGCGGAACTGGCCGAACAGCATCTTCAGGGCCAGGCGTTTTGACGCCGGAACTGGAGCGGAACTGAATGAACAAGCATCAACCATACTTCTCCTTTATGTATCCAGTCCATACCGTCCATTTACCCCAAAACACTTTTTTCTGCAGCCGTTTTTACTCCTCAAACAAACCATGAAAAGCGAAATGAACAACTCTCGACCGGAATACAGTCTTCCCATGCGTGACGTTGCCGAAGAGGAGCGCCCGAGGGAACGGCTGGTACGTCTTGGCGCGGATGCGTTGAAGGACGCAGAACTTTTGGCCATCCTGTTCCGTTCGGGAACGAAGGAACTGAATGCGAACGCTTTGGCGGAACAGGTTTTGAAAGAATTCGGCAACCTGTCGCGCCTGTCCTGGGCGTCGGTCGAAGAACTGCAGCAGATTAAAGGTATCGGACGGGTCAAGGCGGTGGAAATCAAGGCTGCCATGGAATTCGGGAAACGCCTCGCCTCGTATAGGCGTATGAATACTATCCGCATTCAAACCGCGGATGATGTCCATGAACTTCTGATGCCTGAACTGCGCGGGTGTGAAACAGAGCGTTTCATTTGTATTCAGTTGAACACAAAAAATGTGGTTCAGAAATGGGATACTATCAGTCAGGGCAGTTCGGATGGCACGTCCGCCATGCCGCGCGAAGTGTTTCGTCAGGCCCTTCGTGACGGCGCCACCGGCGTTGTTGTGGCGCACAACCATCCGAGCGGTGACCCGGAGCCCAGCCAGGCCGATATCGAGGTTACCCGCAGGCTGGCCCAGGCGGCAGACTTGATAGGCATACGGTTTCTGGACCATGTTATTATTGGCGACGGCAGGCATGTAAGTCTCAGGGATCGGGGAATAATCTAAGGGCAACGGGGAATGTCTCCGTTCCTGACTTGTTTACAGGATGAAATCGGATGAAAGTTCCTTTTAACGGCTGGCTTGAAGGTGTACCCCACTATCTGCCGTGGTTTCTGGCGGCGATTATCCTTACCGCCGGGCTCTGGTATGCCGGGCATACGGCACTGTCCACCCCCGTGTGGCTGATTGCCATCGGTATGCTGCTGTTTTTCCGCGATCTCCCACGGTACACGGATGCGGCTCCGGAGGCATTGATATCACCCGCCGACGGCACCGTGGTGGCGGTGGAGTCCCTGGAGGAGACGCCCCACTATGACGGGCCCACCCTGCGCGTTTCCATCTTCATGTCCGTCTTCAGCGGCCATATCAACCGCGCCCCCTTTGACGGTACGGTCCGGGATGTCCGCTACCTGCCGGGGGAGTACCGTAACGCCATGAAACCGGAGTCGAGCCAGGTGAACGAATCGAACGCACTCTGGTTGGACACGGACCACGGCCCGGTTACGGTGAGACAGATCTCGGGCGCCGTGGCGCGGCGTATTGTGTGCCGCGCCGAACCGGGCATGGTCCTGCGTCGTGGTGAAAAATTCGGCATGATCAAGTTCGGGTCGCGCGTGGAGGTCTATCTGCCGCCGGGTACACCGGTCCTGGTGGCGCCGGGGGATAAAACAAAAGCCGGGGTTACGATACTGGCGAGGTTCCCATGAAGATACTTCCGAAAATAAAAAGAACAGGCAAGTCCCGGCGCGTACATATCAATGTACTGGCCAGCGTGATGACCACCATGAACCTGTACATGGGGACCAGCAGCATACTGGCGAGTATCGGGCTCGAATACCAGTGGGCGGCCACCTGCATCCTGCTGGCGATTGTGTTCGACATGCTCGACGGGTATGTTGCGCGGTTGACCCACAGCGAATCCGATTTCGGCAAGGAACTGGACAGCCTGTGCGATATGGTTTCCTTCGGCGTGGCGCCTGCCGTGCTGGTGTTTGTCGCCTATTTGCCCGCCGATGCCCATCTGCCGCTTTCCCCGCGCACCGAGTCCATCCTCGGCATGTCCGGTTCCTACATGGCTATTGTGTATGTGATTTGCGCCGCGCTGCGGCTCGCCCGGTTCAATGTTTACCATGCGGGCCGCCACGATTCTTTCATCGGGCTGCCTTCTCCCGGCGCCGCAGGAGCGTTGGCTTCTTTCATGTTGTTTCTTATCTATTTCGAAGCGCCCCTGGACAGGCACGCCCTGGGGGCGTGGGCCTATGTGGCCCTGGGGCCGACCGCCGTGTTTTTAGCCCTGCTCATGGTAAGTCCCGTCCGGTACCCCAAGAACCGTTTCAAATCGTTCTTGTTCCGCCCGCGCAATGCCTTTCTTACCCTGGCGATATGCGCCTTTGCCATGGTTATCGTGCACTACGCCATCGTCAAAAGTGTTTCGTTGGTACTGTTCCCCCTGGCCGTGCTCTATGTGTTTTTCGGCATCGGGGACACCCTTTACGGGAAAATCGTCCGGCGCGAAGCTTTCTATGAGGCGTCGATGCCGGATGAGCCCGAAGAGGACGAGGAGTCGGACGACAGGGAGGAGACCGAAACGGGGTTTCCCCCTGAAAACGAAGGAACCGGTACTGATTCGGTATAGAACCGGGAACGCCGGTACCGGTCGTGGCCTTCCAGGACAAGCACTTTGAGAACCGCCGCTGTGGGAACGGCGATTACCACCCCGATAAAACCGAAGGTGGTACTGAATACCATCAGCGCAACAATCACCCACACCGGGTTCAGACCGATATGAGACCCCAGCACGCGCGGCGTCAGGAAATAGGACTCGATTACCTGGACAATCAGGAAGACCGCAAGCACAAAAACCAGGTTGATACCCAGGCCGTACGCGAGCGCCGTGGTGACAAGCGCAGGCATCAGTGTCAGAAAGGGGCCGACATAGGGGACGATACTGGCCGCGCCGCCCACAACCGCGATAGGAACGGCGAAAGGCGCGCCGGCCAGATACAGGCCGATGCCATACAGGACGGCCAGGGTGGTGCAGATGGCTATTTGTCCGCGAAGGAACGAACGCATTTGCAGGTCTATCTTGTGCATGATATCGTCGAGCCAGGGACGGTGGCGGGGAGGTACCAGGTCGCGCATGCCGGCGATGAGCGCGTCGTAATCGCGCAATAGATAGGCGGCGACAAAGGCGAACAGGGACAGATTGACAAAAAAAGAAATCGCGGATCGCGCCCAATTGCTTATGGAGGTCAGCGCCTGGGCCAGGGAATGGGTAACCTCCTTGCCCGTATCGGCGATGTGGCCGCCAAAATTGCCCATAAGTTGCCGGATATGGTCCCGAATACCTTCCACAACATGTTCCAGGAAAACCGCCTGCTCGTCGAAGGCCTTTGCACCCTCGGGCACCCAGTCCATATATACCACCACTTCGCGAAGGGGCAAATGCCGCAGCAGCATGTCAAACCGCTCGTCGGTAATGGCCGTGCTCGCGCTCACTATCAGCTGGTCGGCCTCTTGCAGTACATCAAGCGCCAGATACACCGGCAGGACAATCGTGCAAATCAGCAGCGCTGTGAGAAGCACGCAAATGGTTACCATGCGGGGAATGTGCCAGCGCTGGCCCATATCGACTACCGGACTCAGGATATAGGCCACCAGGAAAGAAAAAAACAGGGACGTAAGAATGGGCAGCAGCAGATAGACCGCGCCCAGGAAGACCAACAGCAGCAGCAGTGCCCCTAAAGCGCGCACCCAGATATTTTTTAATACGGTGTCAAACATGCGTAGCCTCTTGGATGTCCTTAGAATTCAAACGCTCCACATAGTAGCAGGGTGGCGGATAGGGTTCAAATCAAAGGGCAATCTGTCCATTTGGCCTGTCACCCCTCGCGCCATGATCGTTTCAGGAAATTTCAGTTGACAGCGCAGTTCCCGTATGATACGGTATGCAGACCCATCGGGCGTCTCCAGGCGAGGAAAAACTACGGAACTTTCAGTATGGCACAAACTACACAAAACACGGATGTCGCGAATACGGATGAAATGCGCCGGCCTGGCGCCAAGCACACCGCCGTGCGCGTTTGGCCGGTCATGGTCATCACGATTGTCTATGCCGCCGTCAACGGGCTGCTGTTGCGGTACGGCACAACCAATATTCATAGCGCCATCGCTTTGGGTGTCGCTCCGGCCATCGCGTTGTTGCTGTTGTTGATCTGGTGGTTTGGTGCAAGCCGTGTTCCCTGGAAGGACCGGTTCCTCGGGGGGGCGCTTTTCATCGCGGCGGCGGTTGCCATCACGCTGGGGCAACGGACGGTTTCCCTGGGGGCCATGCTGCTGGCTTCGGCGCTGCCGTTCCTGATTTACGGCATGTTGCCGCTGGTACTGGTTACGCGCGGGCTGCGCTGGTCCCGAGGACGTTGGGTGCTTGTAGCGGGCCTGGCCGTCTGGACGGGTGTTTTCAGCGCCGTACGGGTGGACAGCATTGGAGGAAATCTTTTCCCGGTCGTTTCCTGGCGGTGGCAGGCGTCAACAACGGAACATGCCGGCATGCTGACGCGGATTACCACCCAAGAGACCGCACAGCTGCCGGAACAGCCGGGACCGGGAGACTGGACGGCCTTTCGCGGGGCGAACCGTGATGGCCGCGTGGAAGGTGTGCGTTTTTCCACAGAGTGGAGTACCCCGCCCCGGGAGGTATGGCGCCGGGACATAGGTTCCGCGTGGTCGGGTTTCATCCTCGTGGGCGGGTATCTCTTTACCCAGGAGCAGCGCGGAGAAGAGGAACTGGTCACCTGTTACCATGCGGATACGGGCGAACCGGTCTGGTCGAATGGCATCAAGGAGAAATTTGAAGATGGCATGGGCCTCGGGCCGCGCGCTACGCCTACCTACAGCGGGGGCAGGCTTTATACGCAAGGCGGCACAGGCATTATGCAGTGCCTGGACGCCGCCACAGGAGAGACCTTGTGGAAAAGAGACCTGCGCAAGGACGCCCTTACGGAGGTGCCGGAGTGGGGGTTTTCCGCTTCTCCTCTTGTAGTGGAAGGGTTGGTGATAGTATTTACCGCTGGCGAGGAGGGAAAAGGCGTCATCGCTTATGATTGCAGCACGGGTGAACCCGCATGGATGTCGGGGCACGGGGATTCCGGGTACTGTTCTCCCCACTTGGGGGTCCTGTGCGGGACGCCGCAGGTGCTGATGGTCAGCAATTTCGGAATAGAATCCCTGGACCCGGCCGGCGGCACGCGTCTCTGGGAACACAAGTGGGACATTCAGACCAACCCGCGATGCACGCAGCCCATAGTGCTTAATGGTGATAGCGTTATGTTTGGCGCGACCGGCGTTTCCGGGTCGCGGTTACTGCGAACGGAATACGCTTCGGGGCAGTGGCAGGTCGCGGAAAAATGGACGACCCGGAAATTCAGACCTTACTTTAACGATGGTGCGGTGTTACACCAGCATTATTATGGATTTGACGGGGAGCGCGTCGCCTGTCTCGATGTGATGACGGGAGACCGGGTATGGGCCGGGGAACGCCTGAGCGGACAGATGCTGCTCCTGGTGGACATGGAGATGCTGTTGGTATTGAGTGAAGCCGGCGAGGTTGTTCTTATTCCTGCCACCCCGCAAGCCTATGAGGTGAAGGCCCGGTTCAAGGCCATCGAAGGCAAAACCTGGAACCATCCACTGGTCGGTGGTGGCAGACTTTTTGTCAGAAATGCCCGGGAAGCCGTGTGTTATGAAATAGCGTTATAAGGTCAGACTTCCTGAACTCGTCGGAATTTACAATGGCACTTTTTGAGAAAACACAGAGACTGACTAAACGGACTTGGTGTAAACCAGATTGCTTCGTACCTCCTAAGAAACGTATCCTGTAACATGTTGAAACTTTGCGGCATAAAATAAAAGCACTATTGACCCCGTCATTGCGAGGAACGAAGCAATCTCATCACTAAACGGACTTGGTATAAACCAGATTGCTTCGTGCCTCCTGAAAAACATAATCACAACCTGTTGATATAATACAACTTAATGAAATTTGGTTTTGGGGCACTTACCTCGATTACGAACTACGATTACGAGCACGAGCACGAATTGGCGAAATCGTTAT
>MTKZ01055058.1_pt1 | contig 10593 bp, 4 predicted proteins | sample 1042781 | NCBI WGS metagenome assembly MTKZ01 (sample SAMN06212207, study PRJNA360539) | anaerobic digester metagenome | biome: Wastewater treatment plant; material: sludge; isolation source: anaerobic digester fed with sludge from wastewater treatment plant | place: Denmark: WWTP Viborg ...
GTCTGTTCCATACTTGGAGACAAGGAACTTTGTATCACTTTCAAACTCGGTGATCCAACCCAGAGCATCAGCCGCCGCAGCAAGAAGAACGGCGCCTTTATATCTATCTAACATTTGAAACTCCTAAAACAATCCACTTTCGATCCTAAAGACACTGCAATCATAGCCAGCTAGCGATGCCATGGCTTCTACAAGCTGTTCTTGGCCGGGGAATGAAACCGAAAGAATATCGGATACTGGGATCGGTTGATTAACTAACACTTCGGCTTGTTCATGAGTTGTATATGCATCGCAGAGTCCTATTCTTTCCACAATCCTGGTTGTTCTTGATGAAACAATAGTCAACCTATCGGCAAACATCATCTGGAACTTATGAAAATCCCCAGTTATGCCCACAGTGTTTTGATTGTGCCTGTTTGCCGCATTGGTTACCGAAAAAAGAGTACCCCTTTCATAAATGTACTTGGGGTCTATGCTCAACACGCACCAGGAAATATAGGGTATATCCTTGGTGTTGTCGATGAAGCGCTTGAAAAGGTATGAGTTGGGCCGCTCAATGGATAGATTTATATAGGTCTTATCATCATACCGAATCTGGTCGTTGAATTGAATATAATCGAGGATATCTGTCGCATTGATATCAAGATCTTCAAGTTCCTGCCTCGAGTAGAGGTAACCTGATTCATATACTCCCAGGAGATTGATCGTAGGAGTAAAATGGATCAGCCTAGTAATCCCCCTAAGCTTGATCTCTTGCTTGAACTTTCCTGAGTCTGTTTTATCAGTAAACACATTTATACCTTACGGACCACCGTGAGATATTGACTGTCAATCTCATCGATGAACATGCTGGGATAAGCCTGCGGAACAAACATGCATAATGACTTCTGTGCCCTCGTCATGGCTGTGTACAGCAGCTTCCTTTCAGTTGTGATGTGATATTCGTCATTATCCTGACTAAAGCCATCCGGAGAAGGAATGATCATTTTGGAGATTTCCATGATAATGACATGATCAAACTCAAGTCCCTTTACACTTGATAAGGTGCATAATTTAGCTGTGTTGCTACCAAAATCTGCAAGATTGTCCGATCTGATCACCTCAGTGGCGATACCGCCCTCTTCAAGAAGCTTCGCATAATATTCCAGCTTGTTCCTATAGCGATGGAGCACAACAATTGATCCGCCTTTGCGCTTTGCCTCTCGAGTTCTCTCAATCAATGCTTGATTGGCAGATTCAGAGTCACCGTATAAGATCAATATCGGTTTGTCTCCGTGGCTGGTGATGCTGTCAACGTCCATCGTAGTCAGATCATCGTCTTCCAAATCATGGGACATCAAGGAATTGGCTGCCATGGCAATCTCTTTGGTATTACGGTAGTTTTTCTTAAACTCTAGGGTTCTCCCACCTCTAACGTTTATGCCCACTTCCGTCCAAGTGAATCCGCTTTTGTATATTCTCTGGGCAGTGTCTGCAATAATGGTCAGACTGTTGGTGGAAGGCTTGACTAGGGACTTGATCACCATGATCTGCGCCTTGTTCAAATCCTGAGCCTCATCTACAACGATATGTGTATATTCGGGTTGGATGCTGCGCCTTTCAATTAATTTGAGGCAATATGAGGCATGGTCGTCAAAGTGGATCTTCTTGCGGGAGATCTGTTCCGATCGATATGTTTCGTAAACGTTCCAAATTACCGCTTTATCATTCTTGTCTACCCTATCTTTCGTTCCACGTCCAATTCTTGCTGTGGAGAGATAGTCAATGAGTGTCTTGATAAGTTGACCCTTGATCCAGGATATCTCTTCATCAAAGAAGTTAAGAGGTTTATCTAATATCCTTGCTCCCTGGAATGACTTGCGGCTTTCCGCAATCGCATGGGACAGTATCTCGTTATGCTCTGATCTTTCCATCTGAGCATATTCATTGAATACCCCATGGCTACGAAGAAAACTATATGACCACTTGTGGAAGGTAGAGACCTTTACTTTGAGTCCCCTAATTGATGCCTTTCTGACATCAGTGGTTTCTTGATAACCTCCGATCACATAGGGAAGCAAGCTCTGTATATACTGGGTGAGGCTGTTGTTATATGAAAATATCATGATCTCAGCCTCCCGGAACAAATCGCTGTAAGTATCCAGAAGATGCTTGGCACGATACATGGCTATGGTGGTCTTACCGCTGCCAGCTACTCCTTTGATCTGAATAGGATTTGTCGCTGGAAGAAAGAGGACTTTCTTCTGCTCACCAGTTAGGTTAATACTTTTTAGAGCCATAATGACATCCCTTGTTCATAGAGCTTAACATTCATGATTATAGTTTATTGATTATTTCTAACCACTTATTGAAAACCTTGTTTACTTCAATTAATCCAGGTCCGGTGAGATTATGATTAAAGTGAATCCTGATTAATTCTATCACGGAAGTACTTTTGAATTTTGCCCAGAATTTGTTGAGAAACATATACATTACGTCTTCAATGTGTCGAGGTGTCTGTTGAGCAGCTACCACTTCAGTGAAAATGCTTTGTATTGAATCAAACCTACATTCAATGATACAATCTAAATACAGGTCTACTTCTGGGGTATGTATATGCTCATTTCTTTCAATGACTTCAATAATCATTCCTGAATTGATATGCATGAAGTGATATCGTGTTGACAGAAGCTCTTTTATAATCTCAAAATATCTATCATTATCGATTATCCCTCGGCTCAATAAGATATCAATTAATACCTGACTCCAAGTGCTGTTCACCCCATATTCTGTCCCGATTAATCTAAATCCAAAGTCATCAGAATAGAGTGGCAACATGTTGTGAATTGCTATGGCCAATGAATCACTATCTAGGGTTTTCAAATAATCCTGCTGTAAGTCGTCTAGATGGTATTGTTTCTTTACCTCGTAGAAATTGAAACTCTCAGTATCTCCTATTACTGTTGCATACTTCGTAATATCTTGCACTAATTGCTTGTACCAGTTGATAGATTCTTGGATACCTGCCTTCAAGTTTGGCATAAAGACTGGCTTCCCATCTTTATATGACATGAATCCCTCTACTTCAAGCAAGGTAGATAGTTCTTTTTCTAAATAGCTTTCAAAGGTCTCAACTGTCTTTCTTGAACAAACGAGTGAAAAACATGAACTAACTGCATTCCAAAGCTCATGCTTTCCAATGAACAATGCCCCAGTGTAGTCGATTATCAGTGATTTTGATTTTTCCAGTAATTGGTACGAAGCTATGAAATCGTCTAAATTGCCAGAAGATGCCCAGAATCTGATATCCTTAGAATAGAAAAATCTCAGGTATGTAGCAACAATGCTCTTACCTAGAATATCAGAAATGAAACTAATAGGAACCGGATTATCTCGATATAGATTCTCAACATATTCAATTCTATCGTGGTTTTGTTTCAGGGAATCACCAAACTTGCTGTCTATCTCTTTAAGGGGGTCTTTGCTTAGATCTATGCTGACTTTTGTTAAGAAATTCTGCTGACTGTATTCACTAACATGTTCTAACAACTCATTGAACTTTATAACAACCCTATGCTGTATATCTGAGATTCTGTATCTTTTCTCTATGCCCATTGGGCGAAGTACTATCTGATCTCCCTTGTGCTTCCCATGCAAATGCTTCCACCAATCAGAACCTGCATTGCATTCTAACAATGAAGAATCAGCTCCACTGCTGTTATATAAGTAGAATATCTTGTTACCCGTTTCTGTAGAAACAACTGCACCACTATCATCCTTGACCTCTTTATCATATTCCTTGATAAACTCTAAAAAGTCACTTTTCCTGCTAAATGATAGAAACACAGAGATGAAGTACTGGACTGCTTTCTCATTACCTTTGTTTACCCTAATATAGCGATACATAACATCCAATAGAATTGGATAGTTTGATATAAGGGCTAACAAATGGCTATAATTATGGAAGACCCTTGAGTCATCAATTTGTGCGTCGCGGTAAGCATCTAATATAGTACGAGCCTCATTAGTGTTCCCTTGCAGAAGAAGACAATGGGAGTACATACATGCTGACGGCAAGTCTCTCTTTATTTCAAAGAATTCTTTTGATAGACTTGTCGCTTCCGAGATTTTTCCCAAAGATTCAAGAGCGTCTGTTTCATAATGAACATAGTCTAGTGTTCTTTTACTGATTCTGATTTGTGAAGCTATATCTATTACTCTCAATTTGTTACCCATAGACAGAAGTGAGCTTAAATAGGCTTTGACCATGATCTCGTTCAGTTCTATGTGAAACACTCTTTCGAACAGCTCAATAGCTATGTCAAACAAATCATGATTGAACATGAACAAGGCGAGTCTTGAAACAGCTATATTGGATAAATGATCTATTTTACCTTTGAGTTTGTTTATATAATATTGATGGATAAAGTTAGAATCTAGCGATAGGTAGTTCAGGTATAGGTTCTCAATAAGTAACTCAATATCTACGCTTTTTTTACACATGTCTTCTAGATAAGCCTCTGAAACCTCTCGCCCACTGTTTAGATTAAGATATTGAGCTACTAATCTAGCAAACTGCAAGTTGGGAACATCATGAACATCTCCAAATATGGTGTTGATGTAGTTAGCGAATCCCTGATTATCATGCATTCTCAACAAGTTGGAAGCGTATAGGTAAGGAATGCTGGAGTTTTGTATCCCTTCTTCGATTATTTTTTCCAATATTTGTATTGAAACATTGTACTGCTCTAGACCATTATAAATACGCACTCTTAGGAGTTGCAGGTCTAACTCTAGAACACCTAATCCAACCTGGTTTGCAATAAACAGAGCATTTTCATGGTCGTGAAGTAGAAATAGACCATAGGCTTTATAATACATTAGCCATTGTGTTTTGTTTTCGTCGAGCACTCTCGATCCAAGTAATTGATCGCATAACTGAACAACAGATTGCACTTCATCAACAGCTTGAGTGTCTGGATATCCCCAATCAATATCACGATCTTCAGTGATGGAAAACATCAGGTTTTTTATACTGACAAACAGTAAAGAAGGCATTTGAGGATTATGCCCTAACGCAAGTTTTGTGTACTTGCGACAGAGGTGAACTACTTTATAGTCAATAGCTTTTACTGCCATATTTATCTGTACATTTATATCATCAATGCCACCAGTGCTAACCTGCGTATCTAAAGAAATAAGATCATTGAGATCATTCACACCTAGAACTAGCAGAAGGTAATAGTATTCCGGTTTATCAATCAAATCTACGGCAATCTGTTTTACATTCTCGAAATCATGGTTCAGGTATGCAAGAAAACCGCTATTAAAGACTTTCTTGGGAATTTGGACATTAACATCCAGAGCTTTTTCAAGAAACTCTTTTGCCCTAATGATGTTACCCATATTATTATGGATTTGCGCAAGAACATCATAGTAATAGAATTGATTGGATAGCGTTAGCCGAGTATGAAAACAGTCGAAAAACTCCAATAGTTTTAATGTACTGTCATTCTCGTTCATGACTAATGAGAGATCCAAGTCTTTTCTGAGGAAGTTAAAGAGCATATCAAAGTCATCATCATTTGCCGTCCCTGATTGAGACAATTCCTGAAGTCTTCTAAATGGAGAGTCGTTTCTTTCAATCCATCTCCGAATTCTCTCTTCTGTGTTTTGCTTCCACCTGATAAGCTCATCTACAGAATATGCTGATTCATCACCATCGACTAAAGTATGACAATTACTGCATAACCAAATGGCATTGGCAGCACTTTTTAAGTACTTAACGGATTTGTCAGATGGCCTAGGACCACTGTCAGAACCCGTATTTATATGAGCACACTCTCCTGTAAGTGTAGACTTAGATTGGTCATTATTATAACTCGAAGTTAACGCTACACAGTTTGGATTTGAGCAAATATAATTAACTCTTTGCGCTATAATTCTTTTTGTCCCTATTGTGAAATCATACGTTCTTGGCATACAAGCCTCTAGGTAAACATAACTGCATTCTATTGAACTCCTGCGTCCCTTTTGACATCTTGAATAACCTTACTCATTTGTGGAAACATGAATTCATCGTTCATAGACAAATGATCCAACAAGTTTTTTTTAATGAAATTGATGAGGCGTTTGTGTATATTGTAGCAATAGAAAGGGGTCAGCATAATATTCGCCCCTTCTTCAAATCCAGAAGTACCGAAAAGTCTTTCCATGCACCTATCTTCGTGAGGATTGAATACTAGAAGGCCATCTTGCAGGATAATGTTCTGATTGAACAATGATGTTTGTGTAATGCTATTGCATATTTGCAATCCACCACTTGGATATACCCTATTTTCGGGTGTATCTAAAGAAAATCGATCCGGTTCAAAATCAGATAAATAGAAGCAGATATTAGTGTTTTTACTTGCATTGTTCCATTCTTGAAAACTGTTAAACTCTAGTTCCCGTCCACGACTCCAATCAACATAGTTCATGAATTCATTTCTGTGTTTGGTTTTATTTATTCTATAGATAGACATATAATTACCGATCGTGTCTGATCCGTCACACTCCGATTTTGATACTGCAAAATAGAAGGCTGAACTGATTGTATATGTCCAATCAAGACATGGAGTTGGTGCTCCATAATGCTGAAGTAAAGCAAAAATCGGAAAGTCTCTTATATTCTTGTTGTATCCATATCTATTAAACACGTGGTTTATCACTGGCATCGATTTAGCAGTCATGAGTAACTTAGATAGAAAATCATAATAACCGATTCCTCGAGTTCTCAAATCATTTTCAATCCAATACCTTTGTGCAGAATTATACTGCTGGTACATAGCATTGTTACATCCCCTGTAAATAATCCCTACTGGTCCGTGAGTATTTTGTTCATCATCTATATCCTGTAGTAGACGGCTTAGTTCTTCTTCTGTGTTGATAATAAAAGACAGGTCATTCCCATTGCAGAATTTTTGGCGTTTTTCAGCCAAATTCGAATATGTTGGGATAATTACCATGATTTCTCCTTATTGGAACTGATAAACATGTATATGCTTTGGCCAGTTGTTCTTGTCCCATTTCTCTACGGAGATGAAGTTGCCTTCTGAATCGCAGGGAGGACCGGGAGGTGGATTGAGGGTGCTTCGATATTCTGTGTTGGTGGCGAGGCATTGGGTCATTTGGTCGTAGATTTCCAGGATGCGGAGCTTGGTGCGGTAAGTGCCATAATCCCGGATGTCTTTGCGTTTAACGATAGGGAAAGTCTCCATGATGTAATCTACGGCATGACGGGGAGTGGGTAGATAAGACAGAAGTTCCGGGGTGCCCTGAGTTTGCCAGTCAGATAGAGTGCCCAAGTAGATATGGAAATAGAGAGCATCCAGTTCACAACGGAGGGCAAAACGGCGCTCCTCGTCCCAGATAAAGGGAGGTCCGTAATAACCACAGTCCGTCGCAAAAGGCCGTAAACTACATGAAGTATATAACAACTCTAGTACGCAAGCAGTTAAGGATTTTCCAAGCAGGAGGCAGACAGGATGGGTGAAAGATTCAGGCGATAGAACTGCTAATTGCTGAGCGATAAAGAAATTGAAATTTGTGCCTCCGAGCTTGAACCTTGCTACAAAATCACAAGCAAAACTACTCATGCAAGATACAAATCTCATAATATGCTGAGAGTTCAAGTTTGATTGCCATATAGGAAAACTATTACCTACTGCACTTAAAGGAATGACGGTACCTAAAACGCACCTTTCATTGGTTGTATTAGTAATACTCCTAAATCCCATAAGAAAACCATTATTGAGATTAGCAATATTTTTAACTTCTATTTCTAATACCCAATATCGTGGCAATGGCTCATAATTGCAATCTTTCAGACGAGTGATTGGGATTTCCGGTAATTGCGTTGAGTCAGAATCATCGGGTAAGTCTAAATAATCGCCGAAACGGTGATTGAAGTGATGCATCATTTTGGCTTCATACAATGGCAGATATACCATATTTCCGTTAACAAATCTATTGCCCTCGAGTTCAAAGCCCTTTTCTTCCAGTTGTTGTCTGGTTTTGAAGAGATGGGAGTCATTGGACATATGAAACATAGTGCTAAACTTTATTCCCCATGGATTGCCATTAACAGGATCGTTTTCATTAATGAGTACTGGAACTCGTCGATAGATATACTTTGTTAACTCAGCATCCTGCTTGGAACGAAAAACAGGGCAGTTTCGCGTGTTTGGGTTAATCAGAGCAATATCATCCCTACTTAACTGGAAATGTCGCTCAGAATCGCTTAAATCGGCGATATTATGGGCAAAGAAAAAGAAGTCCGCGATGCTCTTATCTGCCTTTGCTCTTAATCCCAAACCTCTCATAGTTAAAAGACAAAACTTGAAACTGCGATGGACACCTGGGAAGATTCCTTCACTATTCTCAAAATCATAAAGACTCTTGAGTGAACCATTATCAAACAAATCCTGAAAGAAGAATTTAGTAGTATCGTCAGTGGCAATACCGCTAGGTACAATGCAACCGCTATTCCCATAAGCAGATAAAAGGATACGATTGAGCTCTGCAAAAACAGTATAGGTATTAAGGTCGCCCCTACCACATAGTGGGAAAAAGCCACCTGACCGAATGATTTCTGAAGAGCCTTCTGATTTCCGTTTTTCTGATAAAAACTGCTCAAACAGGGTAGGATTAGTCTTTGGTAAGCTGTCTATCATATTCTTACGGGCAGAAGCTGTGGGAGCTTTCGCAATGTTTTCATCTCGGGCTGCAAAGAATTCTTTTTCCTGCAGTTTAACTCGTTCCCAGGGTGGATTACCCAAAACACAATCAAAGCCGCCTGTCCATCCGGTGATTTCTTTATCTAAGATTTCATTGGGCAGCTTTGCCACAAAAACATCAGGGAAAGCGATATGCCAGTGGAAGAACTGGTACTCAACAGCAAGGCATTTGATTAAATCTAAACGTTCTGGCTCGATGTTATCCGGGTGTGCCAAAAGGTTTTCTAATGTGCTGTTTGTAACTGGGCTTGTGTTATCTGGATGCTTAACCCATACAAAAGCTGCACACCAAGCATCATAGGGCAATCTGGTTTGCAAGAAGTATTCTGAACTGATATAGTCTGAATATGCCAGGCTCTTCTTTTCAAGTTGTTCCAGGTTTTCATCTGGCATGGATTCGATACTGTTGCTTTGCTTTTTTGCTAGCTCAAGATCATATGTAAATTCACTGTTATAAGTAGTAATCTCGGCTTGACCCAATGTAGACTTATTTTGCTTACGGAATACAGAGCAGGTGCTTTTATCGTCTCCAGTAAGAGGAGAAAAAGCATCTTCAGGAATACCTTTCTTTAGTAACGCAGGAGTGCAACCTAAAAGAGAATTACCGCATTGGATATGATGATCCAGGAAGGTAAGGGGTTTGCCGGGTTCGAGAGCCTCCATCCAGAGGGAGATCTTACAGAGTTCCACGGCCATCAGATTCAAATCCACTCCATAGATGCAATGACCGATTACGTCTCTGAGAGCATGCTGAATGACAGAAGGTGCAGGCTCATCTTCACCAGCCCGGATAGAAGCCAAGCGCTTGGCAAGCCTATGGGCAGCCGAGATGAGAAAGTGTCCGCTTCCGCAGGCGGGATCGCAGATTTTGAGAGCAAGGATGGCTTGTTCTTTGGTAGTAGAGCCTATGGCCGTTTTAAGTGCATTATCTATAACAGGTTCCAAAGCAGAATCCAACAGACAATTAACCAGAGAAGAAGGGGTGTAATAACTGCCGGTGGTCTTGCGTTCGGATCCGGAAACAACGTTGAGTTTGAAATGACCTGCTTCCAGATTGATTTCAGGATGCATCTCCAGGAGAGATTCATAAACTGATCCGAGTTCTTCAGGTCCTAGATTACGATAGTTTATGGGTTGGAAGATATTGTTCTTTTGAGTATAGCAGATGTAGCGGACTGCTGAAAGTAAGTCACTATTGGCAATCTCACAAGTAGCCATATCCTGCGTAGAAGAAACTCTAAATAAGAAAGAACCTAAGGCTGGCAATCCAAGTGCCGTGTTGCCGTCATATAGGCCGTTAAAAAGCAAATTTAGCTGCTGCCAGAGATCGCAGTGCCGGGTTCCTCTTTTCTTGCGGGCAAGTTCCCTGATTCGATATGTGGAATAATACTTGTGAAAAGTCTGCTTTATCTTATCGGGAACATCACCCGGTATAAGCAAGTCCCTATCCTCTGCCACAAACACGAAGAGCAGGCGATAGACCTGTAGCAGTACTTGATGATAATAGTCCTGCAAGCTAATGTTGCCGGAGCGGAGTTTATCCCTGAGGTCAGTATTGGTGGGATGGGAGAGAAAACCTGCGCCAAGGGACTCGATGGCAGATTGGACATTATTACGTAGCTCATCCAGGGCACGGACACCATCTTTGATGGAGGCATTGTACCACTTTTCCAACCAGCAGGTTTCGGGAGGTAGCAATTTGCCTGTTTCATCAGTCTTCACTTCCACACGGGACTGGTGGCAAAGTAGGTATAACAAGAAGAAATCGCTGTAGGCAACTCCATCCATCATCGCCTGAAGATCGAACTCCACATAGGCAGCGCGGGTTAGGGATACA
>MTKZ01028035.1_pt1 | contig 10587 bp, 8 predicted proteins | sample 1042781 | NCBI WGS metagenome assembly MTKZ01 (sample SAMN06212207, study PRJNA360539) | anaerobic digester metagenome | biome: Wastewater treatment plant; material: sludge; isolation source: anaerobic digester fed with sludge from wastewater treatment plant | place: Denmark: WWTP Viborg ...
CCTGCATGTAACGGAAGAAAAAAGTCAGCAGAAGCGTCCTGATGTGGAGACCGTCCACGTCGGCGTCGGTCATGATCACGATCTTGTGGTAGCGTGCCTTTTCGATATCAAACTCCTCGCTCCCAATCCCCGTCCCGATCGCGGTGATTATCGTCTTTATCTCCTCGTTGGACAGGATCTTGTCCAGGCGCGATTTTTCCACGTTGAGGATCTTTCCCTTCAACGGCAGTATCGCCTGGAAGTTGCGATCGCGCCCCTGCTTGGCGGAGCCACCCGCGGAATCGCCCTCCACGAGGTAGAGCTCGCAGAGCGCGGGATCCTTCTCCGAGCAGTCGGCGAGTTTCCCGGGCAGCGTGTCGTTCTCCAGCGCGCTCTTTCGACGGGTAAGGTCCTTCGCCTTTTTTGCCGCGATGCGCGCCTGGGCGCTCTGTATGCATTTATCGAGTATTTTCCTTACGATCTGCGGATTCTCGTAGAAGAACTGGCCCAGGTTTTCGTACACCACCGACTCCACTATACCCTTCACCTCGCCGTTGCCCAGTTTCATCTTCGTCTGGCCCTCGAACTGCGGGTTCGGGAGCTTCACGCTGATAATGGCGGTGAGCCCCTCGCGCACGTCGTCACCGGAGAGCTGCGCCATCTTCTTGTCATAACCCTCCTTTTTCAGGAAGTCGTTCAGCACGCGCGTAAGCGCCGACCGGAAACCGATCATGTGCGTGCCGCCCTCTTTGGTGTTAATATTGTTCGCGTAGGTGTAGACCACCTCGTTGTACGAATCGATATACTCGAGGGCGATCTCCACTTCGACGCCGCTGCGCTGCTGGTTGAACGCGATTATACGCTTCGTGATCGAGTTCTTGTTCTCGTTAAGATGCTGTATGAAGGAGGTGATACCGCCCTTGAACTGGAACACGCTCTCCTTACCCTTGCCCCGGTCGTCCCGCAGGACTATCCGGATACCCGCATTGAGAAACGCCAGCTCCCGCATTCTTTTTGCAAGGATCTCGAAACTGAACTGGTTTGTCTCGAAAATCTTGTCATCCGGCAAAAACACCACACGGGTACCTGTCTTCTTCGCCTCACCCGCTGACTTCACTTTCCCCTTTGGCACACCGCGTACGTAGCTTTGTACATACCGTTTGTTGTTGCGATACACTTCCACGGTAAGCTCGCTCGACAGGGCATTCACCACGGAAACGCCGACTCCATGGAGGCCGCCAGACACCTTGTAGCTCTCATTGTCGAACTTTCCTCCCGCATGAAGCTTGGTCATCACGATCTCGAGTGCTGATTTCTTGTACACCGGGTGGTCTTCCACCGGGATCCCACGTCCGTTGTCCAACACCTCCACGGTGTTGTCAGCATGTATCGTAACAATGATAGTATCGCAAAAACCGGCAAGTGCCTCATCAACGGAGTTGTCCACCACTTCATACACTAGGTGATGAAGGCCGTTGATATCAGTAGATCCAATGTACATTGCGGGCCTTTTCCTCACTGCCTCAAGGCCCTCAAGCACCTGTATCTTGTCTGCGCTATATTCTTTGGTCATCCTTTCTTCTCCAGGCAATTCCCTCTGTCATGTTTTTTCGCTTTATTATCGTATAAGAACTGATTATACTTCCGATAACAGAATTATTTTTATCTATAACTATGGATTTTACATCCTTTGCTAGATTTCTCAAGTAGTGTATATTTTGCTCCGATCTTTCCATTGTTTCCCTATTGAATATTCCAATAAGCACTGAGTCTGATACAATTTCCCTTTTACCGATATGAATAAACATTAATAATTATTCACCATTTTAACCTTTTAATTTCCACTCTCACATCTTTTATATCATTAAAACCATAATCCCTATTTAGCCTCTCCATTATCACATTTTTCATGAGAATTAATTCATTTGAATAAGCTGGATGGTCCGCGGCTATGTAAAGAACATTTTTAAAAATTCTCTCCGGCTTGCTGTGAGAAGCAATGATAACATTTACAATTTTACTCCAATTATCCTGAAGGGCTGTTATCAGCAATGGTGTTTCTATCATGCATTCAGAAAGCGCTATTGAAAGTGCATTTTTCACCTTCATAACTCGTGATGCTCTCTTTTGCCTTATTGTAAACTTCACTTTTCAGTTATTACTCCGTCTTTTGAAATATAGAAAAACTTTAACGGTTTAAATTCACACCAGTTGAATTCTCTGCTTTCGATCATAGTGAAGATTACCTGATTTCCAGAGGTTAAGAATTTAAGAAGATTCTCACGTCTTTTTTCATCTAGTTCGGAAAATACGTCATCGACTAGAATTACTGCTTTTTTTTTACATTGTTTTCAACAAATGAAAGCTCGGCTGCTTTCAGGGATATCACTGCTGATCTTTTTTGACCTTGTGATGAATAATTTTTAAATATTCTTCCTTTGTCATCTTCAATAATATAATCATCCCTTTGTGGTCCAATTGAAGTTGATCCTAATGCTATATCCCTATTATAGTTTTTTCTTAATTGTGAATAAATATCATCTATATCATTAATTGAAATATTACTGTGATAATTAATTCTTGGTAGAAATTCATATTCAGACAATGTAGTATATATTTTGCCAAATTCTTCGTTAATTTTGATGCAATATTCACGTCTTCTTTTTATTATAAAAGAAGCTGTTTCCGAAAACATGGTGTCCCAAACTTCAAGCTGATTGTTGTTCTTTAATTTGTTTTTATTTTCTTTCAAACCTCTAATTATACTATTTCGATTGTTCAATATTTTTTTAAATAATGTGAGTTTTTCAAAATATTCTTTATCAATTTTAGAGAATATTCCATCAAAATATTTTCTTCTGTAATCAGGGTTGCCATTTATTATTTCTATATCATCCGGCGAAATTATTACACATAATAACTTACCATAATAATCATAAAATTTTTTTATTTCAACACCGTCGATTTGAAGTTTTTTTGATATTTTGCTTCCGCTTTTTAAATAACCTACTTCATAAATATTATTTTCACATTCCTCCATTTCTAAAACGCAGTAAAAACTATTTTCTCCATGTTTAATAATATCATCAAAATATGAATTTCTAAATGAACGTATATTTGATATAACTGAAATAGATTCTAATATATTAGTTTTCCCAACACCATTATCCCCAGTTATTACATTATATCCAGGTGAAAAAAAAATATTTGCCTTTGAATAATTTCTGAAATTTCTTATTTGTAATTTTTTTATTATCATTTTTAATTAATAGTCATTCTTCCTTTTCTAATTTCGTTTGTATTGGCATAATTACCGCTACTTCCTTATTATTATCCTTTGGTGATAACAATATTGGGCTGATATTAGACATTATTTTCAATTCAATCTCGTCTGATTCCATTTCTTTTATTGAATCTAATAAATACTGTGCACTTATACCTAAAATAATATTTTCCTGACTATTTGAAATGATTTTTATTTCTTCCTCCGCCTCACCAAGATCATTTGTTTTTGTTTCTATTCTCATTGTATCTTTATTTATATGTAATAGTATTTTATATGAAGGTTCTCTAGTGAATATCATCACTCTTCTTAATGTTTCAAATAATTTGTTTTTATCTATTTGCACTTTAATCTTATATTCTTTTGGAATAACCTGTTTATAATTTGGAAACATACCGTCTACAAGTCTAGAAACAATTTCTGTATCACCAATTCTAAAGAAACATTGGTTTTTTCCGATAGAAAAACTACATTTACCATTATTTGTTAATAGACGTGAAATTTCATGCACTGTCTTTAAAGGAATAATTATTGATTCTTCCAAACGAGAATTTTTAGAAATATCATCATTGATTAATGAAAGCCTTTTTGAATCAGTTGCAACAGCTGTAATTTTTCCTTTCTCCTCTGATAAGAAATAAACACCGCAAAAAGATGGCTTTATAGAGTCGGTTGCAGCAGCATATGAAACCTTTCTAAAAATATCTTTTAATATTATTTGATCAAACTCAATAGAATTTTTATCTACAAATGAAGGTAAATCCGGAAATTCTCCTTTTTCTAAACCTACAAGAGAATAATTTCCTCTTAAACTTTTATTGCTAATATTAACATTATACTTATCATCAACAATGATAACAACATCACCTTTTGGAATTTCCTTTAAAATACTTATAAACCTTTTTCCGTTAATACAAAATGAAAAATTATTATCTGATTTTACTTTTAATGAAGTTTTGATTCCAATTTCGTTGTCAGTAGAAACTATTAAAATGGAATCTTTACTAACATTGAAACAACAATTTGAAAGAATTGTATTAACGTTTTTTGAACTAATAATAGAATCAGAAATCGATAATGATTTAATAAGTTGTTCTTTTTCTGCTTCAAATTTCATATAATTACCATTATTTAAATAAATTTATTATATATATAGTAATAGTAGTAGTGATAAAGAAAATGTTAATAATATATTAACTACTGAATAATTCAGAGATTATAAAATCACAATTTGTTAATAAAAATTATCAAATACAAAAAATTAATGAATTGATAAGTAAACTAAATAACAAAATGAAAAATAATTTAATTAAATAACAAGAAACAAACAAACTATCAACTTTTTAATTCAGAAATAATTTCATCAATTTGTTCAGAAAAATCACTATCGTCCTTAATTATTTTTTCGATGTTATTCATTGCATTTAAAACAGTAGAATGGTCGCGATCACCAATTTCGCGACCAATTTCAGACGTTGTCAAATCGGTTAATTTACGGGCAACATACATTGAAATAAATCTTGGTTGAACTACCCTGCTATGGCGACTTTTAGATTTAAGATCTTCGATTGAAACTCCATACTTCTCTGAAACTTTATATAAAATGTCTGGAATTGTAATCTTCTTGCTGGATTCCTCTTCAAAAAGATCTTTGAGATACATCTTGGCATGATTAATATTGATAGGCTCCCCAAATGTATCAGAAACAACATTAAGTTTTATTAGTGCAGATTCAAGTGCTCTGATATGTGATTTTATTCTCCTGGCAATAAAATTAAGTACCTCATCAGAAATATTCATGTTTAATCGCTCGGCTTTGCTACGAAGAATAGCCTCACGCGTTTCAACATTTGGTGTTTGAATATCCGTTATGAGCCCGGAAGAAAAACGGGAACGGAGCCTATCCTCAAGAGTGGAAAGATCCTTTGGTGGGCGATCGCTTGATATAACGATCTGTTTCTTGTTATTATGAAGAGCGTTAAATGTATGAAAAAATTCTTCCTGCGTCTGTTCTTTTTTTTCAAGAAACTGAATGTCGTCTATAAGTAAAACATCGACATTTCTGTATTTGATTTTAAAGCTGGGAAGGGTATTGGTTCTAATAGCATTAAGAAACTCATTTAAAAACTGCTCCGTAGCTATATAAAGAACTTTCAAGAATGGTTTTTCACTTATTATCCTATGACCAATGGCCTGCATAAGATGTGTCTTGCCAAGACCAGTACCTCCGTAAATAAAAAGGGGATTGTATTGTGCAGCGGGAGCTTTAGAAACTGAAACAGCTGCAGCATGGGCAAGTTGATTATTTGGACCAACAATGAAAGTATCAAAAGTATATTCTGGATAGAGTACCGCACTCATTGATCCATTGGAAGAAGAGGCACTGATAGAATCAGACATAGAATCTTCACGAATATCTGCGATGGATCTACTGTCAATTGAATGCTGTTCTGTTGTAAAAACACAGGATACCATTTCACCGGCTATATCGCTGGCAAGAGAACATATGGTTGATGAATAATTGTCAGATATATGACGCTGTGCTACTTCATCAGAAACTTTAATTTTTAAGGTATTGTTTGAAAATTGAAGCGGAACGGTATCTTTCAACCACATATCAAAGGATTGTTTATTGATAATCGTCTGAATATTAAATAAAACCTTATCCCATATTTCGTTTTTTGATAATAGCATAGTGTAATTCCCGTGAATTATCAACAATTGTTGATAACTTTGTTTATAATTATTACATATTTGTGTAGTATAAATATTTTAATTGATTATTGTGATGATTTATAGTTTTAATAGGTCACAATAACAAGGATAACGGCAATTCATGTTATTCATGAAATAAGTAAAATGATACTAAGATAGAAATGGACTTTCGTTATGAATAGAAATGTGGCAAATAGTAAATAACAACTAACAGAAAACGTGTAAAATATTTAAAATTATAAAATCTGCGGTTCTGAATATTATCAGAAGAAACATGTCGATAATCGACATTTGAATAGTCCGGGGTCAAAAGGAATTTTGGCAAGAAATTAATTAGCTTTATAATTATAGGAGTATGTATTTTATTGAAATGTTAAGAGTTGGACTACAANNTTTCGGTTTCAATGTGGATAATATATTTAACTATTATTACGATTTACACATGTTACATAGTTTTCAATTGATGAAAAAAGATAATTGCGGGAGTTTATTATTTTGCAATTTGGTATGGATTTAATGAATAATTTTCCATACGCTTTATTAGAAATTCTTGAATCCAGAACGGCTATCACTCCCTTATCTTTACTGCTTCGTATAAGACGGCCGAAACCCTGCTTGAATTTCAGAATTGCTTCTGGTACATGGTATGAATAAAATGAATTTAATCCTTGGAGTGTGAACATGTCTGCACGAGCTTGAATATATGGCCTGTCTGGAACGTTAAATGGCAGCCTTGTTATAATAACACCACGCAGTAGATCTCCAGCGAGATCAATACCCTGCCAAAAGGAACTGGTGCCAAGTAATAGAGATCCTTCGTCATGTATGTAGTTATTGAGGACAACAGATGCAGGTGCGTCACCCTGTACATGCATTTTTCGCTCACATAATAATTTTAGTTTATCATGAACAGTTAACATTGCTTTGTATGATGTGAAAAGGACGAGGCAGTTTCCATTCAACATTTCTGATAAAACAACAATTTCTTCAGATACGTAATCTATATAAGAATTATCCGTTGGTTCTATGTTGGATTTTGGCATGTATAACAACGCTTGTTTATAATAATTAAAAGGTGAATTTAGTAAAAGTGTATATTTATCATCGATTCCCAACCTATCGCATATATAATTAAAAGATTTATTTATAGATAGTGTTGCAGAAGTATAAAGAATCGAGTCATAAAATGAATTTACTGATACTTTTAATAATTCAGAAACATCAAGTGGTTGGCCTTTCAATACAAGGGATCCATCATAACCAGGTTCATATTTTTCCATCCAATACACAAAGTTTTCCCTCATATGATACACAAAGCTTTTAATGTTTTCACTTATCTCAAAGATTTTACTTCGAACAATATCAAATTCAATAGATAATACATCGTTTTTAATCTTATGTGATACCGTATCAAGTAAAAGAATTAATTGATTTAAATCATTGATTAAAGAATGAGTGCCATCGGGAGAAGGTTCATAAAATCTATAAGAACTATTTTCCCTAATAATTCGTTTTAGAAAAGAAAAATATTTGTTTAACTCTTCAGATACCGCTTGAATAATTAACCGGGTATTGTTAATTAAATTATCATCATGTATTTCATTCAAAAAGGGTGATTGAATATTATTAATGAAACTTGTTTTTATAATTTCATTAAAATCATTTTCCATTATATGAAAACCTATCTGTTCAGAACAAATATCATCAACAGAATGAGCCTCATCAAAAATAACAATATCAAAAAGAGGCAGATATGTTTTTTCTGAAGATATATTTGTGAAAAAAAGATGATGATTCATTATAAGAACATTAGAATCAACCCATTCTCTTTTTGCATTTTGAAACGGACATGATCTATTGTACTGACATTTATAATTACTACAGGAATCTGATTCCCTTAAAATTAAATTCCAGATATAATTTGGAATATCAGTGTCAAACCTTGTGAAAGATTTATTTGAATTGAATAATTCAGTGAGTTGATCAATGTATGGTATATCTTTTTTTTGGAAAAACCCTCTATTTACGAGAACAATGAATCGATTATAACAAACGTAATTAGCACTGCCAAGACAAAGTGAATATTTAAAAGGAATACCCTTCGTGGAAAGAATTTCATGTGCTATGGGTATGTCTTTTTCGAACAATTGCAATTGCAAGGCTCTTGTTTCAGTACTTATTGCAAGTTTTTTATTATTTTCAACAGATTCAATTATCGATGGAATAAGATATGCTAAAGTTTTACCGACACCTGTTCCTGCTTCTATAATACCACATCTATTTTCAGTAATCAGCTCATGAACAAATTCTGCCATATGTAGTTGTTCATCACGAAATTCAAATTCGTTAATTGTTTTGGAAAGAATTCCATCAACTCCGAAATACTCTCTCATAATAACGAGAACCTTGTTAATAAATTAGTATGTGAATAATTAATCACATGATACCACATAACTGTTATGTGGTGACCCCTATTAAAAACAAACAAGAAAAAAAATTATTATAGATTATTATATTGAAAATAACTATATTATGACTTCATAGATTTTGCATTTCCATGGGTATAAATATGAAAAATATATTGTTTATAGTATGTTCAGTAATTTTATCAACTGTTAATGTTATGGCACTCGGTAACTCCTAACGCATAATGTGTTAGGATAGGGGAATGAGAACATATAAACGTATCCAAATTGAAGATCGAGAAAGAATCTTAGTTTTAAGACAAAAAGGACTGACACAGACACAAATAGCGCATAAGATTGGGAAAAACCAGTCTGCGATATCCCGAGAACTGGCAAAAGGGAATGATAATTCAATATACAATCATATTCTAGCCCAGAGGATTACTATAAAAAGGGCGAAGTCCAGAGCCCCCAGTCTGAAAATCAATGAGGCGACTTGGAGAGTCATCACGAATCATCTGGCATTGCATTGGTCACCACGGCAGATTGAAAACTATTTGCATAATGTCATTCATAGCAGTAAAGTAGTACCCGTGAGCGAAAAGACAATATACAACTACATTAACTTCCACATGAAGGGCGAGCTCAAGAAGCTTGCTTTGGCAGAATTAAGGCAAAAGGGCAAGCCAAGGAAGAAAAGACCTGAAACTCGCGGGAAAATACCCAATATGACCTTGATAGATGACCGTCCTAAAGCAGTTGATAGCCGGGACATCCCGGGCCATTGGGAAGGTGATCTGATTATCGGTGCGGATCATAAATCAGCATTAAGTGTGATTGTCGAGAGGAAAACTCGCTTTGTGATGATGGACCGTTTACTGGCATACGATGCTGAAACAGTTCGAAAAAGCATTGAAAAGCGATTCAGAAAAATGGATCGGTCCCTGGCAAAGAGTTTAACATGTGACCAGGGTAAAGAAATGGCTCAGCATGAAATATTATCGAGTAAAATTAAGCTGAAAATATACTTCTGCCATCCGCATTCACCGTGGGAGAAGGGCACGTGTGAAAACACGATTTTCCTGATACGTGACATGCTTCATGGCATAACGGACTTTCGTAAGCTTACTCAGTCTCAAGTAACTCGTGTTGCAAGATTGCTTAATGAGCGACCTCGGGAAACCCTGGGGTTTAAAACACCGAAAGAAAAGATCATAGAATTATGCGCTAAGAGTTACTGACGAACTTTTGAAAAAACTGAAGGGAACAAACACCATGAAAACACTGAAATTCATCCTTCCGATCATCATCGCCCTGGGAATCGCGGCGATTCCCGTATCACGGGAATGCGACTGCGGGACGCCCCTGGCGGGCCTCCTGGGAATCTTCGGCTGCAGCGACGGCCGGGCTCCCCATTCCCATGACGACGCGCCTAACGCCGCGTCGCTCCAGGAACCGCCCGCAGAAGCAGCCGCGGTCAGGAACGATGCCGTTTCAAATGTATCGCCTTAGGTCACCTTCGTGGAGCTTGGCTCAGTCAACTGCATTCCCTGCAAGATGATGCAGCCCATTATGAAGGCGGTTGAGGAGAAGTTCGGCGGCCGCGTGCGCGTGGTGTTCCACCACGTATGGACCCCGGAAGGCAGGCAGGACGCCATGAAGTACCGCATCCGCGCCATTCCCACCCAGGTGTTTCTCGATAAACATGGCAACGAGTATTTCCGGCACGAGGGATTTTTCCCCCAGGCCGAGGTTGAGAAAGTGCTCGCAAGGAAGGGGGTGCGCTGATGCTGCTTGAGCTCTTCTCCTGGCTCTCGGTTGCGCTCTCCAATTCCGCGGGCATGGCCCTCATGGCAGCCTTTGTCTGGGGAGTGCTCTCCATCGTGCTCTCGCCATGCCACCTGGCGAGCATCCCGCTCATCGTGGGATTCATCGACGAGCAGGGACGCATCAGCACGAAGCGCGCATTTCTCCTGGCGCTCCTGTTCTCAACGGGGATACTCGTCACCATCGGGCTCATCGGCCTCGCAACGGGGCTCGCCGGGCGCATGCTGGGTGATATCGGCAGGTGGGGAAACTATTTCGTCGCGGTGATATTTTTCATCGTGGGACTGCATCTTATCGGTATCATCCCCCTGCCCTTCCTCGAAAGGAGCGCGAACGCCTCGGGCTTTACGCGCAAGGGCCTCCTTGCGTCGCTCATCC
>MTKZ01013207.1_pt1 | contig 10584 bp, 12 predicted proteins | sample 1042781 | NCBI WGS metagenome assembly MTKZ01 (sample SAMN06212207, study PRJNA360539) | anaerobic digester metagenome | biome: Wastewater treatment plant; material: sludge; isolation source: anaerobic digester fed with sludge from wastewater treatment plant | place: Denmark: WWTP Viborg ...
GAGCACCCCACCATGCTGACTGAAACAACCCGCGAAGTGCGACATCAAGTCTGCATCACCACATGTCGGTGGTGGTGTGGGTCTGGTCGGGTTCGGCCCATGTGGTCGGGTCTGAGCATTTGTGTCTGGCGCCGTGGCGGGGCGGCCGTCCGCCAGTGTGTGCAGGTCGGTCCGGTTTGGTCGGTGGCCGCCCGTAGAAGACGCGGTCGTCGCGGATCCGGACGAGGACCTCAACCTGGGTGTCGGCGAGTTCGTGGGAGATCGCGATGGGGTCGTAGCCGGCGTCGAAGACGAACAACGGCGGGGTCGGGTCATCGAGGATGTCGACAAGGCGGCGGACCTGGTCGATCGTCGCGTTGGTCGTGTTGTCGGTGGGTGGGATCCGAAGAATGTCGGCGGGGGCGCACCAGGAGTTCGGGGTGAAGTCGAGTTGGCTGATCCATTGGTAGGACCATCCGGCGACGATTGGTTGTCCGGCGGAGTGTTTCGACGCCGAGTAGTAGAAACCGCGTTCGGGGCTGGTCTCGGCGTCGCAGCGGTCCCACGTCGAGGCGTCAACGGCGAGCACGCGACGGTCCACAGCCGGGAGGTTGCCGACGAGTAGCCCGCGGAGCTTGTCGAAGTTGATGTGGCCGTCGTTGAGGGCCTTGTAGAGGCTGCCGTGGGAGCGTCGGAACTCCGGTTCGAGACTCAGCGTGGGAACCGATGTGACGGGGCTCGGGGTGCACAGCACGGCGTCGCACAACTCGAAGAGGGTATCGGACCAGGGGCCGAAGCAGCCGAGCAGCCCGGCCCTGAACCGGCTGAGTTCCAGGGTGTCGTCGGTGTGGGTGTTGCCCATTGGTCCCCCTATGCCAGCTTGTCGACAGGCTGGTACTGAACGACAGTGTTGGGGGTGGATGGTCTGCCAGAATGTGACCAGGAGCCAATGATGAGCCGACCCGATAAACGAGACGACCGTGCGCACCAGCGGATCAGCAAACAGCTGGCTGCGGCGACGGAAGGGTTCGCGTTGCCTGGCACGTTCCTCGAGCGCAGCACCCGGTGCAACAAGGCCGGGTGCCGGTGCATGGCCGACCCGCCCCGGCTCCACGGGCCCTATTACCAGTGGACCCGAAAGGTTGACGGCAAAACCAAGACCACCCTGCTCACCCCCGAACAGGTCGAGCGCTACCGGCCCTGGTTCGACAACGCCAAAACCATCCGGGCCCTCACCGCAGAACTCGAGACACTCTCACACCACCGAAGACTGGAACTGAATGCCACTCGCTGTTACCGAGGTTTAATCGCAAGCTAAGCGACGCCACTTGCGGCCGAAGACCGCTGCGCCCGCTTAGGCGTCTGATGGCGGGGCAGCAANNGGGGCGGGGCAGCAAAGACGATGGTACTTCCGGGCGTTCTACCGGTCTCACTCAAGCCGGGGCCTTGGAGCGATCGGATCACTTTGCCACCCTCGAACCTCGCCTCATAGACCAGCACATCATCGGTGGACTCGAGCACGTTAAGCTGCACAAGTTCTCCAAGTTTCGGCTGCAGCAGCGACAGGAGGTCATTCAAGTTCGCTCCCCGCAAATCCTGCGATGCGATGCCGAACAAGCCGCTCAGGGGTGTGACGGCCTCGATCCTCTGTCCGACACTAATCTCCAACCGTCCCATCTCAGACCCGAGGTAGCGCGAGGTTAGGTTCTCCAGCGTCCGTCTGAGGGTCCCCACGTCTTCCTGTGGACCCCTGGGCGCCTCAGCGAAGGGGCGAGGAAAGTTCTCGTTGACCTTGCGAATCTGCAGGCCAACGACAGGCTGCCCCTCGCGCGCACGCCGGAGGTGTTGCCTCAGCTTGTCCAGTTCGCCTTCCCAGGTACCACGGCTGCGGGTCAGGGTCTCACCGATCCGACGGTCTTCGGCATCAAGGCTGGCGACAATCTCTGCTAGATCGTCAGGGGGCAGCGTGAAAAGACTCATACCCCCGGGTTCGGTGACGACGTTGACAGCGCACCCGATTCCGCGGTCGTCGGCCTGACGGCAGAACGCCGCGAAGTCTTGCCAGTTGGTCCGCATGAGACAGAACGTGACCGTGACGTCACGGCAACGATCCATAAAGCGATCGAGGTTACGTTGGACCTGTTCCCAGGAGGAGCCGATCCGCGTCCGTTCGTAGACCTCCGGGGTCGCAGCGTCAAGCGACACAGCGACCTCAAGGGGGAGCAGATCTATGATCCGCTCGACTCGTGGCGTCCATTGGGTGCCGTTCGTGGTCACGTGAACGGTTGGGGACAGTTGCCTTTCGACCAACATGTCCATCACCCTCAACGTCTCAGCGGCGAGGAACGGTTCACCCCCCAGGAACTTCACAATGGTCAGGTGGGGAAGGAACTCTGCCAACTCATCGAAGAACGCGTCGCCGTAAACTTTAGGCAGTGGAGGAAGCCCGTCACGTTGGGTCCGAATTGACGACGACCACTCGGCGTTACACATGGCACATTGCAGGTTACAGGTGTTGCTCATTGACAGCTCGAGTTGTTGGGGCCACTCGGGCCCCGGTGTAGGCACCTCGAAGCGCTCGAACCAGCGCGAGAACGCCAGCTCGCGTCGGCCTTCATCCACCTGCCACTGGCAGAACTCGCATCCGAGCGAGAGGTCATCACGCTCCATCGCACGTCGTAACTCCTGGGCCTTCTCCCCCTGCCAGATGGCCTTCAGCGACGAGTCGGAAATGTTTCCCAGTAACTGATAGTCGTTCATACAGCAGGCCCGCACGAATCCTCGCGGATCCAGGTACATGGAGGAGAAGGGTGCTTTACACGCAACCGACGCCGATTCGACGTGACGAGGACGACTCCGTCGACGAAGCCGCACCCCTCTCATACTCACCACAGCTCTCCTCCGACCATCCGGACACCCTAGGCTCGAATCTGCCAGCGTCACTGATGCTTGCGTTGCCACCTGACAACGATGCCGAGAACCCGTTGCTGAATTCCTCATCACAGCACGCTGTTGATCGTGCCCTCAATTGGCTCACGACAGCCCAAACTCCGACCGGTGAATTACCCGCTTGGGCGAGCCCGCTTGGGGGTCTACCGCCCCAGTGGATGCCCGACTCGCTGAACTTCATCACCGCTCTGGCGGTGATCGCCATTGCAGACGTCGACCGGCCCGAGGCCGCCAAGATCGTTGACGATGCCGTCGACTTCCTGCTGTGGGAGCAACAGGCGAACGGGTTATGGCGCTACTGGGCGGAGACCAACGAGCAGACCGGTTTTACGCCCGCCGACACCGACGACACGGCATGTTGCTCGCTCGCCATCGCCACCCGCGGCCACAAGGCGACTCACAGTGTTCCGCTGCTCTTGGCCAACCGCGACCCCGACGGCCGGTTCTTCACCTGGTTCGTTCCCCGAAGCGATCACCGAAGCCTCCGAATGCGTTGGGCGCTGCGCGACGAACGTTCACACGATGTGCAGGCCCGGCGGCTGGAACTCTGGAACACGACCGAGGCAGATCCGGACGATGTGGATGTGGTGGTTAACGCCAACGCCTGCCGCTACCTCGGGGCCAAGGCACCTGCCGAGGCGAGCGGGTGGGTAGCAACGGAGCTGCGTGCCGGCCGTGAGGTCGGCTCAGACAAGTGGCATCGCAACGCCACCACCTTCTACCTCTCCGTCGCGGACGGCGCCCGCCGAGGGGTGATTGAGTTCGTCGAGCTCGAAGGTCTTGTGGTGGATCGGATCCGCCAGTCGTGGCAGGCCGATGAGATCGTCACTGCACTCCAACAGGCCCAATCCCTGCTTGCGCTTCAAGCGTTCGGGGCCCAGCCCGAAGTCTGCGCCGAACTCGCTGCCGCCCTGACGGCCAGCCAGACCGACGCCGGCTGTTGGGAACGTTCCGTGTACTACCACGGGGGTCCGAAGGAGGTCTTCGGTTGGGCCTCCGAAGCACTCACCACCGCCTATGCGGCCGCTGCACTCGATCGCGAACAGCGCAGATGAGCTTTTCTTGAACTCCATGAGCCCAAACACTGCGCCATCCGGCCACCTCCTCACCGTCCTGCACGCGGCCGAGCGCACCGGACCGCCGCTCTTCGCCCTGCAGTTTCTCCGGTGGCTCCGAGAGCACCATCCGGGCTGGACGACTAGCACCCTCTTCTTGGACGAGGGTGGCGACCTCACTGACGAGTTCGCAGCACTCGGACCGGTGGTGACCGCCGGCGCACTTGCGCCCTTCACCGCCGGCCGTCGGCCGACCCATCGGGCGCACGTCCGCAAGCAGCTTCGGCTGCTCCGCCGCCAGATAAACGCGCTTGGCCCCATCGACGTCTCACATGTGCACTGTGCCGGCTCGATGCGTGCCTTCCCGGCTCTCCCCGAGGCCCCGGTGCTGTGCCATCTGCACGAACTCGACGTTGGCCTCGACCTCCACCTCGGGCCACTCGCCCGACGGCACCTGGGGGATGCCTCCCGCTATGTCGCCGTATCGGAGGGGGTTCGAGACGCTTTCAACTCCCGGTTCGATGTGGACCCGGCGCTGGTTGAACGCCAGTGGGGGTTCGTCGACGCCATACGGCTGCCGAGCGGCGCAGATCGCGCCGCTCTCGGGCTGCCCGCGGATGCGTTCGTGGTGGTCAGCTCTGGCGTTCGCCACTGGCGGAAGGCGCCCGAGCTCTTCGTGCGTACTGCTCTCGCAGCGAGGTGCCGTGCGCCGGAAATTCCGTGGCGCTTCATCTGGGTGGGAGGAAGCGATGCAGGAGGATTGGACGAGCTTGTCCGCTCTGCGAACCTGGACCCCCTAGTGACCTTCCTTCCGCACCAGAGCGACCCGCTTGAGTGGCTCGTTGCTTCCGACGTGTTCTTTCTGCCGGCTCGGGAGGATGCATTCCCCTTGGTCTGCGTTGAAGCGGCGGCGATCGGCCTCCCCATCGTCACGTTTGACAACGGCGGGGCGGCAGACCTGGTGCGACATGCCAAATCGGGCACCGTGGTGCCGTTCCCGGAGGTGGACGCCGCTGCGACGGCCCTGACCGAACTGGCACACGACGCAACGACACGGGCGACGCTCGCTGAGAACGCAAGCCGATTCGCTCGTGAGCATCTGCTGCTCGAGCAGGCCGGACCTGCGTTGTTCGCCTCGATCGAAGCCACTCGCGAGACAGCATGGTGAAGCTGGCTCGCCCCACCATCATCGTCGCTGCGGCGGACGCTGGCGACCTTGAGAGCACCAGCCATCTGGTTCACCTCGTCGAGCTGCTGACCGACCGGGGCTACACCGTCAGGGTCGCGCTCATCAGGGGCGGCGAGTACGTCGGCAAGCTGCGCCGACTCGGTCATGTCATCATTGCCGACCACGCCCGCCGACGCGGGGTTGGAGGCGTTCTGACGCTTGTTGGGCGCAGACGAGAAGCGATGGGCTACCGAGCCTGGAAAGGCCGACGCTTCATGCGCTGGGCGGCCGAACACCCGTGGATCATCTGCGATCCCGAGGCCTCCTGGTTCCTCCGAATCGCTGCGACACGACCACCAACGATCGTCGTCGACCTCGCCGGCAACACGGAGCTGGTGGAAGTCGAGCCGATCGATCGACCCACCCTCCTGGACGCCGACCTCTGGATGACCGACACCGAGCATCGGGCCGCCGACGTCCGAGCCGCCGGTGTCGCCACCCCAGTGCACCCCATCGGAGTCCTGCGGGGGTCGCGCCCCGACACTCCCCTACCGTCGAGCGACGGCACGGCCGACCCCGTGGTCATGTCCACGCCCTCCGGGTCTTGGGAGGCCGTGAGCCACACCGCCGAGTTTGTCGCCCAGTTCAGACGCTGTGTTGCCGACGTACCCCTGGTCTGGCTCGCCGACCCGGGCGAGGACGAGTGGCTGGCACAGCACGACCTCGCGCATCTCTCCGAGGGGGCGGCAGAGCGGGTCACCGTTCGGCGGCGCGACGACACGTCAACCCTACGGCCGAGGCTGATCGTCCGAACCGGCTACTTCCCCACCGACCCCGACCTAGTCATCGCCGCGGCGTTCGAGCAGATACCGACCATCGGGTTTGAGGTGGGTGACCTTCCCTCATCGGCATCGCTCGCCATCGGCCCGTTTGACGTGGAGGCGCTGGTCGAGAGAACGGTAGAACTGCTGGACGATCGAGCACGCAAGGAGTGCGGTGCGGCGCTCGTCGACGCCGTTCGCTCGCACCTCGATCCCCGCTACCAGCTGGGGCCGCTCTACGACGTTCTTGGGGTCATCGGGGAGGCCACCATCGGGTCCGACCAAGCCGCCCAGTCTGCGTCCCGCCCATGAGCGGACCCAGCCGAAGTCGCTCCCCGCTTTCCTCCGGCGTCCGATCGCAACTCTGGTGGGCCCCAAAGCTGCTTCCCGTTCTCGCCGCCGCCACGCTGGCCGCCCTCACGGCCATCGCCGAGCCTGTGCCCACACTCGTTCGCTTGGCGGCGATGCTGGTTTCGGCGGTCGGCTTGGCCGCTGCGGCTCACCTGGTGAACGATTGGGCCGACATCGGTTCCGATGCCGCAGCGAACAAGCCAAACATGGTCGCCGCCATGAAGCCGCTCCGGCGTATCACGCTCATCGCAGCGACCTACGCCTGGGGGATCGCTCCCTGGTTGCTCGTGCGACCGGGCTCAGCGGCCATCGCGCTGCTTGGCCTGCTGGTGGTGCTGCCGGTGATCTACTCGGTTCGACCACTCCGGCTGAAGGGCCGCGGGTTGCTCGGTGTGATCGCCGATGCCCTCAACGCTCACGTTGCGCCCACCGCGTTTGCGTTCGTCTTGGTGGTGGAACAAGGCGCTGTGACACCGGCCTGGAAGCTGGCCTTCACCGGTGCCCTGGTGTGGTCGTTTGGGTTTGGCGTCCGGGGCATCCTCAACCATCAGTCGGTCGCGCGTTCCAACGATCGTCTGGCCGACGTTCACACGTTCGTGGTCCGACGCGGACGGCGCGCCACCCTGAGGCTGGGTTGGTTGGCACTCTTCATCGAGATCGCGGGCCTGCTGGTCATGGCCGCCGCAGTCGGAATGGCCGCCCCATGGACGGCCGCAGTCCTGGTCGTCTACCTGGGGCTCTGGCTGCTCGACCGTCAGTGGGAGTCGCGGCCGTTCCACCCGGTTCCCGACCGCAGCGACGCCTGGATGCCCTTCGCCGAGTTCTACGAGGTGTGGCCGCTGGTCGTCTTCACGATTGCGCTCTGCGTTCACGACATCGGGTGGTGGCCGCTCCCGATCGCCGTATTGGTGGGTTTCCTTCAGCCGATCGCAAAACAAGCCAGCGACCTCGCTGCGCTGCTCAGCCATGTGTTCAAGGACTTGCGCGCGACCGGTGCGTGGATCGGGTGGCGTCTCAACAGCGCGGCGATGTGGGTCGGGTGGCGACTGCGAAACGTAGCTACCTGGATCTGGTGGCATCCGCTTGGCTGGATTCGCTTCCAGGTGCTGCGCCGCGCTCGGTGGATTCTCTACACCGCCTTCTGGCGCTTCGTGTACTTCGTCCGCCGTCAGGAACGCCGCGTGACTCGTCGCCTCTTCGGCCGCGGACGCCCACCGTCGGAATCTCCACCGCCTCGCGCCTGAACCTTTTGGGACGGGGAACGTTCATCCGCCGCGCCATCCGACCTCAGCGCGTGACGTCCCCAAGTGCCGACGCCATGCCCAGCGAGTAGCGCCGGTACCCATCGGGGCGGCGGAACTCCGCCGCCACCTGGCGGGCCCGGGTCCGACGCGAGGTTTGCAGGCTGGAGCGCACGTTGAGATGCCGGGTGGCAGCCTCCAAGCGGTCGGCGGCCTGGTCCGACCCAAACGTGGACACCGACAGCCGCTTGTCGATCAGCTCGAGGTGGGCGGCGTAGTAGTCCGAACGCCGTTGATGCTCCATGCGGTTGTGAACCAACTGTGCGGCGTGGAGGGCCGCCCTTGGGGCCATGCGACGCAGGCGCAGCGCAGGGATACCCATCTGCTGCCCGGGGTGGATCCGGTAGTCGACCAACTTCTCGGGGATGGAGACCACCGGGGCCGCCGCCGCAGCGACCAGGGAGATCCAACGGTCGTACATCATCGTGGGCAGACCCGGGTGAACATCCTCGGGAAACGGCAGGATGACGTCCAACAGCTCCGCACGAATCGCGGTGGTGCACCCGGAAACCGCCTGACGGGTGAGGAGCGTTGCGAAGGGGTCGGTTGTGACCTGACGAGACTGGCGGGGCGAGAACCCGGCCACCCGCCAACGGGACCTGCCGATCTGGGTACCGACAGAGTTGATCAGTCGGGCATCGGAGAACGCCATCAAGGCATCCGGATTCTGTCGCATCCGGGCAACCATCACCGCCAGCTTGTCCGGATGCCAGCGGTCGTCCTGGTCGCAGATGGCGATGACGTCACCCGTGGCCGCCCGCAGCCCATCTTCGAACGTCGCCCAGGTACCAAGATGCTGGCGCCGCTCCAGCAGGCGCACCTCGAACGGCGCCCACCTGACGAAGTCGTCGATCAAATCGAGCGTGTCATCACTCGACCCATCATCGACGATAACCAACTCATCTGGGACTCGGGTCTGGCCGGCCAAGGAGCTGAGCAGTTCGGGCAGAAACTGCTGCCCGTTGTAGGTGGCCAGTACTAGCGACAGGCTTATCGAGCCGCCCGTTTGGGTCGGTGTCCGCCGGCGCGCCGTCCTTTCCACAGTGCAAACCCTAGCGATTCGCGTGACCCTCGGCACGATGGTGTTTCAGATTTCGCCGCGAACTACGCGCTTGTTGGTCAAGTATCGCGTCCATTGCGAGGTGCACCATTGTGTCGGTCAACGCTGGGTCGCATCGGCGCCTAGCGGAAACCCTTCCGAGGACTGGCCACAGTCCGTTGGCCTGCCAGACATGTGGTTGCTTCAGACGTCCGCTCTTTCCCCGGCACCAAACTACAGGCCCTCATCTACAATCAAAGGGGCCGGTGCAGCGCAAGGGCTTGGAGACATGGAGGCAGCGAGGTCTGACGATCCGAGTTCAGAACCACCCGACTCCGAAGCCGCTGGCATGACCAGCCTCTCCATTCTGATGCCGGTATATAACGAAGCCGACGAGATCAGTCAGTTGAGTGCCAGGAAGTGGTGTAACAGGGGTCCGGGGGTGGTGAGGGTCCACCGGTGATGGCGGTCATCGCGCCAGTCTCAAGTTGAAGCACAACCAGCGACTTGAGGAGACACGATGACCACCATCCCAACCACTATCGACGCGGCCGGTTGGCTGCGCAACCACATGGAGTCCGCCGACGCCGACAGCGACCTGCTGGCAGCGATGCTGAAGGACTTCGCTGAGGCGCTGATTGGTGGGCCCCGCGTTTTCCGGACAGTGGCTTCGGTCAGCCCTTACGCTGCCTGGTCCTGGTCGCGATAGCTCTCGTTCACTTCAACCGGAGTCTGGTAGCCGATCCCCGAATGAAGCCTGAAACGATTATACCAAATCTCGATCCAATGCGCAATACCAGAAACGGCCTTCTTTTGTGTCGGGAACACCCGCCGGTGAACGAACTCGTTCTTCAACGACGCAAAGAACGATTCCGCCAGGGCATCGTCCCAACACACACCCGTCGCACCCATCGACCCCACCATGTCATTTGAGGCGAGAAACGCTTTGAACTCCTCGGACGTGTATTGCGACCCGCGGTCCGAGTGGAAAATAGCATTTGGTTGTATACCGCCGGCGTTAACAGCGACCTGAAGCGCTTCGGTGATGGGACCGGTCCGCATGTGGTCGGCCATCGCGAACCCGACGACCATCTTCGAGTAGCAGTCGATCACCGTCGCCAGATACACCCAGCCTTCCCAGGTGCGGATGTAGGTGATGTCCCCGACGAGTTTTATCCCCGGCTCGCCAGCGGTGAAGTCCCGGCTCACCAAGTCACCCGCGCCGGAGGTCCCGTCAGGGTCTGTCGTGTTCCTGTAGGGCCTGGGCTGGCAGGAGATCATGTTGTTCTCGCCCATGATCTTGCGAACCAGCTCCGTCCCGGCCTCGACTCCGTCCCGAGCCAACTGGGCTCGGACCCGCCGGTGACCGTAGGTCTCGTCAGAGGCGTTGAAGATCTTGCGGATCTTCACCTCAAGGTCGGCGCGTCGCTCGGCGGTCGCCGACGCTGGCCGTTCCCGCCACTCATAGAACCCCGACCTTGACACGCCCGCCCACAAACACATTTTCGTGATCGGATAGTTGGCCTTCTCGCCGTCGATCAGCTCATATTTCGAGCTCACCGGTACTCCTGGGCGAAGAGGGCCGCTGCTTTTCCCAAGAACTCGTTCTTTTGTCTCAACTCACGGTTCTCGGCTTGGAGTTCACGAAACTGTAGACGTTCAGCAGGGGTCAAAGGTTCCTCCTCGACAGGATGAGCATCACGATACTTGCTCACCCACACCCCGAGCGTGCTCGGATTGATATCCAAGTCAGAGGCAACCCGGCTAATCGGCCGGGAGTCGCCGTCCTCCACAACCATTTTCACTGCTTCAGTCTTGAACGTGTCAGAATATTTCGTTCGCTTGCGGCTCATATCCGGATTCCTTTGCTTCAGTGGATGTTATCAATCACCCACTGTCCGGAATCCTCGGGGCACCCCAC
>MTKZ01038450.1_pt1 | contig 10581 bp, 13 predicted proteins | sample 1042781 | NCBI WGS metagenome assembly MTKZ01 (sample SAMN06212207, study PRJNA360539) | anaerobic digester metagenome | biome: Wastewater treatment plant; material: sludge; isolation source: anaerobic digester fed with sludge from wastewater treatment plant | place: Denmark: WWTP Viborg ...
GGCTTCGTTTCCAAGGAGATGGTCTTCCACGGCGCCCTCGAGACGGGCTACACGGTCTTCGCCGTCGCCGCCTGGGTCGGGGCCATCTTCACCTTCGCCTCGTTCCTCAAGGCCGGCCACTCCGTCTTCTTCGGCGAGCGCGGCCGCGAGGTCGCCCCGGTCAAGGAGAGCCCCTTCGCCATCACCGTCCCCCTGCTCGTCCTGGCCGGCCTGTGCATCCTGTTCGGCGTCTACAACAAGCTGCCCCTGAACCTGTTCATCGGGCCGGTCGTGGCGCCCCACGTCGAAGCCGGCGTGCACCTCGACCTGACCCACCACGCCCTGTCGCTGTTCACCCCGGTGGCCCTGATCTCGGTCGGCTGCCTGGTCCTGGCCTTCCTGCTCCACCGCTACGGCTACCTCAAGTCGGGCCGCAAGCCCTACCTGGCCTCCGAGCCCATCCACGGCCTGCCCGTCGTCCACACCCTGTACGATTGGGCCGAGAAGCGGGTCTTCGATCCCTACGAACAGGGCGTCAAGGGGCTCCAGGGCCTGTCGCTGGCCCTGTTCAAGGGCATCGACCGGCCCATCGACTTCGTCTTCGAGAAGGTCGTCACCGTCGCCGGCGCGAAGTTCACCGGCATCCTGAAGAAGGCCCACAACGGGCACTACGCGAACTACCTCGCCTGGTGCCTGGCCGGCCTGGTCATCGTCGCGGGCCTCATCGGCCTGCTCTCGAGATAGAGAGGAGGAGCGTTGATCATACTCTTCGTCGTCCTTCCGCTCGTCGTGGCGGGCATCCTGCCGCTCGTCGGCAAGGTCTCCCGGCGGGTCGCGCCGGACCTGCTGGCCAACGGCACCCTGCTCTTCCTCCTCGCCTACGCGGCCGTGGCCGGGCGGGCCCTCATCGCCGGCGGCCCCGTCCTGCAGCAGTCCCCCTGGCTCGGCGAGGCGGTCAACATCCGGCTGGCCCTCGACGGCTTCAGCCTGCTCATGCTGGTGGCCGTCGCCCTGGTCGGGCTGGCCGCCGCCCTGTTCTCCATCGATTACATGGAGCACTACGGCGCCAAGGCCAACTACTACGCCCTGTACCTGGTCATGATCGCGGGCATGAACGGCCTGGTCCTGGCCACCGACCTGTTCGGGATCTACATCTTCCTCGAGGTGGCCGCCGTGGCCTCCTACGCCCTGGTCGCCTTCGGCCGGGGGCCCGACGAGCTCGAGGCGGCCTTCAAGTACCTCATGCTCTCGGTCGTGGCCTCGGCCTTCGTGCTCGGCGCGATCGCCGTCCTCTACGGCATGACCGGGGGGCTCGACTTCGCCGCCGTGGCCATGGCCCTGCGCGAGCTCAACGCCGGCCCCGTCGTCGGCGTCGCCGCCGCCTTCCTCATCGCCGGGTTCGGGCTCAAGGCGGCCCTGGTGCCCTTCCACTCCTGGCTGCCCGACGCCCACCCCTCGGCCCCGGCGCCCATCTCGGCCGTCCTGTCCGGCCTGCTCATCAAGGTCTCGGGCGTCTACGCCCTGACCCGCGTCTTCTTCGGCGTCTTCGGGCTGACCCCGGCCCTGTCCTCCGTGCTGATGATCCTGGGCACGGTCTCGCTCGTCGCGGCCGCCTTCCTGGCCCTCGGCCAGAAGGACATGAAGCGCATGCTGGCCTACTCCTCGATCAGCCAGGTCGGCTACGTCGTTCTGGGCCTCGGCATCGGCACCCCCCTGGGCATCGCCGGCGGCCTGTTCCACCTCTTCAACCACGCCCTGGCCAAGGGCCTCCTGTTCTTGACCAGCGGCTCGGTCCAGCAGGCCACGGGCACCCGCGACCTCGGGGCCATGGGCGGGCTGGCCAAGCGCATGCCGGTCACGGCCGCGACCAATCTCGTCGGCTCGCTGTCGATCGCCGGCGTCCCGCCCTTCAACGGCTTCTGGTCCAAGCTCATCATCATCGTGGCCCTGGTCCAGGCCGGCCACCCCGTCTTCGCGGTCGTCGCCGTCCTGGCCTCGGTCCTGACCCTTTGGTACTACCTCATCCTCCAGCGCCGGGCCTTCTTCGGCAAGCTCGACGAGAAGTGGGCCGCGGTCAAGGAGGCGCCGTTCTGGATGACGGCCTCGACCGTTCTCCTGGCCCTCCTCTGCCTGGGGATCGGCATCCTCTTCGCGTCGACCGTCACGACCTGGATCCAGCCCGCCGCCGACGTGCTCGCGGACGGGGTCCACGCCCTGACCGGATCGTGGGGATTTTAAGCGATGATCCTGCAAACCGCTCTCCTCATCGGCGTGGTGCTCTTCTCGGCGCTGGCCCTCGTCCTCCGGGACCTGCTCAAGGCGGCCATCTCCCTGGCCGCGGCCAGCCTCCTGCTGGGCATCCTCTTCTTCCGGATGAACGCCCCGTACGCCGGCGTCTTCGAGATCTCCGTCGTCGCCGGGCTGATCACGGTCCTGTTCATCCTGGCCATCTCCCTGACCCGGCCGGGCGACGAGGTCCGCGAGACCAAGCTGGCCCGGTGGGCCTTCCCGCTGGCCTTCGCGGCCTTCCTGGTCATCGACGCCCTGGTCATGAAGGGCCTGATGGGCAAGGTCCCGGCCCTGGCCGCGGCGGCCGAGTCGGGCACCTTCGGCGAGGTCCTCTGGAAGGGCCGGACCCTCGACCTCGTCGGCCAGATCGCGGTCATCCTGGCCGGCGTCTTCGCCGTCCTGGCCCTGTTCCGCAAGGATGACAAACATGAGTAACGCCTGGTACCTCTACCTCTTCTTCGCCGCCGCGCTGGTGCTGGCCGGCCTGCTCGGCCTGCTCCTCAACCGCAATCTCATCCGCCTGTTCATCGCCATCGAGGTCGTCGGCAAGGGCGTCAGCCTGCTGCTCCTGTCGACGGGCTTCGCCAAGGGCTCCATCCTGACGGCCCAGGCCCTGGTCGTGACCTACATCGTCATCGAGGTCAGCCTGGTGGCCACGGCCCTGGCCCTGATCATCAACGTCTACCGCCACGGCAAGAGCCTCGACGTCCGCGGCCTGGCCAAGCTGAAAGGGTAAGCCATGACCGGAATCGGCATTCTCCTCTCCCCGCCCGTCGCCTTCGTCGTCTTCCTGGCCGCGGCCCTCGGGCTCTACGCCCTGGGCCGGGGCATGGCCCCCAAGCCGAACCCGGCCGGCGGCAANNCTGTTCTTCTTCATCGCCCTGTTCTTCACCATGATGCACGTCGCCGTCCTCGTCGTGGCCACCGTGCCCTCGGGCCGGATCGCCTTCTTCGCCCTGTTCTACCTGGTCATGATCGTCCTGTCCGTCTCGGCCCTGGTCACAAGGAGTTAACATGCTCAACAAGCTCGCCCGCTGGTCCAGGATCAAGTCGCCCTGGATCCTGCACCTCAACTCGGGCGCCTGCAACGCCTGCGACATCGAGATCGTCGCCGCCCTGACCCCCCGCTTCGACGTCGAGCGGTTCGGGGTCCTCCTCAAGGCCACGCCGCGCCACGCCGACGTCATCATCGCCAGCGGCCCGGTCACCCGCCAGATGCGGGACCGCATCGTCCGCATCTACGAGCAGACCCCGGACCCCAAGTTCGTCATCGCCGTCGGGGCCTGCGCCATGTCCGGCTGCGTCTACCGCGGCGCTTACAACATCATGGGCGGCATCGACCAGGTCATCCCGGTCAACATGTACGTCCCGGGCTGCCCGGCCCGGCCCGACGCCATCGTCGACGGCGTCGTCAAGCTCCTGGGCAAACTCTAGGCATCAAGGAAACGCCATGTCCGACACCGACATCGTCGCCAACCTGACGCGGGACCTCGGGGCCAAGGCCCTCGAGATCGCGAACCCCGCGCCCCGCCGCATCTTCGTCCGGGTCGCCCCGGCCGACCTCGTCGCCGCCGTGACCCTCCTGCGGGACGGGTACGACTGCGCCTTCCTGTCCACCATCACCGGCCTCGACGCCGGCGAGACGTTCGAGTTCCTCTATCACTTCGCCTCGCCCGTGACGACCGTCCACGTCCGCACGGCCGTGCCGAGGACCGATCCCCGGCTCCCGTCCATCTGCCCCGTCATCCCCGGCGCCGTGCTCTACGAGCGCGAGCTGCAGGAGATGTTCGGCGTCGTCGTCGAGGGCATCCCCGACGGCCGCCGCCTCAACCTGCCCGACGACTGGCCCGACGGCGTCTTCCCCCTGCGCAAGGATTGGAAGCACGTCCGGCCCGAGGAAGTCATCCCCGGAGGCCAATCATGAGCTTCGAGATCCCCATCGGCCCCCAGCACCCGGCCCTCAAGGAGCCCATCAGCCTCCGCATGACCGTCGAGGGCGAGGTCATCACCGGCGTCGACATCCGCCTGGGCTACAACCACCGCGGCGTCGAGAAGGTCGCCGAGGAGAAGAACTGGACCCAGAACATCTACCTGGCCGAGCGCATCTGCGGCATCTGCTCCCATTCCCACGCGACCTGCTTCGTCCAGGGCGCGGAGAGGCTCATGGAGCTGGCCCCGCCCAAGCGCGGCCTGTACATCCGCTACCTCGTCTCCGAGCTCGAGCGCGTCCACAGCCACCTCCTGTGGCTCGGCGTGGCCGGGCACGAGGCCGGCTTCGACTCCTTCTTCATGTACACCTGGCGGGACCGGGAGATCGTCATGGACCTCCTGGAGATGATCACCGGCAACCGCGTCCACTACGCCATCAACACCATCGGCGGCGTCCGCCGCGACCTCGACGAGGGCCAGAAGGCCAAGGTCCTCGAGGGCGTGGCCACGCTGAGGAAGCGCAGCGAGTACTACTTCAAGATCGGCGCCAACGAGCCCAGCTTCGTGGCCCGCATCGCCGGGGTCGGCNNGGCCGCGACGTCCGCAAGGAGGACCCCTACGCCGTCTACGACGAGCTCGACTTCGAGGTCTGCACGGCCGACACGTGCGACGTCCTCGGCCGGGTCGTCGTCCGCGTCAAGGAGCTCCTCGAGTCCTACAAGATGATCGAGCAGATGGTCAAGGGCCTGCCCGAGGGCGACATCGCCTGCAAGGCCCCCCGCAAGGCCAAGCCCGGCGAGGCCGTCAGCCGCTACGAGGCCCCCCGCGGCGAGAACATCCACTACATCAAGGCCAACGGGACCGACCGGCCGGAGCGGCTCAAGGTCCGGGCCCCGACCCTCGGGAACTACCCGGCCACCGTCGAGATGCTCCGCAACGGCTTCATCGCCGACATCCCCCTCATCTTCGCCGCCATCGATCCCTGCATCTGCTGCGCCGAGCGGACGGTGACCCTGGTCAGCGCCAGGAGCGGCCAGGAATCCGACGTCCGGATGAGCGAGCTGCGCCGGCGGGCCCTGGCCCGCCCCGCGAACGCCGCCGTGAAAAGGAATGCGGTATGGCCGTTCTGAGAACCATCCTCTATCTCCTCGTCTATCCCGGTCTGCTCTTCCTGTTCGTCTACTCGACGTTCTGCGAGTGGTTCGACCGCAAGGTCTACGCCCGCCTGCAGAACCGCATGGGGCCGACCCACACGGGCCGCTTCGGCCTCCTCCAGCCCATCGCCGACTTCGTCAAGCTGCTGGCCAAGGAGGACGTCGTCCCCGCCGCCGCGGACAAGGGACTGTTCGGCGCCCTGCCGGTCTTCGGCCTGGCCGTCGTCTCGACGGCCGGCCTGCTCCTGCCGGTCTGGAACTTCGACCTGGCCGCGCCCGGCTGGACCTCGTTCCCCGGCGACATCGTCGTCCTCCTGTACCTGCTCAGCCTGCCGACGATGGTCCTGTTCCTGGCCGGCTGGTCCTCGACCAACCTGTTCTCGACGATCGGCGGCTCCCGCGTCCTGACCATGCTCTTCGGCTACGAGGTGCCCCTGTTCCTGGCCGTCCTCGGCCCGGCCATCCTGGCCGGCTCCTGGCGGCTGGCCGAGATCGCGGCCTTCTACCAGGCCCGGCCCCTGCTCCTGCTGGTCAACGCGCTCGGCTTCGTCGTCGCCCTCGTCGCCGTCCAGGCCAAGCTCGAGCGGACGCCCTTCGACATCCCCCACGCCGAGACCGAGATCGTCGGCGGCACCTTCACCGAGTACTCGGGCAAGAAGCTGGCCCTGTTCCGGCTGACCTTCGACATCGAGCTAGTCGTCGCCAGCGGCCTGCTGGCGGCCGTGTTCCTGGGCGGCTTCCCGGGCGGGGCCGTCGTCGGGTTCGTCCACTTCGTCGTCAAAACCCTGGTCATCATCTTCCTGCTGAGCCTCATCCGGGCCCTGACCTCGCGCATCCGCGTCGACCAGGTCGTCTCGTTCGCCTGGAAGGTCCTGGCCCCCCTGGCCGTCGTCCAGCTCCTGGCGAACATCCTGGTGAAGGGATTCCTGTCATGAAGATCGCCGTTTTCCTGCCCGAGCTCCTGCGCCACCTCTTCAAGAAGCCGGCCACGGTCGACTACCCCTTCAAAAAGCTCGAGGTGCCGCCCGATTTCCGCGGCACGCCGTTCCTGAATCCCGCGATGTGCATCGTCTGCAAGGCCTGCGAGCGGGACTGCCCGGCCGAGGCCATCGAGATCACCGACGTCGATCCGGCCGCGAAGCGGTTCAAGATGGTCATCCACAACGACCGCTGCATCCATTGCGCCCAGTGCGTGGACTCCTGCCCGACCAATCCCAAGGCCATGCAGATGGACCACCTTCACGAGATCGCCACGGACGACCGCCACAAGCTGAAAGCCGAGTGGGTCTACGTGCGGGCCGTGCTCAAGCCCAAGGCCCCCGCCGCGCCCTCCGCGGCCCCCGTCGAACCCAAGGCCTGATCTTTTCCGGCATCCCCGAAGCCCTCATCCGGTCGCCGGATGAGGGTTTTTTTTCAGATCTTCATGGGCATGAGGACGTAGATGTGGGTCAGGGCGTCCTCGCCCTCGGGCTTGATGAGGACGGCGCTGTTCTCGTCCTTGACCTCGAAGACGACCTTCTCGGCCACCGTGGCCGTCAGGAAGTCGAGCAGGTACTGGGCGTTGAAGCCGATCTCCAGGTCCTGGCCCTTGTACTCGACGGCCAGCCGGTCGCGGGCCTCGCCGATCTCGGGGTTGGAGGAGAACAGCCGCAGGCGGTTCTTCTCGATGGTGAACTTGATGCCCTTGGAGCGCTCGGCGGAAAGCAGGGAGACGCGCCGGATGGCCCCGGCCAGCTCCTCCCGCGGCACGACCAGGCGCCCCGGATTGTCCTTGGGGATGACGGCCTGGTAATTGGGGAACTTGCTCTCGATGATCCGGGAGATGAGGGTCCGCGGGCCGACCCGGAAGAAGAGGTTGTTCTCGTCGAGGTCGAAGGCGACTGTCTCGTCCTCGAACTTGCGGATCTCGCTGAGGGTCTTCTTGGCCACGATGACGCTGAGGTCCTTGTCGACCTTCAGGGCGTCCTGGGCCTTCTTCGTGTACGACAGCCGGTGGCCGTCGGTGCTGATGAGCTCGATCTGGCGGTTCTTGAGCGACAGCAGGGCCCCGTTGAGGTAATAGCGCTGTTCCTGGGTGATGGCGTAGAAGACGCGGTCGATCATGTCCTTGAGGTCCTGGAGGGGGATCTCGATGCCCTTTTCGAACCGGCCGTCCGGGACCTGGGGATAGTCCTCCTTGGCCAGGCACAGGACCTTGAACTCGCTCTCCCCGGCCCGGATGTCGAGGGTCTCGTCCTTGAGCTCGACCTGGACGGACCGGCCTTCGGGCAGGGACTTGACAATCTCGAAGATCTTCTTGCCGTTGACCGTGATGGCCCCCGGCTTCTCGATCTCGGCCTGGAGGTGCGTCCTCAGGCCGACCTCGAGGTCCGTGCCCGTCAGCTCGAAATCGGAGGCCGAGACGTTCATCAGGATGTTGGCCAGGATGGGCATGGTGTTGCGCTTCTCGACGATGCCCTGGAGGATCTGCAGCTCGGCCAGGAGGGCTTCTTTGGGGATGGCGAATTTCATGAGGTCACCTTTCTCGCGGTTCCTTTTTATTCTTATTATTTAAATCAGAACAAATCGTCAAATCAAGAAGAGAAATAATAAAGTCGTCTGGAAAAGTGGGAATCTCGCGCAAGTCCTTGTTCCGTCTCATTGGATGAAGGCGATCAGGCTGTTGATCTCTTTGTTGAATTCGGGATCGTCGTTGCGGAGCTTGTCGATCTTGCGGATGCTGTGGATGACCGTCGTGTGGTGTTTTCCACCGAATTTCTTGCCGATCTCGGGCAGCGAGGAATCCGTCAATTCCTTGGCCAGATACATGGCGATCTGGCGGGGAAAGGAGATCTTGGGGGAGTTGTTCTTCGATTTGAGCTGGGANNGTTTTTATCTTGAAGCGGTGGCAGACGAGTTTCTGGATCTTTTCCACAGTGACGAGGGACGCCGACGAGTCCAGCAGGCCCTTGAGGGCCTCTTTCGTCAGGTCGAGGTCGATGCGCTCTCCCTTGAGAGAGGCGTAGGCGATGACCCGGCGGAGATAGCCCTCGAGCTCGCGGATGTTGGTCTGGACCTTGTCGGCGACGTAGAGGGCCACGCTCTCGGGGAGAGAGACGGCCTCGGCCTCGGCTTTTTTCTTGAGGATGGCGATGCGGGTCTCGATGTCGGGCGGCTTGAGGTCGGCGATGAGGCCCCATTCGAAGCGGGATCGGAACCGCTCCTCGAGATGGGGGATCTCCTTCGGGGGGCAGTCGCTGGAGATGACGATCTGCTTCTGGCTGTCGTAAAGGTGGTTGAAGGTGTGGAAAAACTCCTCCTTCGTCCGTTCCCGGCCCGCCAGGTAGTGGATGTCGTCCATGAGGAGGACGTCGACGCTGCGGTACTTCTCGCGGAACTCCAGGACCTTGCCGTACTGGAGATGGGTGACGAGGTCGTTCATGAACTTCTCGGTCGTCACGTAGAGGACCTTGTTGCGCCCGTTCTGCTGGAGGCAGAAATGGCCGATGGCGTTCATGAGATGGGTCTTGCCGAGGCCGGCGCCGCCGTAGATGTAGAGGGGGTTGTAGGATTTGGCCGGGCTCTTGGCCACGGCCGAGGCGGCGGCATGGGCGAACTGGTTGCAGCTGCCGACGACGAAGTTCTCGAAGGTGTAGTTGGGGTTGAGGTTGGGATTGACGGCCTGTCCGGGCTTGGCCTTGCGGTCGTCGGGCGAGCGGCGCATGAAGGCCGTCGGGGTGTCCTCGTGGATGTAGCGGATGTCGAGGGCCTGGCCGAAGAGCTCGCGGGCGCAGTCGGCGATGACGTTGGAATAGTGGAACGACAGCCAGTCCCGGAAGTAGGCGTTGGGGACCTTGACGTAGAGGCGGTCCTCGTCGCGGCCGATGAAGGCCGTCGGCTCGAACCAGGTCTCGAAGGAGCTCGGATCGACCTTGGCCTCGACGGCCCGGAGGATCTCGCTCCAAGGATTTTGATTTTCTTTGAGTTCCATGGGCGCCGGCGCTTTTTCCACAGTTTTTTCCACATCTGTGGAAAATCCTCTCCGGGAGCTTGGACCGTCCGGGAGAGGCCCGGCCATCATAGCATTCCGGGGGGGGCGGTTCAAGCTTTTTTTTAGGGGAAAACGGGGACCGGGGAGGTCTCCGGCGGGGGCTTCCCTCCGCCCGCCCGGGGCCGGGTCCCGGAGGTCCCGAAAAGGCCTCGGAGAGCCTCGAAAAGGGCTCCGGCCGGGGTCCGGGCCGGCTGTGGAAATCTTGTCTTTTGTCGGACTTAGGGCGGCGCCGCGGTCAGCGCCGCAGGAGCGTCCGCCGCTCCACGGTCGTCGTGCCGAGTAGGGCCGGCAGCAGGCGGTCACGGATGCGCTGGGAGAGATCGGAAAAGGCGAATTCGGCCGGCTTGTCGAGCTCGGCGTATTCGCGCTCCTCGCTGAGCGAGGTCCGGTGGACGGCCTCGCCGGTCGCGGCGGACACGAGGACGAGATCGACGGCCATCGTCCACCGCTTCTTCTCGACCAGGGTCCGCTTGAACGGCCCGTCCGACGGCGCGTCCTTGTCGACGGCCTTGCGCACCTGCCCGGCCAGCGTCACGGTGCCGGTGAGGAAGACGGCGCGGTCGAAGCCCGCTCCGGCTTCCCGCCAGACGGCGCCGGGCGGCTGCCCGGCCAGGGCCGCGGCGGGACCGGCCGCCCGCGACACGCGGCCGGGGAAGGCGCGGCCGAGCTCGGCCGCGAGATAGGCGGCCAGCTCCGTCCCGGCGGCGAAGCCGGGGACCGGAGAGGGCTCGGCCAGGTCGGTCACGACGATCTCGCCGTAGGCGCCGGCCGGCAGGGCCGCGACGCCCGGCAGCTCCAGGCTGATCTCCACGGGGGCGCCGCCGCAGGCCATGGCCGCGGCCAGGGCGGCCGCCACGGCGAGGGCGGCGGCGGCCTTCACGAGGACTTCCCTCTCAGCCGTTCCAACCGGGCCTTGAAGGCCTCGTGGTTGGCCCGGATGGCCGCGTCGTCCGGGGCCAGGCGGCGGGCCGTCCCGTACTCCCTGGCGGCCTCGTCCCAGGCGCCCCGGCGCTCGTAGGCGACGGCCAGGTTGTTGTGGGCGGCCGCCGAACCGGGCTCCCTTTCGACGGCCCTCGTCCACTCGCGCACGGCGTCGTCCCAAGCGTCGGCCCGGGCCGCGGCCAGGCCCGAAGCGAGGAGAGCGGCGGACGGGGAGCGGGCGCAGCCCGAGAGGGCGAGCAGGACGGCCGCGGCGACGGC
>MTKZ01089130.1_pt1 | contig 10572 bp, 12 predicted proteins | sample 1042781 | NCBI WGS metagenome assembly MTKZ01 (sample SAMN06212207, study PRJNA360539) | anaerobic digester metagenome | biome: Wastewater treatment plant; material: sludge; isolation source: anaerobic digester fed with sludge from wastewater treatment plant | place: Denmark: WWTP Viborg ...
CCGAACCATATATTATCCCGGACGGTCATATTGTAGTGGACATAGTCTTGGAGTATGACGCTGATCTCCCTGCGCCAGGATGTCGGGCTTAAGTCGCGCAGGTCGATGTTGTCGATGGCTATCCTGCCTTCTTGAGGATCGTAAAGGCGGCAGAGGAGCTTTATCAGGGTGGTCTTGCCCGAGCCGTTCTCGCCCACCAGGGCCACCGTCTGGCCGGGTTTGATGAAGAGGGAGACGTCCTGGAGGGCCGTGTGGGCCTGGCCTGGATACTGGAAGCTGACGGTATCCAGGGCTAGGCCGGATTCTATTGGCCTAGGGATTTTATGAGGCCGGGCTGGTTCCTTGATACGCGGCTGCAGGTCCAGGAACTCGTAGAGGTTGGAGAGAAAGAGGTTGTCCTCGTAGAGGCCGGTCAGGCTTTTGAGCATGTTCTGGAGGAAGCTCTGCCCCTGCTGGAAGGCTCCGAAGTACATCACCAGGCTGCCTACTGTGATCAGGCCCAGGAAGGTCTGGTGGGCTATGAACAGCAACGAGCCAAATAGGGCCAGGGTGGCAAATGATTGAGCGGCCAGGTCGGCAAGGGAACGGCGGGTATTGATCTTGAGCTTCTCGACGCGGAGGGTGCGGCGCAGGTCATGGTAGATGTCCTTGAGATGGTCGCCCAGGCCGAAGAGGCGGATCTCTTTGGCATAGTCGGAGCTTACCAGAAGCCAGTGGATGTACCAGGCCCGGCGCTCTCGCTCTGTGACGGTCTTCTGCCAGGTAAAGAGTTTGATGGAGTATCTCAGCCGGGCGAAGACGGCGGGCAGAGCTGCCAGAAGGAGGACGGCGGCCAGGAGCCAGTTGAAGGCCAGGAGGAGGAAGGCCACGCCTGCCAGGGAGATGGAGCTCTGGCCCAGCTGGGCCAGCTCGCTGACGATCCTTATCGGCCGGTAGGGGGCCTCGGCCTGGGCCCGGTGGAGGGTGTTGTAGTAGCTAGCGTTCTCGTAGTACTCCAGGTCCAGGGCGATGGACTTGGCGTGGAGTATGTCCTGGATGCTGTCTGAGACCATAGCCGCCTGGGTCTCGCTGACGATGCTCGAAGCGGTGCGGCTGAGGGCAGTTAGCAGGGCCAACAGGCCGGCCAGAGCTACCAGGGTTAGGGTCCGGGAGAAGTCGGCGCTTGCGGTTAGTGAGTCCACGATCAGCTTCATGAGGTAGAGCGCGGCCAGAGGCAGTAGGCCCTCAAGGACCAGGAGAAGAGCCGAGGCGGCGGTCCATGACGGCGCGCTGGACCAGACCAGGCGCACAGCTCGGCAGAGGCCCAGGTAGGTCTGGCGGAAGAGCTGGGGGATGCTATGCATCTCTTGGGGCTATGGGGACTGGGGCTGATTAATGTTGCCGGTGACTCAGGCGCACGCGGACCTTAGGATTCTCCTGGAGACTTGAGTTACTCAGAGCAGCCTGCTAAAGCATCTTCTGGCTGCATTAAGAAAATAGCACTGGCTCTCTTGGCCGGTTGACATCTGAATGTCGCCGGGACGGACGCTATTCATGCGGCGGGCTCTATCGCTCGGCCCAGTATCATATCGCCTGGATAACTAGTTAAAAAATGGTTGAAAATTGAAATCAATTTCAGAATCGGAGTAAAAAATTTATTAAAAATATATTAATAATATTACTTTAAAAAAACTCTGCACACCGAACTAATTGCATCCTGCACCCTAGGCACTCACTTCGTGAGATTGATGAGGATATTGGCAACTGGTGGAAGCGAGCTATTGGCAGGCAAGATTGTTTAGATAACTTAGTTCAGAGGAGATGAGGTCTTTTCTGGATTGCGCCACTCCAGCCAGGGATATGGAACTCTGGCCCAGCTGGGCCAACTCGCTGACGATGCGCACCGGCCTATAGGGGTTTTCTCACTGCGCGCGGTGGAGGCGTTGTAGTGACTGACGTTCAAGTAGTACTCCCTGGTCCAGGGCGATGGACTCGGCGTGGAGTTACGTCCTGGATGCTGTCTGAGACAGGAGGGCCTCTCGCTGACTATGCCGGAGGCGGTGCGGCCAAAAGCAGTGAGGAGGGCGACCAGGCCGGCCGGGCCCACCAGGGTTAGGGTGCGGGAGAAGTCCGAGCTTGCTAATGAGTCCACGATCAGCTTCATCAGAAAGGGTGGCCAGAGGCAGTAGAGGTCATCCAGGAGCAGGAGGCAGGCTGGTGGAAGCATAGCTGACTATTATGAGATAGGAGATGCTTTGCATGGTTCGAGGATCTATGTTGAGTCCAGAAAAGTTAATGGCCCGAGAGTGATAGTAAAGACAGGGAGACATAGAGCCCAGAGCGTTACTTTGACCGAGAATGCTCAGGCGGTAATAGTTAAGAAATTAAAATATGTTTATAAAGACTGATGAAGAGAGATGGAGATTTTCTTTTTTGATCATGAAAATGCCCTTTGAACCGGAGCATTTTCATCCCTCATGGGTGCCCAATTGGGCATGAAAATTTCATGGCCATTCCAGCTCTGGAGCGATTGGACTTGGCATGGGCATGCCTCTTTGCATGCGATTCTGAGTTAGGGTTACGTGGCTCTCGCTTGCTGGCGCGATAGGGCAATGTGAGTAACGTAACTCGGCAAGCCTGGGCGCAGCTCTGATTCTATGGCATTTTATAAGAAGTATTGAAAAATGACATAGAATAGAATCACTTCGAGTGATGAGGAAACTGTCAAAAGGGTCAAGAGGCTGGATTCAGATCTAATGGGATGAGTCTGCGCCGAACCTGCCATGGAACTATGACAGCACAACCTTCTTTAGCTTGCTAACGATGCGAGCCGGCCAAGGATCTAGAAAGCTAGCGGGCCCGTCAGGCTCCCGAATGGCAGCTATCCTTGATATTGATACCATTCTATCGTCTCTTTCAGCCCCACCTCAATGCTGCAATCCGGAGAATAGCCCAGGCTTTTGGCCCAGCTTATGTCCAATAGATCCTGGATGTCGCCAGGCCTCTGCGCTTCGTATCGCGGCGTGACCTGTCGGCTCAGGATCTTGCCGATCATCTCAGCCAGGGCGTTCAGGCTGATGCTCTTGCCGCTGGCGATGTTGAAGACCCACGTGCCGCCGCGGCTGGCCAGGATGTTGGCCTTTACCACGTCGGCCACATAGACAAAGTCTCGGGTCTGCTCGCCGTCCCCAAAAATTGTGGGCTGGCTCTGAGGGATCTAGGTCAGAAGATGCAGGCAGAGTTGTAGAAAGACGCTGAAGAGACCGGATAAGATTTTATATTGCAGGGCCAAAGACTTATTATGAAACGAAAGTTCGGGGTTCTTGTGGAAAAAGATGAGGATGGATATTATATTGCATCTGTTCCAACTCTTCCCGGATGCCATACTCAGGCTAAGAGCATGGATGATCTCTTGGAACGGATAAAAGAGGCAATTGAGGCGTATTTAGAGGCTGAAAAAGACATCGAAATTTCAGAATTCATAGGTGTCCAAGTTGTCGAAGCTGAAGCGGGCGGATGCTGAGACGATTGTTAAGGCTCTGGCCAAAATAGGTTTTCAGCCAGTAAGACAGCATGGCAGTCACCTTGTCATGAAGCATCCGGATGGCAGGCTAACCGTTGTGCCCGTCCATAGAGGAGAAGAACTTGGAAGAGGTATTATAAGAAAAATAGCCGATGATGCTAATATCAGCAAGGAAGAGCTGATGCGAATTATTGAAAGCCTCTGATTACTCTCAGGGGAATAGCCCCGTGTCTCTGCAGCGAAATTTGCAGGTGAGACGGTTTGATCTTTTGTTCTGCCCCACAAAGACAGCGGTTGATCTTCTAGGGACTCAAATCAGTGAGCCGACAAAAGAGTTGATCACACTTCCTATGCCGAGAACGGCAGATATCTTTGCGTTTGCTTTGAGGCTCTTGCCGTCGATTGATATCTGACCAGATTTTGCAGCCTTATGGTAGGCGGCTATGGGATCCTTGGCGTGCAGAACCTCGTCTATGGCATTTTCAGTAGCCTTAACATCTATGGTACTGTCTTCCAAGTCGCCGTTGCTGACCTGGTGATCCTGGCGTTATCCAATTCCAATCCCCAGGTACTGCCTCATTCAAGAGTACGGTTAGGCCCACTCTTTCGTCACCTATAGTGCTCTTGAGGATCCCTTTGGGGCAGACTCAATTTTATCATTGTAATAGCTTACATAATTTTGCTGATCCTGGATTGGCTGGATAAGAATATGCAACGAAAAAGATATAACTTAAACCATGAAACTTACTTGCCATGGCCTATCCTATAGATGCTAAAGACAAGTTCGTGGAATTGAAGGCATCAGGCATGACTCTGGCGAAGGCAGCCGAAGAGCTGGGCATAGCTTACAATACTGCAGTAGGCTGGGAGAAGGCACTCAAGGAGAGGATTGAGACTCAAAAGGCCATTCGCATCGAGGAGCTGCAGGAAAAATATCTGATTTCTAAAGAGAAGCGGATAGAGCTGTTTGGAGAAAGGCTTCTGGCCATAAATGAAGAGCTCAAGAAAAGGGATCTGTCGGTGATACCTACACCCAAGCTCTTCGAGATGATTATGAAATGCATGAAGGCACTTGAAGCGGAGAAGGAAGAGCCGGTATTTCTCTCTGATGAGGAGATGGAGCGCAAGAGGGATGAGCGGATTTTTGCCAATAACATGGCTCTTGCAGAAATACCAAAGAAGAAAGAGGTGAATTCAGTCTCCGCAGAAAGCAAGGATCGCCCGGTTAGTTACAAGCTCAGATGGGGTGAGCCCTTTCCTGCCAAAACCAGGAAGTAGCTGATGGGCAGGATTTTCTGCTCGACATTGCGGCTGATGTAGCTGTAGTTCTATGTCATTTTTGATTATATTCTAAAAATCAAACTGCGCGCGGCCACCCCGCCCTAAAGGACGGGGTATGCTTCGGGCCGCGCGCCCAGGTTAGCCGGATTCCAGAAACATCCGAATCTTCGGCTTCCAGGATCTACTTATCTGAATAATTGTGTATCTGCGCTCGATTGCATGATATGCCTGTTAGTCTATCTCAAGATAACATGAAATCCAGGCGAGGGTTCACTTCCTCCCCGACCTAAAGGTCGGGGTATCCGTGACCCTCCGCACTCCCGTTGTAATGACATAGAACTGAAGGCAACACCAGACCTGCCAGGATGATTGTGCCTGCACAACCTTCTTTAGCTCGCTAAAGATTTAGCAAGCCTGCCTGTGGATCGAGAGACTTTTTGGCCCGTGGGACTCCCACTAGCAAATTATCTTCGATACCAGCTAATCGTCTCTGTCAGCCCCTCCTCAATGCTATATTCCGGAGAATAGCCCAGGCTCTCCGCGCAGCTGATGTCCGCCAGGGAGTGCCTGATGTCGCCAGTCCTGGGCGCCTCGTATCGCGGCGTGACTTCGCGGCCCAGGATCTTACCGATCGTCTTGGCCAGGGCGTTCAGGCTGATGCTCTTGCCGCCGGCGATGTTGAAGACTCCAGTGCTGCTGCGGCTGGCCAGGATGTTCGCCTTGACCACGTCGGCCACATAGACAAAGTCTCGGGTCTGCTCGCCGTCGCCGAAAATTACGGGCTGGCCGCCCTGGAGAAGTGCGGAAATGAAGCGGGATATGACGCCTGAGTATTCCGACGAGGGATCCTGCCTGGGTCCGAAGACATTGAAGTAGCGCAGGGATACTGTATCCAGGCCGTACAGCTCCTGGAAGACCCGGGCGTAATGCTCGCCGGCCAGTTTGGAGACGGCGTAGGGGGACATTGGCTCGGGCGTCATGGACTCTTTCTTGGGAAGCTTCTCTAAGCTGCCGTACACTGCGGCGGAGGAGGCCAGGACCACCCGTCGAACGCCTGCGTCTCGGGCGGCCAGGAGCACCTTTAGGGTTCCATCGATGCCCACAGCGTTGGTCTGAAGAGGATCCTCCACGCTCTTCTTGACCGAGGCGATGGCTGCCAGGTGGAAGACGCAGTCGGCGCCCTGGAAAGAGTGCCTGAGGTGTTCGAAGTCTGTGATGGAGCCCTTCTGAAATTCGACGTCCAGTCCGGCTAGGTTCTCGAGCTTGCCAGCGGACAGGTCGTCTATCACTGTTACTTTGTTCTCTTTGGCCAGGGCCTCGGCCAGGTGGGAGCCTATGAAGCCTGCCCCGCCGGTAATTACGAATTTTCGGGACATGAGGAGTATGCATAGAAGAGATCTAAGCACTACTTAATAATGGCGTTCATCTGTTATAGTTTGAAAAATAGTTAAAAAATCAATGCTGAAATTTTTAAACATATCTTGCTGGTTAGCGGAATCAATTGTTAACGTAATTCTCGAATAGCCGGCCAGACGAATCGGAAAAGGAGATGAGAATAGCTGCTGCTGTAAAGATCTTCGAACTGGGAAGACCATCATCTGGAGCAACCGTCAGATTGGCTGGAATACCACAAAAGGTCTTCCTCTCAATGCTGGCAGACTACAGTGTGGATGCCTTAACGGAAGGAGAACTCAAGGCGGAGGCGGGCCTTGCCTGAATGTTTGGATTTCGATTATGACTTGCTTCATCAGGAAACGATCACACCGTCGCGTTCTAGACCCTCCTTAATATATCGATTAACCAGTTTTCCTATGCCCCTCATGGTTCCTTCCGTGGCTATTACATGCGTTCTAAGTGCTTTTGCCACATTCTCTTCGATTTCAAGGTTAATTTTCCCGGGATCCTGCCCATCATCCCAGCCAGGAAGGGTGTGGCTGAGATCATCTCGCAGGAGATCTTGAAGGCCCCGATGATGCTGCGGCCGGCCAGAATGCTCGCTGCTGCCTAAGGCCGGCGCTCCTCATGAAGACTGCATCCGTGCTTGCTGCCGCGCCTGCCGGGTGACCGCGCGCGGTTAAACGCGCGGGTGGAGCCGGGCGCCCTCAGCGCTGGGCAGGCCTGGAAAATGGCAGCCCGGTGCCATGAGCTTGTTTGGGCGCAGCAAAGGGGCCGAGTTTCTGGAGAGCGCCGGATGCCTCCGGGGCGGGGAGGATGCAGCTCTATAGGCAGGTCGGGCCTGATCAGGACAAAGCGCTTTTCTTAGGGAAGACTGAAGAGGGGAACAGAGGCCAATGGCGGCAATAGATAGCGAAAGATATATCAATTGCCTGGAGCATGCCAGAAAATATTAAGTGATTCAGCATTTCGCAAAGCAGGTCAATATCTGAATTGCATGGGCATGGTCCTGGAAGCAAATGGGAGGTACGCAGAGGCTCTGCAGAATTGCGAAAAGGCTCTGGAGATCAAATACCTATTATAGCCAGGTGTACTGTTGGCTTTGAAGAAGCAGAACTAGGCTATGCAAATAATCGTGAAGAGATGAGCCGGATGAGAGGTTCAGATCTTTTTATTCAGGAAAGGATTACATATGGGAAAGCTTTAATCGAACTTATCAGACGGTCAACGAAGCAAAGCTCTAGTCACAGTACAACAGAGAGTTTATGAACTACAAGGACAGATAGGCGCATGTGGTGAAAAAGTGGGTGTGATTGAGGTTGAGATCCCAGATTTCCTGCCCATGAAGCCTCTAAAGAAGAAGATAGATGACCTCATCAAAGAAGAAGAGACAAGATGGGTTTTGTTTAGAAGAGCGGTAGACGATCTGGATCTTAAAGAAGAAGATCTTCTTGTTTTAGAGGAATTGCGAGAGAAGGTATGGAAGGAAGAGAAGAAGAACTTGGGATTGTAGCTGATACGAATATCCTTATATCGGCTCTTCTTAAGGACAATTCGATCAACTCGAAATTGATAAAAGCGAAAATTTTTTGCATATATTTTCCGGATTATGGATTGAAAGAAATAGATAAATATAAAACATACATTATAGCAAAAAGAATTAGAAATTCCCAAAACCTATCTTTTGAATTTGCAAAAAAATATATTTTTGATGATATTAGAGTAACACTTTTTGATTTGTACCGTAATAAGATAAAAGAGGCATCTGAGATAATGAAAGACATAGATGAGAAAGATGCGCCAATTCTTGCCTTGGCAATGCAACTTTGTTGTCCGATCTGGTCCAATGACAAGCATTTTATGATGCAAAAAGCAGTGAAAGTCTATACGACTGGAAATCTTTTAGATCTCTTAAACCGCAAATGAAATAGTTATCGCTAATACGGTCCAGTTTTAAGGGAGGGCGTGCATATGTTATGCTTCGATTATAATATCAATCTGCTATTAATAATCGCAAAGGGCCCGGAGACGGGAAATTTGACCTATTAACAGTACTCGAATAGGATAATAATTGCATCATATCAGCTTCTAATAAGTGGCAGTTCTCCGTTCGTTCGCTCTTTCTGCGCTTTTAGTGCCACTTTGGTTTCCACGGGTGTTCCGCCAGTGGCCCCTCCGCCCGACTCAATAGAGAGTGCCTCTCCGAGCATCCTCGCCGGTGGGCATGAGAGGGAGCTAGAGACGATACCCTCGAGATCGCCGCAGGCCGAGGGATGGTTGGGCCTGGAAAATGACCATATCCATGCTTGCTGCCGCATCTTCCGGGCGAACGCGCGCGATTAAACGCGCGGGAGAGCTCGGGCGCCCTCAGCGCCGGGCAGGCTTGGGAGATGGCCGCCCGGTGGCATGAGATTGTTGGGATGCAGGAAAGGGGGCCAGAATCGGCCTAGCGAAATGAGAGGGGGGCGAGCAGACTCGCAGACGTGCGGGAACTCTATGAAGGAATTCAAGAAAAGGTCCTCTGAGATAGCCGGAGGCCGAGGGATGGTTGTGCCTGGAAAATGACTGCATTTCTGCTCGCAGCCGCATCTGCCGGGTAACCGCGCGCGGTTAAACGCGCGGGTGGGGCCGGGAGCCCTCAGCGCCGGGCAGGCTTGGTAATGGCAGCCCGGTGGCATGAGCTTGTAGGGTCGCAGGAAAGGGGGCCAGAATCGCCCTTGCGAGAGGAGAGGGGGGCGAGCAGACTCGCTGGCGGCCGGAAACGATGAAGGGATTTAAGAGAAGATACCTCCGAGATTGCCGCAGCCCGAGGGATGGTTGGGCTGGGAAAAGTGATGCTATCCGTGCTTTTTGCTGCATCTGCCGGGGTGACCGCGCGCGGTTAAACGCGCGGGAGGGCTCGGGCGCCCTCAGCGCCGGGCGGGCCTGGAAAATGTCATGAAGAGAATTAAATAGACTTGCCGACTTGATAAAAAATGTATACTGGCGAAGGCTTGCATGGCAGGGCTAAGCCTCGGTAGAAATGAGAAGGGAGAGAGCATGCGCTTACAGAAGGCAGCCCGTGAGAAGCTGTAGCAGCGCACTTTCCGGGAGCTGGGATCGGCGAGCATGAGCATCATGGATCGGATTTAGCGCGAGTTGATATGAAGGCCCTGGAAGGTTTGAAATATCATCGTGTCGTTATGATATAGAAGGTCACTTATGGCGTCCACTGAAAAAGAGATAGACTCCCTGGTTAGATTGAGAAGCTATGGCTCCAGAGAAGCAGTAATTTCCGATGCTGTCAGGGCTCTCCTTGTCCTGAAACCGGGATTGAAGATTGAAGTGGCATTAGACCTTTATAAAAATGGAGAGGTCAGCCTGTGGAGAGCCGCAGAGATGGCCGGATTATCTTTAGAGGAGTTCAAAGAACTTCTATCGTCCAGATCTATTCGGATAGCGGTAGGTGCAAGCAATGAAGAGAGTCTGGAGCGACTGAGCAAAGCGGGCTTGTTATGAGGACAGTCATCTTAGACTGCGACATTGCAAGCTGCCTGGCCAAGATTAATAGAATTGATCTCTTGGGAGTAGCATTTCCTGACTATGAGGCGTATATTACTGAATCGGTATCCATCGAATTGCTAAGAGCATCGCAATCTGGTTTTTCATTCCCGGATCGCATCTTCGAAAGCATTCCGGTAATCTCGCTCAATCCAGACGAGAGAGTTATGCTTCAAGGTATGCCCAAGAATGGATCGATTCATTTTGGGGAAGCTGAAGGAGTGATCATCGCTAAGAACAGAAACGGAATTTTTTTAACAAATGATTCCAGAGTTGTGCGGCATTGCCTGGATAACTATATTAAAGTCCTCGATCTCAGGGATATTTTGCTTATTCTTTCCAAGCAAAGGGCGCTGACCCGAGAAGAGATGAAAGATCTAATTCATGATATTGAAGAAATGGATAACACTATTATTAAAGATAAATCCTTGATCCTTGATAGGTTTTATCCATAACGCCTGCCATCCCGGTCGCTTGGCAATGCGGCACGGCCAGCCGGCACATGGATCCATCTCTTCACCCGGCCAGGATGTTGTGGCTGAGATCAATCCTGAGGAAATGTTGAAGACCCATGCTCGCTGCCGCTTAATTCAGGCTCTCTTTAAACAGACTGCACCCGTGCTTCCAGCCGCGCCTGCTGGGGCAACCGCGCGCGGTTAAGCGCGCGGGAGGGGCCGGGCGCATTCAGCGCCGGCCGGGCTGGGAAGATGGCAGCCCGGTGGCATGAGCTTGTAGGGACGCGGGAGTGGACCCGAATCGCCCTAGCGAGATGAGAGGGAGGCGAGCAGACTCGCTGGCGGCTGGGACGACGGATGTTTGGGCTTGGAAAAGGAGGCCATCTCTGCTTTTTGCCG
>MTKZ01067985.1_pt1 | contig 10571 bp, 9 predicted proteins | sample 1042781 | NCBI WGS metagenome assembly MTKZ01 (sample SAMN06212207, study PRJNA360539) | anaerobic digester metagenome | biome: Wastewater treatment plant; material: sludge; isolation source: anaerobic digester fed with sludge from wastewater treatment plant | place: Denmark: WWTP Viborg ...
TGGCATGGCGCCGTAAGTTCGAGGGCGCGCGCACCTGGTACACCGCGCTGGGGCACAAGCCGGAGCATTATTCCGATCCCAAGCTCACTCAGCATATCCTGGGCGGCATCCTGTGGGCGATGGGCAAGAACAAGTGAGCCGCCGACCGCCAAGGGCAAACACCAAACCGAATCCGATTCTTATGAACCAACCTCTCTCTGTATCCCGACGACAGTTCCTCAAGGCCTCGCTGGCCATGACAACAGGCGCAGCCGTCTTCCCGACCATCGTGCCCGCATCCGTCCTGGGGGCGGGTGCGCCGAGCAAGAAGATTCAGGTCGGCCAGATCGGCTGCGGCCGCATCGCCCTGACCATGGACCTGCCCGGCATTATCAAGCATGACATCGCCCGCGTGGTCGCCGTCTGCGACCTCGACTCCAAACGGCTGGCGCATGCCCGGAAATATGTCGAGGGCGCTTACGCCAAAAACCAGGGCGGCGGCCAGGCGGTGGCCGTCAAGACCTACGGCAACTACCGCGAGTTGCTCAAGGACCCGCAGATTGACGCGGTGGCCATCAGCACGCCCGACCACTGGCACAGCGAGCCGGTGATCGCCGCCGCGCTGGCCGGCAAAGACGTTTACGTGCAGAAGCCGCTCACCATGACCCTCCGGGAAGGCCGCGCGGTCAGCGACATCCTCCGCGCCCGGAAACGCGCCTTTCAGATTGGCAGTCAACAGCGCTCGACCGCGCAGTTCCGCATCGCCTGCGAGCTGGTGCGCAACGGGCGGATCGGCCAGTTGCGCACGGTCAAGATTGGCTTGCCGGTGGACCCCGCGGGCGGCAACGACCAGGAGATGCCGGTTCCGCCCAACCTGGACTACGAGCAATGGCTGGGCTGCACCCCGAAGGTGCCCTACACCGAGGAGCGCGTCCACCCTCAGAACAGCATTACCGACCGGCCGGGGTGGTTGCGCATTGATTCGTATTGCCTGGGCATGATCACCGGCTGGGGCTCGCACCACGTGGACATCGCGCACTGGGGCATGGGCGCCGAGCTCACCGGCCCGATTCTAGTCGAGGGCAAGGCCGAGTTCCCCACCAAGGGCCTGTGGAACGTCCACGGGCCGTACCATATCGAAGCCCAGTACGTCAACGGCGTCACCATGATCATAGACAACAACTTCACCAACGGCGTGAAGTTCGAGGGCGACAAGGGTTGGATCTTCGTCAGCCGGGGCGGCGCCAAAGCCACCGCCAGCGACCCGGCCAGCGCTTTCGGCAAAGCGCTGGACGCCAGCGACCCCGCGATTCTCAACGCGAAGATTGCGCCGAATGAAATCCACCTGCACAAGAGCGAGGACCACCACCTGGACTGGCTCCAGAGCATTCAAACCCGCCAACCGGCCGTCACCACGCCCGAGGAAGCGCATCGCTCGACCAGCGCCTGCATCCTGGGCTGGATCGCGATGAAGCTGGGCCGCAAGCTTCGCTGGGACCCGCACAAGGAAGCGTTTGCTGGCGACGACCAGGCCAACGCCATGCTGACCCGGGCGGAGCGGGCGCCCTATGGCATTGACCGGCTGCTCAAGAAACCATGAAGCCGGAAAGCGGAATGCGTGAGATGAGTTGCAGCCTCGGACGGATTCGTTGATCAGCTATGAACCTTGCCCACCACCTCAGCCTGCTTGCCCTGTGCGCCGCGCTCCCCGCAGTGGCGGGCGACAGCGTCCGGCTCATCACCCTGGACCCCGGCCATTTCCACGCGGGGCTGGTGCAGAAAACCATGTACCCGCAAGTGAGCCCCGTGGTGCATGTCTATGCACCCGCCGGCCCGGACTTGCAGGAGCACCTCAAACGCATCGAGGGCTTCAACACCCGCGCCGACCAGCCCACGCACTGGAAGGAGCAGGTCTATACCGGCCCCGATTTCCTGCGGCGCATGCTCAGGGACAGGGCGGGCAACGTCGTCGTGCTGGCGGGCAATAACGCCCGCAAGACCGATTACATCAACCGCTCGGTGTCCGCCGGGTTCAACGTGCTGGCCGACAAACCCATGGCCATCACACCCGCCAACTTTGACCTGCTCTGCAAGGCCTTCCGCCGCGCCGCCGACAGGAAGGTGCTGCTCTACGACATCATGACCGAGCGCTACGAGATCACCAGCATGCTGCAGCGCGAGCTGGCGCGCATGCCCGAACTGTTCGGCACCATGCAGCCCGGCACACCGGAGCAGCCTGCGGTGGTCATTGAGAGCGTGCACTACTTCTTCAAGGAAGTGGCCGGCAAACCGCTGATCCGGCCCGCCTGGTTCTATGACGTGCGCCAGCAGGGCGAGTCCATTCCGGATGTCGGCACGCACCTGGTGGATGCCGTACAATGGATTTGCTTCCCCGACCAGGCGCTGGACTGGCGCCGGGACATCCAGGTGTATCACGGCCGCCGCTGGTCCACCCGCCTCACCCCGGAACAATTCAAACGCTCCACCGGCCAGGACCGTTACCCGGATTACTTCAAGAAAGACATCGGCCCGGACGGCGCGCTCGAAGTGTATGCCAACGGCGAGGTCGGCTATGCGCTGCGCGGCATCCACGCGCGGGTCACCGCCCTCTGGGGATTCCAGGCCCCCGCCGGCGCGGGCGACACCCATTACGCGCTGGTGCGCGGCACGCGCTGCAACCTGCTCATCCAGCAGGGCGCGGAGCAGAACTACAAGCCCGCCCTCTATGTCGAGAACAAGTCCAGCGCCAGCGCCGCCCAATTCGAGCAGACGGTCCGCGCGGCTGTCGCCAGGCTCAACGCCAGTTGGCCGGGTGTGGACCTCAAGCCCGCGGGCGCCTCGTGGGAGATCACCATCCCCGACCAGTACCGCGTAAGCCACGAGCAGCACTTCGCCCAGGTGACCGAGAAGTTCCTGGGCTACCTGGCGGCGGGCAGGATGCCCGAATGGGAAGTGCCCAACATGCTCGCCAAGTACTACACCACCACCCAGGCTCACCGATTGAGCCACAAGCGCAAGTAGCCTCAGACCTCCTAACCCGTTGGAAACGACGTAAGTCTAATTCCCCCCGTGCCATACCCCCTCCCTCCGTGGTGGCACCTCCGTCCCTCCTCCGTTCTACCTCCGTTCTACCTCCGTTTTGGAAACGGAGGTGGAACGGAGGTAGAACGGAGGTAGAACGGAGGAGGGACGAGGGAAGGACGGGGGTGACTGCATGCAACTGCAGTAATGGCAGCTATTTGCCAGGCCAGGAACTCCTGGTACGGGGGGATTGACGCGGGTTGTTTCTGCTGCCACCAGGCGCACCCTTGGGATAGAACTCGCGAAATTCCTGAGGAAAACGGGCCGGTATTGGCATCCGGAAGATACCTTGCAGCCTCAGAATCCGTGCCACGGATCGGGGGCTATGAGCGTTGCGGCTGCTTGACGTTCAGTTACTGCCGTCAAGGCAATTCGCCTTGCCGAGCGGGGCGGTGATGGCTATGAAAGGGGGCCATGAGCGCATCCAAGTACGCCCTCGGCCTCGACTACGGCACCAACTCCGTACGCACCCTGATTGTCAACGTCGCCAACGGGCGCGAGGTGGCCTCTGCCATTTGGACCTTTGAGCACGGCCGCCAGGGGGTCATCCTGTCGCGCGATCCGAACCTGGCGCGACAGCACCCGGCGGACTATGTGACCGGGGCGGAAGTCACGATCCAGAAGGCGCTGGCGCTGGCCAGGCGGACGGTGCGGGGTTTTGCGCCGGACCAGATCATTGGAATCGGGGTGGACACGACCGGCAGCACCCCGATCCCAGTGGACCGCCGCGGACGGCCGCTGGCGTTTGACCGCCGGTTCGCCCGGAATCCCGCGGCGATGGCCTGGCTTTGGAAAGACCACACGGGTATCGCCGAAGCGGCGGAGATCATNNGGAGGTGTTCGACGCCGCCTGGCTGTGGGTGGAATGCGCGGATTGGGTGCCAGCGATGCTCACCGGCACCGAGGCGCCCGAGAAACTGACCGTCGGCGTGTGCGCCGCCGGCCACAAGGGGATGTATAACGACGCCTGGGGCGGCTACCCGGACGCGGAGTTCCTGTCGCAACTCGACCCGAAGCTGGGCCAACTGCGGTCCCGCCTGTCGGCCAAGGCGCACACCATTGACCGCGCGGCAGGCGGGTTGACCGCGGACTGGGCCCGGCGGACCGGCTTGCCGGCAGGGTTGCCGGTGGCGGTGGGAGCGATGGATGCGCACATGGGCGCCGTCGGGTCCGGCATCGCGCCGGGCATCCTAGTGAGGATCATCGGCACGAGCTCGTGCGATATGCTGGCCGTGCCGCTGGACGAGAAGCTGGCGGACATTCCGGGGCTGTGCGGCATTGTCCCGGAGAGCATTGTGCCGGGTTACTACGGGTTGGAGGCGGGGCAATCGGCTGTGGGCGACATCTTCAACTGGTTCGTCAACTACATTCAGCCGCTCGGCAAAAAGACCGGCTCGCATGAAGCGCTCAGCGCCGCGGCGGCCAGGCTCGCGCCGGGGGAGTCGGGCCTGCTGGCGCTGGATTGGAACAATGGCAACCGCACGGTGCTGACGGACCAGCGGCTCACGGGCCTGCTGCTGGGGCAGACGCTTTACACCACACCCGCGGAAATCTACCGCGCGCTCATCGAGGCCACCGCGTTCGGCGCGCTGACCATTATCGGCCGGTTCGAGGAATACGGTCTCAAGGTCGGGCAGATCGTCAACTGCGGCGGCATCGCCGAGAAGAACCCGCTGGTGATGCAGATCTACGCGGACGTGACCGGGCGGCCCAACAGGATTTCGCGCTCGGGGCAAACGTGCGCGTTGGGCGCGGCCATCGCGGGGGCGGTCGTCGCGGGCAAATCGGCGGGCGGCTACGCCACTTACGGGGAGGCGCAAAAGGCCATGACCGGCCTCAAAGCGCGGGTGTTCCGGCCCAACCCGGCTGACCAGGCCGTGTATAAAGAGCTTTATTCCCTTTACCGCAAGCTGCATGATGCGTTCGGGACAAAACAGGCGACCGGTAGCCTGTATGACGTGATGAAGCAGCTAATTGAAATCCGCAACCGGGCGCGGAAGTGAACCACGAGACAGACCAAGAAGGACACAGAATTATGAAGAAGAAGTATCAATGGCTTAGCATCCTTTCTGTTGGCTTAAGCGCCGCGGCGCTGGCGGGCTGCACGAGCGTGTCGCCGTTTGCCGCTCAAAAAGGGCAAGTCACCCATCAGCCTTTCGGCCACACGCAAGACGGCACCGCCGTCGAGCTCTTCACCCTCCGCAACAACAACGGCGCCGAGGTCGGCATCTGCAATTACGGCGGCCTGGTCGTCTTCCTGAAAGTGCCGGATCGCAACGGCCAGTTCGGGGATGTCACGCTCGGCTACGACAAGCTGGAGGATTACCTGAAAGACAGCCCCTATTTCGGCGCGCTGATCGGGCGTTACGGAAACCGTATTGCCAAGGGCAAGTTCACGCTCAACGGGCGGCAATACACCCTGGCGGTCAACAACGGCCCGAATGCTTTGCACGGCGGGCTTAAGGGCTTTGACAAAGTGGTCTGGCAACCGACCATCCGGGCGAGCCTGACGGGACCGGAGCTGGAGTTGAACTACGTGAGCAAGGATGGTGAGGAGGGCTACCCAGGCACGCTGCGCGTCACCACGATCTACTCCCTGACCGAGGACAACGCGCTCAAGATCCAGTACAAGGCCACGACGGACCAGGACACGGTCGTCAACCTTACGCACCACTCCTATTTCAACCTCGCCGGCAAGGGCGACATCCTCAGTCACGAGGTCATGCTGCCGGCCGACAAGTTTACGCCGGTGGACAGCACGCTAATCCCGACCGGCGAGCTGCGGCCGGTGGCGGGCACGCCGTTTGACTTCCGGACACCCACGGCCATCGGCGCGCGCATCGGCCAGGACGACGAGCAACTCAAGTTCGGCGGCGGTTACGACCACAACTGGGTCATCAACAAGCCGATGGGAGAGCTGGGCCTCATGGCGCGGGTCTATGACCCAGCCAGCGGGCGGGTGATGGAGGTGTGGTCCACCGAGCCGGGCCTGCAGTTTTACTCGGGCAACTTCCTCGACGGCAAGAACATCGGCAAAGGCGGCTGGGCCTACAAGTTCCGCAACGGCTTCTGCATGGAGCCGCAGCACTTCCCCGACTCGCCCAACCAGCCCAATTTTCCCTCGGTGGTCCTCAAGCCGGGCCAGGTTTACCGCAATACCATCCTCTACAAGTTCTCGGTGCGGAAGTAGGGGGCAGCCGACCGGCTACGCAGAGCGGACCATGAGCGCTGTTGACCTGAGCCAATTCGAGGTCTGGCTCGCCGCGGGCAGTCAGAATCTATACGGGGCCGAGGTTCTCAGGAAAGTCGCCGCGAACTCGGCGCAGGTTGGCCGGGCGCTGGATACGGCGGCGTCCATCCCCGTCCAGGTGGTCGTCAGGCCGGTGGTCAAGACGCCGGCAGAAGCCACCGCCCTGTGCCAGGCCGCCAACGCGAGCCCCCATTGCATTGGCTTGATCACCTGGTGCCACACCTTCTCGCCGTCGAAGATGTGGATTGCGGGCCTCAAATCGCTGCGCAAGCCCCTGCTGCACCTCCACACCCAGCACCACCGCGAGATTCCCTGGTCGTCCATAGACATGGACTTCATGAACCTCAACCAGGCGGCTCACGGCGACCGCGAGCACGGCTTTATCATGAGCCGCCTGCGCCTGGACCGGAAGGTGGTGGTGGGCCATTGGCAGGATGCCGCCGTGCAGCGTCACATCGGCGCCTGGTGCCGCGCCGCGGCAGCCTGGCACGATTGGCAGGGAGCCAGGTTCTGCCGGTTCGGCGACAACATGCGCGAGGTGGCTGTGACCGAGGGCGACAAGGTTGCAGCCCAGGTGCAGTTCGGCTACTCGGTCAACGGCTACGGGATCGGCGACCTGGTCAAGCCGGTCAACGCCGTGACGGACCGGGAGGTTGACCGCCTCATCGCCGAGTACGAGCATTGCTACACGGTGGCGCCCAAACTCCGCAAGACTGGCGCGCTGCGGTCATCCTTGCGTGACGCGGCGCGCATCGAACTGGGCTTGCGGGTGTTCCTGGGCGCCGGCGAGTTCAAGGGCTTCACCGACACCTTCGAAGAGCTGCATGGTTTGCCCCAGTTGCCCGGGGTGGCGGTGCAACGGCTCATGGCCGACGGCTACGGGTTTGGCCCCGAGGGCGACTGGAAGACCTGTGCGCTGGTGCGTGCCATGAAAGTCATGGGCGCCGGGCGCAAGGGCGGCACTTCCTTCATGGAGGATTACACCTATCATCTGGACCCGAAGCGCAGCCTGGTGCTGGGCGCGCACATGCTGGAGATTTGCCCGAGCATCGCCCGGGGCCGCCCCTCGCTGGAGGTGCATCCGCTGGGCATCGGCGGCAAGGCGGCCCCCGCGCGCCTGGTCTTCGACACCGCCGCCGGCCCGGCGCTCAACGCGTCCCTCATTGATCTGGGCAACCGCTTCCGGTTGCTCCTGAATGAGGTTGAGGTCGTGCCTGCCGACAAGCGGCTGCCCCGCCTGCCGGTCGCCCGGGCCATTTGGGAGCCCAAACCTGATCTCGCGACTGCCGCCGCAGCGTGGATTCACGCCGGCGGCGCCCACCACACCGGCTTCAGCCAGGCAATCACCACGGAGATGCTCGAGGACTTCGCCGGCATGGCGGGCGTCGAGTTGGTGGTCATTGACGCCGACACCCGGCTCCGCCAGTTCAAACAGGAATTGAGGTGGAACGAAGTCTATTATGGCTTGCACCGCGGCTTCACCGGTTAGGGCATGCTGGAACCACTGAAGCAAGCTGTCTGCCGGGCAAACCTGGACTTGGTCGAAGCGGGCCTAGTGATTCAGACCTTTGGCAACGCCAGCGGCATTGATCGGCGGCGCGGCCTGGTGGTCATCAAGCCCTCGGGCGTGGCTTATGAGGTCATGACGCCGCGCCACATGGTCGTGGTTTCGCTCCAAAGCGGCCGAGTCGTCGAAGGCCGGCTCAAACCCAGCTCGGACACGGCGACCCACCTGGTGCTTTACCGCGCGTTCCCGCGCATCGGCGGCATCGTTCACACCCACAGCCTCTACGCCACCGCGTGGGCCCAGGCGAGGAAGGATCTGCCATGCTACGGCACCACACAGGCCGATTTCTGCGGCGGCACCGTGCCCTGCACGCGCAGTCTCAAGCCGGCGGAAATCAAGCAGGATTACGAGGCGAACACCGGCCGCGTCATCGTTGAGACGTTCCGGGGACGGGATCCGTTGCGGCATCCGGCGGTGCTGCTGGCGAGCCACGGGCCGTTCACATGGGGCAAGGACGTTCGCGAGGCCGTCCACAACGCGAGTTATCTGGAGGTGATCGCGCGCCTCAACAGCGAGACTCTGCGCGTCAATCCGCGGACAAGACCCATTCCAACGCCCCTGCTGGGCAAGCACTTTTTCCGCAAACACGGGCCGGCGGCTTACTACGGACAGAGACCCCAGGCACAGATCTAACTCGCGAGAACATATCCTATGCATTGGCTTGATTGGGTGGTCGTTCTGCTTTACTTCGCCCTCATTGGCTGGCTCGCCTGGTGGTATGGGCGGCATCAAAAAGACAGCGTAGATTACTTCCTCGCCGGACGAAACGCCGGCTGGGTGGTGATCGGGGCCTCCATCTTCACCTCGAACATTGGCTCCGAACATATCGTCGGCCTGGCCGGGCAGGGGGCTGTGACCGGCATGGCGATGGCCCACTGGGAGTTGCACGCCTGGTGTTTGATCGTGTTGGCGGGCCTGTTCGTGCCGTTCTATTACAAGTCGGGCGTGCAAACCATCCCCGAGTTTCTGGAACGCCGCTTTAGCGCCCGCGCGCGCTGGATTCTCTCCTGCGTTTCGTTGGTCGCCTACGTCTTCACCAAGGTGAGCGTGACCGTTTACGCCGGCGCGATTGTCTTCCAGGCGCTGCTTCCCGACACCTTCGGTTCGCCCCGGAACGCTTTCTGGGTCGGGGCCTTCTCCACCGTGGTCATCACGGGCATTTATACGGTCTTTGGTGGCATGCGGGCCATCATGTCCACCGCTACGCCCCAGGCCATTATCATTCTGCTCGGCTCGTTTGGGATCACCTTTATCGGTCTCTCCAGGTTGGGCGAGGGAGCGGGCGTGTTGGCTGGCTGGGGCGAACTCGTGAACCAATGCAGGGCCAACTCGGCTGACTTTGCTTTCTGGCGACCGCTGTCCGACCCTGGCTTTCCCTGGCTCGGCATCCTGATTGCCTCGCCGATTGTCGGCCTCTGGTATTGGTGCACCGATCAATACATCGTCCNNGATCAATACATCGTCCAACGCGCTCTGTCGGCCAAAGACCTCGCCACCGCCCGCCGCGGCTCGCTGTTTGGTGGATTGCTCAAGGTCTGGCCCGTGCTGATCTTCCTCATCCCGGGCATGATTGGCTGGGCCTTGCACCAGAAAGGCATCCTGCAACTGCCCGCCAAGATGCTGGCTGGACAGGTTGTGGCGCCGATTGACGGTGACCAGGTGTTTCCCTGCCTGGTAAAGTTCCTGCTGCCGGCCGGCGTTCGCGGCCTGATCGTCGCGTGCCTGCTGGCGGCACTTATGAGTTCTCTGGCGTCGCTGTTCAACTCGAGCGCCTCGCTCTTTACGGTGGACATCTATGAGAAGGTGCGGCCGGGCCGGTCCCGGCAACACCTGCTGACGGTGGGGCGCATTGCCACGGCGGCGGTGGTGCTCCTGGGCATCGTGTGGATTCCGGTCATGGCCAAAGTCTCCGGCGGCGGTCTTTACCAATACCTGCAGAGCGTGCAAGGCTATCTTGCGCCGCCGATCACCGCGGTGTTCTTCCTGGGCCTGTTCTGGAAGCGCATCAACGCGGCGGGCGCGACGTGGGGCCTAGCCGGCGGTTTTGTGTTGGGCATGACCAAGCTCACCCTCCAGGCGTTCTACGGCCAGGGCAAGTGCGAGCACCCGGCATTGCTCGCCGCCATCGGCGACTTCAACTTTCTGTATGCGACCGGGCTTCTTTTCGCCGCCAGCGCCGTCCTCATCATCGAGNNGACATCATCGCGGCTTCACTCATGACCCCGCCGCCGCCCGAGGAGAAGATCAGGGGATTGACCTACGGCTCGATTCACACCGAAGCGGGTGAGGAAATCCGCCGGAGCTGGGATTGGGGCAACCGGCTCATGGTCGCCGTCATTCTGGTATTTGTAGTGGGCATGTATCTCTATTTCAGCTTCTGGCTGCGATAGGACGCGGGTCCGCGGCCTCCAAGGCTCATCGTGTGAGCCGCGGGATCGCCGACGCGCTCGACGCGCGTCTTGGCGTGGGGCAACCGGCGTTCCGCCATCTTGCCCCCTCGGTCTTTGGGGGGCGCGTTCCAATTCATCGTGGGAGCGCCGACATTCCTGTCGGCCCGACCAGGAGTTGACCCGGGGCCGACAAGAATGTCAGCCCTCCACCCCTCCTTTTGCAGGAAAGTGAAACCACTTTCAGATTGGAACTGCATGATTCTACGACTGGGCAGTCCCCTCACCCCAGCCCTCTCCCCTTCGG
>MTKZ01071136.1_pt2 | contig 10569 bp, 9 predicted proteins | sample 1042781 | NCBI WGS metagenome assembly MTKZ01 (sample SAMN06212207, study PRJNA360539) | anaerobic digester metagenome | biome: Wastewater treatment plant; material: sludge; isolation source: anaerobic digester fed with sludge from wastewater treatment plant | place: Denmark: WWTP Viborg ...
CCCTCCGCATCGAGAACGATCGCTTCCGCCGAGTCGTCGTCCGTGGAGCCGGCGCGCTTCGCCCAATGCGGATTGCCGTTGGCATAGGCCCTGGCGATCAGGATGTCCCTGCCGCCGGCGCTATTCAGGTAGTTGTAGCCGTAGGTCCAGGCACCTTCGAATTCACCGGCGATGAAAACACTCCCAGAGGGATCCACGGCCAGGGAGTTGCCCTGATCGGTCCCTGCCCCGCCGAGACGGACGGCCCAAAGCCAGTCCTGGCCCTGTGCGGACAAGCCGCAGCCGAAGATGGCCAAAACTGCCAACGACCAAAAAACCTTTGCGCGTGTCATAACATCCTCCCGTTTGTCTGATATATAAATCGACCTTGCAATTTATTACACAGCCCATTTATTTGTCAAGGCAATTATGTCAGATTGAATCCATTGGTTTGTAACGGCTTCGACACTGGCGCAGCTAGTCAGATTTGTCTGTATAAGGGATTGAGTTTTATGACTGGCCGCAGGTCATAACATATGCGGCAGACGTTGCATGGCGCCGCATACGCTCCGCAGCGGGAAATGTCCGGCATATTTATCTTGACAAGTTAAGGCTAATATTGTAGGAGAAAGTTATATAGTTTCTTGAAGCGCCTAAGGATGAAACCGACATACACGCGGATTTCCGATCAAAGAATCCTGATTGACCCAAACCTTCCGGGATTGGCCGGAAGCAAAGGAGGCAATAATGCTTGGCATCTTGAAGAGACAGAAAGGCATGAACATCGTGGGGCAGGGCGGAAAGATCATATTATTCATGCTACCCTCCCTGATCGCGGCAATCTTGGTCCAAAGGCATCTTCCCCGCAGCGCGGCTTTGCCGTCTGGCCTGGTATGGCTAAAGCCTATAGGATATGCTCTGCTGGTAGCCGGGCTTGTCTTCTGGGGTGCCGCGGTGATACAGCTGGTCAGGGGATTTCCCCGGTGGAAACTGGTCACTAAGGGCGCATACGGAATTGTCCGCAATCCGATCTATGCCAGCGCGACGTTTTTTATCTTTCCCGGGATCGCTCTGGCCACGCTTTCCTGGGTTTATTTCGTCCCGGCGATCTTTCTCTTCGCTGGCGCGCAGATCTTTATCCGCAAAGAGGAGATCCAACTCACCCAGGCCTTTGGCAGGGAGTACGAAGAATACCTTGCCAGAGTCGACCGGTTGATTCCATTTAGAAAACCTCGTTAAGTGGTCAGGGACGGGGGTGAGACATGTCATTCCCAACCGGGTCTGGAGGCTCAGTGAACAGAGTTGCACGCGGTTTTTGCAGAATAGGGGGAAAAAGCAGTGGGTTACGCAGACTTTCGGGGATAAAAAGCGCGGATCTACGCAGAAAAAGAGAACGCGGTTTTAAGGGAAAAGATGATTATAAGGATTAATTGAACGCTGATGACATGATCGACATGATTTATATGGTAAAAACAGGATAAAAGGGCTGGTGTATATGCTGGAGCCGAGTAAACAATGTCCTTCGACTCCAGCGATACAGGTAATCTAAGTGGGCAGTATAATCTCGTTCTGCGCAGATCCGCGCTTTTCTGTGCTTTTCTGCGGCCTCTTTCTCTCTTTCCCCAATATCCTCTATTTCAGTTAAATCTGTGTTCTCTTTCTACAGGCTCAGCGCATGAAGCGCACGACGCGGAAACCGTTGTTGAGATAGGCTTGGGCAGGATCCAGGGCCATGCGGACGAAGACGGTGCACATGTAGGACGCGTCGGCATAGGAACCGCCACGCATCACGCGGGTGTCGCCGCTGGCGGGACCGCGGGGATCGACGTTTATAGCGGCGTCATACTTGGCATAGTAGTCCCAGCACCATTCGCGGACATTTCCGCTCAGGTCATAGAGGGCGAGGTTGTTCGGCAGTTTTTTGGCCACCCCGTGGGGATGGTCCTGGCTGTTTTCGCCGAACCAGGCGACTTCCTCGATGTCGTTGGAGCCGGAATACACCGTTTCCTTGCCGTTGATGCCGCCCCGGGCGGCAAATTCCCATTCCGCTTCGGTGGGCAGGCGATAGCCGTTGGCGACCCAATCGCAGATGGTCTCCTTGCCGCTGCCCTTGTAACAGGGGGTCAGTTCTTCCTTGATGCTGCGGGCGTTGCAGTATTCAACGGCCTGGAACCAGTTGACCAGGGTGGCCGGTGAATGGGGTTCGTTCCAGGAGGAAAGCTTGGTGCCCATGATCTTGATCCATTGCTCCTGGGTGATGGTTATGGGAGAGATATAAAATGAGTTCAGGGTGACGGGGTGGATCGGTTTGGTCGCCGCCCAGTCGTTCGATCCCATCGCAAACTTTCCGCCTTGCACAAAGATCAGTTGCGAAGGCGGCTCCGGCATCAGCTCATCCGGAATGTTGTCATCGGGTGAGAAAAACCTTCTTTTGTCCATTTGTTACCTCCTTGGGGTAGATGAAAAGTTCCTCCCGGCCGGGATTGGCAGGTGAGGGGACAATACGTATCTTGTAATTGCGAATACTCATATTTGTCAAGCAATTTTTCAATTTTAGGGAAATCTGCATGATAAATGTGAGTATTTTCACAAAACGGCGGGAATCAGGCGAAGGCGGCAGGTAAGCTAGGTATGGCCAGATAGGGGTCGGGCACATTACAACGATGCCATTGGTTTTGTTGTGTCGCGCCCTCAGGGGCTCATCCACCTGATTTGAAAAAGTGACCGGAACATCACGCTCAGCCGGACAGAAAACGAACCGATGATGATCCCAAGAGAGAGATCAGCAGGCAATGGAGGGGAGAAAAACTCCGCCGGAGGGGGCTCAGGCCTTCTTTTTCTTTTTGGGGAGCGGAACTTCCCGGGCGGTGACTCTGACCAATTCGCAGAGCCAGGCGGAGTCGTCCCAGAGATCTTCGGGGACGAGCAGCCAGTTCTTGGCGCCGGGATAGGGCTGGCCTTCCTCGGCGTCCGGATAGCAGGCGCGGCCGGCTTCGGTCGGTTTGAGGAAGAGCTGATCGTCACAGATGAGGGCAATCATCTTGCCATCGCAATAGACGCCGTATTCGCCGAACATCTTGCGGGCCGAGACCTCCCCCGCTCCGGCGAGTTGGGCCACGATGAAATCGGCGATCCCGGCTCTGGTCGCCATCGCTATTTCCCCACGTAATGCTGCAGGAGCAGCAGGGTGTTGGCCACGCCTTTGGAGTGGGTGCGCTCATAGCCGTGCGAGGCGAAGACGCCCGGCCCAATGAGGCCGTGTTTGATGTCGTAGCCGGCGCGCAGGGTGCCCTCGACGTCCGAGCCGTAAAAGGGATAGATGTCCACTGCGTAGTCCAGTTTGTGCTCCTTGGCGGTCTGGATGAGGGCGGAGGTGACGTCGTAGTCGTAGGGCCCGCCGGAGTCCTTGGCGCAGATGGAGACCTTGTATTCGTCGGTCTCGAGGTCTTCGCCGACAGCGCCCATGTCCACGGAAATCATCTCTTTGGTACCGGCCGGAACGCCGGAGGAGGCTCCGTGGCCGACTTCCTCGTAGGTGGTGAAAAGCAGGGTGACCTTGCGTCCCGGGGCCAGTTTGCCGTCGGCAACCATTTTCGCCAGGGCGAGCATGATCCCCGCGCTGGCCTTGTCGTCCAGATGCCTGCTTTTGATGAAGCCGCTGGGAGTGACGACGGTGCGGGAATCCAGAGTGACGAAATCTCCGGCGGAAATGCCGAGGTTCTGGGTGTCCTGCTTGCTTTTGACGATCTCGTCGAGGACGATCTCCATGGTGCTGTCGTCTCTTTTGCTGGAGCCGACCTCCCGGTTCACATGGGCGGCCGGGCTGAGCAGATAGACGGTCCCGGTGTACTGGCGTCCGTCGCGGGTGTGGACGGTGACGTTTTCGTTCTCGATGTTGTTGGCCGGATAGCCGCCGATCTGGGTGAAGCGGAGGCGTCCGTCGCCTTTGATGGAGCGGACCATGGCCCCGAGGGTGTCCACATGCGCGGCCAGGACGAGGTCTTGGCCCCTGCCGCCGAGTGTGACGAGCACCGAACCCTTATTCGTCAGCGTGGGTTTGAAGCCCAGGCCGGCGATTTCCTGGCAAAGATACTCACGGACGTTTTGGGTGAAGCCCGAGGGGCTGGGAATGCGGCAGAGGCTGGCGATCTGTTTTACCGCGTATTTGGTGTAATCCATAAAAACTCCTTATCAGGCGGCGTATCCGCTGGCCCGGGAAAGCGTGGTCAGATGCAGGCCCATGCCCTGGATCTGGGTGAGGAACTTTTGCAGCGCTTCCAGTTTGGTGCGGTTGTGGCAATGGGTGATGATGACAACCGGCTGGCTGCGGCCCTTGTATTTGCCCAGCGAGGAGATCTTGCTGGCCAGGGTGGCGTCGGTGTTGTCCGGCACATCCAGGAAAATGTCGCGTTTGAGGGCGGGATAGCCCAAGGTGCGGGCCAACGAAGGACCGACGCTTTCTGCAGTGGTGGCGCTGTCCACGAAGACCAGGCCCGCGGCGTGCAATTGGTTCAGCACGGCCGTCATGGCGTCCCGCGAGGCCGTCACGGCGCTGCCCATGTGGTTGTTGGCCCCCATGGCCATCGGCAGTTGGGCGTGGAAATCCGTCAGCAGCGAAGAGATTTCCTGCGGCGTGGAATCAGCCTTGATGTAGTTCTTGCCCGGCTTTTCCGAGGTGGAAAGCGGCTGCATCGGCACGTGGATGAGCACTTCGTGTCCGTGTTGGGCCGCTATCTCCCCCGCTTTCTTGGTAAAGCCCAGATCCGGCAGCACCGCGAAAACGACCTCGGAGGGCAGATTGGCGTAGTCGTCCAGAAGCGCGCCGCTGCTGCCGAAATCGTCCACGATGACGACGATGTCCGGGATGTCCTTGGAATCGGTCCAGGAATAAGTGAATTTCTCCAGAGGCGTTGTATCGGCCTTGCCTCTGGCCTGTTTCGCTTGTTCGAGTTCGGCGGGGGGAATCTCTTCGTTCAGAGGGGAGGAGTAGGTGCTCGCCTCCTCCTCCTTTTGTGGCGCTTGCTTGCAGGCGGTCATGGTCGCCAGCAGGGCCAGGAGTGCGGCCAGGAGCAAAAGCCCGTTCAGTCGCTGTTTGTCCATGTGATGGTATCTCCGATGTTCAGATTGAGTTTTTGTGCCAGGCCGGCGTTGATTTCCAGCACGTAGCGGTAAAGGCCGCCCGGCTCGATGCTGTCCTCGCTGAAGGGATGGGTGTTCCCGGCGATGTGCATGACCTTTTTGTCCTCGCCGATGAAGACGATGTCCAGCGGGATATAGGTGTTTTTCATCCAGAAGGGAGTGCGCGAAAGGCCCTGCGGATCAAAGAGCATGGCCTGGCCGGGCTCCATTTTTTCGCGGTACATGAGGCCCTGGCGCGTGGTTTCCTCGGTGGCGGCGATCTCGATGTCGAAGGTGGCCTTGGTCTGGCCGGAAGATGAAGAGAAAGTCAATACCGCGTCCTTGCGGAAGGTCGTCCCGGGTATGGAATCCGGTGCGGCGGCCTGGGGGGATTTTCCCTTGCCGCAGGCGACGCAGGCCACCAGCAGCAGCGCCGCGGACGCTTTCAGGATCAGCCTGGCCATGGTCATTTCAGGCGCAACAACCGGCGGGTGAGGGTCTCTCCCCCGCTCTGCAGGCGGCAGAGATATACTCCGCTGGCCACGATCTGCCCGGAATCGTCGCGGCCGTCCCAACTTGCCCTCTGCGCGCCTGAGGGCAGGATGCCGTCGATGAGCATCCGCACCAATTGCCCCCGGGTGTTGTAGATCCTGAGCGAGACGGGCTGGCCTTTTTGAGCCAGGGAAAATGAAATCGAGGTATTTACACGGAAGGGATTGGGGCTGTTCTGCGCCAGGCTGAAGACCGGTTGCGGGACGGTGGGATCATCGGAAGGCGAACCCGTCGGCAGTTCCAGCACGCCGTCCGCGCCGTTGGCGGTATAGTTCAGATACGCGACGGACAGCACTGTCTGGTAGTAAAGATGCAGTTCCTGCAGGGATGCGGTGCCGGGAGAGATCCAGGCAAAGCGGTTTTCCAGCGCGTTGCTGGAGGCCAGGCCCGCATCATAGGGGATCAGTTGCAGCTCCGTCATCTCGACCTGGTTTACCGGGCAGAGCTGAAAGTCGAAGCACCTGATTTGGCCTGGGGGGGCGAAGGTCAGATAATAGTGGATGTCGGGCGCGTTCGGCAATTGCGTGGGGGTGACAGTGACCGGAGTGAACGCGGCCTCTTCCCCGCTCTGGGCCTCGAAGCGGAAGGAGGGTTCCCAAAGGTAGCGCTGGATCAGATAGGCGTCCGCGGAATTGAGGTTTTGGTTCAGATCCACGTCGCAAGCCGCCACACGGCCTGCTTCCCAGGGCAACGGATCAAGTTCCGGCAGGGGATCGTAGCCCACCACGTAATCCAGCAGGCATTGCAGATCCGCCCGCGTGATGCGGCCGTTGCCGTTCACGTCGCCGTAGATGGGCTGGCTGGCGGAGTTGCCGGAGATCTTGATATTGTCCAGGTAGATGCCGTCGGCGTTCTGGCTCCAGTCGGTGTCGATCACGAAACGCACATAGATGCTCTGGCCGCTGAACTGCGCCAGGGAATAACTCAGCCGTTGCCATGAACTCTGGGTCCCGGTGAGGCTGGCCAGCGTGGTCCAGTTGGAAAGTGTCGCAGAGGCCTGCACGTTGACGAAGTCGTAGCCGTTTTCCAGGGCATAGACGGTGTCAAAACTCAGGACAGGATCAATTATATTTTGCAAAGAGATAGGCGTGGTAAGGCGAAGCGCTTTGGTAATGTTATTGGCGTAATTACCTGCGGGAGAGTCGGTTATCACGCTTTCGCCCTGGTAGGTGCTGACGCCCCAGGGAGACGTGGCGGTCCAATTGGTGATGCTTTCGCAGGGATCGTTCAGCAACACTGCGGCTTCGGGAATGACGAACACCTGCCGCGCTTCCTCCTGTGTGAGCAGTAAACTGGAGGAATAGAGATCCTGCCCCGGCAGGGCGAAACTGATCTGGTAGATACCTTCCGTCAGCCCGGAGAATAAGAAGCAGCCCTGGGCGTCGGTGGTTGCGGTGCTGACGGGATCGGTGTTCAGCGCTACTTGCAGACCCGCCAAACCGAATCCGTCGGCATCCCGCACCTGTCCCGTGAAATCGGTGACGCCCGCCGTCTCCAGCGTGAAGTTGTATTCGCAGGATCCGCCGGTGGGGACCGTGATCTGGACGGTCTGGGGAATATAGCCCGCGGCTTGCGCGGTGACGGTGTAAGTGCCGGGCAGCAGCATCCGGTGGTAGTCCCCCACCTCCGGATCGGTGCGCACTGTCTTGCTGTTGCCCTGGATCGTGATCGATGCGTTGAGCGGACTGCCCGTAGATGAAGTTACCAGGCCGTGGATGCCCTTGTGCACGAATTCCATATAGGACAGCATGGATTCCTTATTTTGCGCCCAATAGGTGGGCAGCGTGGAGGCCGGCGGCCAGAAATCGTTGCAGATCTCCGCCGTGATCTCCGTGCAGCTGGTCAGCCCGTAATTCCAATCCTGCATCGAGCCGGTGATCACGTACCACGCGGCGCCGTTGGTGATGCCGTCTTCAAATTCGCTGCTGTTGTACATCGGTGTATTGTGGATGGAATAGGTCAGCGCGGCGGACTGGAGCAGCGCGTCGTCCGGAGCCAGGGCGTAGGTGTAGTCCCAGGGATAGTTCATCACCAGCGATCCGCAGTGGAAATTGGCGGCGAGGATGAAGGTGTGGGCGTTGCAGAGGTTCATCATGGCGACGGTTTCCGCACCCCAGGGATTGCCGTCGGGATGCTGTTCCCCGGTCGGCATGGGGAAATTGCGGTTGAGGTCGATCCCGGCGGCGTTGTAGCGCTGGCCGAGGACGAAGCCGTCCGGATTCATCAGCGGGCAGATCCAGATCTCGGTGCCGTTCACGAGGTTCGTGATGCGCGTATCCGTCCCGTACTGGCTGGTCAGAAGTTGGATGAGGCGGATGCACATGTCGTAGCCAAGGACCTCGTTGCCGTGAATGCTGGAGATGTATTTGAATTCCGGTTCGGCCTCTGCCAGGTTGGGATTGTCCGAGATCTTCAAAAAGTAGAGCGGCCTGCCCTGGCCGGAGCTGCCGGCCTGGACCAGCGTGCAGAGGTTGGGATACTGGGCGGCCGTGGAGACCATGAACTGGTTGTATTGGTCAATGGTGTAGTACTCGTCCTTGGGGGCGTCCAGGGATTTGTCCGAGTTCAGGCGCAGGGCGTTTTCATGCGCTATATCGGGAAGTTTGGCTACATCGAAGCCCTGGTCAAGCAGGGCGGAAAGCACTTGGTCGTCCCGCACGTCCGCCACGATCCTGCCATGGCTCCAATTCACGTTGTCCACGCTGATCCGCAGTTCGTCCAACTGGCGCAGGTCGGCCTTGACGTCCCAGGAATGGATCAGCACCGGATAAGCTGAAGCCCAGGTCGCCAGACAGGCCAGCGCCAGGCCAAGAAAAATTCGTTTCATGTTTTTGCCTTGATGTTCGGAATCGCCCGCGAACCGGTGTCCGCCAGCCCGGGGGCTGAAGAAAACAAGCCAGGCTTACAGCGACACACGGCCGGATTTGCTTAATGCTGCTTCATTCCTGATCTGACATGGTTCACAAGCGGCCCTTGCGCTGCGCCTGGCCAAGCCACAAAAACCGCCCAGGCAATTCTGTCAACTCATTTCGTTTTTTTCACTTGTCAAAAATGCTGTTTATAAAAGCTGGCTTTCTCAACGACTTTATACTGATATTTTGGAGTTACCCCCCTTGGAAAAAAACTTCTGGCGCCCCCTGCTGATCATGGTCGGGGCGCTGGTCCTGATCCTGACCTACGCCCAGATGATCCCGCCCTGGAAGAACAAGGTCTTTGCGACCAAGCGCTTCGATCTGGCCAAAGATCTGAAGGACGCCTTCCTGCCTTCCCCGGCGGATACCATCCAAGCCATCGTCAAGAAGTTCGATGTCTCCGGCGAGACCAGGCCCATGCTCGGTTTCATCGAAAAACTGGATTCGCTGAAGCAGAGCCGGAGCGGTAACCTGCGCGTGGCCTATTTCGGGGATTCGATCATCGAGGGCGACCTCATCTCCGGCAAGCTGCGCGAGCAATTGCAAATCTACTACGGCGGCAGCGGAGTGGGATTGGTCCCGATAACTTCGATCGTCAACGAATTCCGCCGCACCATCCGGCACCGCTTTTCCAAGAACTGGGAAACCCTCTCCTTCATGAACCGCGGCAGCGGCTCACCCCTGGGTATCATCGGCTACACCTTCATCCCGCGGGGTTATTACTACGCGGAAACGGTCGTCCAGACCCAAGCCCCTGCCCCACCCGCCGGCGACAGCCTGCAGTCGAACCAACCGGCTTCCCCGCAGACCAGGAAGGAGCGGCAACGTTTCTACACAGGCGGCCCGGCCTGGGTGGAATACTCCGGAGTGGATTACCCCGGCGGCTCGACGGAGTTCAACCGCATCCGCCTCTTTTACAGCCATGCCCGGCAGACATCCCAAGTCAGCGTATCGCTGGACGGCGGGCCCTACAAAACATACTACCTGCAGCCCTCGGAAACCGTGCAGGCGCTGGATCTCAGCCCCGCCGCGCCGATCAAAAAGATCCGCCTGGAATTCAACGCCGGCGATCCCATCCACGTTTACGGCGTCTCCTTTGACGACCGGACGGGCGTTTATGTGGACAATCTCTCGGTGCGCGGCTTTTCCGGAATGTCCCTGGACGCCATCCCCGCCCAGTCTCTCTCCGCTTTCCAGGCTGCCCTCCACTACGACCTCATCATCCTGCAATACGGCGAAAACGCCTCCGATCCGAACACCCGCGACTACGGCTACTACAAGCGGGGCATGACGCGCTCGGTCAAACACCTCCAGGCTGCCCTGCCCGGAGTGCCCATCCTGGTCATCAGCGCCCACGACCGCAGCATCCGGCGCAACGGAACGTTCCAGACCTCGCCGGACATCCCGATTTTAGTCAACACGCAGAGCCAGTTGGCCGCCGAGACCGGCTGTGCCTTCTGGAACCTCTTCATGGCCATGGGCGGCATGAATTCCATGCCCGGCTACGTGAACGCCGCGCCTCCGCTGGCCAACCTGGATTACACGCACTTTACGGTAACCGGCGCCAACAAGGTCGCCATGATGCTTTACAAGGTGCTCACCACGGGTAAGGTCGAATGACGCGGCTGAAAAAGGCTCTGGCGGTCGTCGTCTCGCTGGCCGTGTGCACGGTCTCGGCCGCTGACGGTCTGCCCATCGACTACCGCAACGAGATCGAGCAGCTGGACGAGTTTCCCATCGAGGTGGACACGCTCGAGGAATTCATCCAGAGCTACTACGCCCTCTTGGAGAGCGCGGAATACCTCAGCGGCTTTCCCTTCCTCAAACGCGAAAAGAACGTCATCCCCGATTCCCGGCAGCGCCTGGGCGGCTTTTTAACCAAACTGATGGAACTCCGCGGTGGAGTACGGGACAAGGTGACCATCTACCAGATCGGGGATTCGCACGTCAAACCGGGCTATTTCTCCACCACCGCCCGCAGTTCCCTGGCCAAGTATTTCGTCGTGCC
>MTKZ01037068.1_pt1 | contig 10566 bp, 9 predicted proteins | sample 1042781 | NCBI WGS metagenome assembly MTKZ01 (sample SAMN06212207, study PRJNA360539) | anaerobic digester metagenome | biome: Wastewater treatment plant; material: sludge; isolation source: anaerobic digester fed with sludge from wastewater treatment plant | place: Denmark: WWTP Viborg ...
TCTGACATGATTGCCTGAGCAACATCAGAAAGGTTTGTGGTAACTCCTTCAAGAAGGATGCGGAGACCTGCACCAAGTATGACCTGCCATTCTGCCTTAATTCGTATACCCAGTTTTGTCAGCGTAGGAATATAATCGTTTTGAAGAAATCGCGTGTACTCTTTCTCAGTGTTGTAAATCAACTTGTAGTATTGATTAAACCGCCACGTGCCGACCTCAATGCCATATCCCTCCATATTAACTCTTCCTGTACGCTTGAGGACAGCACTATTATAATTATAGACAAACTCATGAAGCTCTCTTGTTACCTCAATAAATTCTTCACTTTCAATCGCTTTCTGGAGGTTCAAAAAGTCATGTGCCAAGGATACTGCACTAATTCTCGGGCCTGATCCTACAATAACATGAAATCCGCCAATCATGTTGAGGCCGACTTTCGTCATTACAGGCAAGTGTCTTCGTAACACAAAATCGGTGTATTCGGCACCTTTCCCTCTGATGATTTCCCACTGCTGGACAAATAAAAACATGATTACTCACCTCTCTGTATTAGATAGTACCGATTTCCGATTTGTGATCCTCACCACTAACCGTTCTCGACTCCTGCCTTATTTTTCACTTATCCAGTATAAAGACCGTTCCTAAATTCGCGTCAATCCTAATCCGTTGTCCTGATTTTATCTTTGCTGTGCCTTCAAATGTGTTCATGACAACAGGAATGCCGTATTCTCTCCCTACAATTGCTGCATGGGAAAGGCTTCCACCCCTGTCCACAACAACACCGCGTATCATCCCGAAGATTGGTGTCCATGCAGGAGAGGTGCTAACCGATATGAGGATGTCCCCTTCTTGGATAGCTGCAAGGTCTTCTTCCTTGAACACAGTCCTTGCAATGCCTTCAGCAACTCCGGGAGAACCACAAGTACCATAGAGATCAGCCTTCAAATCAGGCCGTGCCTCCGGAAGCTTACCCACGACAACCTTGAGGGCAATAGGGTCCATAGACTTTATCATAAACTCCATAGCTTCAGCAATACCAAAATCCTTTTTGAGAATAATCGGAGGATTACCGGTCTCATTCCACTTGCTCCATTCATTCTTACGACGTGCCACAATATTTTTCATATTGAATTTCCCGGGATTGATACCAGCTCTATGGACTTCATCCGGAATAAGGAAGAATATGTCGTCAGTTTCAGCTATGGCTCCTCCCGCCGCAAACCTTTTTCCTATGTCAATACATGTTTTTCTCACCACAGAATGGCAATAGAGGTCAAGGTAATGATCATGTTCTTCGCTGAAACGACTCGAATTCTGAGCAATTTTAAGAAGTATGGAAAACCATCCTCTCTGCTCTGGAGATATCCGCTCAAGAATTTCCTTCTCTGCAACCTTTCGGTCTTTTTCTAACATTAGACGTTTTGCATCAAGATCGAATTCCTTTCCCTGCTTCAGGTAAATTTCCATTGTATCAAAGGCTTGGGATGGTTCTTCAGACCAGGACGGCACATTGATCTCAGCCATTCGCTCCATTCGCCATCCAGCCTTTGTATCAAGAAAAATTTTAAAATCCTTAAGGAATTCCTGCCCTTTTTCAGATGCTACGAGCTTGCCTTCCCATTCTTTTGTTGGAACTCCCACAACTACATCAGCAAGTCCCATATCTTTTAGTTTCTGGGCATATTCCCATAAACCACGGTCTACCCTGAAGCTTTCATTATCGAATCCGCTCATGAGCCTGTGGAAATCAGGATGGGTATCGTCTATGTTGAGTAAGTGTTTGCAAAGTTGTTCAAAGAGAACATACGGCATATATGTGCCATACATCATATACATGTGGATTTCCCACATCCTGCGACAGGTTTCGACAGCGTAATCAAAGTTGGCAAGAAGTTCTATATTGGTAGCAGTATCACCATTGACAGCTTTTATCTTCCCGTACCTGCCAAGCATTTCATTAACAAACCCGTCCCAAAGCCCATCGTAGTTCTCAAGAAAAGGACGGATTGCGTGCCTGAATTTCGCCTCCCTTTCTTTCATTTCATCTCCGGAATCTACAAGGAGGATGGTAAGGTATCCTCCACCATTCTTAAAGCGCCAATCCCAACCCTTGCTTCTTGGAAGATAAAGGGTCTCGGCGCCATATTGCATTCCATGACGGCAAAAATTCACCCAAAACCATCCGAACATCGGTGTCCATGGGGGAATTGAATGGGTGCCGTCAAGAAACCATGCAGGAGACTGTTCAAGATCATCCTTCTCGTCAAATTCTAATCCTGGTACACAATCATAGATCTTCATGGCTATTACCTCTCTGGGGAGAATGTATTTTCACGAAGCTCATAAAAAAAATGGGCACCAGAGTTTAAACGTGCTTCTTCACTGCAGCATAAACCCGAGTGCCTGGGCCCTCAAAGCCATTTAGAATATTCTAAGTATCATGGGCTCTGAGCTTGCGGTAACCTCGTAGGACTTCAGTGTCGGTGTGCCATCAAAGTACTCGGTAAACATCGACAAAATCCTCTGGTAATCTCCGCTTTTCTCATATGCCTCTAAGTCTCCCTTCGTATCCCATGCTGTCAGAGAAAGGCCCTCATTTACTGACTCCATGCTTTCGAAAAGATGAACAAACCTAATCCCCTTGTGTCCCTTATGTGCTGGTATCACATGGTTTACATAGGTATTTCTCAGGTTGTCCATCTTCCCCGGTTTGACTTTAAAAAAAGTCATTCGTACATACATAATACACCTCCTTTTCAAAGATTAATGCATAGCCCTTCCACCATCGACAAGAATAATCTCGCCAGTGATAAAATCAGCATCATCAGAAGCCAGGAACAGCGCAGCGCCAACGATATCCTCTGCTACACCCAATCTACGGAGAGGTGTTTTTGAGGTGTCATATTTTTTTACATCTGCAATTGTCCTGCTCGCCTCTGTATCAGTAAAGCCCGGTGCTACTGCATTGACTGTGATATTATCTGGCCCAAGCTCTGCTGCCAGAGCGCGGGTCAATCCAACTACCCCGCCTTTTGAAGCGACGTAATGCACAAAACCATTCGACCCTGTGAAAAACACTTCTGAAGTGAGATTGACAATCTTTCCTTTGCCCTGTGCCTTCATGTGAGGGTATACCGCCTGGGTGCACAGCCAGGGGCCTTTTACGTTAATGGCCATCATCATATCCCACTCTTCCTGAGAGATCTTGTTGAAGGGCCTACGCTCCACCCCAAAATAGTACGCAGCATTATTTACCAATATATCAATCGTTCCGAATTTTTTAACAGTTTCATCAGCCATTCTATTGACGTCCTCAAGCTTTGTGACATCGGCCTGAAACCACATGCATTCGGCACCTTTTGCTGTTACCTGCTCTGCTACTTTTTTCAAGCCTTCCATATCTTTTCGTGTCACCAGGCAAAGCTTTGCTCCTTCTGCAGCAAACCTAACTGCAAATGCCGCTCCAAGCCCTTTACCTGCCCCAGTGATGATAGCCACTTTTCCATCTAATCTACCCATCCCTTATCTCCTTACACATTATGATCTCATCAGGGCGGGGCCGTTTCACTCCGGTTCCCACCCCGATGGCCTACATTTTCTGCTTAGAGCTTGTATACAAGCCCTTTGAAACCATCAACCCTTACCATATCGCCATCTTTCAGCAACTGCGTTCCTGTGATACAGTTTGCAACAACCGGGATATCCCACTCTCTTCCCACAATCGGTCCATGGGAGAGGCTACCGCCACCATTACAGACAAGACCCTTCAGCATGGGAAATACGGGTGTATACGCGGATTGTGATGACGGACAAACCATGATATCGCCAGGTTTCAGCTTCTTAAGATCTGTTGCGGTGATTACCACGCACACAGGACCCTCGGCAACGCCTGGACTGCCTGGGTTACCAAAGCATGTTGCTCCTGTAGAAGGGTCAGGCGCAACGAATTCTCCAATAGTAATCTTCGCTATGATTGGATCTTTCGCTGCCGCCATAAAGGCACCCGCCTCGTGAGGCTGCATTTTTGGATCTCTTGGCATGATCGGTGGTCTGCTCAAAAACTCCTTGCTCCGTAGCCACTCCATCCGTCTCTCCTTGGCAATAAACCCGGAATCATAATTTTCCGGCATGGCTATCATGGTTTGGAGTTCCTCAGGAATGAAGAAGAAGATATCATCTGCCTGGTTGAAGGTGCCTACTTTTGCAAGACGATCACCAATCTTCAGCATGACAAATCTGAAGGCGGAAAAACACCGGTGTTCATACAGGAAGTCATGGCTTTCGCTGAAGGAGCTTGTTCTCTGAGCGAGTCTCATGAGGCATTTAAACCAATCCATATCCTTATAGCCGCTGGCTTCAGCTTTCTCGATAATCTCTTTTTGTGCCTCGTCTCTTTCCTTTATCAGTTTTTCACGGATCGCGTCGAGAGGAAATGGCTTAATCTCCCTGTCGATCATGAGGTACTGCTTAACATGGATGATGGCATTCTCCGGTGCCTCCCACCATGTGGGTTCCACAAACTCCATCATTCTGATCATACGCCATCCGTACTCAAGGCCGTGCATAAAGTTATTAAGGTCTTCATCTACCCATTTTTTTCCCTGCGGTGTTTTGTTCAGTTCCTCAATAACTTTGACTGACGGGTTGTTGGCTATGATGTTATCGATCCCATACTCTATTGCTTTGTTGCGGAGTTCCCACATGGCCTTGTCCTGCCGGAAGAGCATGTTGTCATAGCCGCGGATCAATTTATGCCATAGGGTTGATGTATCCTTTATCCCCACATGATCTTTGCATATGTCTTCAAAATACCAGTAGGCCCCATAGAGGGCATACATGAACCAGAAGTGGTCTTCCCACATCCTCTTATGGGTTTCAATGGCATAGTTGAACTGTTTGTAGAGGTCGTAATATGTTGCGTTTTCATAATCAAAATCTTTCAGGGTGCTATACCTGGTGAGCATATCATTTTTGCTTCTTTCCCAGTGCTTGTCATAATTCGGCTCAAAATCACCCTTGATAAACTCATAGAATTTTTTACGCCTGAATTCTACCTCCTCCTTATTCGGAACAGGGGTAGCGGTACATACAGCCATGCCGTCTATTTCCCTCCAGTCCGATGACCTGGTTTCCGGAATCCAGGCTTCATTACAGCCATATATGTGACCATGGAGCAGGTTAAAGATCCATGTCCATTCAAATAATGGTGTCCATGCCGGGTAGGAGTGAGAAAAATCGACAAACCAGACAGGGTATTTCTTATAATCCCTCTCTGGCCAGAATTCCCTTACGTGTCTCTTAAACATCCACTGTCCCATCTTTTACCCCCTTCTTTCATTTAGTTTTCTGAATGGTCCGAGCTGAGGCTCACCCGGCAATAATGCCTCCACATCACCTCTCTTTACATAAATTTTGTTCATTGCCCAAATATGTCTACGGATTCGTCGTGCCCCTTTCTCCCGAGGATCAAGGCTATATGCCTGTGTCGAGCCTGACAACGAATTTACCTTCATTGATCCCTGTATCCTTTGCTATGGGCTCACACTTAACCTTCAAAAGAAAGATTGCTGCCTTTCCATCCGTTTCCCCTCTGAGAGCATCATAGTTGCCGGTACCCTTAGAGATGATCAGATCGCTTTTTCGAAATGCTTCATTGACAGGTGTTTTCTCATTGCCGGGAACAAAAACCTTGTTGGCTGTCACTACCTTATTGGCAATGCTATCAAGGCCATAAAAAACAGCATCATCCATAGTGGCATCCTCGAAGTATGCCGGATCCTTAACCACTAAAGTAACCCATAGGTTCATTGCCCTTAACTGGGAAATCAACAGGGAATCAAACCCAATCTCGCCTGCATTGTCTGTTACATACAGGACGTTTTTCGAGTTTACCACCGTCTCATAAACATTACCCATGAGAACAGGAGGCGAGCCCTTCCCCTCCATCATATCCACTGCTTCAGGAAAGGTGAATGCCCCTGATGGAGCTCCCATAGGCGCTACATTGCCTGTTGCCGCAAGATAGAAAGCCCTTTCAAGCATTGCTTTCGGTGTTTTTGCACTTTTTATAAATTCTTCGCCTTTGGGGAGTAGAGATTTTACGTACTCGTTCGTCTTCTGTTTAAGCTTATCCCAGAAGGGTGAGCGAGGCGTGACATACTCATAAATGAGGTCGACCGCGTCATTGCAAATGGCACCGAGATTTGTTGAGCTATCCATATTGTGGGCAAGCAGCTTTGTAATGTTTTTAAAAAGCTGGGGAATGTCCTTGTTCCTGTTCTGAGAAACAGCCCTGCCGTATACCCATTCAAGCAGACAAAGACCACATTTTATGTCAGGCTTCACAATTCCCCCTTTCTCAAGGGGAGCCATACACGCATCATATTTTTCGCGAGTCAGGCTCCCCTTTTTAAAATCAACAAACTATCAGCTTATGAATCTCTACCAGCCACGCTCTTCCCAGGGTTTGTATTTCAAACCAAGGTCCTGAGCAATGACCTTATAGCAGGCATAGCTGCTACCACGACCTATGCCATGAGCAGAGTGCGCTGCTGAAGAGCAGAGATAGTAATTCTTGATCGGCATGCGATATCCGGAAATCTCTGGGAATGGTCTTAGCCTTCCAAGTCTCTCGTAGTTAGCATCGAGCGCACCCCAGCCGCCCTGTGGCATACAGGGGTTTCTGTTGACAACATCATCAGGTGTTGCAATCCACGCTGAAATAAAGTTATCCATGTTGACATTCGGTGCATATTTGCCCCATTCCTCAACCATTCTAAACTCTATATCTTTCTTAATTTTCAGCCATTGTTTCTCAGAAAACTGCCGCCATGGACAGGTAAATTCCTCAACGAGTGCGGCAAACCTTCCAGCCGGCGCCCTGGTAGGATCCCATTGAACATCAGGCGCAACAAGGAGGTACATCTGGTTAGCAATACCCAGATCCCATCTCTCTTTCTGGTACCTGCCACTCAGGAAATATTCAGGATCTGCTTTCCCAAAATACAGCCTGGGAACCATTCCTAGTTCAGGGTTCTGCGGGTATTTCGGGGCATCCATCAAAGCTATATTCCCCCATAGGAGCTGCGTCCTCTCATATGCTGATGTGTTATAAAGATCATCCGGTTTATCTTTCAGTTTCTGGCCCTTGGCCCAGAGTTCTGCAGGCCAGTTATCCTTCCCCGATTTATCCATGGTAAGTTCAATAGACAGATCACTGACAACGATGTCAGCCAGAATCTTATCTCCATTGGTNNACGAAAAACTCTCCACCGTAGCGTTCAAAGGCCCTTAGAAGTGCATGGGTAATGCTGTGGGTACCACCCTGGACGATTGCGGCAGGCTCCATAGAGAGGATGAGGCCCAGGGCATGAATATGCCAGTAAGGACCTGGCCTATCCTGCGGGAAAAGACCGTTCGATGTCTGGATGGCCCTCATGTAGAAGGTCTGCATCTCCGGGCTCTTGAACATTGTTGTTGCAATCTCACCCACAGTTCCTAACGCTATTTTAGGATCCAGCGGGTATTTCGGGTGGTTGAAGAGTGCTTCCAGGGGGTCAGGCCCGTCTCCCCACTCACCCGGCCCTGAGTAACGATACTTCCCAAAGGCCTCCTTCCATGCCCCCTTGTAACTCTCAATTATCTGCGCTACTGTATCTCCATCATCTTTATTGATTTCACCAACAGACTTAATGGTGTAGTCAGCAGCCTCCTGGGAAAAGGAGGATTTACCAGTAAAAGGGTCTATCACTGGAAACATAGTTTTACCAAATATATAACTACCGTCCGGATATATCCAAGCCTCATTGTTTTCTGGAAACACATAAACCAAACCGTGATCTCTCAAATCGAAATCCGTATACGCCGGGTTTGTGTAAAACCTTGTAAAATGGGCACACACATTCTGGATGTATCCAGGTACTGGCAATTCTTCACCGCATGCTCCACCGCCCATTTCATGCCATCTTTCGAACATAGCTGTCTTAAGCCCAGCCCTGGCAAGATAACATGCAATAATTGTCGCATGGTGTCCGCCTCCAACTATCACTGCATCATATTTTCTGTCTGGCATATTTATTTCCCTCCTTGTTCTCTGTCTTCATTTCAATTCATCATCTTGATGGTATTGGTGGAGGCCCTTTTGGAGGCGTCCCCGCCGCTGGAGAAGCTGCTTTTGGTGGGGCAGCAGGCCCGGTACTTGCTGCCTGTGGAGCCGCTGTATGCGATGTCGGCACGTCATATCTGGGTCCTTTCATAAAGAGAAACTTAAGACCAGTCATCATCAATCCAGGGTTGGTGATTATCTTCTTTACAAGCGATCGCAAATCAGGCGGATCAAGAAATGCCCTGACAGTCCAATGCACCGGATGCTGTATTTCCATTTCCATTAGCATTCTTTTCGGTTCCTTTGATCCATTCGGCGCTTCTTCCAGGGTTGCAGGAACAAGACTCGTGATAACAACCTTTCCGATCCTTCCTGTAAGCAATGTTCTTCCCAAACCAGTTGATCTAACAAACATGGTATCCTCCTTAAAAAAGTCCTAGGTCTTTGGCTTCTTTTACACCCCGTGGCTCTGGCCACCATTTTTTAATGCCAATATCCTCAGCTATCTTCTCGGCGGCACAGAATCCAGGACCATACACAATCATGCCACCTGAATGTGTGGACGATCCGCCCACGTATAGTTTTTTGATCGGAGTGTCATGCTGGCAACAGAATTCATTGGGTCTCATGAAGCCCATCTGTAAGGGAAGATAGGCACCCTGTTTGAAGCATCCTTGCTTCATATCAGGAAACTTATTCTCCGTATCAAGTGGTGTACCGATGTAATCCCAGACAACAGTATCTTTATTCATGTTTGGAGCGTATTTCTCCAGGATTTTTTTACAACGCTCTGCATAGGGCCTCCTCATCCTGTTCCATGCCAGCGCACCGCCATCTTTCAGGTTGTATGGAGCACATTCCATGGTTAGGAGACCTATATGTTTCACAAAGCTGTCTTTATGACGATGCACGCGGATCGGGTCGTGGATGGAAGGGAAACAGCAGTTGAAACCTCCATCATGGAGTTCACCTCTCTTCGATGCATCCAGATGATTAATAAGATCCTGCTCACTTTCATATCCGATCAGATAAATAAGGGAGTTCTCTAGTTCAGGATGTTTGTCGAAGATTTTAAAATGTGGTTTCTCTGTCAATGCGAGATGAACCGTGAAAAAACTCAAATCTGAGTATGTCCACTGATCGAGCCGTGTGATCATATCAGGAGGCAGGTATTGCTTCCCTACATAGTCATAGAAGGTCTGGTGCGGGTTCAGGGCACTACAGACAAAATGCTTTGCCTTCAGTATGGTGCCGTCTTCAAGTTCAACCCCTTTGGCCTCGTTGTCTTCTATGATTATCCGTTTGATCACGCAACCACTGATAACCCTGCCTCCTTCTTCAGAGATGTATTTACCGAAAAGGTGGGCTATATGGTGGGAACCCATGTGGCAAAGCCTGAAATGCCAGGCGCGGTTTATCATGAGGGGTAACAGGTACCCCAGACCTTCAAGGTCATAATCGAGTCCCCACATGGTGGCACAATAGAGCATGAGTGCCCGCACCTTGTCGTTCTCGAACCAGGATTCTACAATCTGCTTTGGGCTGTAACCTGTCAACTCATCATCCCACTTTGTGACTGGATGGGTTTCGAGTTTTGCCACCTGTTCAAGGCTTGGCATAGGGTTCACGTATGTTGCCGGGGCAAGGAAAAGGTCCATAGCTTCGCCAGAGATCTTGGCAAAGTTAAGAAACGATTCTGCATCTTTTTCCGAAAACTGCCGTATTGATTGTGCTGTTTTTTCAGGATCTTTGTAAAGGGCCAGGTAGCTGCCGTCCTGAAAAGGCATGACCATCTGCAAATCAGGGTATATCCACTGCAGGTCATACCGTGTCTCAAACTCAAAATCGCGCAGGGGGGGTGCATATTCAACCAGCATATGATAGATAGCATGACTATCTACCAGCATACCGGGAAGAAGCAGGTTCTCCGTAGCCAAACCCCCGCCAATCTCGTATCTTCTTTCAAGAATGGCAATCTTTAACCCTGCTTTTGTCAGATAACCCGCCGTGGTAAGCCCGTTGGGGCCCGCACCTATAATGATGCCGTCATACTCCAATTCCCTCATATTCAGCCTCCTTACTGTTGTAATCACTCATTCTTACAAGAATCATCATTTAACCGAATAACCTTCTACCTTGATATCATTGTATATACTTCTGTAATATTGACAGAGCAAGGCAAATTAATTTAGTATTTTCTAAGAAAAATTATTCACTTGCAGTGCACGGTTAGGAAACATGAATCTTAATCAGCTACGAGGTTTTTATACGGTTCTGAAAACGGGGAGTTTTTCGCGGGCAGCCGAAGAACTTTGTGTTACAGAACCAGCTGTCTTTATCCAGGTACGATCTTTAGAACGTCATCTTGGTTTTACCCTTCTGGACAAGGTCGGCAACGAACTACACCCCACAGCAGCAGGGAGAATTCTTTATGAGTATGGAGAGAAGATTTTCACACTTGT
>MTKZ01125798.1_pt1 | contig 10566 bp, 3 predicted proteins | sample 1042781 | NCBI WGS metagenome assembly MTKZ01 (sample SAMN06212207, study PRJNA360539) | anaerobic digester metagenome | biome: Wastewater treatment plant; material: sludge; isolation source: anaerobic digester fed with sludge from wastewater treatment plant | place: Denmark: WWTP Viborg ...
GGAATACATCGTCAGCATCGTCAAGGAACTCGTCACCAACTACCCGATTGACGGCATCAACTGGGACGACGAGCTCAATAGCTCGGGCTACAACGAGGGGTTCGGCTATCCCGCTTACAGCCAGGCCAGCTACGCGCGCTCCGGCCTGGCCCGGTTCCGGATCAACACCGGCTATTCGGGCACCCCCGGCAACACTCAAACCGCCTGGTCCAATTATCGCCGCCGCTTCAAGAACGAATTGATGGCCCGCGTCCAGGCCGAAATCCAATCCATCAAGACCAACCCGCGCCAGCCGCTGCGACACACCATCGCCCCCATCGCCTACAGCCCGGTCCCGAGTTCCTGCACCTTCTCCGGCTCAGCCCCCTACACCTATTTCTGCGATTGGGCCGGCATGCTGCAAAACGGTTACGTGGACGCCGCGATGCCACAAACCTACAGCAGCAGCACCTTCAACACCTGGGCTGACCGATGCGCCAACTGCTGGCAATACAACCGGCAGATATTCTCGGGCATTGGCGCCTATCTCTACGGCAATGCCACCATCGCCAGCGAGATCAGCTCTCTCCGCAGCAAGGGTCTGAAAGGCTACTGCACCTACTCCTACGCAGCCTCGAGCACGGACGGCGGCTGGTGGGCCTATGCCGCCGCCAACGTTAACACGAGCACGGCCACCATTCCCTCCATGCCGTGGCGCAACCCGGCCACGGCGACCGAAGGCATCGTGTGGGGCCGCGTCACCGACGCCAACACCGGCCTCTATGTGGACGACGCCACCGTCACCGTGACCGACGGGCCGACGGTCAAGACCGACGGCAACGGTTACTACATCGCCACGCTGGTTCCGGCCACCGCCAGCGGCACCGCCCATTCGACGACGGTCAGCAAGACCGGCATGACTTCCCAAACCGTGACCGCCATCGCGCTGGCCGGGGATGTGGTCCGCTACGACCTGGTCCTCAACGCCGCGGTAGGCACTGCGCCCACCATCACCACCCAGCCGCTGAGCCAGACGGTGAACCAGGGAACCAGCGTCACCTTCACGGTTGCCGCCACCGGCACCACGCCCTTCACCTACCAATGGCGGTTCAACGGCGCGAACATCTCCGGCGCGACGCTCAGCAGCTACACCCTGAACAGCGCGCAGCCAACAGATGCGGGCAGCTACTCGGTCCTGGTTGCCAACGCCGCCGGCAGCGCCACCAGTTCGAGCGCGGTGCTGACGGTGATCGTGCCGCCCACCATCACCACTCAGCCGCTGAGCCAGACGGTTACCCAGGGAACCAGCGCCACCTTCACCGTGGCCGCGTCGGGCACCACGCCCTTCACTTACCAATGGCGGTTCAACGGCGCGAACATCTCCGGCGCGACGCTCAGCAGCTACACCAAGAGCAGCGCGCAACCAACAGACGCGGGCAGCTATTCGGTGTTGGTGGCCAACGCCGCAGGCAGCGCCGCCAGCGCCAATGCCATCCTGACAGTGCAAACCCTGCCGACAGCGCCAACCATTACCACCCACCCGCAGAGCCTGGGGGTCGTTCAGGGCGCCAGCGCCACCTTCACCGTCACGGCCAGCGGCACCGCGCCGCTCTACTACCAGTGGCGGTTCTACGGCACCAACCTGGCCGGCGCGACCACCTCGAGTTACACGCGCGCCGACGTCCAGCCCGCCGATGCCGGGCCTTACTCGGTCATCGTGTCCAATTCCGTGGGTGTTGCCACCAGCTCGGACGCTGTGTTGAGCCTGGTTGTGCCGCCCACCATCACCACTCATCCGTCGAGTCAATCCGTTACGCCAGGCGCGAGTGTGACGTTCAGCGTGGTGGCTGCGGGCACGGCCCCCTTGAACTATCAATGGCGAAAGAACGGGGCGAACATCAGCGGCGCGACGACCAGCAGTTACACTCTCTCAAACGTCCAGACCGGCGACGCGGGCAGTTACGCGGCGTTCGTTTCCAATGCCGCCGGCAGCGCCACCAGCGCCAACGGAGTATTGGTTGTGCTGGTGTCGCCGGCCATCACCGCCCAGCCGTTGAGCCAGACCGTCACCCAGGGTCAAAATGCAACCTTCACTGTGACGGCCTCAGGCACCACGCCGCTGGCCTACCAGTGGCGGCTGTATGGCACCAACATTGCCGGCGCGACGACTTCAAGCTACACCCGCAGCAACCTTCAACTGGCCGATGCCGGGCCTTATTCGGTCATTGTTTCCAATGGGGCGGGCACCGTAACCAGCTCCGACGCCGTGTTGACCGTACTGGCTCCGCCGGCCATCACCACCCAGCCGTTGAGCCAGACCATCACCCAGGGCCTGAGCGCGACCTTCACCGTGGCGGCCTCGGGCAGTGCGCCTCTCACCTATCAATGGCGGTTCAACGGCGCGAACATCTCCGGCGCGACCGCATCCAGTTACACCCGCGCCAACGTCCAGCCCGCCGACGCCGGCAGTTACACGGTGGTAGTTGCCAATACCGTGGGCAGCGCCACCAGCGCCAACGCCATCCTGACTGTTTATGTGCCGCTCACCGCCCCGAGCATTGTCACCCAGCCCCAGGACCAGACGGTCGGCGAGGGCGCCAGCGCCACCTTCACCGTCTCGGCCAGCGGCTCCACGCCGCTCTACTACCAGTGGCGCCTCAATGGGGTAAACATCTCCGGCGCGACCACATCCAGCTACACCCTCAGCTCCGTGCAGCTTGCTGATGCCGGCCCTTATTCGGTCATCGTGTCCAACTCCATGGGCGCGGCAACCAGCGCGAATGCGCTGCTGACGGTGATCGTGCCGCCCGCCATCACCACCCAGCCGATCAGCCAGACGGTCACCCAGGGGCAGAGCGTGACCTTCAGCGCGGTCGCCTCGGGAACGGCTCCCCTGACCTATCAATGGCGCCTGAACGGCGCGAGCATCAGCGGGGCGACGGCTAGCAGGTACACCCGTGTCAATGTCCAGCCCGCCGACGCCGGCAGTTACTCGGTCTTCATTTCCAACTCCGGCGGCAACGCCACCAGCGCCAACGCGGTGTTGACCGTTCTGGTTCCGCCCGCCATCACCACTCAACCGATCAGCCAGACGGTTACGCAGGGATCGAGCGCGACGTTCACTGTCGCCGCCTCCGGCACGACGCCCTTGGCCTATCAATGGCGCCTGAACGGCGCCAGCATCTCCGGCGCAACCGCCAGCAGCTACACGCGCGCCAATGTCCAGACCACTGACGCCGGCAGTTATTCCGTGCAGGTTTCCAACTCCGCCGGCAGCGCCACCAGCGCCAACGCGGTTTTGACGGTCACCGTGCCGCCCACCATCACCACCCAGCCGATCAGCCGGACGGTTGCGCAGGGATCGAGCGTGACGTTCACAGTCGCCGCCTCCGGCACGACGCCCTTGACCTATCAATGGCGCCTGAACGGCGCGAGCATCTCCGGCGCAACCGCCAGCAGCTACACTCGCGCCAATGTCCAGGCCACCGACGCCGGCAGTTATTCCGTGCTGGTTTCCAATTCCGCCGGCAGCGCCACCAGCGCCAACGCGGTCTTGACGGTCACCGTGCCGCCCACCATCACCACCCAGCCCATCAGCCAGACGGTCAACCAGGGCGACAGTGCCGTCTTCACCGTGGCGGCCAGCGGCAGCACTCCGCTCGCTTACCAGTGGCGCTGGTATGGCACGAACCTCGCCGGGGCAACGGGAACAAGCCTGGCTCTCACCGGCCTCACCACGAATCAAAGCGGCCCCTACACGGTCGTCGTCACCAACGCCTACGGCGCCGTCACCAGCCAGGTGGCGACGCTGACGGTCTCCCCCGTCCTGCAGGCCGGCGGATTGTCCGTGCTCTGGAAACTGGCCCCCGGCTCGCGCTCCTATCTGACCAGCGTCGCGGGTGCGCCGCCCGACGAGCGGGGCATGGCCTATAACCCGCTGACCCGGCGTTTCATCATCGTGCAGCGCACCACCATGACCGCCTATGTGCTCGACGGCGACACCGGCGCCGACTTGTGGACCTTGAACACGACCGGCGTCACCGGTGGCTACGCCGCCTNNCGCCGCCTCCTATTATCTGCTCATGGTGGGGGTGGCCGAGGACGGCGCGGTTTACGCCGGCAATATGACGCTGCACGGCAATACGGTTGACTTCAAAGTCTACCGCTGGGCCAACGATAGCTACGGCACCCTGCCCACCGTCGCCTACTCGGGCGACCCGGGCGAGGGGTTGGACCTGCGCTGGGGCGACTCGTTCGATGTGCGCGGCGCCGGCGCCAATACCCAATTCATCATCGGCTCGCTCAATGGCAATCAGTTTGCGGTCCTCACCACGACGGATGGCGTCAACTTCACCTCGCAGCCGGTCACCCTGAGCGACGCGACCAGCGCCGTGGGAGTAGGGCTGGCTTTTGGCGCCGGCGACACCTTCTGGTGCAAAGCCGGCCTGCCGTCTTCGCAAGACCTGCGGCAGGCCTCCTTTAGCCTGGCCGCCGGCACCGCGGCCACGGCGCGCGATTACGCGGACCCTGTGTTCCCGGGCAGCATTGGGCCCATTGGTGTCAACCCCGGCCTCAATGTCCTTGGGGGCGTTAACGTCGCCGCGGCCGGCGCCGGCAACAGCTTCCAGCTCTACGACCTCACAACCACCAACGGCGCGCCCGTGTCCATCACCGCCACCAACTTCGCCACCGACAACGACAACAGCTACGCCGGCACGGGGGCGGTGGACTTTGGCGGCGACCGGGTTTACGCGCTCAGCTCCAACAACGGCCTGCTGGCCATGCAGATCGTCCCCAAGACGATCGTGACCCCGCCGGCCATTATCACCCACCCGGCCAGCCAGACCGTGGACCAGGGCGCCAGCGCCACCTTCAGCGTCGTTGCCACCGGCACCGCGCCGCTCTCCTATCAATGGCGCTTCAACGGCGCTGCCATCTCCGGCGCTACCGGCAGCAGTTACACCCGCGCCAATGTCCAGACCACGGACGCCGGCAGCTACTCGGTCTTCATTTCCAACTCCGCCGGCAGCGCCACCAGCGCCAATGCCGTCCTGGCCGTGAGCGTCCCGGCCGCGCCGCCGGCCATCGCGTCCGGCCCCCAAAGCCAGACCATCATCGCCGGCCAGAACGCCACGTTCACCGTCGTCGCCAGCGGCACAGCCCCGTTGAGTTACCAGTGGCGGTTCAATGGCGCGAACATCTCCGGAGCGACCGCCAACTCCTACACGCGGCCCAATGTGCAAACCGGCGACGCCGGCGCCTACTCGGTCGTCGTGTCCAATGACTACGGGACCGTCACCAGTTCCGCTGCCACGCTCACGGTCCACTTCTCCCTGACGGCCACCGCCGCCACCGGCGGCACGGTTTCCAGGAGCCCCGATCAGTCCAGCTACGCGCCGGGCACGTCGGTGACCCTCACCGCGACGCCCTCCGGCAGCTATGAGTTTGCCGGATGGTCCGGAGACGCCAGCGGAACCGCCAACCCAATCACAGTCGTGGTCAACGGCAACCTGGCGGTGACCGCGAACTTCACGGTCACCTGCGATATCATCCTGGACAACACGGACTCGGAGGTCACCTACTCGGGCGCCTGGCAGACCGGCACCTACACGGGCTTGTATGGAACCGACTACCGCTTCGCGCTGGGGTCCACGACCGGCAACTCGAACGTGACCTATCGGCCCAACCTCTGTGGCCCGGGATACTACGATGTCTATATCTGGTACGTCACGGGCGGCAACCGTGCCACCAACGCCCCGTGGCAAATTGTGTATTCCGGCGGAAGCACGAACGTCCGCGTCAACCAGAAGATCAACGGCAGCCAATGGTGGCGGCTGGCGGCATCGCTGCCGTTTGACCAGGGAACCAGCGGCTACGTCCGCGTGTACAATACGAACGCCAGCAGCGGCGGAGGCAGCACCGTCATCATAGCCGACGCGGTCCGCTTCACGTATGTCGCGCCGCTGACGGCCGCCTCCATCACCACCCTTGCCTCCTCGGCTAATCCTTCAGGCTATGGCAATGCCGTTACCCTCACGGCAACCGTCACCGGCAGCGGAGGCACGCCGGGCGGAACCGTCACCTTCAAGGATGGCGCCGCCGTCCTGGGCACGGCGACCCTCAACGGCTCCGGCCAGGCCACCTTTACCACCAGCACCCTCTCGGCCAGCGGATCGCCTCATTCCCTGACGGCGGTCTATGGCGGCGATGGCTCCTTCAGTTCCAGCTCCTCGAGCGCTCTGTCACAGGTCGTCAACCCGAAAGCCCTGACGGTGACGGGCGCGGCGGTGACCAGCAAGGTATATGACGGCACGACGGCGGCGACGATCACCGGGGCAGCCTTGAGCGGTGTGGTCAGCGGTGACGCCGTGACGCTGGGCAACGCCACCAGCGGCACCTTCGCAAACAAGAATGTCGGCGCCGGCAAGGCGGTTGCCACTGCGATGACGCTCAGCGGCGCCAACAGCGGCAATTACACGCTGACGCAGCCGACGCTGACCGGCACGATCACGGCCAAAGCCCTGACGGTGACGGGCGCGGCGGTGACCAGCAAGGTATATGACGGCACGACGGCGGCGACGATCACCGGGGCAGCCTTGAGCGGTGTGGTCAGCGGTGACGCCGTGACGCTGGGCAACGCCACCACCGGCACGTTCGCGAACAAGAATGTCGGCTCCGGCAAGGCGGTTGCCACTGCGATGACGCTCAGCGGCGCCAACAGCGGCAATTACACGCTGACGCAGCCGACGCTGACCGGCACGATCACGGCCAAAGCCCTGACGGTGACGGGTCTGACGGCACAGAACAAGACGTATGACGGCACGACCGTCGCGACGATTGCGGGAGCACCCGTGCTTGCGGGCGTGGTGAGCGGCGACGCCGTCGCGCTGGCCGGCACTGCGGCGGGGGCCTTTGCCGATGCAAATGTCGGCACTGCCAAGCCCGTAGCTATCTCCGGACTGAGCCTGACCGGCGCCGATGCAGGCAACTACTCCCTGACAGCGCCGACTGCAGCAGCGAACATCACCGGGGCAGCCACGGTGACCACGCTGGCTTCCTCGGTGAACCCATCAGGCCCGGGGTCGAATGTCATCTTCACAGTGACAGTCGCTTCCGGGGCAGGCACCCCGGCCGGCGAGGTGGTATTCCTGGCCGGCGGCACGCCGTTCAGCACCAATTCGTTAACCGGCGGCGCGGCGCAAGCGAGCACGAGCTCGCTGGCGCTGGGCACCAACGCCATCCGGGCCGAGTATGCGGGCGGCGGCAACTTCCTGGGCAGCAGCACCAGCCTGGACCAGGTGGTTAAGGCCTTCCTCATCTGCGGCCAGGCCAGCTCTCCCCTGAGTATCGTTAAGAACCCGGACGGCACCTTCACGCTGACGTTCGCAGGCACGCCGCAGGCGGACTACTACGTCGTGGGCAGCCCGGATGTGACGCTGCCCGCCGGCGATTGGCTGCCAGTGCCGGGCAGCACCAACACAGTCACCGACGCCGGTGGCATGTGGCATTTCACGGTGACCAACAAGGTCTCTCAGCAGTTCTACCGTGGTGCCACAGTAGCCCCCTGTCCGTAGGAACGGCCCGGGTTGGATGCTGGAAACCGGGCTTCGCGCCCGCCCCGGGGGACCCTGCCGAAACAGGTCCGCCCCGGGGCGTGGCACCCTGGCCGGAAAGTGTGCATTTTTGACCACCTGCGCCTCCCGCCCCACCCGACGGCACCCCAGGTCCTGCGTAACCACCGGCACGCCGTAACGATGCAAATGTGTGGTCCCTCCTCCTCACCATGCCCCCTCCTTGGGCCGTGGCCCCCCCGTCGCTCCTCCATCCCTCCTCCGTCCTTCCTCCGTTGCTCCTCCGTTCCACCTCCCACCGCCGGTCGGAGGAGGAACGGAGGAGCGACGGAGGAGCAACGGAGGAAGGATGGGGGAGCGACGGGGGGGCTATGGTGGCAGCCGCCTGTTACTGCTGTAATGTCAGCTACTTGCCAGGTCAGGAGCTCCTGGCAGGGAGGAATTAGCGCGGGTTGTTCCTGCAGCCACCCAGCGCACCCTTACGACAGAAAACGCGAGGTTCCTGAAGAAAACAGCCCTGTGGTGGCGTCACGGAGATTGCTTACAGCCTCAGAATCCATGCGGCGGGCCGGCAGTTCTGAGACTTGGCTTGCGTCCGCCGCCCCGGTTGGCGCAACTTGGGCTTGAATAACGCCCGTGAGCCGGGCGGCATGCTGTCTATGACGATCGAACCTGTGCCTGAGAGAATTCGCGCGCTGGAGCGGCCGCATCGGTCGCTGTGGACTTACTACATCATCCGGGCGTTTCTAACCGGTCCGGGGGTGATCGGCGCGCTGCCTTACCTCTACTTCCGTTATCATACGCTGCGCTACCGGTTCGACGAGGAGGGGATCCACATGAGGGTTGGCATCCTGTTCCGGCGCGAGACCAACCTCACCTATGCGCGCATTCAGGACATTCACCTGCGGTCGGGCGTGCTGCAGCGCTGGCTTGGGCTGGCCAACGTCCAGATTCAGACCGCGTCGGGCTCGGCGGGGCCGGAGCTGGTGATCGAAGGCTTCAAGGAATACGAGGCGATACGCGACTTTCTCTACACCCGGATGCGCGGTTACCAGGTTCAAGCGGGCGCGACGCGCGCCGGGGCGGCCACCGTGCCGGCAGGAGGCGGCGCCGGCGCGGGTCAGGACGCCGCCGCGGTTCCGGCCGCTCTGCCGCAGGGCGTCGAGAGCGAAGCGGTGTCGCTGCTGCTGAGCATTCGCGATGAGCTGCGCCGGACCCGGGAACTGATCGAAGCCAGGAACCCTGCCGCGCAGCCGCCGCCACCGCCGCCACCCCGCCATGTATAGCGCCCTCCGCCAAACCTGCGAACGGCTCCTGCGCATTCCGCACGACCCGGCGGCGCCGCCGGGGGACGAGGCCAGCACGCGCATCTTCCGCGCCGCGCCTAATTAGTGTCCGGCTTAAAACGTGAATGAGCGTGTGGGCATTGGATTTGATGCGGGTGCTTGCGTGTGAATGTTGGCGGTGTGTTTGAATGTTGGGGGGGATTTCGGTGTCTGAACCCGCAACATTCGCCGCCATGCGCCACCACTTCCAATCCCAGCCCGAACTCCAGAACACGCCGATCGAGAAGATTCGCCTGCCGCTCAAGAGCCGGGACGAACTGCCGCCGATCCTCGCCGGACTGCAATGGGTCTGGATGCACCCTACGCTCAAGACCGAGATTCTCGCCCTGCTCGAGGCCAAAATCCTCGCGGGCAAGCAAGCCACCGGTCGCACGGGCATGGACCTGTGGCAAATCCTCGTGCTGGGCGTTGTGCGCCTCGGCCTGGACGCCGACTGGGATCGGCTGGAACACATCGCCAACTACGACACGCTCGTGCGCCAGATGCTGGGCCTGCCGGCTACCCCGTGGGACGACGAGGCCAAACGGTTTGGCCATCAAACCTTGCGGGACAACGTCGCCCTGCTCGACGACGAACTGCTCCAACAGATCAACGTCCGCATTGCCGCGGCGGGAAGAGCGGTGTTCGCAAAAAAAGGCGGCGCGCCCGTCGCGGCGCTTGAAATCAAGGTGGACAGCTATGTGTTGGAAACCGACGTGCATTTCCCCACGGATTTGAATCTGCTCTGGGACGCGGGCCGCAAGTGTGTGGACTTGGTCGAAGGGCTGCGCGCCTCCGGCCACGCGCTGCCGGGCTGGCGCAAATTCAAGTCCTGGCGGCGGCAACTTAAGGGGTGCGAACGGGCCGCCAGCCAGATCGCCTATCGCGGCGGGCCCAACAAGGAAGTGCGGGTCAAAGCCGCCGTGCGCGCGTATCTGGCCGTGGGCGGCGAGCTTTCCGCCAAGGTGAGGCAGAGCCTGCTGGGTCTGTGCGACGAGGCGGTGGACGCGGCCCGCTGGGAACGGCTTGCCTACTTCCATCGCCTGCTGGACAAACACCTGGACCTGGTGGAGCGGCGGTTGTTGAAGGAAGAAACCATTCCTGCGCACGAGAAAGTGTTTTCCCTCTTCGAGCCGCACACCGAATGGATCCAGAAGGGCAAGCAACGTCCGAACGTGGAACTGGGCCATCGGCTGCTGATCGCCACCGACCAGCAGCAGTTGATCCAGGACTACGCGGTGTTGCTGGGCGAAGCGGAAGTGGAGCAAAGTGTGCCGGTGGCCGACCGCCTGCTGGGCCGTTACGGAGCGGGGAGCGTGGCGAGCCTGAGCTTTGACAAAGGCTTCACCCGCGCCGAAGACCGGGAGTTGTTGAGCCTCTACATTCCGGAAGTGGTGATGCCCAAACGCGGAAAGAAGAACGCGGCGGAGACGGAACGGGAGAGCGGGAAGCGGTTTATCGCCCTGCGGCAGCAACACAGCGCGGTGGAGAGCCAGATCAACAGCCTGGAACACCACGGCTTGAACCGGTGTCTGGATGTGGGGTGGGCGGGTTACCAGCGCTATGTGGGGTTGGGCGTGATGAGCTACAACCTGCACATAATCGGGCGGGAACTGCTGCGGCGCGAGTGCGCGCGCGGCCAACCGCTGGCCCTGGCGGCCTGAAGAGGCCGCCGTGAAATCTGCAGCCAA
>MTKZ01000203.1_pt2 | contig 10564 bp, 9 predicted proteins | sample 1042781 | NCBI WGS metagenome assembly MTKZ01 (sample SAMN06212207, study PRJNA360539) | anaerobic digester metagenome | biome: Wastewater treatment plant; material: sludge; isolation source: anaerobic digester fed with sludge from wastewater treatment plant | place: Denmark: WWTP Viborg ...
GTGCTTCAGGTGAAACTGATCGTCTACAGCAACAAGGACGACCCGGAGGCAAAGGACGTCATCCGGTATTATTTCCCGGACGTCCCGTTTGCCGCTGTTCTGGGCAGCCTGCCGGACAAACCGCTCAAGCCGGACCCGGCCGCGCTGAACGAACTGCTGTCCTCGCTGGGCCTTCGTCCTGATGACGGCATCTACCTTGGCGATACGGTCATGGACATCCAGTGCGCGAAAGCGGCGGGGCTTTACGCCGTCGCCGCGGGATGGGGCTTCCAGACGCGGGAAGATCTGATGAGAGAGCAGCCGGACAGGCTGATCGTTCACCCTGACGAAGTGCTGGCGATCCTGAAGGAGAGGTTCTCAGCTGATTGATTCATTCACGGGTGTTTCAATAGATCCGAACAGCCTTGCGCACGGTCTGATACGTATTGTTCATTATTCCCACTCAATGCTCGCCGGGGGCTTGGTGGTCACGTCCAGAAGCACCCGATTGACGCCGTGGACCTCGTTGACGATTCGGCGGGAAACGGTGGCCAGCGTTTCATAGGGGATACGGGCCCAGTCCGCGGTCATGAAGTCATCCGTCGTCACGGCGCGGATGGCGACGGCGGTGTCATAGCTGCGCTCATCCCCCATGACGCCCACGGAGCGCAGGTCGGTATTGACGGTGAAAAACTGGCTGACGCTTCCGTTGAGGCCGGCTTTTTCGAACTCCTCCCTTAGAATCGCGTCGCTTTGGCGGGTGATCCCGACCTTCTCCCGCGTGAGCACGCCCAGCGTGCGGATGGCCAGGCCGGGGCCGGGGAAAGGCTGGCGCTCGGTCATCGCGCCCGGCAGCCCGAGCACGCGGCCAAGCTCGCGCACCTCATCCTTGAACAGGGTGCGCAGCGGTTCCACCAGGCTGGTAAAGCCGAGTTCCTTGGGCAGGCCGCCCACGTTGTGGTGGCTCTTGATGACCGTGCTGCCCGGTGCGGCACCCGACTCGATCACGTCGGGGTAGATCGTGCCCTGGGCGAAATGATCCAGCGCGCCGAGCTTCAGGGCTTCCTCGCGGAACACCTGAACAAACTCAGCGCCGATGATCTTCCGTTTCTGCTCAGGATCGGTGACCCCCGTCAGTTTTGCATAGAACCGGTCCGAGGCGTCCACGGCGCTCAGGTGCAGCGGAAAGTGCCCTGAGAACACTTCGCGCACGAGCCGCGGCTCGTCCTTGCGCATAAAGCCATGGTCGACGAACACGCAGTACAGCCTGCCGCCGATGGCGCGGGACAGCAGCGCCGCGCACACCGCGCTGTCAATGCCGCCGGACAGCCCCAGCAGCACCGTCCCGTTTCCGACGGCTTCGCGGATCTCCGCGACGGCCTGCTCCGCGAAGCCTTCCATCCGCCAGTCCTGCTGACAGCCGCAGATATCCGTCAGGAAACGGCTGATGATCTCCATTCCCTGCTCGCTGTGGGACGTCTCCGGATGGAACTGGACGGCATAAAGCATCCTGTCCGGATCCTCCATCGCAGCATAGGGGCAGGTATCCGTATGCGCGGTCACCGTGAAGCCGGGCGGCAGCGCATCCACCTGGTAGCCGTGGCTCATCCAGCTGTTGCATTCAGGCTTCAGCCCGGAAAACAGCCTCGCCCGGGTGTCAAGGCTGACGGCCCGCAGGCCGTACTCACGCTTTCCGGCCTTTTCCACACTGCCGCCAAGGGCCTGCGCCATCAGGTGCATGCCGTAGCACACCCCCAGGACCGGGATGCCCAGCGCGAACACTTCAGGGCTGCAGGAGGGCGCGTCCTTCATGGTCACAGCGGAAGGGCTTCCGGACAGGACCAGGCCGGAGGGACCCAGCGCCCTGATCGTCTCCATGTCCGCCGTATACGGAAGGACGACAGAAAAAACATGCGCCTGGCGGATCCGCCGGGCGATGAGCTGGGTGTACTGGCTTCCAAAGTCAAGAATGACGACAGGCTTTCTCATGGCGCCTCCCTTCAGGCTGAGGGGTGGATACTGAAAAACGTGATCCGGCAGGCCTGATCCGCGTCAGGCCGATCCCTATCCCTTGATGCTGCCGTCCGGATTGAACACCGGAAGCTTCTGCAGGAACAGGATGTCCTTGCGGTCCATGGCCACGCCTTCGGCCAGCACCGCCATCTTGCCCACGACCACCCCGCCGGCCTGGTGCACCAGTTTTTCCACCGCTTTGAGGCTTTCGCCGGTCGAGATGACGTCGTCAACGATCAGCACGCGTTTCCCGTTCATATAGTCAGCGTCTTTCTGGTCAATGAAGAGCATCTGGCGGTTGACGGTGGTGATGGAGGTCACCTCGGTCGAAAACACGTTGCGCATATACAGCTTGGGCGCTTTACGGGCGATGAGGTAGCGGTTCTCCCCGTTCTGGCGCGCCATCTCGTATACCAGCGGGATCCCCTTTGACTCTGCAGTGATCAGTACGTCATGTTCCGGCGCGATCTTCAGCAACTCCCTCGCGCAGGCGACGGTCAGCTCAATGTCCCCGAAAATCACGAACGCGCCGATGTACAGCTCGTCATTGACCGCGCACAGGGGCAGATACCGGGTCAGCCCGGCGACCTTGATCTCGTAATCCATTCACCCTCCAATGCCCGGACGGGATCCGCCTGGGCATGTCCGTCGTTTTTACTGAATGATTGTAAGAGCGTGCCGAGGGCTTGTCAATGTTCTGCCTCGGAAAAGAACCTCTGAAGGATCATCGTCAGTTCCTGAACGCTCCCGCAGGAATTGATCCTCACCCTTGTCTCCGCCGCGCCTTTCATCCCTTTGAGGTACCAGCCGAAATGTTTGCGCATCTCCACCATGCCTGTGTCCTCCCCTTTGAGGCCGACCATCATTTGAAGGTGGTGAAGCGCTGTCGCAAGCTTCTCCTCCGGTCCGGGCTTCGCCGCGGCCTCCCCTGACAGGGATGCCCTGATCATGCGGAAAAGCCAGGGGTTGCCCAGTGCCCCGCGCCCAAGCGCGATCCCGTCCGCGCCCGTTGCGTCAATGACAGCCAGCGCATCCGCCGGGGTGAACACGTCGCCGTTGGCGATGACCGGGATCCTGACGGCGCGCTTGACCTGCGCGATGACGTCCCAGTCCGCCTTTCCGGCGTACTGCTGCTCCCGTGTGCGGCCATGCACGCAGAGCTGCCAGACGCCCTCATCCTCGCACAGTCTGGCGAAATCCACCGCGTTGATGCTGCTTCTGTCCCATCCGATGCGCATCTTGACGCTCAGGCGCTTGCCCATAACATTACGCACCGCGCGGATGATCTTCCTTGCCAGTGGAAGGTCCTTTAGCAGCGCGCTGCCGCTGCCGGAGGAGACCACTTTCTGAGCCGGGCAGCCAAAATTCAGGTCGATGCCGTCATAATACTCAAGGCGTGAAATCATTTCCGCGGCACGGGCGCACATCTCCGGATCGCGGCCGAACAGCTGGGCGAACAAGTGCCTTTCCTCCGGGTGATGTGAAAGAAGGAAAGCGTAAGCCGTGCTGCTTTTGGGCGCCTGCAGCAGGCCCATGGCGCTGATCATCTCGCTGTACAGCTCGTCCGCGCCCATGCGCTGGCAGATCAGGCGAAAAGGCCAGTCCGTGATCCCGGCCATCGGCGCCAGGATCAGCTTGACCTGCTTTCGTTCATCTATCGGGTTCAGGGGTTGTATGCCCTTTCATTCCTCAGTTCGCGGATGTGCCACTGGCCGTTCTCACGCAGCAGGATGACGTCGTAGCGCGCCGAGGGCCATCTTGGAGGCGACCAGTTCTCTTCCGGCGTCACGCCCCGGTACTGCGGCAGGATGCGGCCGTCGATGCCCACGACCTGTTCAGTGATCGTCGCGCGCGCGGTGTCCTCCCACGGCCAGCACCACATCCATTCCATCCTCAGCCTGTGGTCGATGCCGGTCACCTGATAAGGCGTATACGGATTGGTGCCGTCGCGCATGGTGGCCAGCCGCTTGTCCAGGGGGAGATAGGCGGCGGAGAAATACTTCTCCAGCTCCTCCTGCCCGCTGTCTGTCATCACGCTCAGCGCCCGCTGCGCCATACCGTCCTTGAGGATGACGAAGATGTTGGCGGCATTCATCGAGAAATAGAAGGCGATGGTCATCAGGCCCAGCACGCAGGTGAGGACGATCAGCCTTGTCGCGATGAACCAAACCAGCCGCCGAAGCTTCTTCATCCTTTATCCCCTTTCAGGGATGCAGTGTCGTGCCGAGCGGCTCGCCGTCCAGCACGCGCCTGATGTTCTCCGGGCTGTCCAGCGCGAAGACCCGGACCTGGGGCAGGCCCTGCTCGGCGCACATGATGAAGGCCGCCATGTCCATGACCTTCAGCCCGCGCCGGATCGCATCAAGGTAGGTGATGTCCCGGATGAGCACCGCCTCAGGGTCTTCCCTCGGGTCGGCCGTGTATACGCCGTCAACGCTCTTGGCCAGCAGCAGCGCGTCCGCGCGCAGTTCCAGCGCACGCAGGGTGACCGCGGTGTCGGTGGTAAAGAAAGGGCTGCCCAGGCCGCCGCCGAATAATGCGACGCCATCCCGGCAGAGCGCCTCATCGGCCAGGTCTCGCCGATAGTTCGCGCAGACGTCCGGCAGATGCAGGGCGGAGAATACCTGGGCGTTCCGGCCGCACTGGTGCAGGGCGTCCTGCATCACCAGGCAGTTCATCAGGGTGCCCAGCATCCCCATCTGGTCCGCGCGCACCGCGTCCATCCCGGCGGACGCGCCGTGACGGCCCCGCCAGAGGTTGCCGCCGCCGATGACGACGCCCACCTGCGTCCCCTTCTCCGCGACATCGTTGATGACCCGGGCTGCCTCCATGATCTTCTCATAGTTGAACAGCCAGCCGTTTTCCCCGAGGGCTTCGCCGGAAAGCTTGAGCATGATCCTGCGGTAAGGCATCCTATATCCTCCCTGTAGGCCGTTTGGAAAAGGGCGGCGCGCAGCGCCGCCCCAGTGAACCCTCTCCCGCGGCGATGTCAGTTCTGTTTGGTCATGGCCTCGACTTCGTTGGCAAGGTCGCTGACCTTCTTCTCGATGCCTTCGCCCCGCTCATAGCGGGTAAAGCGGCGGACGGAGATCTTTTCACCGCTGGCAAGGGCGGTCTCGTTGACCAGCGCCTGGACGGTGATATCGGGATTCTTCACAAAAGGCTGCTCCAGCAGACAGACTTCCTTGTAGTACTTCTCGATCCGGCCTTCCACCATGCGGTCGACGATCTTTTCGGGCTTTCCTTCGTTGAGCGCCTGCGCGCGGAGGATCTCACGCTCCTTGGCAAGGTTCTCGTTTGGAACCTCGTCCTTGGAAACGAAGAGAGGGTTGCTGGCGGCGATCTGAAGGGCCAGGTCATGGCAGAGCGATTTGAAGGCTTCGGTATTGGCCACGAAGTCAGTCTCGCAGTTGACCTCAAGCAGCACGCCGATCTTCCCGCCCATGTGGATATAGCTGTCCACCATGCCCTCGGCGGCGATGCGGCCGGCCTTCTTGGCATTCGCGGCGAGCCCTTTTTCCCTGAGCAGCTCGATGGCCTTGTTCATGTCGCCTTCGCATTCGACCAGCGCCTTCTTGCAGTCCATCATGCCCGCCTGTGTGCGTTCACGCAATTCCTTGACCATTGCGGTGGTGATTTCCATTTTGATCTCTTCTCCTTATCAGTATCGCAGGAAGCGCTCAGGCTTCCTCATCCGCGGTTGTCTCTTCGTCCGCCGCTTCATCAGCGTCGACCTGGGCGCCCTGACGGCCTTCCAGCACGGCGTCAGCCATCTTGCCGGAGATCAGCTTGACCGCGCGGATGGCGTCGTCGTTGCCGGGGATGATATAGTCCACCAGGTCGGGATCGCAGTTGGTGTCGACGATGGCGACGATGGGGATCTTCAGCGTCCTGGCCTCCGCGATGGCGATCGCTTCCTTCTGGGGATCGATCACAAACAGCGCGCCGGGCAGGTTTTTCATGGTACGGATGCCGCCCAGGTTGCCGTTGAGCTTGTCGCGCTCATGCAGCAGCTTGATGACTTCCTTCTTGGGCAGCTGGTCAAACTGTCCGCTGGTCTCCATCCTGTCGATCTCGTTGAGTCGCTCGACGCGGGAGCGGATGGTGCGGTAGTTTGTCAGCATGCCGCCCAGCCAGCGTTTATTGACATAGAACATATTGCAGCGCTTGGCCTCAAACTCGATGGATTCCTGCGCCTGTTTCTTGGTGCCGACAAACAGGATCGACTTGCCCTCCATGGACAGGTTGCGCACGAACATGTAGGCTTCCTCGATCTTCCGCACGGTCTTCTGCAGGTCGATGATGTAGATGCCGTTGCGCTCCGTGAAGATATAGGGTGCCATTTTGGGGTTCCAGCGCCGGGTCTGGTGGCCGAAGTGGACGCCTGCTTCCAGCAGGCTTTTCATTGAGATGACTGCCATGGGGTTCCCTCCTCTTGTTTTGCCTCCGGGGCTTCAACCTGTCCGGACGCCTTTGGGCACAAGCGGACAGTCCACCACCGTGTGTAATGCCGAAGAAGTATAGCACAGCAAGGCACGGCATGCAAGCAGAAACGACGGCTGTCCCGCGGTTGCCCAAAAACGGCAGCACGCCTTGGAAAACGGGGCGTCCGGGGCTTGAATAACAGCGCGGGGCGCATATAATGAAGCAGCGGATTTGTGTACGGGTCGTGCGGACCGGACCTATAAAGCATGGCCGGCATGACGATGCGGCCTGCGGTCACCATCAATGGATTCTGACGAATTAGTCGCAATCATCAAGCGAAGGCGGTACGAAAATGGGATTCAGGGATGATTTCATCTGGGGCGCGGCGACCGCGTCATATCAGGTCGAGGGCGCGGCGTATGAGGACGGCAGAGGCGTCTCGGTCTGGGACCGCTTCAGCCATACGCCCGGGAGAGTTTTCGAGGGGCATACCGGGGACGTGTCCTGCGACCATTATCACCTGCTGGAGTCGGACCTTGACCTGATGGCTTCGCTTGGCATCCGGAATTACCGTTTTTCCGTCTCCTGGCCGCGCCTGATGCCCGAGGGGACCGGGAAGGTGAATGAGAAGGGCGTTTCCTTTTATAACAGGATGATAGACGGTCTGGTCAGGCGGGGCATCCGTCCGTTCATGACCCTGTTTCACTGGGACTACCCGGTCGCGCTGCAGCAAAGGGGCAGCTGGGAGAATCCAGACAGCCCGAATTGGTTTGAGGACTTCGTTGCGCTGTGCGCGAAGCGATTCGGGGACAGGGTGCATGACTTCATCCCCTTCAATGAGCCGCAGTGCTTCATCGGCCTGGGCTACGCGGCGGGGGCGCACGCGCCTGGGCTCATGCTGCCACTGGACGCCGTCATTCCCATGAGCCACCACGTCCTTCTGGCCAACGGAAAGGCGGTGGATGTCCTGCGTCAGACGGTCCGGGGCGCAAGGGTCAGCTATGCCCCCTGCGGCGACATGATGATGCCCCTGACCCAGGTCAGGGAAGACATCGACGCGGCGCGCACGGCGTATTTTGATATCCCTGAGGATGATGACCGCAGGTTATGGAACGTTTCCTGGTGGAGCGATCCTGTGATGCTGGGCGAATATCCTAAGCAGGGGCTGAAGCACTTCGAGCGTTTCCTGCCAAAGGGCTGGGAGCAGGATCTCAGCGCTATCCATCGGAAGTTGGATTATTACGGGCAGAACATCTACTGCGGGCGGTACGTGAAGGCTGCGCCAAACCTACGCGGCTGGGAGGAAGTGCCCCATCTTCCCGGGATCGCAAAGACAGCCAGCGAATGGCCCGTCACGCCCGATTGCCTCTACTGGGGCCCCCGGTTCCTGTATGAGCGTTACAGGACCCCCATCCTGATCACGGAAAACGGCATGGCTTCGCACGACGCGGTATCCCTTGACGGACAGGTCCATGATCCGTCGAGGGAGAACTATCTGCACCGTTATCTGAGAGCGCTCAGGCGCGCCGCGGAAGAAGGTATCGATGTGGCCGGATACTTCCAGTGGACCCTGTTTGACAATTTTGAATGGGCCAAGGGTTATTCCGAACGTTTCGGGATGGTGTATGTGGATTTCCAGACGCTGGAACGCATCCCGAAGGACTCTGCCTTCTGGTACCGCGAGGTCATGAAAACCAACGGCAGCAACCTTTGACAGGCCTACGGAGACGCCGCGCCAATCGCTGCTTATAAATAGAAGATCCTCTTGACGTTCGCCGGATCCGTATGCGGCAGCCCGGCGGGTTTTCTCCTGTCCAGCAGCGCGATGGCGGCCATGTCGGCGGCGCTCAGCTGAAAGTCGAATACCTCAAAATTCTCCCTGATTCGCTCCCTGCGGGTGGATTTGGGCAACGCGCTGATGCCGCGCTGGATCAGCCACCGCAGGCAGACCTGCGCCGTTGTCTTCCCGTACTTTTCGCCGATGGAAACCAGCACCGGGTTGTCAAGCAGGTCGGTCTTCCCCTGTGAGAAGGGGCCCCAGGCCTGGGGCACGGTTCCGTACTCCCTCAGCGAGTCCTCCATCTCATGCCGCTGGTGATAGGGATGGATCTCCAGCTGGTCGACCGCCGGGAAGACGTCGTTTTGCAGCGCCAGGTCCGTCAGCCTGTCAGCGTAGAAGTTGGAGACCCCGACGGCCAGGACGCGCCCTTCCCTGCACGCTTCGCATACCGCGCGCCACGCCCCGTAATAATCCCCGAAAGGATGGTGGATCAGATACAGGTCCACATAATCCATCCCCAGCTTGTCAAGGGACTTCTCCAGCGCGGCCTTTGCCTTTTCATACCCCATGTCGCTGATCCACAGCTTGGTGGTGATGAACAGCTCCTTCCTGGGGATGCCGCTGTTCCTGACGGCGCGACCGACAGCTTCCTCGTTGCCATAGAACTGCGCCGTGTCGATAAGCCTGTAGCCGATCTCCAAGGCGTCTGAAACCGAGCGTTCGCATACCGCGAGGTCGTTGATCAGATACGTCCCAAAGCCGATCAGCGGCATGGCTGCCCCGGTGGACAGGGTGACGGCCGTTTTCATTCTTTCTGTTCCTCCTCTGCCCCTTGATAAATGCCCTGTTTCAGGGAAACGGCCGGAGTGTTGCGCAGGGGACGGGCGGCCTCCGCGCCAAACCCAGTCAGGATGTGGTTTCCTTTTCGAATGTCCGCTTCCACAGGGAACGTTTCCCAAAGGACCAGCTCTCCGGGCTGCTGCCGTCCATTTTGACAGACCGCGCGGATCTGATCTCTTTCATCTTATCAGCACGGGCAGGAAGTCACAAGCCTAGGCCGGAAGAGAACATCTTTATGCGATGATGACTTCGGGCGCTGTGTGCCGATTATCCAAGGCATTACCGGCAGATACGCGCTGTACTGCCCGGTCTTTCCTTCCCAGTCAGGCTGAAACGGCCCCATATCTCCGTACGGGAACGCTTTCCTGATGCCTGTGCGGATGATAATTCATCGCGGCTGGTATTGACAAAGCGGATACGTCATGGTATGTTGATGAAGTCGTTAGCACTCTACCGCATCGAGTGCTAACAGCCCGGGTTGGCAGGCGGAAAGGAGGCAGTCGTGGAAGACCGGAAAAAGCGAATTTTACAGGCTGTCATAGAGGATTACATCCTGACCGCCATCCCCGTCGGCTCCAGGACCGTCGCGCGCAAGTACCTGAGGAACCTGTCCAGCGCAACCATCCGCAATGAGATGAGCGACCTGGAAGACCTGGGATACCTGGAGCAGCCACACGTCTCCGCCGGGCGCGTTCCCAACGCCAAGGCTTACCGTCTGTACGTGGACATGCTGCTGGAAAACGGCCTGGCCCCGGACAGCAGGGATGAGGAGATCCGGCAGAAGCTCATCAGCCGCATCAGCCACCTGGAAGATGTGGTCATCAGCACGGCCCATGCCCTGGCGGAATTCACCCGATATGCCTCCATCGTGATGATGCCAAGGCAGGAGGAACTGCGCATTTCGTCCCTTCAGCTGGTGCCCGTCTCACGGGCCACGGCGCTTCTGGTGATCGTGACAGACGGCGGCATCATCCGGGACACCATGGTGCACGTATCCGAAGCGCTTGACGCCGACGCGCTGTATGCCATCAGCCGAATGCTCACCGAACGCTTCAGGGGCAGGACGCTCAAGGAGGTCCAGCACCTGCTCAAGGAGTTTGCCGTTCGCGCGCCCAGCGACCCGCAGGTGCTCCAGGGCATCGAGGACCTGTCCGCCCAGATGGAAAAGCAGAACGCTGCAGACAGCCTGACGGTTTCCGGCTCCCACAACATCCTCGGCTTTCCGGAATACCATGACTCTGCCAAGGCGAGGCAGCTGCTCGCGGCGCTGGAAGACAAGGACAGGCTGATGTCGCTGATCAGCGAATCAGGGGAGCTTTCCCTGACAGTCCATATCGGACCGGAAACAGGCATCCCGGAGATGAGCGAGTGCAGCGTGGCCCTGGCGGAGTACAGAGTCGGCCGCGGCCAGCGCGGCGCCATCGGAATCATCGGCCCGACCCGCATGCCCTACGCAAGGGTGTTCAGCACCCTGCGCCTGTTCAGCCAGGCATTGACAGGCTTTTTCCAAAGCGACGGGAATGCGGA
>MTKZ01128185.1_pt1 | contig 10562 bp, 10 predicted proteins | sample 1042781 | NCBI WGS metagenome assembly MTKZ01 (sample SAMN06212207, study PRJNA360539) | anaerobic digester metagenome | biome: Wastewater treatment plant; material: sludge; isolation source: anaerobic digester fed with sludge from wastewater treatment plant | place: Denmark: WWTP Viborg ...
ATCGGCTCGGTTCTGGGCCACGGGCATGATGCTCTCCGCTCTGCCCGCCTGCGCCGCGTTTGCGGCGGACCGCCTCATGATGTTCGCGGGAATCGGCGCCTATGCCCTGCTCGCCCAGTTCCTCGCTGCTGCGTTCCGACGCGGCGAAGGCCGGCCCGCCGGCCGGGCCAGTCGAGCCGTCCATGTCGCGCTGGGCGGGTTCCTTCTTTTGCTTCACGCCGTGCTGTCGCCGCTGGCCACGCCGCTGCGCGCCGGCTGGCCCATGGGCGCGCGCATTCTGGATGAGCAGCTGCAGGTTCGTACGCCCCTGGATGATTCGCTCGCCCGGCAGGACCTCGTGCTGGTCAATCCTCCCAGCATGGTCCACGCTGCCTACGGACCCATGGTCCGCGAAGCCAAAGGGCAGTCCGTACCGCTCCACGTGCGAACACTGGCGCCGGGTATCGACCGGCTCACGGTGCGGCGCCCCGATGAGCACACGCTGGTCATCCGACCGGACAATGGCTTTATCACCGGCCTGCTCGATTCGCTGGTCCGCGACGACCGAAACCCCATGGCGGTGGGCCAACAGGTTTGCCTGAGCGGCCTGACTGTAACCGTCAACGCTCTGACTCCCGACCGTCGCCCGGCCGAGGTCGAATTCCAGTTCGCAAAACCCCTCGAAGACCCGTCCCTGCGCTGGCTCCATTGGACAGATGGAGAGTTTGTCCCCTTCGTTCCGCCCCCCGTGGGTGCAACCGTGGTCCTGAACCCCGGCCCGCCGCGCCTCTGGTAGGCTCACCGTCAGTCACGCACGCAAAAAAAGGGGGCCGCCCGAAGGCGGCCCCGTGCATTGCTGATTCAGCCGTGCTGTCTAGTACCGATCGCGGTCCCGGCGACCGCCGCCGCCACCGCCGTACCCGCCTCGCCCGCCGCCGCCGCCACCCGGGCGCGGAGCGCGAGGCTTCGCCTCGTTAAACGTCAGAGCCCGACCCCCGTGCATCTGGCCGTTCAGGGCTTCGATGGCCGCCTGGGCGTCCGACTCGGACTCCATCTCGACGAACCCGAACCCCTTGCTCCGGCCGGTTGCCCGGTCCATGATCACTTCGGCGCTGACCACAGTTCCATGCGCCGCCACCAACTGCTCCAGATCGGAGCTGCTGGTGTCATAGGACAGATTCCCCACATACAACTTCTTGCCCATCGTTTTCTCCTAATCGATGGTGATTCCGACCCGCGTTTTCTCTTTCAGGGTCGCATGTGAAAGTGGCCGACGCTTCGGCCCGAAGGACGGGAAGCCGATCAGAGCAGTGCGACGGAGAAGTGAACAACCCACCTTGCAAACCTGCTGACTCGACGATCCAATCACCCGCACTATAAACGGACGGCCCCGGCACGGCAAGCCCCACCAAACATTCCAATCCACCTTCCAACCCCTTTTTCACCACGACTTTAAGACCCGTGGCCCAAAGGAAGGTGGAACCCCATCCGTACGGGCCGCAAAAGCACGGCCCACCAAGCACCCTCGCCAGCCAAACCTTACCGAGTTTTCGCGTACTGCACCGCGTCACGGGGCTCTGGGCTGACATTCGGGTGCACCCCCCGTCTGCGTAGCAGCCCTTCCCGAACGAACCCGGCCTTCTCCAATACACGCCCTGAGGCCGGATTATCCACGTCGTGCAGGGCATACACGCGGTAGATCGACGGCTGGGCCAGGGCCCAATCGGTCAGGGCGCGGACGGCTTCCGTGGCGTAGCCTCGACCCCAGAACGCCCGGCCAAGGTTGTACCCGAGCTCTGCCTGGTGCCCGGACGGCCGGATGGCAATCGCTCCGATCAATACCCCGTCTTCGCGCCGTTCGATGCCGTAGTCGAACGCAGAGCCCCTGGACCACCGCTCACTCACGCAGTCCAGGTAGGCCCGTGTGTCGGACAGTTCGCGATGCGGCTTCCAGCAGACGAACCGCGACACCTGGGGGTCACACGCCCAGTTCGCGTGGATCGCTTCCGCATCCGAGTCGGTGAACCGCCGCAGAACCAGGCGTTCGGTCTCCAATCGCTCCGCAGGCTGCAAGTCACTCATGCTCGCCATGATCAAAGCCTCCATGCCTGGCGTCAACCGCCAGGGAGATCCGGCGCGGCCGACACCCGAACTCAAGCGGGTCACCGCATAACAAAGGAATCCGGAAACTCCCACCGGAGTTTCCGGATTCCCTGGCGATCCCCGACCGTGAGCCTCCAACGGCTCACGGCTTTCGTTCTTTCGAACCTACGGCACGGGGCCGATCAGCCCGCCTTCGAAGAACAGGTAGTCGGCCACGTCAATGTCATCATCATCCTCGGAGTCGAACACCAGGCACGGCCAGCCCAGCGTGGTGGCTCCGCTGCCCGTGTAGCACTCCTGGAAGCGGGCGAAGTCGGCGAGGTCGGCGTCGTCATCACCGTCGGCGTCCGCCCCATCATAGAAGTTGATGACAACGGCTTCGCAGGCGTCCATGTAGGCAACGCCCTGGGTGGCCGTTTCCTTCGCGATGATATTCGTGAACTTGACCCTTGCTGCGGTGCCGGCGGGCATGGTGTAGTCGATGTACAGTTCGTGCCAGACGTCCGTTGCGGCGCCGGCGGNNGATGTCCACGTTTCCAGGCACGCCGCCTGCGGCCCATTCGACCTTCACGCCGGCCTTGCCGGGGCCGGTCAGGGGCTCGCCCACCGGGCCACCGGTGAACAGGTATGCGTTGATGTCCAGCGTCTCGCCCGGCAGGACCTCGATTTCTTGGTAGATGCCGGCGACAGCCTGGCCGGTCGCCTTCATCGTGCAGTTGCCGTCCAGCGGCGTGAAGCCCGAAATATTGCAGCTCTTCTGCGCCGACGACACGTCGCCGCCGAACTCCGTCCAGTCCGCGATGCCGTTGAAGCCGCCGTCGCCAAACTCGAAGCTCGGGTTCAGCAGCATATTCGCACCGCCGTTCCGCGTGGCCGACGCGCTGTCGAACCGAACCGCCCCCGTCGTCTCGGCGTCTCCGACGTAGATCATCACGATGCGGGCCTTGGTCATGTCGGGCGGCACGGTGGCGCTGATGCTCACCGGCACCCATGCGTTTGTCGTCGCGTTCTCGTCGAATGCCAGGTTCTCCTCCGGCGGCGGCACGGTGGCCGACGATGAGAACTCAAGCTTGATGCANNGCCCATTTCCTGCACGAGGCCCGAGTACGGCTCGCCGATTCCCAGCTTCAGGCCGGAGGCGCCGTGGAACGCGGCCTCGTCTGACTTCTGCTGGTCATTGAAGCCAATCCAGTCTTCGATGCCCTGCGGGTTCGGGTCATCGCTGACGCCGGCCGCCTCCATGTCCCCATTGAGCAGGGTGCCCGTGGCGCCGGTCAGGGTTACGTCGTCCCAGTACACCGATCCCAGACAGGTGCCCGACCCATACGTGAGGAGGCAGGTCAGGCGGACCTTCGCCGTGCCCGAAGGGGCCGCCAGCGGTCCCAGCGTGGCCTGCGTCCAGGTGTCTGCCGCGGACGTGTCGTCCATGATCAGTGTTTCGCTGGAGCTGATCACATTGCCGAACAGCCCCAGGAATTCCAGGCGAATGCCGGCCTGCCCGGTTCCGCGCAGCTTGTCTGTGCCGCGGGTGTACAGCCACGCACTGGCCGAGATGCTCTGGGCCGGCGATGCCTGCACCTCCTGGTACCCGCCGGCCGCCGTGCCGTCGTCCCGGAAGGCCTTCAGTGCGGCCTCGCCGTCCGCCGTCCGGTTGGCCTCCAGTGACCGCTCGACGTTATCGCCGAATTCCGTCCAGTTGGCGGCGATGAACGGGTTCAGGCCGCCCTGTCCCGGCCCGACCTCCAGGCTGCCGTTCTTAACGATGTTCTGGCGAGCCAGTGCCGTGCCGCAAAACACCAGGCCGACTGCCGCCGCAAGTACAAACCATCGCCCGTAAGACATCTTTCGCACCTCCATCGAAGATCGATGTGTTTCCCGTCTCGCGGTCGGTCGTCCATCGCCCCCGATTGGATCGGGCAGCCCCACCGCGTTTGCTGCGATTACTGATCCCCGTTCACCGGGTTATTTCCTCGCCCCAGTCCCCAGGACCAGAACGGCCGATTGCCGAACCTGTCCCTGTCCAGGGCGTTGGCCCATCCGCGAATCCCGCTGTTGTGGCCCTCGCGGTCGTGATGGCTGTCCAGCTTGTAGAACTCCACGTGCGCGTCCACGAACATCAGGTGGCTGCCCGTGCCGCCACGGTGACGCGGGTTCCAATGAGCCGCGTCACTCATCATCACCGCAATGCTGGGATACGTGATTTTGTTGATCTGGTTCCCGTTGATCGCGGGAATGTCGAACCCGCCGGTGGATGCCCCGAAACTCCAGTCGTTGAACCAGTACTCGGAATAGAGTTCCTTGACATATGTATCCCCGGTCAATGGGATCTGCGGGAACAGCTTGGCCCGTTTTTCCGGCCACAGTTCGTCCGACCGCCGCACGCTGTACGCGGCTATGCTCATGTCGCTCTGCTTGCCGGGGAACGTTTCGGGTTCGTTTGCCACGGGATATCCGAGTACCGACCGAGGTCCGCGCCCGATTCGATTCCGGACCACGGGACCTCCTGCGGCCTGAGGGCAGATAAAGACCTTCGTCGTCTTTGTGTACGGTACAAGGTGGAAAAGCAGATGGTATTGCGAGTACGGTGCCCTCGTGTACCGCAGCCGTGGATCGGGGTTCCCGCTTCCGTTGTCTCGCCCCTTCATCCACGGCAGGTAATCACCATAATCCTGGGCGTAATACCCCGTGGCGAGCCCGTGTTGATGCAGGTTGGAGCGGCCCACCGTGTCCTTTGCCTGGTCTCGCGCTTTCTTCAGCGAGGGCAGCAGGATCGAGATGAGCAGGGCGATAATCGACACGACCACCAGAAGCTCGATCAGCGTGAATGCTCGATTCCCCCCGCCATCCATCCGCGCCGTCCTCGCCATGGGAAACCTTCCTTTCTGTCTCCCGTCTCGCGGTTCCGCGACACCGGCGGGGTCGTCTTCCCTGCCGCCGCCGGTGTCGCGTACCGTCACCGCCTCTCTTTTGTACCCGGTCTTCTTCAAGACCGGTGTTTCAGCGGAACCGACCCCTCTGGGAAACCGGCTCCTCTGTGGGACCGTCCCGGCGCGCCGGGATTCCAGCCGGTCTACCGCCGCCGCAGCACCGCCAGCCCACCCAGGGCCAGCAGGGCCAGTGCAGCCGGTTCCGGCACAAACACGATGTTCCCGAACTCAATCTGACTCCAGGCATTCGGGTCGCCAACGATCAACTGCGGCTGGTGGAAACCGCCCAGCCGGGCATCATTCAGAATGCCCCACAGCCCGTACGGCGGATCCTCGGCATCGTTGCCCATGCTGAACGCCTGGGGCCCGCTGCTGTAGGTGTTGCCCTCGTCGACCAGGATGTACTCAATGGTGGCCGGGTCCGCCTCGGACAGCCCGTTGGGGTTGTAGATCATCCCGCAACGAACGGTTTCGCCCATGGTGTACGTTGCGCCATGGTTTGCCGTGAAGCTGTAGTACGGCAGCCGCCCGTTCCAGACCTCGATCATCCCGTCGCTGGTCCGGAGCATGAACTGCCCGTCGAAATTCTGCGACCACCACGGCGTGAGGTTCAGACCACCCTCAGCATTGGTGTTGCCTGTGATGGTCACATCCGCATACACCGCGAACTGGTGGTCATTCATGAACACCGCGTCCGACACGCCGCCGTTGTCGGAGAACCGGAAGTTGTGCCGGTTCGCCCACTCGCCACCCGTTCCGTCGCCATCCAGCTTGGAGTCGTTGATGAGGACGGACAACGGGTAGTTGCCGACCGTGGTCAGAACCGAATCGGAGTCATCATTCCACAGCCGGGTGTGAAACAACACGCTGTCCACCGCCGGCGCCGCTGCGTTGACTGAGACCACCGCCAGCCCCGCGACCGCCAGCACCGCCACAATCATTGCCCGCGGTACCATTCGCTCCATGAGAGTCCTCCTCCATCGAGAGATGAGCCTCGTGAATCCTTAGTTTCACCCGGGGTCGGTCAGGGCGCGACGAGACACGCGCCCGGCTCCCCACGCCACGTCGAGAGAGACTCAGACGGGTTCCTCCGATGCGTCGTACTGTAGCAAACCAGGAAAGCCATTGCAAGCGCTTTCATTCCTTGGTACCCTGAATTCTATGGGGCGTGGGGCGCCAGCGTCCACCACCCGCCCCCGGGAGCAGGAGTGGCGCACGTAACCATCTATGGTGCAATCGGTTAAAGGGGAATCTGCGACATTGTCCTTGTAGTGGAACCACTCAAACCCTCGCGGCGCCGTGCACTTTCGCTCACCGCAAACCGCCGCGATCGGATAAGATGGTGGGGCGAGATGCCGGCCGTTTCTCTCGGCTGGCGGAGTGCAGGATGCCATGAAAGCGTTTCCGGCGAACTTCTTCTGGGGGGCGGCCACCGCCGCGTACCAGGTCGAGGGTGCCGCCCGCGAAGATGGGCGCGGCCCCAGCATCTGGGACGTGTTCTGCCATACCCCCGGCAAGACGGTCGGCGGACAAACGGGCGACGTCGCCTGCGATCACTACCACCGCTGGCCGGAGGATGTCGACCTCATGCGCCGCCTGCGGCTGAACGCCTATCGGTTCAGCGTCAGTTGGCCGCGGATCCTTCCACATGGTCGAGGAGCCGTAAACGAGAAGGGCCTGGATTTCTACGATCGGCTCGTGGACCGACTCCGCGAGGCCGGCATCGAGCCGTTTGTCACGCTCTACCATTGGGACCTGCCCGCCGCCCTGCAGATGGAGCTGGGCGGCTGGCGCCATGAGGATCTGCCGCGGATATTCGCCGACTATGCGGCGCGGCTGTATGACCGGCTGGGCGACCGCGTCCGCTTCTGGCAGACGATCAACGAACCGTGGGTGGTGGTGGATGCGGGCTACTTCGTCGGGTGCCACGCGCCTGGCATCCGAAACCGCGCCTGGGGCTACCGGGCCGGGCACAACCTGCTGAGGGCGCACGCGTATGCCGTGGCCGCGTACCGCGCATCGAAACATGCCGGCGGGGCCATCAGCTTCGCCCTGAACACCGAGTACAGCTTCCCCGCCACCGAGACCGCGGAGGACCGCGCCGCCGCCGAGCGGGCCATGCTCGGCTTCGGCGGCTGGTTCACCGATCCCTGTTATTTCGGCGACTACCCGGCCGTCCTGCGCGAACGGCTGGGCGACCTGCTGCCCGCGTTCTCCAAAGAGGATGCAGATCTGCTCCGCGGCTCCCAGGATTACATCGCCCTGAACTACTACATGAGCAACGTCGTCTGCCATTCGGCGAACGACGGCGCCCTGCAATACCATAAGCAGGCCCAGCCCCAGCGGGCGCACACGGACATGGGCTGGCCCATCATGCCGGACGGGTTCCGCCGGCTGCTGCACTGGCTTGCGCAGCGCTACCCCGGCCTGCCCTTGTACATCACCGAAAACGGCGCCTGCTACCACGATCAGCCGGGGCCCGACGGGCACGTCCACGACGCCAACCGCATCGCCTACCTCCGCGATCACATCGCGGTGCTGGGCGATGCCCTCGCCGACGGTTTGGACATCCGGGGCTATCTTTGCTGGTCGCTGCTGGACAATTTCGAGTGGGCGGCCGGTTATGAGAAGCGTTTTGGGTTGATCCGCTGCGATTACGAGACCCAGCAGCGGATCATCAAGGCCAGCGGCCTGTGGTACGCGAGACTCATCGAAAACAACGGGATGGGAATGGAAGATGTCAAGTAATGGACGAGACCGAACGGATGCCTGCCTCACGCGCATCGGCGCCGCCCTTTGGGCGCTCCTCCTGGTGAACGCGGCGGCGGCTGACACCGGCACGCCGCTGACCAGCTACGAAGCGTCGGAGACGACCCTGACCGTCAGCCCCGGGGACGACGGGCTGGTGGTCGCCCGTGTGACGGGAGGCGTGGCCGGTGCCCCGCCGGCCACAGACGGTGATTACGTGCTGAAACTCTCCTTCACCGGTGAAGACGACAAGGTGGAATACCGGCACTTCTGGTCCGGCACCACGTATGCCCTGGATGAGGAGGAGGAGTTGCTGGCCGACGTGTACATCGCGACACCGTCCGCCCTGCCCTCGCTCATCGGCATCTATAGCCCCAATTGGAACCCGCCGGACCCCTGGCAGGTCGCCACGGGAGTGCCCGCCGCCACCGGCGTCTGGACGACCGTGTCCTTCAATGTCTCGACCCGCACGCAGACGGGCCTGGATCAGATCTGGGCGTTCGTGTTCGAAGGGATGCCGGGCGTCAATGGCACCCTCTACGTGGACAATCTCCGCTTCCGCCGGCCGAGCGAGGTCACCACACCCACGAACCTCGGCGTGGTCTCCTTCGCGGAGCACAACCTGCTGGCCTGGAATCCGTCGTCCGACAGCGGCACGCAGGGCTACCACGTGTACCGCTCGGCATCCGCCGGCGGGCCGTTCACGCGGCTGACCACCACGCCGCATCCGGAACCGACGTATACAGACCCCGTGGGTCCCGATACGGGACGAAGTTACTACTGCGCGACGGCTGTGATCGACGGGCAGGAAACAGCGCCGTCAACCGTTGCGTCCGCCGAGTACAACGGCCTGACGGATGAAGAGTTGCTCGACGCGCTCCAGCAGGCCACCTTCAGCTACTTCTGGAACTTCGCCCACCCGGTCAGCGGGCTGACCCGTGAGGGGCTCCTTCACGGTTACGACATCTGCGCGACCGGCGGCACGGGCATGGGCCTGATGTGCATCGTCGTCGGCGCCGACCGCGGCTTCGTGACCCGGTCCGCGGCGGCCGACCGCGTGCTGCAGATGCTGACTTTCCTCGACGAGACCGCCGTCCGGTACCACGGCGCCTGGTCGCACTGGATCAACGGCACCACCGGGGCCACCATCCCCTTCGGCGTCGCGGAGGACAACGGGGCGGACCTCGTCGAGACGTCCTATCTCGCCCAGGGCCTCCTGACCGTGCGGCAGTACTTCGACGCACCCGACCCCGTGGAAACGGAGATCCGCACTCGTGCCACCGACCTGTGGGAGGGCATCGAATGGGACTGGTACCGCCGGTATCCGTCCAGCCAGGTGTTGTACTGGCACTGGTCGCCCGACTACGGCTGGGCCATGGACCTGCCGATCCACGGATACAGCGAGACGATGATCGCGTACCTCCTGGCCATCGCCTCCCCCACGCACCCCATGCCCGCCACCAGCTTCTACAACGGCTGGGCCGNNTTCCGCTGTTCTTCACCCACTACTCGTTCCTGGGCTTTGATCCGCGCTACAAGAGCGACGCGTACTGCAACTACTTCGACAACGCCCGCAACACCTCGCTCATCCACCGGGCGTACGCCCAGCACAACCCGGAGGGCCACGTCGGGTACAACGCCCTGGCCTGGGGGCTGACCGCCAGCTCCAATCCGTCGGGCTACGACGCGCATTCGCCGACCAACGACAACGGCACCATTGCCCCCACCTCCGCCATGAGCGCCATGCCGTTCACGCCGGACGAGTCCCTGGCCACCTTGCGGTACTTCTTCGACGCGTACACCAGCGGGCTGGTGGGCCCCTACGGTTTCCGCGATGCGTTTCATCCCGGTTTGAACTGGTACTCCGACACGTACCTGGCCATTGACCAGGGCCCGATCGTGGTCATGATCGAGAACTATCGCACCGGGCTGTGCTGGAAGCTCTTCATGCGCAACCCGGAAATCAAACCCATGCTGCGCGCCATCGGCTGGACGTACGAAGGCGACGTGAACGACGATGGGTTCGTGGATGCCGACGATCAGAGCCTGTTTTCCGACTGTTTCAGCGGACCGGGCAACATCGCGGTGCCCGGCGGCTGTACGGCCAATCGCTTCGCCGAATGCGACCTGGACGACGACGACGACGTGGACCTGGCCGACTGGGGCATTTTTGCCCGACTGGTGGATGGACTGTAGAAGGCTGTAGGCTGTGGGCTGTGGGTCGCCACGGGTCCCGGCGCGCCGGGATGGCGAGCTGCGGGGTCCGCCGTGCGGACCCCGAATGTCGGTGACCTTTGAGGGCCTGTCGGCTTGGCGCGCGCCGGACCCCTCGACACCAACCCCTAGAGCCTACAGTCGGAGAGCCTACAGCCTGATTCCAATGACTTTTCGTGGCACTCTCATCTTCGTGTTGCTCGTTCTGCCGGCCCTGGCATTGCTGGCGTTCGGGCCGCGGCAGGCCCGGCACGTTCCGTCCGACCGGACCGTCATCCGCTACTGGGAGAAATGGACGGGCGTCGAAGGCGCCGTCATGAAGCGCATCGTCGCCGAGTACAACCAGACCCAGGGCGTTCAAGACGGCATCTGGGTCGAGTACCTGGCGGTGAGCAACGTCGACCAGCGCACGCTGGTGGCCGTCGCCGGCGGCGATCCGCCGGACCTGGCCGGCCTGTACGATCACATCATCGCGCAGTTCGCAGACCGCGATGCGCTCATGCCGCTGGACGACCTGGTGAAGGAATCTGGCATCGACGCCGGTGTCTTCAAGCCCGCGTGGTGGAACATCGGCGTGTACAACGATCGGCT
>MTKZ01009568.1_pt1 | contig 10561 bp, 8 predicted proteins | sample 1042781 | NCBI WGS metagenome assembly MTKZ01 (sample SAMN06212207, study PRJNA360539) | anaerobic digester metagenome | biome: Wastewater treatment plant; material: sludge; isolation source: anaerobic digester fed with sludge from wastewater treatment plant | place: Denmark: WWTP Viborg ...
AGAGTGTCGGATTCTATCAGCAGGACCTTATTTATAAGGAATGTCTTCAGATCTTCCATCTAGTCGTTCTCAATAATATATTTCAGTTTCCTTATAAGCTCGGGCACCTGTTCAGAGCGCACATGAGTCTGGTAATCGCCGTTTATCATTATCACGGGTCCATGATGGCAGCCACCCATACAGGTAACTACCTCGAAACTGAAGTTACCGTTTCGTGTTGTTTGTCCGGGTTCAATTTTAAGCTCTTCCCTGAATTTGTTTATCACGGCCTGGGAGCCGCTCATAAAACAGGAAGTGCCGTTGCAGATCCTAATATGGATCTTTCCTTCGGGAACGAAGCGGAACTGGTCGTAGAAGGTTGCCAGGCCGAAGATCTTTGTAGTACTGAGACCCAGGTGGCTCCCTACTTTAACTATAGCTTCCTCTGACAGATAGCCATTTTCGGTCTGTATCTCCTGGAGAAGCGGGATCAGGTCTTCACGTCGTCCCTGCTTGTATTTTTTAAGTATGGTATCAAGATCTTCTGCCATCCTTAATAATCTTTCAATTTTCTCAAATATAGAAAATTTTATTGTTACAAAATAAACATTGTTATTTAATTAACAATAAAGATCAATTAAAAGAAGCATTACGGTATTATTAATAATGAGAACTGCAGGATTCTTGTACAAAACCTGTATAAGGACCGTATCTTTCATTCCAGTGCCGGGGACCATACCGGATTCCTTAAAGACAGCAGAAAGCAATTTACTGCTTCCCGGGATAATCTGCACGATCCGTAGAATTGTCTCATCCTGTTCCCCCTGCCAAGTCAACACAAGAACTATGGTTCAGGAGGCCTGTGCTCTTGGTATATATACCAGTATGCCAGCGGTATAAAGAAAAGACTCACAACCGTACCCAGCGACATGCCTCCAATAAGCGCCAGAGCCATAGGTCTCTGAAGCTCTGAACCCATTCCCTGACTGAAAAGTATCGGCGCGGTGGAGAAAATCGATGCCATAGCCACCATGATGATAGGCTTCAGCCTTCGCGATCCTCCCTGGTATATGGCCTCCTTCAGCCCCAGTCCTTCAGCTCTGAGATTGTTGATCGTATCAACCTTCAGGATTGAGTCGTTTATTATCACCCCCGACATTACTATAAGCCCTATCATGGTTATAATATTGATGGTCCCGCCCCAGATCAAAACCAGTAACAGGGCCCCGGCTATATCAATGGGGATCTCAAGCAATACGATAAACGGCTGTATAAGCGATTCAAACTGGGCAGCCAGGATGAAATAAAGCAGCAAAAGCGCCACCACCAGGATGATTCCAAGCTCCCGGAACAGCTTCTGCCCGGTTATCAGCGATCCGCTGAAGCTGACATTCAGATTCTGATCCGATCCTGCAATACTGCGTATCCTGCGGGTTATGTCCGCCGGCCTGTTGGTCTCAACATTCATATATACAGGCACATACTCCCCATTCATTCCTCCCCTGATGGTTTTGTAATCATGAACCCTCTGTATCCTTACAAGTTCCCTTACCGGCACCGGCTTTCCGGTTTTATTTAAAACATCTTCTGTTGAGATAATGTCACTTACCTGTTTTTCCTTTCCCGACAGCACTATCGGAAGGATCTCATACGATGCCCTCAGCTGACCAATGTTATACCTGTTCAGCGCTGCTTTAAGGGTGTTGTAAAGTGTCATCGGCTCCACATCATACAGCAGCAGCCTGTCGGGATCAATCCGGAGCAGTATCTTGTCTTCAAGCGGAGGATTCGATATCCCCGCTCCCGGCCACTGTTCCTGCATCCGGGCTACAATGCCCGTCATCACTTCAACGGGAGGCACTTCCTTTTCCTTCATCAGACTTATTTCAGCCACGAGAGGAACTTCAGAGGCTGAGAAGATCTTCTCAAAAATGTTCTGCTGGGCAGCTATGCTCACTGAGGCTCCCGGCCATCTCTGACCCAAAAACCTGTTGAACTCCTCCCCAAGCTCCTTCTGTGCCCCGTAATCCCTGGCCTTAATATATACCTTCGCCTGGGTGTACGACAGGTCATAATCGCGGTTGAACAGGAACTGCTGCTCCCCGATAAAGGAATTGCTCTGCAAAATAAGCGCTCCCGGCGATTCAGTCATCTGCCTTATCCTGCGCAGGTTCTCCTCAAGACCGATATTCTCGTTCCAGTCAACCGACACCACCAGTTCATCCTGCCTTATTGCCGGAAATCTTTCCTTTTCGAGAGTGATGAACAGCCAGACCATCAAAAGGATTATCAGCCCGAATGTTATCATGGTCGCCCTCCTGTACCTGAAAAAGAAATTCATTCCGCCTTCGTATTTCTCTTCAATCCTCTTCAGGCTTATCTTCTTCACAAGCCTTGTAAGCCACCCTTCCTTCCCGTTCCTGTAAAACAGGTAATAAACCGTCGGAAGAAGCGTGATCCCAACCAGAAGCGATACTCCCTGGCCTATCACAATGGCAATGGCCTGGTCATAGAACAGGGCTCCGGAAATGCCGCTCAGAAATATCAGGGGGATGAAAACCGCGCAGGTCACGAGAACCGATGATATAAGTGGCGTGATGACCTCGTTGGTTCCCCTGACACAGGCTTCAGTCAGTGAAAGACCTCTGTCGATCCATTGTGTTATGTTCTCGATTATAACTATCGAGTTGTCGATCATCATCCCTATCCCGAGTATCAGTCCGGCCAGTGAGATGATATTTATTGATAACCCCGTCAGATAAAAAAACAGCAGGCTGATCACCAGGGTTGCCGGTATGCTGAAACCGATAATAAGCGGCGACTTCCCGTCCTTGAGAAAGAGAAACATAAGCATGAAAGCCAGCAGACCCCCTGCTAGAAGGCTTTGCCAGAGATTCGAGATAGAATAGTCAAGAAGTCTTGTCTGGTCCTGTGAAATCTCAAATTCCATCTGAGGATAATCCGCCCTGAAGACATCCAGAAGCTCTGCCATCTTCGATTCAAGGGAAGCCATTTTTGATGTCGATTCCTTAATGATCGCCAGGGCAATTGCTCTTTTCCCATCCGAATAGTAAATACCCCGCGGCTGTTCCTCCCTTACGCCGACAGCGGCTATATCCTTCATCTGAATTATTCTCGACCCGGTCCTTATAAAAATTTCCTTCACATCGTTCAGATCACTCAGATAAGAGCTGAACTCGAGGTTATACAGGTATTTCCCATCCTTTACCAGGATATTGCCGATATTTATATTGTTTATCCTTACCGCGTTGGTTATATCATCGTCGGTCAGGCCCAGGCTGTTCATCCTTTCCCTGTCGGGACTTATATATATCTCCCTTTTTATCTGTCCGGTTATATCAGCCATTCCTACTTCGGGAAGCTGCTCGATCCTCTTTTTTATTACGGTCTCGGCAAATTCGCTCAGCTCGATGAATTTTTCATCACCGGCCATGCTGTCGGCCAGAGTGATATTGAGCATGAACACCGGGATGTCAGTGGCGCTCGCTTTTATTATCCTGGGTCTCTCAAGATCGTCGGGCAGATAGTTCATCGCTCCGTCGACTTTTTCGTTTACCTCCATAAAGGCTAGGTTGATGTCGTTCCCGAATTTGAACGAAAGCCTAATAAGGGCGCTACCGTTACGCGATTCGGATTCGATCTTGTCGATACCCTGTACCTGCATGAGGTTTCGCCGCAGAACCGACACTACACTGTTCTCAAGCTCCCTGGCGCTCACATCCGGACGCGAAACTGCAACCGTGATTTCAGGGATATCTATGTCGGGCATCAGCGAAACCGGCAAACGGTTTGATGCAACAATGCCGAGAAGCAGTAATGCCAGGAAGGTCATTACGACTGCAACGGGGCGGGAGATGAGGAATTTGACCATTTATCAGATTCTAAGGTAAATTTTGAATGCATTAGATAAATGCAGAGGGCTCAGGGCACAGGGCACAGAGTAAAGAATGTTCATTGGATAGATTTTCTAAAGGCTGTTATTTTCTTGCTGAGCAATAAAAGCTTTACTCGCATGGAATTTTTTCCCGTAGAAGTAATGATTTTTCTGCGTTCGAATATGTACAGGATATTCACACATTCAAATAGAGAGCGTCTTGCAATATTCAGAAAACTTGAGAACTCCTTGACGGAAAAAGAACCCGAGCCTTCTGCAATATTATTCGAAATACTCATGCCAGCCGAACGAAGCTGTTCAGCAAATTTGAAGTATTTCTTCTTATCTGCTTCATCTGCATAATCAAAGAGTTCATCAGATACTTCAATTGAATCTTTCCAGATATCAAGTTGTTCAAACCTAAAATCTTCCATAGCTTATAACAAGTTAGTTAATGTCTTCATTCTCTAAGCTTCTTCTTTGCTCTGTGCCCTGTGCTCTTCGCCCTGAGCCCTGTGCCCTGAGCCCTGTGCTCTGAGCCCTGTGCCAATTGCTTCTTCAGCATCATCGGCTGGAATACGACCAGCCCCACAAAACTAAACACCAGCCCCGAAATAGTCCCTGCTGCCAGTGCAAACCAGAACCTCTCATCCTTACCGGTCAGCAGAAAGGGTATCAGGCCTACTATTGTCGAGAGCTTAGTAAGTATTATCGGGATTATCTTGCCGTTAAATGCCTTCAGATATGCTACTCTTTCGGGAAGGGCCGGCCTGTTCCTTCTTATGCTGTTGAAATCGTTGAGGATATAAAGAGTTGCATTGACAACAATCCCGCAAAGAAGTATAAGAGCAGCAAACACACCTTCGTCGGCCGGGATATTAAAGATATGGAATGCCAGGAAAACACCTATGAATGAAAAGGGAATAAGGCTGATCACCACAAAGGGCTGGCTGAATGACTCGAGCAAAATTGCACAAATAAAATAGATTATCAGGATCACAAGGAAGATCAGAAGATAGTTGGCTTTCTGCTGTTCCCACGAATACCTGTAGGAATCGCTCTGGGCCGTATAGCCAAGGGGAAGCATGGAATTTGTCTCATCAATATTCCGTTCGAGTATCAGTTGTCCCAGCTCATAATTACCAATAAAATCGTACCCCACAGTAATCAAATACTGCTGGTCCTCCCGCCTGATTGTATTATCCGATATTTCCCTGGTCACCTGTGAAAAGTCCTTCAGCTTTACGATGCCTCCCGATGAGGTCCTGACGGGTTCATTGCCGAGGCTCCAGTAATCAAAACTCTCCGACTGAAGGGATTTTATAACTACCGGCGCTGTTATCCCTCCGATATATGCCGGGAATGAAGATGTTGTGCTTCTTGAGTAATTCCTGGCCTCACTGTAGGCCGAAGCAACATCGGAGCCGCTGCCTGCAAGATGAAATTTGTCCATTTCGAGCCGGTTCCTGTAAACCTTGCGGCTGTTGCCCCTGATGACATATCCGCTGTAATTCTCACCAAGCAGGTAAACCTCCTTTATCCTTCCCTTTCCGCTTTCAACAAGCCGCTCCCTAAGTCCCTCGCAATAAGAGTACAGCTCATCATAATTGTATCCTTTCATTACAACCCTGTAAGTCGTCCGGATATAATCGCTGTAGACCTGGTTGGAGAATGCCTTCCCCACCCCGGCAACCGTGGCATGATAGCTTCCTATACCGTTCATGTAATCTTCTATCCTGATCTTGAGGATATATGGAAAAATAGTGAAATCGTGTTCAGGTTTGAAGGTGATCGAGACACTTGCCTCATTCTCATCCGAAATGCTTGTGGTGAACATGTCAATTTCGGAATACGCCGCAAGCATGTTCTCGAGTCCCATGCAGGTAGTGTTCATATCCTCAATGGTAAGTCCCTCCTCGCTCAGGCCTATACTGACTGAGAGCCTTGTCCGCTGAACTTCATCGGAGCCTCCGTACCAGTAAAACCTGCTGTTTTTTACCTTCTCGTTGAAAAGCCTGAATGTTCCGCCCAGTACTTTATTTACAACAGGTTTAATATCCTGTACATACTTTTTATTCCCCAGCGTTTTGTTGTATATTCTTTGAAACCTGTCAGGTTCCTGTTTGTTTTGCTGCCCCGAAACTGTAAGCGGAAGTGAATCGGGAAGATAAAACACCGGAAGACCGAACAGGAGTATGGCAGCAATGATCAGGATGGTCCTCCTTTTCAAAATGAAACCTATGATACCCAGGTATTTTTCGGACAGACGGGCGACCCTTCTTTTTCTTTTTATCACCAGGGCATTGAATTTCGGGGCCAGCCTGATCTTTTCAAGAAGGGAGGGGATGAAAAACAGCGCTACGGCAAGCGAAACGGAAAGGTTGATTATTACCACCCCGGCAAAATCGGAAAGTGAGATCCTTGATGCTTCATCGAGAAAGAAAATAACTACAAGCGCGCCTATGGTGGTCAGTGTTGCTGCAAGAAGGGATATGCCCACTTTCCGGTTCTTCCGGAACCTTATGTGGTCGGTCATAACGATCGTGTTGTTTATGATAATCCCGAAGGACACTGTTATGCCTGCCAGTGAATACAGATGGATCTCGAGGCGGAAGATATAATAGAAAATAAAGGCTATCAGGATGTTGGCCACCAGGCTTATTGCAATTATCAGGAGATATTTCAGTTCACGACTTATCGCAAGGACGAAAAGCAGAAGAAGAATGACCGAAAGCACGGCCCTGAAGATGTTCTTCGAGATCTCCTCCCTGAGGTAAGTGGTATTGTCGATCGATGTTCTTAAGCTGTAACCGGCGGGAAGTTCCTTTTTCAGGTTTTCAATTACAGCCTTTACTTCACCAGCCACCCTGATATTATTTACATTCCTCCCTGCATTTACATTGATGTTAATTGTATTCAGCCCGTTGATCCTGTAATAACTCTGCGGCCGCCTGTCCTTCATCCTCACAGAGGCAACGTCGTTCAGGTGAATTATCCTGCCCGACGACTTTGCCACAGCGATATCCTCCCATCTGAATTCCCGGTTCGTGCTGCCAAGCAGTGTAATATAGTTCATTCTGGCGGGCCCGGTACTATTCAGTTCCTTAGCTCCCCCCAGTTCCATCTCAAGAAGGTAGTTGTTGATCGCGGCGCTTATTGAAGAGGGACTTATCCCCATTGACGCAAGTTTCTGCTGATCATATACTATCTCCCATTCACGGGGAGTGGCGCCATAGACATTAACGCTGTAAACACCTTCCACAACTGAAAGTGCAGGTTTGATCACTTCATCGGCAACAGTGTAAATGTACGACGGGCTGGCGTTCCCGTTAAGCTGGAAGCCAAGAATGAGGGATCCCGAGAGATTTGAAGGCATGTTCATGGCTATTTCGGGGTATGAGACCCTTTCGGGAAGCCTGTCGCGCGATTGCCTCAACAGGGAAGCAACCTCGAAGCGTTTTGCCCTCAGATCAACATTTCTGTCGAATTCAACCGTTATATTTCCGCCGTTATTGAAAGTATAGGAAGACACTTTCTTAACTCCCGTGACTGTTGTTATCATGCCCTCGAGCACGGTGGTGACCTCCTGCTCGACAACCCGTACAGGGGCTTCGGGCCATGTCCATGAGATTGTGAGCGACGGAAGGTATCTCGTCGGGTTCAGCTGGAGGGAGAGCAAAGGGATCATTGCCGCACCGACAATGATCAGCATTACAAACAGAATGTTGACCGTGAATGTGGAGAGAAAAGAGCTGTGATGAGGTTCAGTATTCATTCCTCCTTCACTATTGTTTCGTGGGCGAGATTAACATTTCCGCTTACAATGACCAGATCGCCCGGTTCAAGGCCCTCACTGACTGATACGCTGGTACTGTTCTCGAATTCGATAGTAACATATTTCCATATCGCAAGCGAATCCTGCCGCACAAAGATCACATCTCTCCCCTGGCGTATCACGAGGGCTTCCTTGGGGACAACCAGCCGGCCGGGAACAGGCTTCCGGATGACGACATTCACATTCATCCCGTCGATGAGATGGCCGTTATTCCGCAGTCCTGCTTTTATCTTTATCATTCCCGTCTCATCTACCTGGGGATTGATCTGGGTGATCGTGCCGGAAATGACAGTGCTGTCGTTGATGAACGGCATTATGCCCACAGGCATCCCCTGGTTTATAAAACCATATTCCGATTCGATGACCGGGAATTCCACCTCCATCTTCTTGTCGTTGATTATCGTGCACAGGTTAAGATAATTCTGGCTGGGATTCCATTGAAGAGCCTCAAGATTGGCCACCACGCCGCTTATGGGGGAATGTATCCTGGTATTGTTGAAGTTGTATTCCGCAAGCCGGAGGGCGGTAACAGCATCGTCGAGGCCGGAGCGTGTGCGGGCATACCTGATCTCCTGCGAAGTGAGTTTTGAAGTATCATCTGTCAGGTAGTAAGTCAGCAAATCCTTCTTAAAGTTGAGTAATGCCTTTTCAAGATTCTGTCTGGCTGCAGTAAACTGAGATTTGAACTCAAAATCTTCTATTACGGCAAGCAGTTCCCCCGCGTTAACCTTTTTGCCGTTCCTTATGGCAAGTTCCCTGATTATTCCGTTGACCTTGAATGGAACTACAGCTTTTTCAGAAGAAAACACTTTCCCGTTGCTTACAAGCTCGTGGTAAAATGTTGATTGTTCAAGCCTGACCGTCTTAACAAGAACTGCTTCAGGATGTGAAGAACGTCGTGCCATCTCCTCAAGGTTTTCTGCAGTCCTGGGTTTGCAGGAAAACAATAGTGAAATGACCAGAAATACAGTGATCCGGAATTTAACTTTCATCCTTACTGGAACTTTTACAATGGTTTGTATTAAAGACTTCTTAAAATTAATAAACATTCTTTGAAATGAAAGAATAAAGCAACTGACAGAATCAGGTTCAGATAATCATCAGCGTGTTGTGCTTCACTGTTCTGTCTTATCCAAAACCGCAACTTGTTTCCTGTTCTCAAAGTCATATAGAGTCTGTATTTTAAGATTCAGTAATTCAAGTTTATAAGATATCAGGGAGCTGTTATATAATAACTGTTTTTCAGACAACTGGTTCTGGTAAATATTGAGATCCATGCCAGTAAGGTCTCCGTTCTTATATTTTTCAAGATTTAAGTCGTATGTAATCTGTGCATTCGAAACATTTTTACGGGCTAATTCAATCTGGTTCTGCAGGTTGATAAGATTCCGCCAGACTTTACGTATACTAAGGATAATATTGCTTTTCTCTTCCTCAAGGCTAACCTGTGCGGACTCTATTGAAGCCTGTGAAGCCTTGATCCTGGACTTCCTTTCACCCCAGTCCCATAAAGGTATAGTAAGTGACAATGAAACGCTCTCGTTATCGGTTGGATTTGAATATACATCAGATACTTTTTCGTTGTCCCCGAAGATACCCACCGATAAGCCCAGGTTTCCTTTAAACTCGTTAAGGGCTTTGGTCTGTATCAGATCAAACTGTGAGTTTTCAACGGCTATAGCCCGCTGTCTGAGTTCCATTCTGTTTGCCAGTCCCTGGTCAATTGCAAAACTAATGTCAACCGGAATTGTATCCGCTGTCACATCGGGGATGACAACTATATCATCATAAAGATTTATGCCGATCAGTATCTTAAACTCATCCTTGCCGTTTTCGAGCTGGACCTGTTTGTTTTCAAAATCCGACCTGGCAGTCGCCAGGTTAAGCTCTGCCTGAAACAACTCTTCACGCGGAGATAGTCCGGCATCAACTTTTTTCCGGGACACATCATAGCCCTGCTGCATGTTATTATAAGCCTGTTCAGCAACCTCGAGGCTCTTCTGCTGCTGCCAGACGTTGTAAAAAGCCTGGGCCACCTCTTTTTCAAGTGCAAGAAGCTGAATGGCATAGCCGAGCTGAGAGTTTTCAAGGGCAAGGCGCAGTTCCTTCATAATGAGCTTCGTCCTGTTATAGGTGAACAAAGGTTGATCGAGACTAAGAGAAAGGTTGTTGCTGAATCCCTTAGTGGTTATTTCAGAATATTCGGAATAAGAATCAGTATAACCGAACCTGTTGAAAAGCGACAACCTTGCATCTGTCAGCAATATTGGCTGGGTGATCGCGAATACTCCATAACTTTCTGTTGTTTTGGTTGAATTCCATTGGGAAATCAGGTCATTGAAGGTTCTGTTCTGACTATAGCTGACCGGCATCAACGACAATGAAAAATTCGATTTCAGCGCTGCATTCTGCGCGTTAAGGTTTTCCCTGCTGCGGATTAGGTCAAGCTTCGCTTTTTTTGTTGAAGGGGAATTGGATTCAGCAATTGTCATGGCTTCAGCAAGGGTGAGGCCATTCTGACAATGAGAATTTAAAGTATTGATAAGCAGAAGAAAAACGAGACATAAATAGCTGTATTTTCCTGTGATTCGTTTTCTGTATTTCATGGTAATAATCCAGTTTTCATAATATGAATTTAAGTATCACCGGTCATGTTTTAAGGATTGGAACTCCGGTTATGGATCTGCTATTGTATTTGCAATTGACAGCCAGGCTCACTGTTAAAATCAGAAACTGGAGAAGCCGGATTTTCATTTTGAACAACTTAGGTTAAAAAGGACATTAACGACTTTGTAACTAATCACAGTGCCTAGAGTTTGGAGTGCCTAAAGTTAATAAGAATAGAATGAATC
>MTKZ01065536.1_pt1 | contig 10559 bp, 12 predicted proteins | sample 1042781 | NCBI WGS metagenome assembly MTKZ01 (sample SAMN06212207, study PRJNA360539) | anaerobic digester metagenome | biome: Wastewater treatment plant; material: sludge; isolation source: anaerobic digester fed with sludge from wastewater treatment plant | place: Denmark: WWTP Viborg ...
GGGATCTTCTCCGTCGGGCGGTCCATGAAGACAGAGACGAGGCGACGGATCGCCTCGCTATAACTTGGTGTGGAGCCCACGACCGGGGTCGAACCGGTGACCTTGTCCTTACCAAGGACACGCTCTGCCGACTGAGCTACGTGGGCTGGTGGGTGGTGGTGGGACGTGGATTCGAACCACGGAAGGCATTCGCCGACAGATTTACAGTCTGTTCCCTTTGGCCACTCGGGTATCCCACCACGGTAAGCCAGACCTCGGGTCACGCAGGACCCGAGGGGACTATTATAATAAAGCAGAGNNATAAAGCAGAGTCGGCCGTACGTCAAGGCCGACTCTGCGCTGGCAAGAACCATTTACCCTAACCGGCTAGGTAGTGGAGCCGACGATCCGATTCGAACGGACGACCTAGGCATTACAAGTGCCTTGCTCTACCAACTGAGCTACGTCGGCCCCCGGTGTCCTGGCCGCGCTGCCCGGCGCCTCGAGGCTTAGTTCCGCGAGGCGGCCAGACTGCGTCCCAGCTTCTTCTTGGCGCGCTGCAGGGCGTTGTCTACCTGCTTGATGCCGCAACGCAGCTCGCGCGCGATGTCGTGATACGAGCGGCCCTCGATGTAGCGGCGGAGGGCCTCCGCCTCCAGCGGTGAGAGCACCTGACGGATGTGCCCGTCAACTTCGGTGCGGAACTCCCGGCACAGGAACAGCTCCTGTGGGTCACTGGGGCGCTCTTCGACGAGCAACTCCCGCAGCGGGGGCTCATCGTCCTGCTCTGTGGACGGCAGCTCGACTGAGACATACGCATTGAGCAATGAGTGCTTGTGACGAGTTGCCGTCTTGACCGCCGTGATGATCTGGCGGGTGACACAGAGTTCGGCGAAAGAGCGGAACGCCGCGAGGTTCTCGCCGGAGAAGTCCCGGATGGCCTTGAACAGGCCGATCATCCCCTCCTGGACCACGTCCTCATGGTCCGCGCCCAGAAGGAAATAGGACTTCGCCTTCCCCTCGACCAGGTGCCGGTACTTCCGCAGAAGGTGCTCTGTGGCCCACAAGGAGCCTTTCTTGGCTTGTGCGACAACCTCCTCGTCTGCCATGCGATGAGAGACATATGTGCTGGCGAGGTTGCCTGCAGCCATACGCATCACCTCCGCGTCGGTACTGCGGGGACGTTCACAACCACTCCCGAATCGCCGAGGGACCGTTCCGATCGCCGCCTCCACCAGCGCTCACAGCGCGGCGCTCGGGGCAAAATTGGCCCTCGGTTCCGACGTGCGTACCGCCTCCTTTCTCAGGTGCACCGGCCCCCCGTACTGCAGCCGCCACTGACTCTGTCAACACTGAGAATTATAGCCAGACTGCACTTTCCGGTCAATCACTATCACCTCCTCTCTACCCGCTACGGACCCCCGCTAATCCTCCTTTTGCTCAGGATGTGCTCAGGCCTCCAGGCGGCCCCGCGCCGTGCCCCACGCGCTGACCGGTGGCCGCGTCGCGGGGGGATGGGGCGGGCATACGGATAGAGCCGAATGCCTAGCATGGTTTCATGCTTGGGGCTCCTGCCGTGCCGCATACCTCACCCTCAGGGTCTGCGGAGCAGGGCACGGTCACGAAATCCACTTGCGCTACCGGAGGCTTGAAGGTTATCCCGCACGCGTGGGGGAAGGGGATGTGAGGTCTGATCCAACAGTGCTGGCGCGGCCGGTGGGTCGCGGCAGCGGGCACGAGGCCTGCGTGTCGGGTCTCGTCACTCTGTGGAGACAGAGCGCCCGAATTCGATCCTCACCTAAGGAGGGTTGTTCGATGCGCCTGTCCGTGCCTGCTCTCGTCATCGTCGTGCTATGCGTCTTCGTCCTGTTGCTGACGGGGTGCCCCAAGCCCCAGCAGCCTCCTACTGCGCCCCCCATGCCCACCACCGGCGCCGGGGCCCCGCCCGGGCCCACACCCGCGACATNNGGCTGCATCTTCTCGGTCACCGGTCAGGCGGGAGCGCCGCTGGGTGAGCCGGAGAAGGCGACTGTGGAGATGCTCGCCCAGCAGATCAACGGCACCGGCGGCGTCAGTGGCCGCCCCCTCAAGCTCGTCATTGAGGACGACGGCAGTGAGGAGTCCAAGGCCGTCCTCGCCGCCAAGAAGCTCATTGAGCAGGACAAGGTCCTGGCCATTGTGGGCCCGACCCTCAGCGGCCCCAGCATGGCCATCATCAAGCCCTGCACCGACGCCGGCGTCCCCCTCTTCTCCTGCGCCGCCTCCGCCAAGATCACCAGCCCCATCGCCGAGCGCAAGTGGATCTTCTCCAGCGCCCAGACCGATGTCCTGGCTGTGGAGCGCCTGCTGGACCACCTGAAGGCCCAGCAGATCAAGACGGTCGGCATCATCTGCGACAGCAACAAGTTCGGCCAGAGCGGGGCGGAGCAACTCAAGGCTCTGCTCCCCAAGGCCGGCATCAAGATCGTGGATGAGGAGAAGTTCGCGAGCAAGGACACCTCGATGGTGGCCCAGCTCACCAAGATTAGGGCCAAGAACCCCGACGGCATCATCTGCTGGGGCACCAACCCCGGCCCGGCGGTCGTCGCCAAGAACGCCGCCAGCCTCGGCCTGAAGTCCAAGCTCTTCATGAGCCACGGCATCGCCAACATGAAGTTCATCGAACTGGCGGGCGCCGCGGCCGAGGGTGTGGTCTTCCCGGCCGGCTATCTCACTGTCGCCGGCGAGTTGCCTGACGGCAATCCGCAGAAGGCAGTCCTGACCAAGTACGCCGCCGACTTCCAGACCGCCACCGGCAAGCCTGCCAACACCTTTGGCGGCCACGCCTTTGACGCGCTGCAGATGGTCCTGGCGGCCATCAGGGCCGGCGCCACCGACCGGGTGAGCATCCGCAACGGCCTGGAGAAGATCAGCAACCACGCCGGCATCGGCGGTACGTTCAACCTGTCGGCCACCGACCACAATGGCCTGACCAAGGATGCCTTCGCCCTGGTCACCATCCAGGGTGGCAAGTGGACCCTCGTCAAGTAGCACCGTGCCTGGCCCTGCCGCCGGCTCGGATGATCTAGACGGCGGGGCTGCCGACCAGTCCTGTGGGAGGGCTCTGTCGAGCCCTCCCACAACTCGTTCGGCGCCCCCGCCTTGTGTTGCCACGGAGCCGACATGTCTGCGGAGTTGCTGCAGTACATCCTGACAGGTCTGACTGTGGGCTGCGTGTATGCGCTGGTGGGGCTGGCCTTCACCATCATCTACAACGCCACCGGGGTCATCAACTTCGCGCAGGGCGAGTTCGTTGTTCTCGGCGCGCTACTGTTCTACACGCTGCTGAGCGTGCTGCACCTGCCCCTGGCCGTCGCGCTGGTGCTCGCGGTGGTGGCGGTGGCTCTCGTGGGCCTGCTGATGGAGCGCCTGGCGATCCGGCCCCTGCGCCATGCCCCGGTCGTCGCGCTGGTCATCGTCACCGTCGGCGTCTCGGTCATCATCCGCGGGGCCGCACGACTCATCTGGGGCCCAGATGCCTTCCCGGTGCCTGCCTTCTCCGGGGAGCAGTCGCTGTTCGTCGGCGGCGCCGCCATCCAGTCGCAGTACCTGTGGGTCGTCGGTCTGGCCGTGCTGGTACTCGTGGGGGTGCGGCTGTTCTTCGACCGTACGGTCATCGGCAAGGCCATGCAGGCGTGCGCCATCAACTCCGAGGCGGCCCGCCTGGCGGGCATCAGCGTCGAGCGGATGGTGCAGCTCTCGTTCGCCCTCAGCGCCGCCGTGTCGGCCCTGGCCGGCGCCGTCATCTCCCCCATCACCTTCGCCGCCTATGACACCGGGACCGTGCTGGGCCTCAAGGGCTTCGCTGCGGCGATCATTGGCGGCCTGGGGAATGGGACCGGGGCCGTGTTCGGCGGCCTCGTAGTGGGCCTGCTCGAGAACCTCGGCACCGGCCTGGCGCCCGAAGGCGCCGCCGGCTTTCAGGACGCCTTCGCCTTCGTGGTGCTGGTGCTGATGCTGTTCCTGAAGCCGGAAGGACTGCTGGGCAAGAAGAGAACGGAGGGACTCTAGGGGGGCTGGCCTCGCAGGGGGCTGACCCCGAGTGTCACATCGACCCACCATGCACCGTCTCCTCCGCCACAACTGGCTGCTCCCGGTCATCGGCCTGCTCCTCCTCGCAGTGCCGCCGCTGACGCGCAGCCCCTACTACATGAGCATCGGCGTCTTCGTCGCCCTCCACGCCATGGTCGCCCTGGGGCTGGGGCTGCTGCTGGGGTATGCGGGGCAGGTGTCGCTGGGGCAGGCCGCCTTCTACGGTCTGGGGGCGTACGGCTCGGCCATCCTGACGCTGCACTACCACTGGAACCCGTGGCTGGCCCTCGGCGGGGCGGCCGTCATCACGGGCCTGGCGGCCTACCTGATTGGCCAGCCGACCCTGAAGCTGCACGGCAACTACCTGGCCATGGCCACGTTGGGGCTGGGGATCATTGTGAGGATTCTGTTCAACGAGGGGGGCGAGTTTACAGGCGGCCCGTCGGGCCTGCCGGGCATCCCGGACCTGCGCCTTGGCCCGCTGGCGATCAGCGACGACCTCCGCATGTACCTGCTCGTTTGGCCGGTGCTATGTCTGCAGGTGCTGCTGGCGAGCAACCTGCTCCGCTCGCGGCTGGGGCGCTGCCTGCGGGCTATTCACGACAGCGAGATCGCCGCCGGCAGTTGCGCCATTGACACCGGCCGGGCCAAGGTGATGGTCTTCGTCTTCAGCGCCGTGTGTGCGTCGGTGGCCGGCAGCCTCTATGCCCACTACGTCAAGTTCGTGAACCCCGAGCCGTTCAGCTTCGCGTTCTCCATCGAGTTGGTGGTGATGGTGATCGTCGGCGGGGCGGGGACGCTCCTGGGCCCCATCATCGGCACGGCGGTGCTGACGGTCATTACGCAGGTGCTAGTGGCGGTGGGCGGGCGCTACCCGGTGGTCAAGGACCTGGATGTCGTGATCTTCGGCCTGCTCCTGGTCGCGATTCTGATCGTCCGCCAACGAAAGAGCGCCCTTCGCCACTAGCGGCGAAGGGCGCCCGGGGGCACACCGCAGCCTACGTCAACTGCCGCACGAACTCCAGCACCTCGTCGGCGTGCTCGTTGACGTTCACCTTGCGCCAGACGCGGCGGATGATGCCGCTCCGGTCAATGACGAACGTGCTGCGCTCCACGCCCATCTTCTTCCGGCCGTACATGTTCTTCTCTTTCCACACCCCGTAGGCTTGCGCCACCAGCCCGCCGGCATCCGCGAGCAGCGGGAAGCTCAGTTCGTGCTTGGCGACGAACCTGGCGTGTGAGTCAAGGCTGTCCACACTGACACCGAGGATCGCCGCGCCGGCCTCGCTGAACTCTTCGTGCAGGTCACGGAAGCTGCAGGCTTCCTGGGTGCAGCCCGGCGTCATGTCCTTAGGGTAGAAATACAGCACCAGGTGCTGGCGGCCCAGGGAATCCGCCAGGGCGATCGTCCCGCCGGTGCTGGCCGGCAGCTCGAACGCCGGCGCCTTGTCTCCCTCGTGCAGTTCGCCCATCGCCCACTCCCTGTCCCCACCTAGTGTGGCGCCACGGCCACGCGCACCTTCGCCGGGCGGATGACCCGGCCGCTGAGCGTGTAGCCCGGCAGCGCCTCGCCCACGATCGTCCCCTCCCCCACCTCGTCGGTCTCCACGCGCTCGACTGCATCGTGCAGCGCCGGATCGAAGGCCTGTCCCGTAGTCGTCATGCGGGCCACGCCGAAGCGGCCCAGGGCGGTGATGAACTGCTGTTGCACCATGCAGACGCCGCGCAGCAGGTTCTCGGCCGCGTCACCCTCGACGCTGCAGCCGGTCGCACGCTCGAAGTTGTCCAGCACGGGCAGCAGCTCCAGGACCAACTGCTCGTTGGCGTACTGCAACTGCTGCGCGCGCTCCTCCGCGGACCGACGGCGGAAGTTCTGCAGGTCCGCCACGGCGCGAAGATGGGCCTCGCGGACCTCCGCTAACTCGGTCTCCAGCGCTGCCAGCAGGTCCTCGGACGGGCCGGCGCTATCGGCNNAGCGCCGCCAGCAGGTCTTCGGACGGGCCGGCGCTAGCGGCCTCCTGGGCGCTGTCGTCAGGCGGGGTCGCGACGTCGCCCTGCGGTCCACCGTCGGTGATGGGGATGCGCTTCCCCTGTTGTTTGTCGTTCTTGTCAAACATCCAGTCTTCTCCTCCGCAGCGTAAGCGGGCGGATGACCCCGCTTACCGTTCACCATCTGCGGCCTCGTCGGGCCGCTCGTCTCGTCTCCTGATGACCGTGGCGATCCGCAGCACGGCCGTCGCGATCTCACCGGCGGCCTGCAGGGCATACAGTTTGACCGGCGCGGCATCCACCACGCCCAGGGCCAGCATGTCCGCCGTCTCGCCGGTATCGCAGTCCACACCGATGGCCGCGCCGGGCTGCGCCCGCGCCACCACTTCCTCGACCTTCTCCAGCGGGTTGTAGCCGGCGTTGGCCACGATCTGCGCCAGGGGCCGCTTCAGCGCCTCACTGACACAGTCCAGCCCATAGGCCGCCATGCCCGCCGCGCCCTTGCGGGCCGCCAACACCGCCGGGATGGCGGCGATCTCTGCCGCGCCGCCGCCGGGCAGCAACCCGCCCTGCAGCGCCGCCTGCACCGCCGCCGCGGCATCCTCGGCGATCCGCAGCCGCTCCTGGCGCACCTCCGCGGTCGCCGCGCTGACGATGATCGTCGCGGTGCCCTCACCGCCGCCGCCCGTGATGCGGATACGTCCGTGCCGTTCGTCTTCGGCCACGCGCGCGGCACGCCCGAGCCAGGGCGCCAACTCCGCGACAGGCCGCCGCAGCGCCGAACGCTTCAGCGGCCGCGCGCCGGTGTGTCGGGCGATCTCGGCCATGTCGCGCCGCGTCAGCCGTCGCACCGCCAGCACGCCCTGCTCGCCCAGCGTCTCCTCAGCCGCCTCGGCAAGGCCCCGGCCGGTCATGACGCAGTTGACCTGCAACTCGGCCAGCTTGCCCAGTTGGTCGAGGAACTCACGCTGCAAGTCCAGATAGCGCTGGAAGCCGGCCTCGGTGGCCAGTGCCTCCGGCTCGATCTCCTCCGGTTCCAGCGCATCATCTAGTAACAACAGACGCGCCGGAGCGACCTCCAGCGGCATCTGCTTGCTCAGGCGCTGCTTCTCGATCAGCAGGCCGTCGAGCACCTCATTGTCGGCCCCCTCGATGGCCGTCAGCCGCCCGCCCAGGCGGAACGCCGGGTCGCGCAGGAGCTTGTCCGCCGGGAGACGCCGGGCTGCTTGGAGCACCAGGTCGGCCAGGTCGTCCTGCCCCCGTCCCGCCACCAGCGCCGNNCCCCCGCCACCAGCGCCGCCTGTCGCAGCAGCGGGTCCTCCAGCGTCGCAGACCGCGCCGCCGCGCGCAGGGCCTGCAGCGCCGCTGCGATGCCCAGGCGCAGGCCCTCGATGACGCGCGTGACCGGCACGCCGCGTTGCACCTGCTTGACGCCCTCGGCCACCAGCGCCGCCGCCAGGATCGTCGCGGTAGTAGTGCCGTCGCCGACCTGCTCGTCCTGTGCCCGCGCGGTGGCAATGAGCAGCCGGGCCGCCGGATGGTTGACCTCGATCTCCTGCAGGATCGTGGAGCCGTCGTTGGTGATGGTCACCTCGCCCCCACGCCCCACGAGCATGGAGTCCAGGCCCCGGGGCCCGAGGGTGCCCTCCACCGCCGCCGCAACCGCCGCGATGGCCGCGGCGTTGCTCTGCAGCGCCGAGAGGTGCTCCTCGCGCTCGGCCGAGGCGTTCCGACGCGCCTGTTCACCGTCTGAGGGGGTCATGAGTGGTCCTTATCCGAACGCTGCGGGGTGCCAGTGTGCGGCGGTCAGTAGATGGTCTGGCGCGATCCGGTGCGCGTCACGGTGATGAGCTTCTGCTTCGTGTTCACGGAGAAGAGTGCGCGGTAGTTCCCGACGCGCAGGCGCCAGAGGCCCTCGAGGGGGCCAGAGAGCTTACGTGCATCGCGGCCGTGGTTGGGCCNNCGGGGAACTCCGACAACTCCGCCATGGCCCGGTCACTGACACTAACCCTGTACATGACGGGCCTCAAGTCGCCGGCGAGCCTCTTCGAGCGTCACAGTACCAGAGAAGTCACCGGACTCGACGCGCTTCACCAGCGCCAGGTCGTCCTCGATGTCTGCCACATCGAGCAGCAGATCCAGGTCATTCTCCTGCGCTAGGAACTCGATGAAATCAAGGGCTGTCTTCCGGTTCCTCGCTGGGAGGAGCCGGAGTATCTGGGCAGCTCGCTCGATGCGCTTGTCTACCGCGGCCATTCTGATCCTCCTATCTCCCCAACTGCGACAGGGCCTCCGACAGCTTCCGTGCGACGAAGGCCACCGCGCCCATGGCCCGGCGGTAGTCCATCCGCGTCGGGCCGAAGATGCCGACCACGCCGCGCGCCCGCCCGTACGGGTACGGGCTGGCCACGAGGCTACACTCCGCCATGGCCTCCACCTGGTGCTCACGGCCGATGGTGACGGTCATCGCGGGGCTGTCCACCGCCGCCTGCAGCACGCGGCGCAGCGACGAGTGTTCGTCGAGGGTGCGCATGAACGCCCGCAGGCGTTCGCGCTCCTCGAACTCCGGCTCGTCCAGGATGTAGCTGGTCCCCTCGACGTAGACCTCGGTCGAGTCATCGGTCGCCGCCGCCTGCGCGATGGCCGTCAGCAGGCTCTCGGGCACCACCTGGTCCTTCAGATACGGCCGCAGGGCCTGCAGGCTCAACTGGCTCAGCAGGCTCACCCGCCGCCCGGTCAGCACCCGATCCAACGCCTCGGACAGCGCCGCCAGTTGCGCCGCCGTCACCGGCTCGCCGGTACCCAGCAGATGGTGCCGCTCCTGGCCATCCGAGGTCGCGTAGGTCAGCAGCACGTTCGTGGCGCTCACCGGCTGCAGGCCAATGCGCTGGAGGGTCGGTTCCTCGACCGGCGGCAAGGTCGCGACGGCGGGATGGGAGGTCAGGCGCGCCAGCAGCCGCGACGTCTGCCGGAGCAGCTCGTGCGGCTCGCGGCCCAGCCGGCGGTACTCGCCCTCGATCCAGCCCGCCGTCTGGGGTTCCGGCGCTTCCGAGGTCGTCAGGTAGTTCACATAGACGCGGTAGGCGCTGTCGCACGGCACGCGCCCGGCGGAGGTGTGCGGCTGGTACAGGTAGCCGGCGTGCTCCAGTTCCACCATCTCGTTGCGGATGGTGGCGGTGCTGGTCTGCACGCCATAGGTCTCGCGCACGACCTGTGAACCCACGGGCTCACGGGTCTGCACGTGCTCGCGCACGATGGCCAACAGGATCTGCGTCTGCCGTTCGGACAGCGGCGCAGCAAAGCGCGTCACAGCGGCTCCTACCTCCGCCACGGGCTGGGAAGCCCGCGAATCGAGCATAGCATTGACCGGAATGGCCCGTCAAGCGAGGGCGATGTCTCGGTCAAACATCTACCCCATAGATGGTCCCGTCGCGCACCTCCAGCCGCACGATCACCGCGTCATAGCGGTACGGCTCGGTCGTGCGGCCGTCCCCCCAGCGCAGCACGTGGGCCGCGCTGTCGCCGGATGTCGGGAGTGACTCATAGGAAGTGTACCCCTCCAGGGCGCGTCCGAACGTGTCGCGCAACTCGGCGCGCAGTTCGCCCCGAATGTCGGCATCCACGGCGATGGCCGCCGTGCCGGGGAGGCACTTGATCTCCAGCGCACCCACGGCCCGTTCGGTGGTCTGCAGCCCCGCCACGCGGCGCTTCGGCAGCCGTGCGGCCATGATGGCGTTGCGCATCTGCGTGATGCCCTCGGGCAACTGCTGGTTGTGCTTCCAGTTCCCGCCGTCGTAGATCATCAGCCAGTCATCGCCATACGGCAGCAACCGGTTGGTGGGGTAGATGGAGTAGTAGTCTACTGCCTCGACGCTCCCGCGCGGGATGAAGCCCCCCCGCAGCGGGCGCTGCCAGTGCCGACCGTCGCGGCTGAAGCACAGCTCCACATCCATGGTCTGTTCCCAGCAGCGGTAGTGGCCCAGCATCCCCAGCCGCCACTCGTCCACCTCGTGCACGGCCAGGTGGTAGAACTGCAGGTGCGGCGTGTCCAGTTCGTCGGGGATGATGATGAGTTCCGGGTCGCTCCACAGCAAGCCGTCCTCGCTCGTACGCCGGTGCATCACCCGGCGGATCTGCGGGGCGNNATTGGGCACCAGCCACACCGAGTACATCTCGAACAGGCGCAGGCGCTCGTTGTAGTACACGAAGGTCGCATCATTGCTGGGGCGGCGCTTGGCCTCCAGGAAGGGCACGGTCCGCTCGGCCTCAAAGTCCTCGCGCGGCACGGGCGCGGTGAGCCCAGCGGCAAAGCCCGACTGCCCCACATTGAAGTCCGAGGGGTGGAAGATGCACGGGTCGTCGAGGTTGACGATCGTGAAGTCTACGCCGTTGTCGCTGTCGCAGGCGACATAGCGGGCGCGACCCTTGTAGTGGCCGTGCCACCAGGCGTACAGGCGCACGCGCCCATCAGGCAGGATCACCGCCTGCGGCTGGACCATCTTCTCCTCGACCGGCAGCCC